>Ga0070735_10002284_pt1 | contig 17527 bp, 11 predicted proteins | sample Coa_R1_FD_66443 | JGI IMG/M metagenome (GOLD analysis project Ga0070735, IMG submission 66443) | Surface soil microbial communities from Centralia Pennsylvania, which are recovering from an underground coalmine fire - Coalmine... | ecosystem: Environmental > Terrestrial > Soil > Unclassified ... | reverse complement strand
AGTTAATGATGTACTCGTTGGGAGGAAAAGCCTCGCCGTCATGATCTGCGCAGCCCACGAGGAAGTTGGTTCCCGGACCGTTTGTGATCCCTGTGGGCATGCAGTTCGGTATGACGATGCTGTTGGTGACCACAGGCCCGCAGGAGACGCCCCCGCAACTGGTATCCGTCAGCCGGGGATCAATCACATCGACGCTACCGATGTTAGTGACGGGGATGGAATTCTCATTTGTCAGAAGCAGAAGACCGCTATTGGGGTCCCAGACCATCCCGCCCAAACCAGCCGGAGCGATGGCACCGCCGCACGTCCCGCCAGGAGCGGTCTGGCTGCAGAATAGCCCTGTACTCTGGTCGAGGAGAGGGCCATGATGGCAGGGGATTGTGTAGGGGGTGCCGCTCGGAGTGATGCCAAAACCCGGATAACCGACGGTGCCTACCGCGTCGGCCGCCGATCCTGACACGCCGCTAAATACGTGAGGGTTGGACGGATCGGGGCATGGGATTGTTCCTCCGATTGTGTCTACCGGAAGGTCGGACCTGAGACCGACCCCGCCTCCTACGCCGTCGTAGTAAATTTGCCCAAGAATGCAGCTGGGAGGATTAAATGAACCCCCGACGCTGGGGTCCAGCTGTATCGACGGCGGCACGCCCGTGCCCGAGCCCTGAAGGGGGTAGGTCGCGGCGCTGTAGCCCGGCGGATATGGACCATAAGCCAGCGTCTGGTCAATCGGCAGGCAGTGCTGTTGGGCCGGCGTTCCGGTCTTCCCCACCACACCTGACATATCAATGAACGTGATAAACGGCAATCCCGGATCGCCATTGATGATGGCCAAAACCTTGTGCACATTGTCGAAGGACATTTCGTCAGCGCGGTCGTCTCCGCAATCTGTCGCCGAGCCAGCTTCACCGTTCCATGAGGCGACGCATCCCGAGATGCCTTGCGGGCCGTCGTAGTCGGCCGATACTCCCGTCGGTATCGTGGCGAGAATGGTGGGCGGAGTCGGTGGATTCGTCTGGAGGTTCATCGTAGTCAGATCGAACACGACGACCGAAGAGCTGCCATTGGCGACGAACAATGTGTTGCCGTCCGCGCTCACCTCAAGACCGTCCGGTCCGGACATGGGATTCACTCCGTTGGCGCGGGAAGCGCAACACTGTGCGCCGGGGAAGCCTCCGAAGTTATGGTTGGCGCCAAAGCCGGTGATGAGATGGAAGGTCGGCCCGGGAGGCGTGGCTGTGGACATATCGGTACGGCACCCGTAACGGGTGAAATTGCCAAATACGTCGATGATCGGCGGAATGATATCGCTGCCGGCCGCATTTTTCGCGCAAGGGCTGGCGCCATTTCCTGCGCCAGCGACGGCATTGGAGCCTTGAATCGAGTTGACCGCGATGTCTTGTGCAGTGTCAATCACTTGGACGGCGACCCCGATGCGGTCGGAAACATAGAAGAGATTATCCGCGCCCGACTTCCCGCCGGACGGAGGTGTCGCGATCCAGCTGATATCGAAGGAGTTGAATGGACCGCCGGGCTCGCCGCTAGCGTTGTGCTCAGGCACTGGAATCACGTTGACAATGGCGTAAGCGCCGTTCACCGTAGTGCCGCAAGTCGGGCAATTCGACGTCGTGCCGCAGCCAGTGAAAATCACAAACAGCGTGATGAGAAGAACCGTAAGTAAAATTCTCAACCTCATCGCAACCCCTCCTGCATTTTCCCTTCAGCTCGTGGGCTTTCCCTTTCGGGTCAGGCCCAGTTTCGCTTTCCATCGGCACTCAAAAGGCGCGCCGTTCCCGAGACCATAGAAATCGTTAGAACCTGAATTGCAACTCCTGCGAGACCACGTAATAGTTCTGCGGAACCGCCCCGATCGTGCTCGGATCCTTCAATTGATCGATACCCAGGTTGATCTGGTACTTCGTCCAGTAGTTCGGGTACCAGTTGAGTCCCACCGTAATTTCATCGGTATGGTAGTCGTAGGTGGGCACAAAACCGGGAGTGTAATAGTTGAGCAGGTTTGCCCCCGGTTCATTGGCTTCAATTCCCATGTAGCGGAAGCCAACTTCCCACGCTCCCAAACCACGCCCGTGGCCACCTGGGGTGTCCGGTCCAAATAACGGATGCTTGACGCGCGGGGTTCCATTTTCTGGCCTTTTTTCACCGGTGATCAGATATGTCGCGCCGACGTTCCACGCTTTCGCGATGATGGACGGCAGGCTCAGGAAACCGAGGCCCCCGACCTGCTCGGAGCCGGTATTGTTGCGCGACATGTTCAGCTGATCGAATTCGCCGCGCAGCGCAAAGGAGGACTTTACGTATGTGAACTCGCCGTTGTAGCGCTGAGTAGGACCATTGATCGCGAACTGCGGAAAGAAGTTATAGGCTTGGTCGGGCAGATTGCCGCTGAAACTCTGGTCGCCAGAGAGACCGCGCGAACGGCCGCGGTCAATCGAACCGCCAAAGGCCAATCCGCGGAACCAATCGCTATTGGATTTGCGACCGGGATAAAAGCGCAGGCGGCCGATCACTTCCGGCTGATTTGTTGTATTCACAACCGCATAACCTCTGCCGTTGAACGCCCCAATCCAGTACTGCACCATGCTGCCGGCAAGGTCGCCGTGGATAGCAATGCCAGGGCTGCGATAAGCCGAAGCAGCCGAGGGATACAGCATCGCTTGGAAACCGCGCTCCACGAAATCGAGGTTGGTAGCGCCCGTGCCTGACTCTTGCGCAAATGGTGTCTTGAACTGGCCGGCCTGGAATTGGAATTCACGACGAATTCTCACGTTCAGATACACATCGCGCACGATCGAGCCGGAGCCCGAAGCTGCGTCAGTCAGCAGCGCGAAATCGAAGTGCGAGCCGTAGTTGCCCTGGAAACCGAAACGGGCTCGACGTAATACGAAAGTGTCCGCGGGCGCACCGTCGCCTTGGTAAGCGCGGTAGTCTGTGTCGACGTATCCGTAGGGGCTGATGCTGAACTGGCCATCCGCGCTGCGGATGAAGAAGTGCTCGCCGTTCCAGCCGGCGCTGAGCGGAGCCTCTTTCTTGGCGGGAGCGGCCTGATTGATGGCGGCAGGCTCGGGCTCCGCCTCTACCAGCACTGCATTCATCAGATGCGGCACGCCGTCGGCCCGGTCATCCACCGGAAGACCAGCGGCCTCGGGAACAGTATTCGAAACCGGGCGAATCTTCGCGTCGCTGCTTACGCTGGCCGTCGTTTGTTGCGCCGCCAGCTTTTCCACCAGGGTCTTGAGTTCTTCGATGGTTTGGCGCTGCGCGGCGACTTCGCTGCGTAATTGATCCACCTCCGCCTTGGTGGCTGCTGCCGGGGCGCCCGCGGCGGGCTCCGTGCCTTGAGCAAGGAGGATGGAAGCTGGCGCTATCAACATCGCCAGAAGCACGAGAAGCTTTGTCAGCGAGCGCATGGTTTGTTCTCCCAAATGATTTGCAAAAAGGCCCTTGCCGGTTGCTTGACTGACGACCGGCTAATTTTTTCTGACCTTACCGATGGTTCCGAAGTTTCTAAATTCAACCTCTGATCCGGTATGAAAAGCGGACCAGTGCACGTCAGGGCGGTTTATCACAGCCATATGAACGCTGTCAAGAAAACTTTCATTTATCACGAGAGCCAAAAATTTGGCAGCAATTGCACCGGTAAAACCCGGGAAGTGGAACTACCTGGAGTAGTTCTCTTTAGAGATGACTCTCCCCTCGGCGACAACTATACCCTCTGTCATCTCCGGCTCAATGAAATTCAGGGGCGCAGGAATCGAGTAAGTAAACCGACTCTTTTCGCCCGCAGAGGCCCACGCGAGCTCGCCTAGATATGCTCCGCTGCTCCTGTCGCTATGCAGTCGGCATCGATCGCATATCCACCGGCTCCTGCCAGTTGGCTCATCAGCCATAAGTAAGTTGTCAGATGATGCATACACGGAATCGTTGATTTGATCTTATTGGGCGGCGGATTCAGTTCGAACTGTGTTTTTACATGTTCATAGGGCAGAGGCACAATCGGCGGCAATTTGGGCACAAGATCCTGCCGATTCGTGACTCGATAAGTTGCAGGAACCGCCGCATTATATGAGCCGGCGAAAAGATGATCGCCGCTGCGCGGGCTGGCATAGGTGTACGAAATGGGCGTGTGATACGACGTGTTCAGCGCGACATCAATAGTAAGAAATGTAGCAAGTGCGCCGCCGAGACTATGCCCGGTAATCGTTATCGAAGTTGCGGCGCCGGCATCGAGATAGCCCTTAATCGCATCTTTCGCCGCTGGAGTTCCATTCGCCTGGCCGGTCCGTAGCGAACGATAGACCGCGATAAAGCCATCTTCGGTGAATCCGTGCGACCCAGGGATCGTCGATGGAACCATCAGGAACGACGCGTCGTGTAGCCACTCCAGAATCGTATCGGTAACGCGAATCACTGCGACGAGTTCTTTGCTGTCAGAGACGGCGAGGAAACCGAATGTGACTACGTCACCGGTGTGGGGATCGATATCGGTGGCGAGATCGTCGCCGTAAAGAGTTTGCAGGAACGTGTAACCGGCAGTTTTGATTTGCGTTATGAAGTCTGCCGTATAGCTTCCGGTTGGGGCGACAGATTCGGCAATCTTCACTAAGCCAGCATAGTGGATCGCGGCATCCCAGTTGATGGGCAGCATTGCAGTCCTCCAAGCTTAGGAATGCCTGCATTATGCCAGAAGGCTGACTTAGTGAGATTAGGACCGAAGCTATAACTGCGACTTATTCCATAGGCAAGCCAACGTAATTCTCCGCAAGGCTCTGCGCCGCGGCGTGCGAACTGGTCACGTAATCGAGTTCTCCCAGCTGACGCCGGTGGTCGAAGGCATTATCGGTATCAAAACGATGGAGCATGGAAGTCATCCACCAGGAGAAGCGCTGTACTTTCCACACGCGGCGAAGGCATTTTTCGGAATAGTGATCGAGCAGTTCACGGCTTCCTGTGCGATAAAAACTGGCGATAGCGCGGGCTAGAAAACATACGTCCGCAACGGCGAGATTAAGACCTTTGGCTCCAGTCGGCGGAACGATGTGAGCCGCGTCGCCCGCCAGAAACAATCGCCCGTATTGCATCGGCTCAATCACGAAACTTCTCATGCCCGCGATTCCCTTTTGAATGATCGGTCCTTCTGTGAGTTTCCAATCTTTCCGCGCGAGCCGGGCATGCAGCTCGCGCCAGATGCGATCGTCCGGCCAGTTTTCAATTTCTTCATCGGGAGCGCACTGAATATAAAGGCGGCTGAGCTGTTGCGTTCTCATGCTCAACAGGGCAAATCCGCGATCATGGTGCGCATAAACGAGTTCATCCGAGGAAGGCGGCGCCTCGGCCAAAATGCCGAGCCACGCGAAGGGATAGACGCGCTCGAATGCGGTCAGAACGCCACTCGGAATGCTGGGCCGGCTCACTCCATGGAACCCATCGCAGCCCGCAATGAAATCGCACAGCAATTCACTGCACTCGCCGTTCTTATGAAATCGAATGGAAGGCTGGGGGCCGTCGAAGTTGTGCAGAGAAACATCGGCGGCCTCGAAAACGATCGACTGGCTGGCCGAAAGTCGCGCGTCGATCAGATCTTTCACTACTTCTCCTTGCGCATAAATCGTAATCGCGCGGCCAGTGAGTTCTTGGAAGTCAATACGGTGGCCGCGTCCCTGAAAGCGCAGTTCGATGCCATGGTGAACCAGGCCCTCGCGCTTCATGCGCTCGCCCACCCCGATTTCGGTCAGCAGATCGACCGTATTCTGCTCGAGGACTCCGGCTCGTACGCGCTCCTGCACATATTCGCGCGTGCGCGATTCGAGAACGACCGATTCGATTCCGTCGCGATACAAAAGATGGGAGAGCACAAGCCCTGCGGGACCGGCTCCGACAATTCCGACCTGAGCGCGCATGTGCAGTTAGAAAGAATAATGTCGGCGGCCCATCTGGATAGTGATCCAGTTGGTTTCGGTCAGTTCGTCCGTCAACCAGTGGCCGCCTTCACGTCCGCTGCCAGAATCTTTGACGCCACCGAAAGGAACTGTCGCCTCATCGTGAACCGTTGGGCCGTTAAGGTGGACCATGTCGGCAATTGTAAAAGATGCGGTCATAAAGCGATGCATACCGTCTAGGTTGTGAGAGCGAAACCTAAGAGGCGCTATTTCATGTTCACGGATTCTTTCAGAGGCAGATCTTGCGACGATCCGCCAGCCATGAAGGTATAGCTTCCAGGAATTAACTGCCACGCATCCTTGTCGACATTAAAGACCGAAAGATATTCCGGATCAACTTCGATCGTCACATTCTTGCTCTCACCGGCATTCAGCTTAACCTTGTCCCAACCCACCAGCCGCTTGGGAGGCTCGCCGGCGGCTTGCGGTAAAGCCGCGTAGAGCTGTGCGATCTCCGCTCCTGCGCGATTGCCGGTATTGGTAACTTTGAAAGTCACGCGGACGTTCGGCTCTGCGGTCGCCTTGAAATCTGAATAGCTGTAAGTTGTATAAGAGAGACCATAACCGAACGGAAACAGAACCGGCTTATGCTCAGCGTCATACCACTTGTATCCAACCTTCAGACCTTCGTCATACGAAATCTGGAACGGCGGCAGGCCGGGAGCGATTCTCTTCCACGCTTCCGGGTCGCCGTGTTTCGTTACCGATTCCGGCGGCGGTTGCACGATGTGCGGATGCGGCAGATCGGCATCGCTTCGTGGAAACGTCATCGGCAACTTCGCGCTAGGATTCACCTCACCGAAAAGTACTCGCGCCAGCGCCTCAGCGCCATGGCTGCCGCCATACCAGGCTTCGACAATTGCGCTTACCTTGTCGACCCACGGCATGGTGACGGCCGTACCACTCTCGAGCACAACGATGGTATGCGGATTTGCGGCGGCAACTTTCTCGATCAACTCGTCCTGATTTTCAGGAAGAGAAAGACTGCTGAGGTCCATGCCTTCGCTCTCCCATTGGTAGGCAAAGACGATGGCAAAGTCGGCTTTTCGCGCCATGGCCGCCGCGGATGCCGGGTCTGTGCCGGGATCATATTGAACGTCTGCATGGGGGGCGATCGCGCGAATCGCCTGGAGTGGCGAAGTCGGAAACCAAATATGAGCTTGCCATGTTGTCCCTCCTTTCCCCGGAGGCATAATCGCATTTCCACCCGGGGGATCGACCTGCGCAGACCCGCCGCCCGAAATCATGCCGACATCGGAGTGCGCACCGATCACGGCTATACGCGAGACTTTCGACGCGTCGAGCGGGAGTTGCGAATGCTCGTTCTTCAAGAGAACGATGCTCTGTTCTTCGATTTTCTGTGCGATTGCCAGGTCGCCTTCGACATCTATAACGCTCTTCACCGGCGGATCGTCGACCACGCCCGCCGCAAACATCGAACGCAGGATGCGGTGTACATGGTCGTCCAGTTCAACCATGGAAACTTTCCCGGACTGGACCGCGTCTTTCATTGCTTCGCCATAAAAAATCTGGGCGGGCTCCTCATGGTCCAATCCCGCGGCTGAGGCTTTCACGGTGCTGTGAGTTGCGCCCCAATCCGACACAACGAAGCCATGGAAGTTCCAGTCCTTCTTCAGAACATCCGTCAGCAGATAGTTGTTTTCGCAAGAGTAATCGCCGTTCACGCGGTTGTACGCGCACATCACAGCAGCCGCATCGGAGTCGCGTAAGCCGATCTCAAAGGCAAGCAGATCGCTTTCGCGCATGGAACGCTTGTCGATATTGACATTGACAGCGTTGCGCCCGCTCTCCTGATCGTTCAAGGCATAATGCTTGATGTCGCCGATCACGTGATTCGCCTGCTCCGCTTTCATGACTTGGCCGACCAGCTTGCCCGCAAGCAGCGGATCTTCGCCAAGGTATTCAAACGTGCGGCCGTTGCGCGGCTCGCGTGTTAAATTAATTCCCCCGCCCAAAGACATGTTGTAGCCCTGCGCCCTGAGTTCTCGCGCGATCAACGCGCCGTATTCGTACGCGGCATTCAGGTCCCAACTGGCCGCGGCGGCAAGATCGGACGGAAGCGCCGTTGCATAGCGGCCATTCACGCCGCTGCTGCGTACGCCATAGGCGGCATCGGACATTTGAATAGCAGGAATGCCAAGGCGCGGAATGCCCACCACATAACCCGCCCCGCCATTCGATCCGGACGCGAGTGGGCTCATCGGACCAAGGCCGTGCATCCCAGTGCCGTGCAGCAGAGTGATTTTTTCGTCGAGCGTCATTTCCTTGAGGACCATGTCCGCACGCGTGTCAGGAGAAAGGCTCGAATTCATCCAGGGATGCGATTCTTTTTGTGCGGATAAATTCTGGCCGTAGGCGGAAATGATCAGAAGAGTCGCGGCAGCAGTCACTAATTTTGCGCGAGGAAGAAACCTGTGCACGTTCAAAACTCCTGTCTGGATACCGCAGCTAGTTTAGCTTAGCCGGTCGGAGACATTCATGTGTGTTTGAGACGATAATCACTTCGCAATCAGGCATGGAGCAGAGCCACCGGAAAATCCTTGAACAAGTCTTTGGCCAACAACCCCGGCGATCCCTCCTGCGCGCTCGCAGCAATTTTGTTCAGCGCAAGCAGATTCTTCCACTCAGAGGGCGCATCTGCGGGGAGCGTGAGCCTTGTGTCGGCCCAATCGATCAAACTGGGATCTGGATTATTTTTTAACTGAGAGAGCCATCTCGGCGCGGCAACGACAGCGTTCGTGTTTCCGTCTCTGCGCAGAAAAGCGATAATATTTTGAGAATAGCGGCCGGAAGATTGCAGAGGTACAAATTCTCCCACGCGAAACAAATCGCAATGGTCGCGGCGAAACCGGAGCGCCTGGCGCATGAGGTATAACTTGATTCGACCGTCGTGCCAATGCTCGCGCAGGTTCTGCAAGTCGGATGCAGAGTGAAGTTGAGCGACGCTTTCGAGCACGGCAATGCGCTTCTCAAAATCAATCGGACCGCGGTTATCGGGATCGACAAGCCGCAAGTCCCACAGCTCTGAACCCTGGTAAAAATCGGCGACTCCCGGTGAAGCGATCTTCAGCAAGGCTTGCGAAAGGCCGTTAATCATACCGAAGTAAGCGACCTTCTTCTGGAATTGGCGGAAGTCGCGAAGGAAATCGCCGTCCTTCCCGCACGAGAGAATGTCAGCGACAAATTTCTGCAGCGCTTCTTCATGGGGCTGGTTAGGCCGCGTCCAACGCGTGTGCACCATGGCTTCACGCGTGGCCTTCACCAGATGCGCCTGCAACCTTTCGAGCAGCGTCTTGCAGGATTCGCTATCCAGAGGCCAAACGCCCAAGAGCGTCTGATAGAGAAAATATTCTTCGTTCGGGTCCGGGACTGGTTGTCCATCGATTTTCTTCTTATATCCAGCATTCTGCCGTGACCAAAGCTCGAGGTGCTGCTTCCATTCATCGGGAATTTCAGAGAGCACATCGAGGCGTGCGCGAACATCTTCGCTGCGCTTGGTGTCGTGCGTGGTGCTGGCATCCATACTGCCGGGCCAGTACTGCTGCCGGCTCTCGAGAAATGCATAAAATTCCTCACGAGAATCGTTCCCCGGTGGGCAAGGACTTCCTCCGACTTCATTTAGCGACAATAAAGGATGGTAAACATACAGCGCCGTGTCCTCCAGGCCCTTGGCTACGATTGGCCCAGTGAACTGCTGCCATCGCATGACGAAAGCCAGCCGGGCTTCGCGCTGATCCGGCAGAACGTGGGGAAGATTCGGCAGCAATAGAACGTCACGCACAAAGTCAAAGCAGGCAGGACTGATTTGGTTCGCGCGGCTCCGAGCCTGCTTCACCGCAGCTTCAATGAATTCGGCCGCAGGAGGCGGAACATCGACATTGCGAATGTAAGTTCGATAAATGTCGAGACAGGCTGTGACCTCGATCAACGCATCGATCAACTGGCCGCGCGGAAGCTCACGCGCGTAACGATCCTGCGCGGCAAGTTCAGCCAGTTGCCGCCCCAGAGTTCGCATTTCAACACCCAGCAGCCGGCTCATCACCAGTTTTTTCTTCTGGTACGCGACATCCGAATAATTTTGTTTCCGGCCAATGAATGCGGAATAGATCGCCTCAACTTCCCGCGCGCCTTTGGGTTCGACGAACAAACCGTTCGCTTCATTCAGGTAGTCGTAGCCGGTCGTGCCGCTGACCGGCCAATCTGCCGGCAATGATTCGCTCCGCGAAAGAATTTTCTCCACCAGTACGTAAGAAAGACCGTGCGAATGATTCTCGGAAGAGGCCAGCCGTTCCTGTAGTTTGTTGAGGTAGGCGAAAGGATCGCGCAGCCCGTCGATGTGATCGATGCGAAGTCCGGCGAGCGGGTTCTTTGAGACGAGGCGCAGAATGTAACCGTGTGTCGCTTCGAAGACGACCGGATCTTCCACCCGTAGTCCGACCAGGTCGGCAATCGTAAAAAAGCGGCGATAGTTAATGCTCTCGTTCAAATTCTGCCAGTACGAAAGCTTGTAGTTCTGCTCCGCCAAAAGTCGCTGCAAAAATCCAAAACTACTCGGATTGCCCGGGGTGCCATTAATCTCGTTTACGCTTTCCTCAACAAAGGCCGTAAAGTCCGGACTGCTTTTTGCCAGCGACCACAAACGGTCGCGCGCCGATTCATAGCGCAATCGCCGGTCCGCTGCAGTGTCGGAAGTGCGGCGGTCCGAGCGCACAAGCTCCAGGAGCGACGCTAGGATTCCGGAGTATTCGTGATACGCGCCTGTTTCTTCTCCCAGGACTTGCTTCAACTGGTCACGCCGGTAATCCAGGATCGAATGATAGGACTTCGGAGCCAGCGGAAAGACCGACTCGAAATACTGAAAGAAAAATTTTCCTTCCTGAAACACAAGCTGGATCTCGCCCGAGTCAAGAGCCTCACCGAACGGGCGGCCAAGAACTGGCAGAAGAACTCGCCCATCAAGGCTGCGCGCGTGCGGATGCCAATCAATGTCGAAAAAACCAGCGTAGGGAGATTGGACGCCATTTTCCAAAACATCCATCCACCAGGGATTTTCAGCGCTGGCAGCCATGTGGTTGGGCACGATGTCGAGCAGCAAACCCATGTCGCGATCCTGCAATCCGGTTTGCAATGCATGAAAGTCTTCTTCGCTTCCGAGATCAGGATTGATTCGCGTTGGATCAGTCACATCGTAGCCGTGATCGCTCCCCTTCCGGCTTCCCAGAATCGGAGACACGTACAAATCCGAAATTCCCAGTTCGTGGAGGTAGTCGAGAATCTTGATTGCGTCAGGAAGACGGAAGTTTCTGTTCAGTTGAACGCGGTACGTCGCCGATGGAAAACGCGTCGCCTGCATTTCTATCCCTGAGGCAGAAGAATGTGTAATTGCGTGGCAAGCCGGCTCAACTGTTCGTGACGTTGCTTCGCCGCGGGATCCGCGCCCTGCCCGTGCCATCCGTTCTGCTGGAATGCCGTGATTAACGGGCGGAAGCAGGTGTTTTGCGCCTCCCACAGTACCACCGGAAATGGAAACGACGGAATGAGGTCGAGCAGCCTGATGATTTTTCCGATGGAAGCAGGATCCGATGGGTTCGCCGCAAATTCAGCCGCATCATTTTCAACGCGCCGCCGGATTTTATATTCAAGTGTGGTCTTGTCGAGATCGATTTTGCTCGCGGCAGCTTCACGTAGCAGACCCTGAATACTGTCGACATCAAGTTCAGGGCGCTCGAGGTATTGCTGCAATTGGCTGTTCAAGGCAATTTCGGCCGCAGATTTCAGGGCGTTGGGTACTGGAATATCGAGACCGTTCAGAAAACGAATCAGCGGTGCCTGGCTTTCGAATACAGTCTTGTAGAGTGCAGCCGCAGAGTTCAGCGACTCGTTCAAAATAATGGTCGTGATCTTGCGTTGTTCATCGCGAAACAGTTGGCGCAGCGAGAACGTATCCTTGCCGTAAACCTGGTCGAGCATGCGAATCACTTCTGCCGTATCCGCTCGCCCAAATGCCGCGACGAGCTTTTCCTGGTCTGACTCCGCGGAACCGCTCGCCGGCCGAACGCCGGCGGTTATATTGTGATCGCCGAGGTGCAGCACGGAGAAATCCAGAGCTGCCGACTCATCGGTAATTGTGGAACGGAATTTAGCGCAGCCTATGGCCAGGCGAAGCTTGCCCTCTGCTTCCAGCGAGTAATTTGTTCGTTCAACCTCGTAACAGTAAACCCGCGTCTTTTCCGGGTAGTTTTCGAACAGCGAACTGATAGCGTAGTGGCCGGCAACGCGTGGAATATCGACCACGGCCGGTTTTACCCATCGCTCGTAAATCTTTGCGCCATCGCCATATTCCGGAACGTTGCTCTTCGCAACTGCAAGCTTTTGCAGAAATTCGGGCTCGATTTTTTCTCCCGAGCAACTTTCTGCCAGGCCGAGCGCGCGCCCCGCGTAGTGGATGACTTGAACCGTTTCAAGGCCGGAGAGTTCGTCGAAAAACCATCCGCAACTCGTATACATGAGCAGCGCATGGCGCTGCATTTCAAGAAGTTTCAATGCCGTGACTTCTTCTTCGGGCGTCAAAGGCTTCAGTGCATGATCCTTGAAAAATGCCTTATGCGAATCCTCCGAACGATCGAGGATCACGCGAATATAGTCGTCGCGCACCTCCCACGGATCGCGACATAACTTCTTCATTTGCGTTTCAAAAATCGGGGCCATTCGGTCGCGCAGCCAGTCCAGCGCCGCGCGCAGCGGAGCCCGCCACTCCTGGCTCCAGGAATGGCCGCCGGAATTGCAGCCGCAATTGCTGCGCCAGCGCTCCACGCCATGAACACAACTCCAGGAACTATTCTCGACAATTTCTGCCACGTACTCTGGCGGATATTTCTGCAGAAACTCGCCATAGTTGGTGAGCTTTGCTACCTTCCCGTTCTGTATTTCTTCCAGCGCATAACTGAGCGCCATCTCGCCGTAGTGATGATGATGGCCGTAGCTTTCCCCATCGGTGGCGATATGGACGAGTTGCGGCCCCTCGCGCTCATTTGAAAAGCCACTCAGCAAGCGATCGGCAAATCGTTTGCCGTCGTTCAGTAACCCTTCGAACGCTACACCCTGGGAAATGGGCCCGTCGTAAAAGAAAAGACTGATTTGTTTCTTGGATGGCAACTCAGCAAGGTATGCCCGCGCGGGGTCGATTCGCGCTCCGCTGACGTCTTCAAAGTTTTCGCTGTTCTTAGCACGCACGCGTTTCGCTTGCCTGGGTGCAAGGATGGTGAACTTGATTCCGTTTTCCGCGAGGACTTCCAGCGTTTCGGTATCCACCGCAGTCTCCGGCAGCCACATGCCCTCCGGCGAACGGCCAAAACGGCTTTCGAAATCGCGAATCCCCCATTTCACCTGCGTCACTTTGTCGCGGCGATTGGCTAGCGGAAGGATCATGTGGTTGTAACCTTGCGCGATCGCGGAGCCATGCCCGGAAAAACGTTCGCGGCTTTCCTTGTCGGCATCGAGGATCGCCTGATATGGGCTGGCCGCCTGTTCTTTCATCCACGAAAGCAAAGTAGGGCCGAAGTTATAGCTGATATGCGCGTAATTGTTGACGAGCTTTACGATTCGATTTTCGGCGTCAGTAATTCGCGACGCGGCATTCGGTGCGTAACACTCAGCGGTGATGCGCTCATTCCAGTCGTGGTAAGGGTAAGCGGAATCCTGCAACTCCACCGCCTCGAGATAAGGATTCTCGCGGGGGGGCTGATAAAAATGTCCGTGGATACAAACGTATTTCATGCTCATTTCTGGACTGCTTGCTTTCGCGAAAACACCATTAAAGAAAATGCCGGCAATCGAATTTCGCCGGATGCGGGAATCGTTATCTCGGGCGGCAAATCTGCTTCTGGTCCGCTCCATTTGCGATCGGCCGAACAAATCACGGTCGACCACTGGCCGCTTAGTCCGGGCGAGCGCGAAATAAACGCAGACTCCGCAAAATTGAAGAGCATTGCCAATTGTTCATCACTTTCTCTTTGCACCAGAACACCGCACTCGCCGAGAGACTCGACGGTTTGAGTGGCAGCACTAGCCAAATCGTGCTTCTTACGAATCCCGATGAGTTCTCGGTAGAACCGCAACACGGTTTGATACGGTTCAACCGGCTTCAGCGCGTGATCGAGCTTTGACCGCCAGAACGTTTTCTCGTCCTGCGGATCGGGCACATCCTCTTCCCAACCGAAAGCGGCAAACTCTTCGCGTCGCCCCTTGCGCACAGCTTCGACTAATGCAGGATCTCCATGACTGGTGAAGTATTGGAACGGAGCCGTCTCGCCGTACTCTTCGCCCATAAAAAGTAACGGAGTAAAAGGCGAAAGCAACGTAACGCCCGCCGCAAGCTTCGCCGCCTCGAAGCTGACCAGGGTATTTAGTCTTTCTCCCGCGGCGCGATTTCCAACCTGATCGTGATTCTGGCTGCAAACCACGAAGCGCGAGCGAGCGATGCCGCGCGGCGAATTCCCATGGCGCCGTTGGCGGTGCGGCGAGTATCGACCGCTATAAAACCAGCCGTTCTTTAGAGTCGTAATCAGCGGTTCGATGCCTTCGAAATCCGTGTAATAGCCAGTCTCTTCGCCCGTTAACGGCGAATGCACTGCGTGATGAAAGTCGTCGCTCCATTGCGCGTCAATGCCATACCCTCCCTGCGCGGGCGCGTGCAATACGCGAACATCATTCAAATCGCTTTCGGCGATCAGATGGATCTGCCGGCCGAGCCGCTTCGACAAATCGCCGGCGGCGCACTTCAACTCGGCGAGAAAATGCCGCGACCCGAAATCGAAGATCCCGTGAATCGCATCGAGCCGCAAAGCGTCGAAATGATAGTCCTCCAGCCAGTACAAAGCGTTTTCGATGAAAAATCTCCTGACCTCATCGCTGCCTGCACCGTCAAAGTTGAGCGCTTGTCCCCAGGGAGTGCGGTAACGATCGGTAAAGTAAGGCCCGTAAGCATTAAGGTAGTTGCCTTCCGGGCCGAGATGGTTGTAGACCACGTCCAGCGCAACTGCCAATCCGCGCGCGTGAGCCGCATCCACAAACTTGTGCAACGATTGCGGACCGCCGTAAGTATTCTGCGGAGCGAATTCATACACGCCGTCGTATCCCCAGTTGCGTGACCCAGGGAACTGCGCAATGGGCATCAGTTCGATGGTTGTAATGCCGAGATCGGCAAGATAGTGAAGATGCGAAATTAACGCTTCAAAGGTTCCTTCGCGAGTGTACGCGCCGACGTGAAGCTCATAGAAGATACTTCCTTCCAGGGGACGCCCATTCCAGTTTCGATCAGTCCACTCGAAGGCGCTGGTGTCCACAATTTGCGACGGACCATGCACACCGTCCGGCTGAAATTGCGACGCTGGATCCGGCAATTCCCTCCCATCGTCCAATCGATACAGATATGTCGCATCGGACGCCAGATTGCCGACCGCGGCACGGAAATATCCGCGATCCAGAGGCTCCATTTCGAGACGCTGTTTCGTTTCGACGAAACTCACGCTCACGCTGCGCGAGTTCGGCGCCCACAATAGAAGCTCCCAACTGCCATCGGCCAGGCGATTTGCCCCCAGGCGCCTCTTACTTCGAATGGATTTTTGCATTCTTAGATATCGAACACGCGATACGCGGATGCCGGTTCCCGGGTTTGCAGCAAAGTAATGGCAACGTTGTAAACGGGACTTCCGCCGGTGGTCTTCCCTTCAAGCTGACCGTGATGCGCGTGCCCATGCAAAACTAGGTCCGCACCGTGACGGTCCACAACCTCGGCCAACCTTGACGTTCCGAGGAACGGAAAAATCTCCGCCGCCTCGCCTTGAACTGTACTTGCAATCGGCGAATAGTGTACGACCACCACGCGCTTCTGAGTGCGCAACTGAGCCATCGCCCGCTCCAGTTTCAACGATTCATCGATCGAAGCTTGCACGAACTGCTTGATCTCGGGCTCGCCAAATGCGGTTAACATGGAGCGCCCGAAGCCGCCCACGAAGCCCTTCGTTCCGGCAAAGCCCACGCCATCGCGTTCATACGCTGTTCCGTCGAGCACCTTAATGCCCGCGCCCGTCATCATGCGCATCAACTCCGCCTGCTTTCCGCTTTCATAATCGTGATTACCAAGAACTGCCACCGTCGGAACGCGCGATCGAACCACAACATTGAGCAGCGGTTCCATTTCCTCCGGCTGGCCATAATTGGTCAAATCGCCGGCGAGCACCAGCACATCCGCCTCGTCGTGCACTCGATTCAACTGGTCGAGCAAGGCACTATGCCGCGCGGCGGAAAAATGCAAATCGGCTGTTGCTGCGATTCTCATGCTCAATCGATTACCGGCAGATTGCGCAAGCGGCGCTGGCGATATTCCTCCATCAGGTTATCGAGCCGCCATTCATTTACGTCGATGGCGAACATCTTGTCGTCTACCAGGCTGCCACGGAATTTTTCCTTCGAATCCGCATGAGAAATCGCCTCTTGAAAGCGCGACAGAAGACTCTCCCACACCTGCGCTGGCACATAATTTGTCTGCGCCGGATACGCATAGCGAAATAACACCAGCGCCCAGAGCAACATTTCCCAATGCTCGCCTAATATCTGCAACACACGCTGCCAATCGATCTTGCCTCGCGTGCGATAGATGATGTGGGCAACGTCGGCCCCATCGAAGCGCTCTCGGCGGGCTATAAACAGCTTCGAGGCCAGCAGTTCTTCGGCAGCCAACACGCGCGTATTCACAGTGTGGATAACGGCGGGAACGGAGCGCTCGATCCATGACTCATCGACGATGATCGCGGCGTTGCTCATGCCCGTGATCAGGTCTACAAAGAACTCATTGCGGTGCGCTTTGAATAGCCAGACGGGATCGAAGATCTCGCACTCGAATCCTTCATCCTTGAGATATTTAATGGCACGAACCGCATTTTCGGCCGAAAGGAAAACATCCAGATCTTTGGTATCCCGGCATATGCCGGTGTGTTCCTGCATGGCAAAGGCGCCCGCTACCGCGTAGGCGACGCCACGGTTTTCGAGCAGAGTCAGAATCTCGCGAAATAAATCCGCCTGCTCCGGCGGAAGCACCAGAGGAGACGAAGATGTTTCGGGCACCACGACCTCTGGCGGCGGTTTCACGCGACCTTGGATGTGAAATGACTATCGACGGTTGTTCGCAGGCGCGGTGCGCCCCGATTCCCATCCGCGAGCGATGACGCGATTCCCTGAAACTAGACTTACAACGGAGTGATAACCGATTTCTGTTTAGAAATCTCTTCGAGCATCTTTTCACCCACTCGCAAGTGCTGGTCGACCAGCAGATGCGGAGTATGCGCCATCCATTTCGCCAGCGAAATATCCTCGTAATGGGCGGTCTTGAACATTTCCGGGAAGACCAGATCCGTGTCGCCGGTGTTCTCAATGTAATGGGCATTCGACTGCAAGACGTATCCCACATCGCCTCTTCAAAATCAAAGGTCCGCGCCCGGCTCGCGGCTTCAAATATTGTCATGCGTCTTTCCCGGTGATGTAGTACTGCCACT
>Ga0070735_10002282_pt1 | contig 17537 bp, 18 predicted proteins | sample Coa_R1_FD_66443 | JGI IMG/M metagenome (GOLD analysis project Ga0070735, IMG submission 66443) | Surface soil microbial communities from Centralia Pennsylvania, which are recovering from an underground coalmine fire - Coalmine... | ecosystem: Environmental > Terrestrial > Soil > Unclassified ... | reverse complement strand
TATCGCCGCCGTCCCGTGATCGTTCCCGTCGTCATGGAAGTGTAAGTTAACGCAATGACTTCACGTAAAGAATTCATCGCAGCGGCAGCATCGATGCCGCTGATCGCGGCTGCGCCGCCCTCGTCGGGGCCGGCTTCACCCACACCCTCACCCGCGCCGAAGAAGAAACCGGTCTCCGCCGCCGCTCGCGCGCTTGCAGAGCAGATGCGAAACTTCGACTCCGCGATCACCGACAAGGAACTCGAAACAATTGCAACCGGAATCGACGGTAACCTCAAGCTCGGCGCGAGCGTGAATCCGCACGGGACGGCGCTGAAGAACTGGGACGAGCCGGTAACGACCTTCGAGGTGGAGTCGTGAACGCGGAGGACATTGCGTTCTCCGATGCGCTGACGCTTGGCCAACTGATCGCGAAGCGCCATATCTCCTCCGTCGAACTCACCAATCTCTACCTTTCGCGCCTCGAAAAGTACGGTGCAACCTACGGCGCGGTCGTGACGATCATGCACGATCGTGCGTTGCGCGAAGCGCGCGCCGCAGATAGAGAACTCGCTTCCGGAAACCCACGCGGCCCGCTGCACGGCGTGCCTTACGGTGTAAAGGATTTGCTTGCGGCAGTCGGCGCGCCGACGACGTGGGGCGCGGCGCCGTATCGAAATCAGGTCTTCGACTACGACGGTACGGTCGTCAAAAAACTGCAAGCGGCGGGTGCGGTGCTGTGCGCAAAGCTCGCGATGGTGGAACTTGCCGGCGGGTTTGGTTATAACGATGCCGACGCATCGTTCACCGGCCCGGGACGCACGCCGTGGAATCGCGCGTTTTGGAGCGGCGGATCGTCTAGCGGTCCGGGTGCTGCCGTCGCTGCTGGTTTGGTCGGCTTTGCGATCGGCTCGGAAACGAACGGCTCGATTATGGTGCCGGCGGCTTTCTGCGGCGTAAGCGGCTTGCGTCCGACGTACGGAAGGGTCAGCCGTCACGGCGCGATGGCGCTGATGTGGACGTCCGACAAACTCGGACCGTTGTGCCGCTCCGCGCGCGACGCTGAAGTGGTGCTCAAGACGATAAGCGGGCACGACCCGAACGACAAAACCTCGCGGGACGAACCGTTTCCGGCGGTGCGCGGCCGCCGACCGAAGATCGCCGTCGTAAAGAACGCCACGGCAAAAAGTATGCCCGCGGTCGTGGAAAACTTCGAAGCGTCGATGCGCGTGCTGCATGAGTTTTGCGACGTCGCTCCCGATGTTGCGGTACCAAAAGGGCCGTGGGGTGACGTGTTCGGCGCGATCTTCAACGGCGAGTGTGCCGCGGCGTTTCGCGACTTGATCGAAAGCGGTCGCTCGCGCGAACTGCAATCGGTCGACGATCGGGTCGGCGGCTATCAGGTATACGGTTCGCTCGCCGTCGATTACGTCGACGGTATGCGGTGCCGCGCAATCCTGAATGACGAACTCAGGCGAGCATTTGCGCCGTATGACGCCGTCGTGCATCCGACGCTTTCGACCGTTGCGTATCCCGTCGGCGTGCCGTTCGACAAGGCGTACCCCGACAAGTATTCCGGCGAGATTGACATGGGCAGCCCCGGAAATCTCGCAGGCGTCCCGTCAATCAGCGTGCCCAACGGCTTCGGAGATCACGGTTTGCCGACCGGACTTGCGTTGATGGGACGCGCATGGGGTGAGTTTGCGCTTACGCAGATCGCGAAAGGGTACCAAACGCGCACGCGTTTTCATCTCGAACGCCCGGTATTGCACTCAACCGCCTCGTCACCCTGAGCCCGTCGAAGGGCTGACGACGGGTGGCGATTTTCTTCGGGCTGCTGGCTGCGGCGTGCTACGGTGCCGCGGATTTCTGCGGCGGCCTCGCAACGCGGCGCAGCACGATGCTCGCTGTCGTGGTCGTCTCGCAAGCCACCGGAACGGCGTTGCTGCTTGCGGTGTTGCCATTCGTGCCCGGCCACATCACGCATGCGGCTCTCGTCTATGGTTTGCTCGCGGGCGCATGCGGCGGCATCGGCATCGCATTGCTTTATCACGCGCTCTCCATCGGCAAGATGGGAGTCGTTTCACCAATTACGGCGGTGCTCGCGGCCTCGCTTCCCGTTTTCGTGGGAATCGCGCGCGGCGATCGCTTGAGCGTTTGGCAAATCGTGGGCATCGTTGCGGCGCTCGTTGCCGTCGTACTGATTTCGCTCTCGACCGAGGCGGACGGACGCATCGAATTCTCTACGGCCGGCGCGCGTGAAGCTGTTGCGTCGGGCTTGGTGCTCGGCGGCTTCTACATCTTTCTAGCTCTTGCGGGCAAAGGTTCGGGTCTGTACCCCATCGCGTTTTCCCGCGTCGGTTCGCTCTCGCTGTTGCTGCTCGTCGCGCTGGCATCGCGCCGCACCATCATTCCAGCGGCCTCGACGCTGCCCATCGTGGTGCTCGGCGGCATCATCGACATGAGCGCGAACGTGCTTTACGTCCTTGCGGCCTACGCCGGCTATCTTTCCATCGCAGCCGTGCTGACGTCACTCTATCCCGCGAGCACGGTGTTTCTCGCGCGGTTCATGCTCGGCGAGCGTCTTTCGAACATGCAAAAATTCGGTGTGGGACTCGCGCTTGCGGGTGTCGCGCTAATCGCTCGGTAAGTCTTACCGTTTCAGCTGGGCGAGTTGTGCGGCGTGAATGTAGCGTGCGAGCTCTTCGCGTGCCAGGCCGTCGGCGTCCAGGAATTCAATCTCGTACGCGTCGCGGCGCTTTGAATCTTTTGCCTCGGCGACGACCCGGGCTTTCAAACGAAGTTGCGCAAAGGCTCGGCGCATGTACTTGAGCGGAACGCGGCGATAGCCGAAAGGTCCGACGACGAGATCGTCGTCCTTTCCCTTGTGCACTTGCAGCACATGATCGGGCAGGGTGACCTGCACGATCAGCTGGTCGCCCGTGCGCAGGCGCTGCTCGCAGCGCAGACGCAAGCCGTTCCCCATGACGTCGCAGGCTTGGGCCGGTTTGAGCGTCGCACGCGGATCGTCGACGCGGTACTGCAGCTCGAAGTCGTGCGGCACTCTATAACCGGTGAATTGCGAGATATCGACCAGCGAGGTGTCGTAGCTGCGCGCCGACGCCGTACGGCGAGCAAGCATTGCGGCTTCACGAGCGAGCGCATCGGCGTCTTCTTCGGGCAGTTGCTCGAGTGCGACGGCGTATTCGAAACCGACGCCGCCGTTGCGCGGCGCGTATCGCGCTGCCACGACGCCGCAAATCTGCAGCGCTTTTCCGGTGGTCAGCCGCCATTCAAACGAAAGCGCGGTGCCGCGCTCCATGTGCATCCACGTACGCAAACGGCACCCCGCAAGCGCAATGTGGAGCAACGTGGCTTGAGTCGGTTCGGCAACGCCGCGCAACTTCAACTTAATCGGAACGTCGAATGTGTGCTTGCTGACGTCCGATGGCGTAGGCGGTAGCGACGGCGAGCGCTTGTTAAGCCAGGCCATTAACCTTCAGCATACTATGGGAAGCCTGCTTTTCGCGTGAATTTCGTGTGGGTCCCGCGTCAAAATTGCGTTAGGAGCATCTTAGAGGGTCGACCAAACGTCGAGCTTGCGCTTCACGCGCTCGATGACGCCGTCCGTAAAGTCCGTGGTCGAGGCATGACCGCCCAAGTCGCTTGTCTTCAGGCCCTCGTGCACGGCTTCCAGCGTGGATTCGTAGATTGCGCGAGACGCGTTCTGTGCGCGCTTGTCTTCCATATATGAAAGCAGCGCGGCGCAGGCCAGAATCATCGCCATCGGGTTGGCGATGTTCTTGCCGAAGAGGCGCGGCGCGGTGCCGTGCGGCGCTTCCGCCATAATTACGGTGGGTTTATAAGACTGTTCCTGAGCCTGCCCTGAGCTTGTCGAAGGGTCAAACGAGAGGAGCACCGACTCCGCTCCGGCGATCGAGCCGAAGAGCTGCATGACCAAATCGGAGAGGCAGTCGCCGTCGCGATTGAGCGAGGGGATGACCAGCGGCGATTCGCCGTCCGTGCTCAGCAGCAGCGCGTACGTGGCATCGATCAGCTGCGGTTCGTACGCGACGTTCGGGTGGCGCGCCGCGGCGGCGTCCATCTCTTCCTTCAACATGCCCTCGTACACAGGGCTCACGGTGTACTTCGGGCCGCCGAAAACTTTTGCGTGCATGCGTTCCGCATGTTGAAACGCGTATTCCGCAACGTAGCGGCATACGCTGCGTTCAATCGCTTCCGTGCGATAGGCGACCTCGTTTGCGTCCTCGCCTTCGCGCCATTCTTTGGCGCCGTACGCATCTCCCACGGCCATGCGCACGACGGAGATCGGCGCGTGAATGCCCGCGACGGGACGAATGCCCGGCATGCGCCGGCCCGTGCGAACGATCACTTTCCCGTCGACTGCGCGCCGCAGAATTGCATTCGGCGATCCGACGTCGCCTTTGGTTTCCGGTGTAATCGTTGCCGCTTTGAGTCCGTAGTGCGCGGCTTTCATCGCGTCGGCAGCTTCTTTGACGATCGCGTTATTCGTTTTGCGCCGGTTTTCCAGCGAGAGATCGTAGCGGTCGAAATTCAACTCGACGTCGATGACGGAGCGATCGAGAACGCGCAGCGCTTCGAGCAGTAATTCTTGTCCGGTTTGGTCGCCTTCCAGAACGACGATCGTTGGCGGGGTCAAATGAACTCCTATGCTGATGACGAAAGAATCTATTCCATGGCACGCGTACGCCGTAAGGCGACCGCGAAGACGCGGCTGAACTTCGAAATCGCAGGTATCGCCGCGATTGGGCTCGCCGTTCTTCTGGGAATCGCATTGGCGCTGCCGCCGGGACGCTCGGGCATCGCGGGCGGTGCGACGGCTGCGGGCCTAGCCGCCCTGTTTGGAGGAGCTGCACCGCTTTTCCCGGTGCTCGTGGCGCTGTTCGGCGCGATTATTTTCCTCGAGATCAACGTTCCGCGCATGATGGCGACGCTGGGCGCCGCAGCGCTTGGGTATTTCCTCATCGTCGATACGGCGTTCGGACGGCATGGCGGCCTTCTGGGAGGGGCTCTTTGGGCCGCACTGCAGGCACTCACGGGTGTCGCCGGCGCTCGCATCGTTCTCATCTTGGCAGCGCTGCTGCTCGCCGTGTGGATCACGAACGTTTCCGTCAAGAAAGTGATCGGCTGGCTCATCATCGCCGTTGGTAAGCTGCGCGTACCACGAGTTCCGCGCGTCGCGCTGCCGGAAGGCCATGAAAATCTGCGCGCAGCGTTCGCACTGCCGGAAGCTCGTGCGCTCGTTCCGACGCCCGCGCCGACCATCGTCGTCGAAGACGAAGACGAAGAGGAATACGACGAGTACGCATTCGACGAAGAAGAGCTCGAGTTCGAGGACGACGCCGAGGAAGAGGAAGAAGGCGAGTACGAGCCGCCCGCCGCGGCGAGCGCAGGTGAGGTTACCTATTACCTCCCGGATCTCGCGCTTTTCGATCCGCCGCAGGCGCAAGTGGCCGACGATTCGAGCCGCTCGCACGTGCTCGAGGATACGCTCGCATCTTTCGGTGTCGGCGCGAAGGTCGTGCACATCGAACGCGGCCCGTCGATCACGCGTTACGAACTCAAACCGGAACGCGGCGTAAAGATTTCGCGGATTGCTTCGCTTGCAGACGACCTCGCGCTCGCACTTGCCGCAACGAGCGTGCGCATCGAGGCGCCGATTCCCGGGAAATCCGCAGTCGGTATCGAGGTCCCGAATAAAACCGTTTCCGTCGTCGCCATTCGCGAGATTCTCGATTCGCTGCCGCAGCGCGGGCAAGTGCCGCCATTGTGGATGGCGCTCGGCAAAGACATTACGGGGCGCCCGGTATTCGGCGACCTCGGCAAGATGCCGCATTTACTCGTTGCCGGCGCGACGGGCTCCGGCAAATCGGTTTGTCTGAACACAATCATTGCATCGCTGCTGGTCAGCGCGACCCCGGATCAAGTGCAGATGCTGATGATCGATCCGAAGCGCGTCGAGCTAACGGTCTATAACGGCATTCCGCATCTCATCAAAGACGTCATCACCGATGCGCGGATGGCGGCGGGCGCGCTCTTCGAGATGACCAAAGAGATGGACACGCGCTACGAGCGCTTTGCGAAAGCGGGTGTCCGGAAGGTCGAGGAGTACAACGCGAAGTTTCCCGATGAGAAACTTCCGTACGTCGTGATCGTCATCGACGAGCTCGCGGACCTGATGCTCGTCGCGCCGGCGAAAGTGGAAACCACGATCATGCGCCTTGCGCAGCTCGCGCGCGCAACGGGCATCCACCTCATCGTCGCGACGCAGCGGCCATCCGTCGACGTCATCACCGGCCTCATCAAAGCCAACATCCCGTCGCGCATCGCGTTCGCGGTGAGTTCGCAAGTCGACTCGCGCACGATTCTCGACATGGCGGGCGCGGAACGTCTGCTCGGACGCGGCGACATGCTCTACTTGCCGATTGACGCGCCGAAGCCGATTCGCGCTCAAGGCGCGCTCATCACCGGCAGCGAGGTCCATCGTCTCGTCGATTTCTGGGCCCGGCAAGGCCGCCCGGAGAATTTGCTGGACGTCGAAGTCATGCCGATCTCCGACGACGATGGCGCAAAGCGCGACGTCGACCCGCTGTGCTACGATGCGGCGAAGTTCATCATCGAGAGCAACTACGCGTCGACGGCAGCCTTGCAGTCACAATTTTCAATCGGCCACCCGCGCGCCGTGCGCGTAATGAAACAGCTCGAAGAGTTCAAGATCGTCGGACCGCACGAAGGCACAAAGCCGCGACGCATCATAATCGGTCTCGGCGAACTCGAACAGATCGCTCCGCGCCTCGGGCGTGAAGACGGAGGACAGCCGAATCTCTTCGCAACCGGAAGTTGAAGCGCGGTCGGCTAACATCGAAGCCGGTGCGATTCTCGCGTTGGCCGTTCCCGCGATCGTTCTTTTTGCCGGGTTCATGTGGCTTGGGTTCTATGTAAAAACCCACGCTGAACCGGCCGCGCTTTGGGCGTTCGCGCAAAGCGTGCGCGGTCACGCAATTGGACTTGCATGGGCGCTCACCAACTTGTGTTATCCGTACGTGCTCGCACCGCTTTGCGTGATCTCGCTCGTCGTGGGCATCGTCAGTCCGCGCTGGCGCGTTCCGGCGTTCCTCACCGTCGCGGTTCTACTCGTATGCTGGGGCGGGGTCGACCAGTTCCAGCACTTTTTCGCTCGCCCGCGCCGAACAGATTGGCTCGTGAAGCACGAGCTATCGTTCTCATATCCGAGCTCGCACGCCGCGATCTCGATCGGCTTCTATTTCTTCTGGGGTCTGGTGCTGCTGCGTTCGCGCCTTGCAACGTGGCTGCGCGTCGGCGCATTCGTTGTGCTTACCGCGTTGACGCTCGGCATCATCTGGTCGCGCCTCTCCCTCGGAGCGCACTACCCCACGGATGTGATCGGCGGCGCGATGTTCGGCGCGGTCATCATCCTCTTGGCGGCGGCGCTCGTGCAAACCGCCGGGGGCCGCCTGCTCGAACGCTAAAGGCGGCGTACAGCGTCCTAAGTGCTTGCCCGGACCAGGGCAAGGCTCTTACATTACGAACCGTGGCAAGTGCAATGGATTCAGCGCTGACGTTTATCGAACGCAAGGTCGAGGAGGGCATCCCGCTCTCCATCGCGGACGGCTTGGCACTCTTCAACACGCCCGACATTCACAGTCTCGGGCGTATGGCTCGCGCCGCGAAGGAGCGCAAGAGCGGCAAGAAAGTCTTCTACGTTCTCAACCGCTACATCAACTCGACCAACGTCTGTTATGCGGGCTGCAAATTTTGCTCGTTCGCCGTCGACGAGTTCAAAGAACGCGATCGCGTCGTGCGTATGCCCGCGGACGAAGTCTTCACGAAGGCCGTTGAAACCGGAGAGAACTTCAACCAAATTCACATCGTCGGCGGCCACGATCCGCGTCAGCTCTCGCTCGACTATTGGCTTCCGCTCATGCGCCGCTTCAAGGAGCGTCTGCCCCACGTACAGCTTTCGCTGTTCACCGCTGCGGAAGTCGACTACATGGCGAGGCGTCACCGCATGACGTATCCGCAAATCGTCGCAGAGCTGAAGTCGGCGGGCCTGGACAACGTCAACGGCGGCGGCGCCGAAATCTTCGCCGAAGAGACGCGCAAGAAGATTTGCGCGAACAAGGTCAATTCGGATAACTGGCTCGCGATTCATGAAGAACTGCACCGCCAGGGCATCGCCTCCAATGCGACGATGCTCTACGGGCACATCGAATCGCTGGAAGACCGCCTGGATCATCTCGTGCGCTTGCGAGAATCGCAGGATCGCTCGCCCGGCTACAACGCGTTCATTCCGCTCGCGTTCCATCCCGACGGCAACGAACTCAACGACTGCGGTTGGACGACCGGCTTGGACGATATTCGCATGTTCGCCGTCGCGCGTCTGATGCTGCACAATTTCGATCACATCAAGGCGTATTGGATGATTCAAGGTCTCAAAGTGTGCCAGGTTGCGCTGCAGTTCGGCGCCGACGACATGGACGGCACGCACGGCAGTACGGACGAAGAGATGATCTACCACAGCGCGGGAACGAGGTCGGGCCAATATGTCGACGATCGCGAATTCCGGCGCCTCATCGAAGAAGCGGGCTACGTTCCCGTCCGCCGCAACACCACATATGACGAGTTCCCATGGGATTGGACCCCGCCTGCGGCCTCGAATGCGCTCGGCCACCCTTCGATACCTCAGGGTGACACCGTAACAGTATGAGCTTGCGCAGCAGCCGCATGCGCTACGTCAACGACTTGCCGATCTACGCGGCGTTCGACGAAGGCGTGATCGATTATCCCGGCACGCTTGTCGCTGACGTGCCCGCGCGGCTGAACGCCATGATGCGCGACGGCGCACTCGACATGGGCCCGGTCAGCGCCTTCGAGTATGCCCTGGATGCGGACCGGTACGTGCTGCTCCCCGATTTGTGCATCGGCGCGCGCGAAGAAATCGTCTCCGTTCTGCTGATCTCGTCGCTTCCGCCGGCCGTCCTCGACGGCGTGAAAATCGCGACGACGAAGGAGTCGGCAAGCGGGCGCAATTTGCTGCGCATTTTGCTTGAACGGCGCTACGGCGTACGCGCGAATTTCGTCGAGGTCGACGATCCGCTCGCCCATGCGCGTGCCGGCGAACCCGCAATGGTGATTGGCGATGCCGCAATCGATGCGGCGTTCGAGTTTCCCAGCGAGCAAGTGTACGATCTCGGCTCGCTGTGGCGCGACTGGACCGGCGAGCAATCGATCACCGCGGTGTGGGTTGCGCGACGTGAGATTTTCGATGCGCGAGTGGACGAAGTGCGCGCGTGCCTTCACGCGCTGACCGACGCATACTCGTGGGGCCGGGCGAACCGCAACCGCGTGATCGCGCTCGCACAATCGCTCAAGCCCCGCCCGCCGGGATTTTACGAGATTTACTACGGCAAATTGAATTTCACGTTCCACTCGGCGGCGCAGCGCGGTCTTGCCGCGTATTGCCGCGAACTTCACGCGCTCGGCGCAATCGAAAACATTCCCCCGTTCGTTCCGGAGGTCATCGGTGTCGCTTAACGCTTTGCTCGAAAAAGCCGCTGCGGGCGGACGTCTTTCGTACGATGAAGGCGTGCGGCTGTACAAGGAAGCCGACTTGCACGACCTCGGTGCTGCGGCCTACGCGCGCCGCATGCAGCTCTACCCCACGAACGTCGTGACGTACGTAATAGACACGACCATCAACTACACGAACGTCTGCAACGTCCACTGCACGTTTTGCGCGTTTTTCCGGCCGGAGAAGCATAAAGAAGGTTACACGATGTCGCACGAGCAGGTGCTTTCGCGCGTCAAGTACGCCGCGGATCAGGGTGCGACGCAAATCATGATTCAGGGCGGCGTGAATCCGGAGCTTCGGCTGGAGTGGTTCGAGTCGCTCTTCCGCCTGGTCGCCGCAGCGTATCCGAACGTCGACATTCACTCGCTCTCCGTTTCGGAAGTGGTCGGGCTCGCGCACGTCGAGAATTTGCCCGTGCGAGAAGTGTTAGTGCGCCTAAAAGCCGCCGGAATGAAATCGTTGCCGGGTGCCGGAGCCGAGATCCTCGTAGAGCGCGTGCGCAAACGCATCAGCGCGCGCAAGGTGAAGCCGGACGAGTGGATCGGCGTGATGCGTGAAGCGCAACTGCTCGGTATGCCGACCACGGCGACGATGATGTTCGGTTCCATCGAAACGCTCGAAGAGCGCATCGAGCATTTGGATGTCGTCCGTCGCTTGCAGGACGAAACCGGCGGCTTTACCGCGTTCATTCCATGGTATTACGTGCCGTGGAAGACCCCGCTGCGCGGAAAAGAGGCAACGGGACTCGATTACCTGCGCGTGCTTGCAATCTCGCGGCTGTATTTGGACAACGTTCCGCACTTGCAAGCTTCTTGGCTGACTCCCGGACTGAAAATGGGCCAGCTTGCGTTGTTCTACGGCTGCGACGACATGGGCGGCACGATCATCGAAGAGCAAGTCGTTCACGACGCGGGATCCACGAACGAAGCCACGCGCCGCGATTTGGAAGACATCGTGAGAAAGGCCGGTTTCCTACCGGTGATTCGCGACACGTACTGGAACCTGCGCCGCGATATTGTGCTCGCAACCGCATAATTTTGTGTGTAAGCCTCCTAACTATTCTTAATAGTCCAAAATATTGTATGGTTGGTCCGACAGGCTACCAACGCACCGTGTTTGAATCCGCTCAGAGTTTTTCAGAGCCTTTCGATCGCGAGGGTTTCTTTCATTGGATGATGCTGACGTCGTCCAAACTCCTGAGTCTTTAGACGGCAGGGGAAGCGTCTGCGAGCCACTCGTACAGATCCCGGCTTGGTGGAGCGGCTTTCTTTTTCACATATTGAATCCGCGCCAGGTGAGCATGTACGTCTATCTCATCATGCTCTCCGACGACCGCGGCGTTTGCCACCCCACAATCGAGCAAATCCGCAAGGATCTCGGTCTGCTGAGCACGACGATGGTGTTCGAGTCGATCGCGGTTCTCGAAGAGTATGGATTCTTCGTGCGTTCGCGTGAGACGCTGCCGCAGTCGCGGTCGCGCCGCAACGTCTACCGCCGCACGGCCTGTGAATACACGATTCTACGGTTGCTGGAAAACAACAAGATCGACGGCGATCTTCAGCCCGTGGGCGCGGGCGATCCCCCGTCCGAAGACGCGCGTGCGCTTGTCGAGGCGGGTCTAAAGGATCTGTTGGGCCGGCACTTCGAGCGCTACGCAGAAGCCGCGCCGCAAGAGCGTCGCGACGTGCTGACGACGATACTCAACGATCGCTTGCGCGCACGTATCGGCGGCATCTACTCGTTCAATTCGCACTGACGATGGTCGCGGCGCCGAGCACTTCGTCGCCGCCGCGGTCGAACAGCGCGACGAGTTGTCCAGGCGAAACGGCGCGCTGCGGCCGTTCGAATTCAAGACGGAGTCCGTCGCCATCGACCGTTGCCCACGCGGCCGTGGGCGTCGCGCGATAACGCACCATGGCGAGCACCGGCGTGCGTGCTCGTGCAAACCGCTCCGGACGTATCAAATTTACCTCGTTTGCTGCAAGACCCGATGCGTGCAGTTCGTCTTCGCGCCCGATGACGATCGTATTGCTCGCCGCGTCGATGCGCGTCACGTACCGCGGACCGTCTGTGGTCGCAGGTAAACCGTGACGTTGGCCGACGGTGAAATTCGAAACGCCGCTATGCTTGCCGACCTGGGCGCCGGACGTTGTAACGACGTCGCCCGGGGCACCGGCTTCTTGGCGAACCCGCGCGATCACGTCGCGATAGTCCCCGCCTTCCACGAAGCAGATGTCCTGCGACTCCGTCTTGTCGTGCACCGGTAAACCCAGACGGCGCGCGTGCTCGCGCGTCGCAGCCTTGTCGAACTCCCCGAGCGGCAGCATCAAGCGCGCAAGCTGATCGGGCGCCAGCTGCGCAAGCGCGTACGCTTGGTCCTTCGCACGGGTGCCCCGAAAGAGATGCGCGCCGTCATCACGGTGCTCGATACGCGCGTAGTGACCCGTTGCGATGTGTGAAGCACCGGCCGAATCGGCGTACTTGCGCAATGTGCCCAGTTTCACGAAGTTGTTGCACGACACGCACGGATTGGGCGTTCGTCCGCTTGCGTAATCCTCCACGAAACGCTCGATCACGTTCCGCCGGAACGTCTCTTCGAAATCGAGCACGTAATGCGGAATGCCGAGCACCGCCGCGCTGCGCCGCGCATCATTGAAATCATCGATGCCGCAGCAGCTTTTTGCGTGTGGTGCGCGAGTCGGAGAATACATCTTCATCGTCACGCCGATTACGTCGTAACCGGCTTCCGCCAGCAGACCTGCGGCTACCGCGGAGTCGACGCCGCCGCTCATCGCGGCGATGATACGGGTCTTTGCCATGGATTCGCAGGGACAGGATAACAGGACGGCGGCGCAAACTCCAAGCTCCAATGTCGCTGGGCGAACGTTTTCGCGCCGCGCGCGAGCAGCGCGGCCTGACGCTTTCTGATGTCGCGGAGCATCTGCGCATCCGTTCCGTCTATCTGGCGGCTATCGAAGAGGAGAACTGGAAGGCGATCGGCGCTCCGGTGTACATCCGCGGTTTCTTGCGGACGTACGCCCGCTATCTGGGCCTCGACCCCGAAGAGGCTGTCTCGGCTTTCAACGCTACCGAGCCGGCAGCGCCTGCGCCGACGGTTTCGCCTTCGGCGCGCAGCAGAGCCGAATACCGCTCCCCGAGCGGGCCGATGTCGCCGCTCATTTGGGTGGCCAGCATCATCGCTCTGGCGCTCATCGGATTCGTCGTCTACCTCTATGTAACGCCTGCACACACGCAGCCGCAGGTGGCCGTGGCGAGCGGCGAGCCGACGGCTCCATCGCTGACCAACGGGTCTTCGACCCAAATCCCTGCGACCGCGATGCCGTCCGCGTCAGTCTCCGCAGCCCCCGTCGCCCCTGCGCTGAAGACTTTGGTCATCCACCTTACAGCGCCGTCTTGGCTCAGGGTCAGCGTTGACGGCAATGTTAGTATTGAGGGTACGTTTCCGGCCGGCACCACCAAGACGTTCCACGGCAAACTCGCACTCGTGCGCGTCGGAAATGCCGGCGGCGTTCAACTCACCGTGGACGGCAAGCCCCTCGGCAAACTCGGCGGCTCAGGCGACGTCGTCGAAAAAAGCTTTGTATTGTAACTATGAGTGAAGCCTCGTTCGACGTTGTGTCGAAAATCGACCAGCAAGAGCTCGATAATGCGCTGAATCAGGCCCGCAAGGAGATTGGCGGGCGTTTCGATTTCAAGAACAGCAAGACCGACATCGCCTACGACGGCAAGAAGATCATCACGGTCGTCTCCGACGACGAACTCAAGATGAAGAACGTGATGGACATCATCCAATCCAAGGCGGTCAAGCGCGGCATCGACATCAAAGCGTTTGAATTCGGCACACTGGATCCGGCGGCGCAGAACACGGTGCGTCAGACGATCGCGCTTCGCAGCGGCATTCCGAAAGACAAGAGCAAGTCGCTGATGGAAGCGATTAAATCGCTCAAACTGAAAGTCAACGCGCAGTATCAGGACGAGCAAATCCGCGTTTCCGGCAAAAGCCGCGACGATCTGCAAAAAGTGATCGCTCACCTCAAGTCCATGGATTACGAGCTGCCTTTGCAGTTCGTCAATTATAGATGAATGCCTAAGGTGTCTTTTGTATCACTTGGGTGCGCCAAGAATTTAGTCGACACCGAGGTGATGATCGCAAAACTCGGCGCCGCCGGCTGGGAACTGAGCGGCGATGCCGATCAGGCGGATACGGTTGTCGTCAATACTTGCGCGTTCATCGATCCGGCGAAGGCGGAATCGACCGATGCGATCATGGAACAGGCTCAGCGCAAACGCAGCGGTCAGCAGCTCATCGTCGCCGGATGTCTGGCGCAGCGCTACGGTGAGCAGTTGCAGTCGCTGGTTCCGGAAATCGACGGCGTCGTCGGCACCGGCGCCTACGGCGGCATCGTGGAGTTGCTTGAAGACGCGCGCGCGGGGCATCATCCCGTGCGATTGCAATTCGACGCCGAGCCGGAACACGATTTTCTGCCGCGCCTGGTTACGACGCCGAAAGCGACGGCGTATCTCAAAATCGCCGAAGGCTGCGATCACCCCTGCACCTTCTGCATCATTCCGCAGCTGCGGGGCAAATTCCGCAGCCGCAGTGAAGAGTCGATTCTCAAAGAAGCGCGCGCGCTGGCTTGCGCCGGAACGAAGGAGCTCATCCTGATCGCGCAAGACACCTCGATGTGGGGCCGCGATCGCGGTTTCCGCCGCGGCGGTCTTGCGCATCTGCTGGAACGGTTGCACGAAGTCGACGGCATCGAATGGATCCGCCTGCTCTATCTCTATCCGGCGACGATCGATTCCGAATTGATTGGCGCGATGGCGCGTTTGCCGAAGGTGTGCAAGTATATGGACATGCCGCTGCAGCATGTGCATCCCGATGTGCTTCGCAGCATGCTTCGTCCCTCGAACGGTGAGCGATATTTGGAGATCGTCGACGAATTTCGCAGGCTCATTCCTGGAATCACGATGCGCTCCACGTTCATCGTCGGTTTTCCGGGAGAAACTGAAGAACACGTCGCATACCTTGAAGAGTGGATCTCACGCGCGCAGCTCGATCGCGTCGGGTTCTTTGAATACAGCCGCGAAGACGGCACGCCCAGCGCGCAACTGGATTTACAAGTACCGGCCGGCGAGAAGCGCCGGCGTTTGGTGCGCTTGCGCGAAGCGCAGCGGCTCGCATCGCAACAAGCAAGGGCTCGCCGAGCCGGCCAGAACGTTCGCGTTCTGGTTGAAGAGCGGCGAACTTTGCGCAAAACCGACCCGATCCGGCAAGCAGTCGGTACGGCGGACGCGTGGTTTGGCCGATCTATGGGTGAGGCACCGGGCGTCGATGGTGGAATCTATTTTACGGGAGAAGCGCAGCCCGGAGAGTTCGTGAACGTCACGCTCGAGGGCAACGGTCCGTTCGATTTTTTTGGACGATTGAGCGCAGAGGATTTGGCAAGCGTTGGATAAGCAAGTAGACCCGCACGAAGAAGAGCGCACAACGAGCGGCCTTGACATGAGACGCGCGGCGATCGTGATTGGTTCGCTGGTCGTGCTTGGCATCGTCGCCCTCGTTGCGGGGTTCTCCGTTGCGTTCCATCGCACGCCGATGCAGGTTCTCAGTTTGCAGCTCACGCCGTCGCCGCAAGAACTCTTCGGTAAAGACCACATCCTCGTGCTGGTCGAGGGTTTGGACTACGACTACAACGACAAAGACGAAGAGTATTCCACGCAGTCCCGCAGCGACATCATCAAAGCGGTCGATCTGGATTTCCGCACGCACAAGATTTACGTGCTGGCAGTTCCGCGCGACATGCAAGCGACGTTGCCGAACGGCGAAATCGCAAAAATCAACCAAGCGCAATCCGACGGCGGCGTCCGCGAGGCGCAGTCCGTCATTTCCAAGTGGCTCGGCATCCCCGGCTTCGATCGTTACGTCCTGCTGCGTATCAACACCACGAAGGATCTGATCAATGCAATCGGCGGCGTCAACGTCTATGTGAAAACCTCCGATTGCCTGACGTCGCATACCGGCTGCACCGGCGGGCGCATCGACTACGACGATACTTGGGGGCACCTGCACATTCACTTCGCGGAAGGCATCCAGCATATGAACGGTGATCAAGCCGTTGCATACGCTCGCTTCCGGCACGATTGGTGCAGCGATCCGTGCCGCATCATGCGTCAATCGCAAGTCATGCAGGCGGCGCTGGACAAAATCAAGAGCAACAAGCTCAACACGCTGATGCATGCCGGCGATCTCATCGGCGTGTTCCGCAGAGACGTCGACTCGAACCTTACGCAGCCTGAATTGCTCGCACTCGCGAATTCATTCATCGACATGCCGAAGAACGGATTGGTAACCAACCAAGTACCGTTCGCCGACGAAAATCTCGGCATCCCGGATCAGGTGGCGAAAGCGCAGCTCGTGCAAAGCATGCTCGTCAATCCGCCCGTGCCCACGCCGACTCCGAATGCCGCGGCTATTGCGGCGATCAATCCGCTCAGCGTCCGCGTCGACGTCGAAAACGGGACGACGATTCCGGGCGTCGCGCGCCGCGTGGCCACGCTGCTGAAGCAAAAGGGCTTTACGATCGGCACGGTCGGCAATGCGAGCAGCGATGACGTTGCAACGACGCAACTGCACGAGCACACGAAGATCGCGTTCGCCGGCATGCGCGTGCGTGTCGCGCTCGGCAAAGCGGCAGCCAACGCGCAAGTCATTTCCGACGCAGAAAGTCCGACGCCCGATGCAACCGCTACCCCGAGCGACGTCACCGTCATCGTCGGGCAAGACATCGCTTCCGGCATAACGCAGCAGGCGTCGACGCAGCCGTGAACCGGCGCGCCTGGTTTGCTGCGGCGATCGTGGCGATCGCCTTTCTCTCGTATGCGGGATACCGCTTCTACCGGCACTCCGCGCAGGTGCAGCCGGCGATCGTGACGCCGAAAATGAATGCACGGCAGCTCATTGCGCCGTCGGTCGGCACCCACATCAGCCGATTATTCAACGAGCGCATCAACTATGCGAATCGTTCGAAGCTGCCCAAGCTCATCGCACTGACGTTCGACGACGGCCCGTACCCGGTTTTTACACCGCTGCTGCTGGATCAGCTGCAGCGTCTGCGGGTGCACGGCACCTTCTTTTTGATCGGGCGCGACGCGGAACAGTGGCCCCAGCTCGCGCAGCGTATCGAAGCCGGCGGCAATGAGATCGCGGACCACACGTATACGCACCCCAACCTCGATCAAGAGTCCGAGGTGCAGGTCCGCGAGGAGATCCTCAAAGGCCGCGACGTGCTGTACGGCATCGCGCACGACCCGTCGGTGTTCCACTACTTCCGGCCCCCGCACGGGCGCTATACGGTGAACACAATCGAAGTCGCGCAGAAGCTCGGCTACCTGACGATCCTCTGGACGGACGATTCCGGTGATTGGCGAACCGTCACGCCGGCCAGTCTGGAAGCGCACCTCGAGCGGTACGCGACGGCTCCAGAAATCGTGTTGCTGCACAGCGGTCGCCTTGCCACGGTGGAGATGCTTCCGGACGTCGTGGCGCGCTTCGAGGCCGCAGGGTACCGCTTCGTGACCGTTCGGCAACTGCTCACGCTGGTGACTCCGGACCAGCTGAACCACCCGGCGAAACATTCCGTTTAGGAAGAAGGACCATGCCCAGACAAATCATCGATACGGAATCGAGCCGCCCCCGGTATGTCCGCCGGCTGATTGTCACGTGGGTGGTCCTGGCCATCGTTATCGTAGTGCTGGTCCTGGTCGCCATCGCCGTTTACGGGCGGTTTCCGCAGCCCGGGCGCCCGCAGGCCGTGCCTACGGCAGCGGTCCAGCCGCAGGTATTCTCGAGCCGGCCTCCAGGAAAGTAGATCGCCGTGCGTGTATCCAGCCCAGCGGTCAA
>Ga0070735_10002281_pt1 | contig 17540 bp, 22 predicted proteins | sample Coa_R1_FD_66443 | JGI IMG/M metagenome (GOLD analysis project Ga0070735, IMG submission 66443) | Surface soil microbial communities from Centralia Pennsylvania, which are recovering from an underground coalmine fire - Coalmine... | ecosystem: Environmental > Terrestrial > Soil > Unclassified ... | reverse complement strand
AACTACACGCTCGGTCTCAAGGAGCAGATCATCTTTCCGGAGATCAACTACGACAAGATCGACGCCATCAAGGGCTTGAACATCAGCTTCGTGACCAGCGCAAAGTCGGACGAGGAAGGCCGGGCGCTTTTGCAGCAGCTCGGCATGCCGTTCCGGGCGTCGTGAGCGACCGTTAGGGAAAACGATTTCGAGGACGATCCATGGCCCGTGCTTCTCAATTCGCGAAACTCAATCGAGCCCCCAAGTTCGCGGTCCGGCACCGCAATCGGTGCAAGGTGTGCGGACGACCTCGCGGCTACTACCGGAAGTTCGAGCTTTGCCGCATATGCTTCCGCTTGCTCTCGCTTCGCGGCGAGATCCCGGGCGTGATCAAGGCGAGCTGGTGAACCCATGATGACCGATCCCATCGCGGACATGCTCACCCGAATCCGCAACGGCACGATGGCGCGGCACGACCGCGTCGAGATGCCCCACTCGCACCTCAAGGAGCACGTGGCCGGGGTGATGAAGTCCGAAGGCTACCTGGACGACGTGCGGGTGAGCGAGGGCGAAGACCGGAAGACGCTGACGGTGATCTTGCGCTACGGGCGGGATCGGCAGTCGGCCATCGACGGGCTACGCCGGGTCTCCACGCCCGGGCGGCGCGTCTACGTCCGGCACGATCGCATCGGTCGGGTCTGCTCCGGCATGGGCATCTCGATCCTCAGCACGAGCCGCGGCGTCATGACGGATCGCGAGGCGCGTCGGCAGCGCGTGGGCGGCGAGCTGCTCTGCGAGGTGTGGTGAGGCCATGACGACCCAGACGCAGCCTCAAGGCGGGATGCGGCAGTCGCGCATCGGCAAGCGGCCGATCGCCCTCCCCAAGGGCGTCGCCGCGACCGTCAGGGAACGCACGATCGAGATCAAGGGCCCGAAGGGCACGCTCTCTCGCGCTCTTCCGCCGGGCGTGACCGCGAAGGTCGAGGGCGGCGCCGTCCTCATCGCCCCCACGGTCGAGGGCCGCGACGGCGCGCGTCTCCAAGGGCTCGCCTGGTCGCTCGTCGGCGGGATGGTCGTCGGCGTCTCCGAGGGCTACACGAAGACGCTCCAGCTCGTCGGGACGGGCTACCGGGCCGAGCTCAAGGGTCAGATCTTGAACCTCAGCCTCGGGTTCTCGCACCCTGTGGCGTTTCCCCTTCCCAAAGGGGTCAAATGCGAGATTCCCGGCGACTCGAAGGGAACGATCCTCATCCTGACCGGTTCGGACAAAGAGGAAATGGGTCAGACCGCCGCCAAGATCCGCGGCTTTCGGCCGCCCGAGCCGTACGGCGGCAAGGGCGTGCGCTACCAGGGCGAGAAGGTCCGCGAGAAGGCCGGCAAGGCGGCGAAGGCCGGCGGAGGGAAGTAACCGATGGCCATGCAAATCGTCGGGCGAGAGCGCAGGAGGCTGCGCATCCGCCGCAAGATCAGCGGGACGCCGGATCGTCCCCGTCTCGCCGTCTTCCGGAGCGCCAAACACATCTACGCCCAGGTGGTTGACGACGTCGCCGGCAAGACGGTCGCGCACGCGTCGACGCTCTCGCGCGACGTACGCGCCGAGGTGGAAGAGGCGAACAAACTCGACGCGGCCAAGCGCGTCGGTCACGCGATCGCGAAGGCGCTCCTCGCCAAAGGGATCGACAAGGTCGTCTTCGACCGCAGCGGATACCTGTTCCATGGGCGCGTTCGCGCGCTGGCGGACGCGGCGCGCGCGGCCGGCCTCAAGTTCTGAAGGTAGAAGGAGTCCGCACGCTCGAGCGAAGCGAGAGGTCGGACGACACACCCGGAGATAGACCCGAATGGCTTTCGAAACCCCCAGGTACACGGGCGCGCCCGTCCGGCAGGGCCCCGGCGGTCCGGAGTCGCTCCAGATCGACGAGGAAAAGCTCAAGGAGCGCGTCATCTACATCAACCGCGTCGCCAAGGTCGTCAAAGGCGGCAGGCGCTTCAGCTTCAGCGCGCTGGTCGTCGTCGGCGACGAGGCGGGCCACGTCGGCGTGGGCCTCGGCAAGGCGAACGAGGTGCCCGAGGCCATCCGCAAGGGCAACGACCAGGCCCGCAAGAACGTCTTTCGGGTGCCGCTCGACGGCGTCACGATTCCGCATCAGACGCTCGGTCACTTCGGCAGTGGTCGCGTCTTCCTCAAGCCGGCGTCCGCCGGCACGGGCGTCATCGCCGGCGGCGCCGTGCGAGCCGTGGTCGAAAGCGCGGGGATCCACGACATCTTGACCAAGTGCCTGGGGAGCTCGAACCCGCACAACGTCGTCCGGGCGACCGTCCAGGCGCTGCGGTCGCTGCGAAGCCTCGAGCAGGTGGCCGGCAAGCGGGGCAAGCAAAGCGACGAGCTCATCGAGTCTCGCAAGTCGATGGCGCCGGCGGCGGGAGCGGCCCCCGCCGCGCAGGGCTGAGCCGGAAGGGAGCGACGACCATGAAGCCCAAGCTTCGCGTGACGCAGACCAGGAGCACGATCGGGCAGCACCACGCGATGCGCGCCACGATCCACGGCCTCGGCCTCAAGGGGCCCGGCAGTTCGATCGTCGTCGCCAACACGCCGTCCTTTCGGGGGGCTATCAAGAAGGTGATGCACCTCGTGCGTGTGGAAGAGGTCCAAAATGGCTGACACGCTGAGCAAGCTGAGAAAGCCCGCCGGCGCCACCCGCACCAAGACGCGGCTCGGGCGCGGCGTCGGGTCGGGCCTCGGCAAGACGTCCGGACGCGGTCAGAAGGGGCAGTACGCGCGCACGCGCGGCTTCAAGCCTCACTTCGAGGGAGGCCAGACGCCGATCCAGCGCCGCCTTCCCAAGCGCGGCTTCATCAACCCGTTCTCTGCGCGCACCGCCGAGGTCAACGTCGGAGCGCTCGAGGTCTTTTCGGCGGGCGCCAACGTCGACATCAAGGCGCTCGTCGCGCGCGGGATCGTCAAAGGGCGGTTCGATCGCGTGAAGGTCCTCGGCGACGGGGATCTCACCAAGGCCGTCACCGTCTCGGCCCATGCGTTCTCCAAGTCGGCCGTCGAGAAGATCAAGAAGGTCGGGGGCAAGGTCGTCGTGGTCGGGCCGGCCGACGCAACGTCGGCCTGACGGTCCACGACGTCCGAGACGCAACGAGATCGTCATGTCCGCCCTCTCTGCCTTCGCCAACATTGGGAAAGTCGCGGAGCTCCGTCGGCGGATTCTCTTCACGGTCGTGCTGCTCGGGGTCTACCGGATCGGCGTCTTCGTGACGATCCCCGGCGTCGACCGGACGGTGATGAACGCGGTCGTCCACAAGCAGGGCGGCGGCTTGCTGGGCCTGTTCAACATGTTCAGCGGCGGCGCGCTCGGCAACATGTCGATCTTCGCGCTCGGCATCATGCCGTACGTGAGCGCGAGCATCATCCTTCAGCTCCTGACGATGGTGTTCAAGCCCCTCGACGAGCTTCGCAAGGAGGGCGAGCAGGGGCAGCGCAAAATCAACCAGTACACGCGCTACGGCACCATCCTCTTGTCGGTCGTCCAGAGCATCGGGATCGCGATGAGCGTCGAGGCGCTGAACAACGGCGACCTATCGGATTCCGCGGCCGTCGGCGACGTCGTGATCCATCCAGGCTGGGGGTTCCGCCTCATGAGCATGCTGACCCTGACGACGGGTACGGCGTTCATGATGTGGGTCGGCGAGCAAATCACCGAGCGCGGGATCGGCAACGGCATCTCGCTCCTCATCTTCGCCGGGATCGTGGACGGCATCCCGTCGGGGATGACCAGCTACTTCGCCACCAACCGGGGGAACATCCAGCCGCTCAAGCTGGCCCTGGTGGTCGCCATCGTCCTCGCTACCGTCGCGACGATCGTCTTCTTCGAGCGCGCGCAGCGGCGCATCCCGATCTACTACGCGCGCCGGACCGTCGGACGCCGCGTCTACGGGGGGCAGACGGCGCACCTGCCTCTGCGCGTCAACACGAGCGGCACGATCCCGCCGATCTTCGCATCCTCGCTCCTCATGTTCCCGGCGACGCTGGCCAACTTCAAGGTCCCGGGGATGGCGCAGCTCCAGTCGATGCTGCAACGCGGGGACTGGGCCTTCAACGCCTTCTACGTGCTGCTCATCATCTTCTTCTGCCACTTCTATACGGCCGTCACGTTCCAGCCTGTGGACGTCGCGGACAACCTGAAGAAGCAGCAGGCGTTCATCCCGAACGTCCGTCAAGGCAAGCAGACCGCCGACTACATCGACTACGTCCTCACGCGAATCACGTTCGGGGGTTCGCTCTACGTCGCCGTCGTCTGCATCGTGCCGACGATCATCACCCAGGCCCTCCAGGTCCCCTTCCACTGGGGGGGGACGTCGATCATGATCGTCGTGGGCGTGGCCCTCGACACGGTCAACCAGATCGAGGCGCACCTCATCACGCGCAACTACGAGGGGCTGTCGGGCGGGGGCGCCCGGACTTCGCGCATCCGGACGCGAAAGGACTAGGGGGTGACGATGCGGCTCGTTTTCGTGGGGCCCCCCGGGGCGGGCAAGGGCACTCAAGCCAAGATTGTGTGCTTGAAGTACGGCATCCCCCAGGTCTCGACGGGGGACATGCTGCGCGCCGCGAAGACCGAGGGCCGGCTCCCGGCAGAGCTCGTGGCCAAGATGGCGGCCGGGGCGCTGGTGCCGGACGACGTCGTCGTGCGTCTCATCGATCAGCGGACCCGCGAGCCCGACTGCGCCGGCGGTTTCCTGCTCGACGGCTTCCCCCGGACCGTGCCGCAGGCCGAGGAGCTCGAGGCGATGCTCGCCGCCCGGTCGCAAAGGATCGACCACGCGATCGCCATCGTCGTTCCGCGCGAGCTCCTGATCGAGCGTGCAGTGCTGAGGCGCACCGACAAACGAACTGGACAGATTTACCACTTGAAGTATAGCCCTCCTCCCCCCGGGGCGGACCTCGAGCACCGGGTGGACGACCGCGAAGAGGTCGTCCTCAAGCGACTGGACACGTACGAGGCGATGACCGCCGAGCTCCTCCCGCACTACGAGGGTCTCGGCATCCTGCGGCGAGTCGACGGCGTCGGCAGCGTGGAGGAGGTCACCGCGCGCATCTTCGCGGCGCTCGGAACCCCATGACGAAGTCCTGAGGAGATCGTGTTCTTTCATGAGTGAGCGTCGCGAGCGAAAGGAGCCCAAGGGCGACAAGCTGGAATTCGACGGCGTCGTACAAGAGGCGCTGCCGAACGCGATGTTCAAGGTCAAGTGCGACAACGGGCTCGTCGTTCTCGCGACGATCAGCGGGCGGATGCGGCAGTTCTACATCCGCATCCTCCCGGGAGACCGGGTCACCGTCGAGGTGAGCCCCTACGACCCGAGCCGGGGGCGCATCACCTACCGGCACAAGTAACGAGCGAGCAGGGCCATGAAGGTACGACCGAGCGTCAAGAAGATCTGCGACAAGTGCAAGGTGGTCCGCCGCAAGGGCGTCGTGCGAATCATCTGCGAGAACCCCCGTCACAAGCAGCGCCAAGGGTGAGAGATAGAACATGGCTCGAATCGCAGGCGTCGACCTCCCCCGTCACAAGCACATCGTCTACGCGCTCCCGTATCTCTTCGGGATCGGCAAGACCGCCGCGCGCCGAATCTGCGACAAGACGGGCATCGCTCCGAACCGGATGACCGAGGAGCTGACCGAGGGCGAGATCAAGAGAATCCGAGACATGCTGGAGGCCGACTACAAGGTCGAGGGGGACCTGAGGCGCGAGATCCAGATGAACATCAAGCGCCTGATGGACCTCGGTTGTTACCGAGGCCTCCGTCACCGGCGCGGGTTGCCCGTCAACGGGCAGCGCACGCACACGAACGCCCGCACGCGCAAGGGGCCCCGCAAGGGCTTGCTCACGCGCGCGCGCAAGGCACCCACGGCCACGTGACCTACAGCCCCCAGGACCGAGCAACCCCATGTCGCAGGACAAGACGAGCATCCCCCCGGCCGGCGGCGGCTCCCCTTCGGGCGCCCCGAAGGGCAAGCCCCAGAAGAAGAAGCTCAAGAAGAACGTCGCGACCGGCATCGCGCATATCCAGTCGACGTTCAACAACACGGTCGTGACGATCACGGACGTCAACGGCAATGCCGTCGCGTGGTCGAGCGCCGGCTCGCGCGGCTTCAAGGGGTCGCGCAAGAGCACGCCGTTCGCGGCGCAGCTTGCCGCCGAAGAAGCGGCGCGAAAGGCGATGGAGCACGGCATGCGGTCGGTCGCCGTCTTCGTCAAGGGGCCGGGCGCCGGGCGCGAGAGCGCGCTGCGAGCGCTGCAGGCCGTAGGCTTCAAGGTCACCCTGATCCGCGACGTCACACCGGTCCCGCACAACGGGTGCCGACCGCCCAAGCGCCGCCGCGTCTGAGAGAATACCGATGGCTCGTTACAACGGAGCAGTTTGCAAGCTTTGTCGCCGCGAGGGGATGAAGCTCTATTTGAAGGGCGAGCGCTGCTACTCGGAAAAGTGCTCGTACACGCGCCGGCCGTACCCGCCGGGGCAACACGGCCAGGCCCGCGTGAAGCTCAGCGAGTACGCGATTCGCCTGCGCGAGAAGCAGAAGGTGCGCCGGATCTACGGCGTTCTCGAGCGCCAATTCCAGAAGTACTACTTCGACGCCGCGCGCCGGAAGGGACGAACGGGCGAGCAGATGCTCGGACTGCTCGAGTCGCGGCTCGACAACGTCGTGCACCGGCTGGGGTTCACCTTCACGAGGGCGCAGGCCCGACAGCTCGTGCGCCACGGTCACCTGGCCGTCAACGGCAAGCGCGTCGACATCCCGAGCGTCATCTTGCGGCCGGGCGACAAGGTCGAGGTTCGGGCGAAGAGCCGCGAGATCAAAGAGGTGGCGGCCGCGATGGCGCAGGTCGACAAGCGGCCGATCTTGTCGTGGCTCGAGCTCGACAAGGCCAACTTCACCGGCGTCTTCAAGGGGGCGCCGGTGCGAGAAGAGATGAACGAGCCGGCGATTCGCGAGCAGTACGTCGTCGAGTATTACTCGCGCTGACGGCATTCGAGGGTTTTGCAGCGACACGGGCAGGTGACGGGCGCCGCCGGAGAGCGGGTTCGAAGGCGCGCCGGGATCACCGCGTGAACCATCCAAACCGAGGAACGAGGACCAACGCATGACCACTGCGAACATCGTCACCCGAAACTGGCGGGATCTCATCCGGCCCCGCGGGATCCACATCGAGGCGGAGACGCTGACCGAGTTCTTCGGAAAGTTCACGGCCGAGCCGCTCGAGCGCGGCTACGGGATCACCGTCGGGAACTCGCTTCGGCGAATCCTCCTCTCCTCGCTCCAGGGCGCGGCGATCACCGCGCTCCGAATCGAGGGCGCGCTCCACGAGTTCACGACCGTCACCGACGTCGTCGAGGACGTGACCGACATCGTCCTCAACCTCAAGGAGGTCGTGCTCCGGGCGGCCCAGGCGAAGACGTACACGGTGCGCATCGAGAAGGAGGGCCCCGGCACAGTCCACGCACGGGACATCCAGCTCGTCGACGGGCTGCAGGTCCTCAACCCGGACCACGTCATCGCGACGCTCGACAAGAAGGGTCCGCTCGTCATGGAGCTGACCGTGAACGTCGGCCGCGGGTACGTGCCGGCCGAGCGCAACAAGACGCCGGGCATGCCCATCGGGACGATCCCCATCGATGCGCTCTTTTCGCCGATCCGCAAGGTCAACTACACCGTCACGAACGCCCGCGTCGGACAGCAGACGGACTACGACAAGCTGGCGCTCGAGGTGTGGACCAACGGCAGCGTGAAGCCGCAGGACGCCGTCGCCTACGCCGCGAAGATCCTCAAGGAGCAGCTCTCGATCTTCATCAACTTCGAGGAGACCGAAGAGACGCAGTATTCGCCGTCGGGGGCCGAAGAAGAGCCCCTCAACGAGAACCTCTTCCGGAGCGTCGACGAGCTGGAGCTGAGCGTCCGCAGCGCGAACTGCCTGCAGAACGCGAACATCCAGCTCATCGGAGAGCTCGTCCAGCGGACCGAGCAGGACATGCTCAAGACCAAGAACTTCGGGCGCAAGAGCCTCAAGGAGATAAAGGAGATCTTGGCCAACATGGGCCTGTCGCTCGGAATGAAGATCGACAACTGGCCGCAGATGCTCGAGCGCTGGAAGCAGCAGCAGCAGCAGAACTGACGACGAGGACGCCATGCGCCACAAGAACGCGGGTCGAAAGTTCGACCGAGATACAAGCAGCCGGCGCGCCATGTTGCGCAATCTCACGGCCAACCTGATCCTCCACGAGCGCATCGAGACCACCGACGCGAAGGCCAAGGAGCTGCGCCGGGTGGCCGAGCGACTCATCACGAAGGCCCGTCGCCTCGGCCCCGTCGCTTACACGCCGCAGAAGGACCTTTCTCCGGCGGATCGGGCCCGCCGTCTCGCGGCCTCGCGGATGATCGCGGCGTACGTGCCGCGCTTCGGCGTGCGCGTCGAGACCGGCGGCGCGTCGACGCGCATCGATCTGGTCGAGAAGGTGATGCTCGACCTCGCCCGGCGCTACGCGACTCGTCCGGGAGGCTATACGCGCATCGTCAAGTTCGGGCCCCGGCGCGGCGACAACGCGCCCATCTCGCTCATCGAGCTACTCCCGAACGCCGCCGACGTCGAGGACAAGCCCAAGAAGGGGGCGGCGAAGGTCACCGCTTCCACGTCGAAGACCGCCACGGCGGCCGAGCCCAAAGAGGCAGCCAAGGTCACCTGAGCCGCGTGCGCGGCTCCCCCTCGTCCTTCCGGCGGGACCGAGCCGAACTGGCCCGGCGTCGAAGAGGGTCACGCCATCACTCGACGATGCGAAAGTCGGAAAACTCCCCGGTGTAGCCCCGCCATCGGACGTCGACGTCGTCCACCCGCGCCGCCGAAGGGCCGTGGTGCGCCCACGAGATCATCTCCTTGATCGCGTCCTCTTCGCCCTCGGCCACGAGCTCCACGCTCCCGTCGGGGCGGTTCTTGACCCAGCCGCTGATGCCCAGCCGGCGCGCTTCGCGCTGCGTCGCGGCGCGAAAGAAGACTCCCTTGACCCTTCCGCGAACGATGACCTGCACCCGCTTCGTCGTCATTCTGCCGAGCGTCTCTCCTCGTCCCGTACTCCTTTTTTCCCTAGCCAATCGCCGCTCTTCCGGCAACTTTCGGGTGACGGATCAGCTTCTCGCCCACTTTTTGGACCCCCCATGGCGCCGCATCACATTTCGCTGGAAGGCGCGGGGCTTCACACGGGCGCACGGGTGCGCGCGGTCCTTCGGGCGTCCCGCGGCCCCGTTACCCTCGGCGTCGGGGCCCTCTCGGCGCCGGTCGCCGCCTTCACGGTCACCTCCACCGGCCGAGCCACTACGGTCGAGGCGCTCGGCGGGCGCCTCCGCGTATCGATGGTCGAGCACGCGTTCGCGGCCCTGGCGGGGCTCTCGGTGTACGAGGGCCTCGCGCTCGAGGTAGAAGGGCCCGAGCTACCACTCCTCGACGGCGGCTCGACCGCCTGGTGCGAGGCCATCGAGCGCCTCGGGGCGCCGCAAAGCCGCCCGCGTCTCCGGGTGACCGCGACCGCCGAATTCGTCGTCGGCGCGAGCCGCTACGAGCTCGCCCCCGCCGAGCGCGTGGACACGGAGGTGGTCGTCGAGTTCGACGTCCCTCGGTGGAGGGCCGAGGCGCGATGGTCCGGCGATCCGGACGACTTTCGGGACCGCATCGCGCCGGCCCGCACGTTCGCGCTCGCGCACGACCTCGCCGACCTCGGTCGTCACGGCCTGGCGCGAGCGGTGGCGCCGACGAGCGTGGTCGTCATCATGCCCGACGACGTCCTCTGCGCCGGCCGCCCGTTTTCCCCGGACGAACCCGCGCGCCACAAGCTGCTCGATCTGGTCGGCGACATGTATCTGTTCGGCGGGCCACCGGTGGGGCGGGTGCGTGCCGTGCGGCCGGGGCACACGAACAACGCGCTCGCGATGCGGCGTGCTCTCGACGAGGGGGTCCTCGCGCAGGGGTGACGTATGCGTCGAATGCTCGGGGGGCTGGGACTGCAGCCAGTGCCTCTGGCGCGATTGATCTCCCCGCGACGCGAGACAATCACAGCGGATACCCGAGCGTACCTCCGAGCCAGGTCGCCATCCCGAGCACCACCGGTGTGAGCACGAGGAAGACGACGAACGTGTACCCCATCACGTCGCGGGCCTTCAGGCCCAGGATGGCGAGCGTCGGCAGCATCCAGAACGGCTGCACCAGGTTCGCGAGCGCCTCTCCCAGGTTGTAGACCGCCACGGTCCACCCGAGGTGCACGTGGAGGTCCTCGGCGGCTCGCAGGATGTACGGCGCCTCGATGACCCATTTGCCGCCTCCCGAGGGGACGAACACCCCGAGCAGAGCGGAGTACGCGACGATCAGCGGCGGGAACGTCGCCCGCGAAGACAGCCTCACGAAGGCCCCGGCCATGCGGGCGTTGAGGGCGGAGTGGGTGATCATGCCGGCGATTCCCGCATAGAACGGGAACTGCAGGATGACGCCCCAGGTGGCGGGGGTCCCTTCCCGTACCGCGCGCATCAGCCGCGCCGGGGTGCCGTGCAAGAGCACGCCCAGCATGAGGAACCCGAAGTTGATGGCATCGAGATCGATGGCCGCGATCTTGTCCGCGGCCGAACGGAAGGTGGCGAACAGGTACGTCGCGCCGAGCGCGAAGACGGCGAGGTTGAGCGCGGTCGAGTGCTCGAGGCGTTCGCCCGGCGTCGCCGCCTGCGCGCGAGGCTCCGGCGCGGCGAGGATGGGCTCGAGGGTCACGCCCATCTGCGCCGCGGTCCGGGCTCGGTCGGGTCCGGGGGTGTACGCCCAGACGACCGCGCCCACCAGTGCGATTTCGATCGCGACGGACAGGAGGCTCTGCCACGTGAAGATCGTGGCCGTGAGGGGGATGAGGCCCCCCGGAACCGCGCCCGCCCCCTCGACGATCTCGCGGATCTTCGGCTGGACCATGCCGGGGGTCGCCATCTGCAGCGCGGCCGACCCCGACAGGCCCTGCGCCCAGACGCTGCCGAGCCCGAGGAAGCTCGACGCCGCCAGGGCGCGGTAGTCCGCCTCGGGCCTGTTGCGCGCGGTCTCTCGCGCGAGTAACGCGCTGAAGATCAAGCTGAAGCCCCAGTTGATCCAAGACGTGAGCATGGAGAAGACGGCGACCATGACCGTGGCGCCGCGCGCTGTGCGTGGCGCGCGGGCAAGGCGCGCGATGGCGCGGGCGACCGGCGGCGACGACGCGAGCACGTACCCGGTGACGATGACCAGGGCCATCTGCATCGTGAAGGGCACGAGCTTCCAGAAGTCCTTGCCCCACGCCGAGACGAGGGACGTCGGCCCCTCGTGCCCGAACACGAGACCCGCCAAGAAGACGGCGCCCGTGGCCACCAGGGCGAACACGAACGCGTCGGGGATCCACCGCTCCGCCCACGCCGTGAAGGTGGACGCGGCGCGCGACGGCCATAGTCCCCAGGCTCGAGCGAAGCGAGAGTACGGACGACGCACCCGACTGGGGGAGGCCCCCTCTCCGCGTCGCGTCTCCCGCCCAGCCATGGCGGCCGAGCTTACCGTGTTTGTCCAGGCCCGAGGCCGCGGGATACAAGGGAGCGTGGGCCGATGCGAAGCGTGCTCTCCTTCCGGCTCCGCCGGCCTCGTTGGCGTCGTTCTGACGCTGCTCGCGACGCCGTGCGCTGCGGACGGCGCCGCGTTCGACGACCCCTACGACGTGCCCGCCGCGCCTCGTCCGCCCACGCTCCCCGAGCTCACCCATCGGGAGATCGAGGGCACGCTCGAAGAGACGGCCGGGGCGATCCTGCCCAACCCGGGCGGGCAGATCGCGCACGCGTTCGTCCAACGCCTTGCGATCGAAGTTCCGCTCGGGCTTCGTCGCTGGTTCCTCGGCGCAGGCTACGAGGTCGCGGGGGGCGGCGGCAGCAACGCGTTCCGCGTCGTGGGCGGCAACCTCGAAATTCAAGGCCGGACGCTCTGGGCGACGCGCACGGGGCTGGCCTTCGGCGGCGGCCTCGGCCTCGTGCTTCCGACCGCGAGCTTCGACGAGAACGGCCTGACGAGCGAGGCCGCGCTCAACGCCGCGACGCTCCGCCCCTGGGACGTCGCCTTCTTCGTGCCGGACTCGGTCGGCTTTCGTCCCGTCGTCGACGTTCGTGCGGTCGACGGGGCCTTCGTGGCGCAGTTTCGTCAGGGGCTCGAACTGATGGTCCCTCCGGGGGCTCCGTCCAATCGGCGCATCTACGCGACGACCGGCGTCTACTTCGGGTGGTGGGTGACGCGCGAGGTCGCCGGGGGCCTCGAGGCCTTCGAGGCCTATGTCATCGACGCCCCGAACGTGCGCGACGGCGAGCGCGCCGCGGTGGTGATCTCGCCGAGCGTGCGCCTGGCGCTGCCCTGGGTGCAGCCGGCCGTCAGCATCTTCACCAACATCGGTACGCCGCTGCAGGGCGCGAGCGACCGCATCTGGGGTTTCCGCGTCGCCTTCACGGTGCTGCTCAAGGCGTTCGGGGACTAAGTGTGGTCTACCATGACCGGCATGGACCGGCGCCTCCCGCTATGCGCAGCCGTGTGCCTCGCGGCCGCCGGCGCTGGCGAGCGCGCAGCCCGCGCAGGCTCTCATCCCGAGGGGGTGACCTACCCGCTGCGTGCGGCCGCGCTCGCGCCCTCGGGTCTGGCGCAACCGCTGCCGTCGACCCGGCGCTACGTCCTCGTGTGGCCGGACCAGCTGGTCCCCGACGGGGCCGGCGGCGGCGCGCCGTACTCTCAGGCGCTCATGCAGTGGGTCGTGACCCACTTCGTCGGCACGCAGAAGCTCTTCCGGAGTCAGATCGACTCGTACCGCGCGCTCAACCCGAACTTCCTCGTCCTGACCTATCACCTCGCGTTCGGCCTGAACGGGGCCGACCAGAAGAACCCGGTGGGCAACATCACGGGCCCGAACCAGTTCGGCCAGGAAGACACCGACACGTTCACCCCGTGGGTCGCGGCCCACGGCGCGACGCGCGAGGACGCCTATCAGCACTCGGCGACGCCCGCTTCGTCCGCCAATCGGGTGTCCTACCCGGACCCTTACTGGCTGATGGACATCGCCGCGCCCGAGTGGCGGTCCTACGTCGAGGCGACGCTCCTCGCGTGGGCGGCGTTTCCCAGCGCCAATTCCACCGGGTTCTTCCTCGATGTGGCGTTTCCCCCTTGGTACAACTACGCGCCGTCGGGGTGGTGGGCCGGTCCCGCGGGGGGCGCGAGCCGCCAGGATCTCGACGCGTGGTGGATGCCGCGCGCAACGGACTACTTCAACGCTCTGCGCACGGCCTTCGCGCCGAGCGCCAGCCACCCGCGCTACCTCGTCGTGCCCAACCCCGATGCCCTCGACGACGGCACCGACGAACCCACCTTTCTCGAGGGCGCCGACGGCGTCTTCACGGAAAACTGGCAGAAGGCCCTCGTCGACCCGACGGACTGGAACCTCTCCGTGCGGCGCATCTGTCACTACGTCACCGGGCACCAGAAGGTCTGGATGATGGACAGCACGAGCGACGTGACGACGATGACCGACGCGCAGCGGTCGGTGATCATCGGCACATACCTGCTCATCCGGAACGGCACGAGCTACGCCATGCTCCTTCCAGGCCTCCACTGGTACCCGGAGTACGAGATCGATCTCGGCGGGTACGTGGACGAACCGCCCGACGACATCGAGCAGCTGCGCGTCGCCGGCGCCGGCGGATCCGCCGGGGGTCTCTACGCAAGACAAGAGGTCTCCGGCACGGTGCTCGTCAATTCGTCGTCCGCGGCGCTCACCTACGACGTCCCTTCGCCCATGGAGCAAGCCGAGTGGTCCGGCGGGGGAGCCGTAGGCGCCGACGGCTCCCCGTCGACGCAGACCCTGACGTACTCGAAGGACGTGCCGGCCGGGCCGCTCCTGGTCCCGGCGCAATCGGCGGTCGTTTTGCGCTCGCCGGCGGGTCCGCCCGCGCCGGGGATCGAACCGGGCGCCGCGAGCGACGACGCGGGAACGACGGGACCGGAGGGCGGATCTGCGATGACCGACGCGGCCCCGCCCGCGATCGAGGCGGGGGCCGTCGCGGCCGGCGGCGACGGCGCGGCCGCGGTCGACGGGGCGGGGACCTCGGGCGACGGCGGGTCGGGCGCGGTGCGGGAGGGCGGGTGCGCGTGCCGAACCGTGGCGGGCCCGTCACGCCAGGGCTGCGTGACGATGGCGCTGGTCATGCTCGTCGCGCTATGGCGAAGGCGCCGTTAGGCTCCCGACCCCGCGTGGACTCCCGACGAAACGAAGAGCCTCCCTCCGCGCTCGAGGAACTCGGCGCACTGGCGCGCCTCTCGGTGCCGATCTCGCTCGCGCAGCTCGGCCTGATCACGATGTCGCTCGTCGACACGGCAGCCATCGGGCGCGTCTCGGTGGACGATCTCGCCGGCGCCGGAATCGGCAGGTCGATCGGGTTCGGCACGGTCATCGTCGGCTTCGGGGTCGCCAGCGGCCTCGAGCCGCTCGCCTCCCAGGCCGTCGGAGCGGGCGAGCACGGGAAGGCGTGGCAGGGCTACCGGACGAACCTCCGCGCCACGCTCGGGATCTGGCCCCCCCTCATGTTGGCCGCGTTCCTGCTTACGTTCGCGCTGTCACCGCTCGGAGTCGACCCGGCCGTCGTCACGCGCGCTCGCCTTTACCTCGTCGGACAGACGCCGGGCTACGCCGCCGCGCTGGCGTACGCCTCGACGCGCACGTTCCTCCAGACGCACGGCAACACCACTCCGGCGCTGGTCGGAAGCGTCCTCGCCAACGTGCTCAACGTTCCGGTCGTCAACCTTCTCGTCCGGGGGGACGCCGCGCTCGAGGCGGTCGGCCTGCGCGGCCTCGGACTCCCCGCGCTCGGGGCCTTGGGCGGGGGGCTCGCGTTCAGCCTCGGGTCCTTCGTCCTGCTCGCTTGCGTCGTCGTGAGCGCGCGCGCCTACCGGCCCACCGAGAGTTCTCCGCGCGTGCCCTTGTCGACGGCGTACCGCCTGGGCCTTCCCGTCGGCCTTCAGATGGCGGCGGAGGTCGGCGTCTTCTCCCTGGTGGCGCTGCTCACCGGGGTGCTCGGCGCCGACGTCGCTTCGGCGCACAACATCGCGCTCGGCATGGCGAGCCTGACCTTCATGGGCGCCGTGGGGGTGAGCGGCGCGACGTCGGTTCGCGTAGGCCTCGCGATCGGCGCGGGCCGGTCGCCCCGCCGGGCGGGCGCCATGGGCATCGCCTTCGGGGCGTCCGTCATGTCGCTGGGGGCGGTCGCCTTCGCGACGGTGCCGCGCCTCATCGCCAGAGCGTTCACCGATGACGAAGGGGTCATCGCCATCGCCGTGGACCTCTTGCGGATCGCCGCGCTCTTTCAGGTCTTCGACGGGGTGCAGGCCGTCGCGGCCGGCGCGCTGCGCGGGGCTGGCGACATGCGCGTGCCGTTCCTGGCGAACGTCGTCGCCCACTGGCTGGTCGGCTTCCCGTCGTCGATGCTCCTCGGGTTCGTCCTGCACCAGGGTGCTCGCGGCCTTTGGTGGGGGCTCACCGCCGGCCTTGTCTTCGTGAGCGTGCTGCTCGCGGCCCGCTTCGCGGCGATCACACGGGGGACGATCGTCCGCGCAGGCTGAATGACACGACGCCGACGACCGCCGCCGAGGTCGTGATCCTCGATCAACGAGTCGCGGGCGCGGCGACGTCGCGCCGCAACAGGATGATCGAGCCCGCGACCGTGCAGCCGACATGGACGAGGATGCTCGCGAGCGCGACCGGTCCGTTCGTTCGGTGAGAACGGCCCACCGCGCGCGAGCGCCGCCCACCCGTGGCCCTTGGCTCCCCCCTCAGCGACGGCGCGAGCAAGACTCGCGTAGAGGCGCAAGAGGATCACGAAGCCGACCGATAGCACCAAGCATTGCGCGAGGAACGCCGGCCCGAAGCGGGCGGATCCAGGACGGGCGCCGGTCAGTTGACCGTGCTCTGGCTCTCGGGCAGCTTGCGCGCCTCGCTCTTCGCGCGCGCCGTTTGGCGCTCGAGCGCCGCGCGAACGAAGCCCGCGAAGAGGGGGTGGGGCGACACCGGGCGGCTCTTGAACTCAGGGTGAAACTGGCACCCCACGAAGAACGGGTGCTCGCGTAGCTCGACCATCTCGACGAGGCGCTTGTCGGGTGACGTTCCGCTCAGCACCAATCCCGACGCCGCCAGCCGTTCCCGGTAGTCGTTCGCGAACTCGTAGCGGTGCCGGTGCCGTTCGCTGACCTCCGTCGTCCCGTACGCCTCGGCCGCCAGCGTCCCGGCGGCCAGCACGCAGGGATACGCGCCGAGGCGCATCGTCGCGCCCTTGTTCCGTACGCCCCGCTGGTCGGGCATGAGGTCGATGACCGCGTGCGGAGTCTCCTTGTCGAACTCGCTCGAGTTGGCGCCGGCGAGCCCCGCCACGTTGCGCGCGAACTCGACCACCGCGAGCTGCATTCCGAGGCAGATCCCGAAGAAGGGCAGGCGGTTCTGGCGCGCGTACCCGATGGCGGCGATCTTGCCCTCCGTGCCCCGGTCGCCGAACCCACCCGGCACGAGGATCGCGTCGAGGTGGGCGAGGAGCCCTTCCGGACCTTGCTGCTCCACCTGCTCGGAGTCGATGTACTCGAGCTCGACGCGGCAATCGTTCGAGAGGCCCCCGTGCACGAGGGCCTCGTGCAGCGACTTGTACGAGTCCTTGAGGTGCACGTACTTGCCGACGATCCCGATCTTGACGACCCCGCGCGACGGGTTCTTGAACCGCGCGACGATGCGCTGCCAAGCCGAAAGGTCGGGCGCGCGGCTCCAGATGTTGAGCCGCTCGGCGATGAGCTCGTCCAGCCCCTCGTCGTGGAACATGAGGGGCACCTCGTAGATGCAATTCACGTCGATCGCGCCGATGACCGCCTCGACCGCGACGTTCGAGAAGAGCGCGATCTTCTCCTTCACCGAGCGTGTGAGCGGCATCTGCGTCCGGCAGAGGAGCACGTCCGGCTGGATGCCGATCTCGCGCATCTCCTTGACCGAGTGCTGCGTCGGCTTGGTCTTGAGCTCCCCGGCGGTGGGGATGAACGGGACCAGCGTGACGTGGATGTCGAGCGCGTTCTGAGGCCCCGCCTCGAGCTTCATCTGCCGGACGGCCTCGAGGAACGGCAGCGACTCGATGTCGCCCGCTGTGCCGCCGATCTCGATGATCGCGACGTCGACCCCCTCGGTGGCGTCGCGCACACGCGCCTTGATCTCGTCGGTGATGTGCGGGATGACCTGCACGGTCGCGCCGAGGTACTCGCCGCGGCGCTCCTTCGAGATGACGGCCTCGTAGATGCGGCCGGTCGTGAAGTTGTTCTGGCGCGTCATCCTCGCCGTCGTGAAGCGCTCGTAGTGTCCGAGGTCGAGGTCCGTCTCCGCGCCGTCGTCGGTGACGAACACCTCGCCGTGCTGGTAGGGGCTCATCGTCCCCGGGTCGACGTTGATGTACGGGTCGAGCTTGA
>Ga0070735_10002280_pt1 | contig 17543 bp, 11 predicted proteins | sample Coa_R1_FD_66443 | JGI IMG/M metagenome (GOLD analysis project Ga0070735, IMG submission 66443) | Surface soil microbial communities from Centralia Pennsylvania, which are recovering from an underground coalmine fire - Coalmine... | ecosystem: Environmental > Terrestrial > Soil > Unclassified ... | reverse complement strand
CCGGGCGTGGCGGGAACCTGGAAGGACTTGACTGACTCTGTGAACTCGATGGCCAGCAACTTGACGGGCCAGGTGAGAAACATCGCCGAAGTATCCACGGCTATCGCCAGCGGAAACCTGTCAAAGAAAATTACGGTGAACGTGAGCGGAGAAATTTTGCTGCTCAAAGAAACCATCAACACGATGGTGGACCAGTTGAACGCGTTCGCCGGCGAGGTAACACGCGTGGCGCGCGAAGTCGGAACCGAAGGCCGCTTGGGCGGACAGGCGAACGTGCCGGGCGTGGCCGGAACGTGGAAGGACTTGACCGACAACGTTAATTTCATGGCTAGCAACTTGACCGGCCAGGTGAGAAACATCGCCGAGGTAACCACGGCCGTGGCCCGCGGCGACTTGTCACGCAAGATTACGGTGGACGTGAAGGGCGAGATTCTAGAACTCAAGAACACCATCAACACCATGGTGGACCAGCTGAACGCGTTCGCCGGCGAAGTGACGCGCGTGGCGCGCGAAGTCGGAACCGACGGAAAACTTGGCGGGCAGGCCGAAGTTCCGGGCGTGGCGGGCACGTGGAAAGACTTGACCGACAACGTCAACTTCATGGCCAGCAACTTGACGGGTCAGGTGAGAAACATCGCCGAGGTCGCGACGGCTATCGCAACCGGAGACCTTTCCAAGAAAATTACGGTGGACGTGCGCGGCGAGATTCTGCAGCTCAAGGAAACGCTGAACACGATGGTCGAGCAGTTGCGGTCGTTCGCCGCGGAAGTGACGCGCGTGGCGCGCGAAGTGGGAACCGAGGGCCGGTTGGGCGGACAGGCAAACGTGCCGGGCGTGGCGGGAACCTGGAAGGACCTGACGGACTCGGTAAACGCGATGGCAGGAAACCTGACGGCGCAAGTAAGAAACATCGCCGGCGTGACGACGGCCGTGGCGCGCGGCGATTTGTCGCGCAAGATTACGGTGGACGTGAAGGGCGAAATTCTGGAACTGAAGAACACCATTAACACGATGGTGGACCAGCTGAACGCGTTCGCGGCGGAAGTAACGCGCGTGGCGCGCGAAGTGGGAACAGACGGAAAACTCGGAGGTCAGGCGCAAGTGCCAGGCGTCGCGGGAACCTGGAAAGACTTGACTGACAACGTGAACGTCATGGCGGCGAACCTCACCGAGCAGGTGCGCGGAATCGTGAAAGTCGTCACGGCCGTGGCCAACGGAGAGCTGACACAAAAACTGACGGTGAACGCGAAGGGCGAAGTGGCTGCTCTGGCCGAAACCATCAACAACATGACCGACACGCTGGCAACCTTCGCCGATCAGGTGACCACGGTCGCGCGCGAAGTCGGCGTCGAGGGCCGGTTGGGAGGCCAAGCAAACGTGCCCGGCGCCGCCGGTACATGGAAAGACTTGACCGGTAACGTGAACCTCCTGGCGGATAACTTGACGAACCAGGTGCGCGCTATCGCGGAAGTTGCCACGGCCGTGACCAAGGGCGACTTGACGCGATCGATTCAAGTGGAGGCCAGCGGCGAAGTCGCGGAGCTCAAAGACAACATCAACACGATGATCGACAACCTCCGCCTCACGACCGATCGCAACACCGAGCAAGACTGGCTGAAAACCAACCTGGCGCGTTTTACGAGCATGTTGCAGGGGCAGCGCGATCTGGCGACGGTAGGACGCATGCTGCTGTCGGAACTGGTGCCGCTCGTGAATGCGCAGCAGGGCGTTATCTACAGAATGGAATCGGAAGAGTCTGCGGGATTGGTGCTGTTGTCGTCCTACGCGGATGACGCGCCGGATGGGCACCCGCAGCGGATACAGTTGGGCGTTGGCCTGGTGGGACAGTGCGCCATGGAAAAGCGGAGCATGTTGATGGGCGACCTGTCGGAAAAGTTCATTCCGATTCGCTCGGCATTGTTCCAGGCAGCGCCGCGAGATGTGATCGTGCTGCCGGTGTTGTTTGAGGACCGCGTAAAAGCGGTCATCGAACTGGCGTCGCTGAAAACATTCACGATTTCGCACCTGGCGTTTTTGGAGCAACTGACGGCAAGCATCGGCATCGTGCTCAACAGTATTGAGGCCACGATGCAGACGGAAGGTTTGCTGAAGCAATCGCAGCAGTTGGCCACAGAGCTGCAAAGCCAGCAGAAAGAATTGCAGCAGAAGAACGAGCAGCTGGCGCAGAAAGCGCAGCAATTGGCCGAGCAAAACGCCGAAGTGGAGCGCAAGAATCAGGAAATCGAGCAAGCTCGGCGAGCCGTGGAAGAAAAGGCCAAGGAACTGGCGCTCACATCCAAGTACAAGTCGGAATTCCTGGCCAACATGTCGCACGAGTTGCGCACGCCGCTGAACAGCATTCTTGTTCTGGGCCAGCAGCTCACTGACAACCCGGACAAGAACCTGACGCCCAAGCAAGTGGAATTCGCCCGCACGATTCACGGCGCCGGAACAGACTTGCTGAACCTGATCAGCGACATTCTGGACCTTTCCAAGATCGAATCGGGCACCGTGTCCGTACAGGCCGAGGAAGTATTCTTCGCCAGTGTCCTGGAAATGGTGGCGCGGCCGTTCCGGCATGAGGCGGAAAACCGCAGGCTGAACTTCGAGGTGCAAACCGATCCGCATCTTTCACGCAGTTTGGTGACGGACTCCAGGCGTCTGCAGCAAGTTCTGAAAAATTTGCTCTCGAACGCATTCAAGTTTACAGAACAAGGCGGCGTGCGGCTGTCGGTCTCCGTGGCCACCAGCGGATGGAGCGAGAATCATCCGGTGTTGACCGGCGTAGCATCCGTAATCGCTTTCGAAGTGGCCGACACGGGTATCGGCATCCCGATTGAAAAGCAGAGAATCATCTTCGAAGCCTTCCAGCAGGCCGATGCCAGCACGAGCCGCAAGTACGGCGGCACGGGGTTGGGGCTGGCAATCAGCCGGGAATTGGCGAGCTTGCTTGGCGGCGAAATTCAATTGCGAAGCGCGCCCGGCAAAGGCAGCAAGTTCACCCTGTATTTGCCCCAGACGTATCTTGGACCTTCCGTATCTACCTTGCCGGTGCGTGATGGACATTCCGCACCTGCCGTGTTGCCGCTTCAGACGCTCGTTGCTTCCGGCCTTACGTCATCGGCAGTCGAACGCATCAGCGACGATCGTGAAAATGTGACGCCGGAAGATCGCGTCTTGTTGATTGTGGAAGACGATCCGCATTACGGCAGAATTTTGTGCGATCTCGCTCGCGATACCGGATTCAAGGTTCTGGTAGCCATCAACGGCGCCGAAGCGCTAGCTCTGGCGCGCGAATTCCATCCCACGGCTATATCTCTCGATGTCTTCCTGCCGGACATGCTGGGCTGGACGGTTCTGAACCACTTGAAACAGGATCCGACCACGCGGCACATTCCCGTGCAGATGTTGACCCTCGACGAGGATCGGCAGCACGGGTTGGCCCGCGGGGCTTTCTCCTTCCTTACCAAGCCGACTACGCCCGAAGCGCTGGAGGCCGCGCTCAGCCGCATCAAGCAATACGCGATGCCGCGGCGCAAGCGCCTGTTGGTGGTCGAAGATAATCCCGCCGAACAGATGAGCGTCAAGGCATTGCTTGGTCATGACGACATCGACGTCACGGTTGCGACAACCGGGACTGAAGCCCTGGCCGCGGCCAACGATAAATTATTCGACTGCATGGTGCTCGATTTGCGGCTTCCGGACATGACCGGATTTGAAGTTCTCGAGCGCCTGCGCGATTCAGCTACGCTGACCGATCTGCCCGTCGTAGTCTTCACCGGCAAGGAATTGTCGCCGGAAGAAGATGCTCGCTTGCGCGTATTGGCGCGCAGCGTCGTGGTCAAGGGCGTGGAATCGCCGGAACGTCTGCTGGACGAGACAGCTTTATTCCTGCACCGGGTCGTCAGCGATCTCCCCATCGAAAAGCAGAACATGCTCGAGCGCTTGCACAGTTCTGACGATGCGTTAATCGAAAAGAAAGTTCTCGTCGTGGACGATGACGTGCGAAATATTTTCGCGCTGAGCAGCGTGCTGGAACGCCGTGGAATGACCGTGCTAACCGCGGGAACGGGCCGCGAAGCGATTGAGACGCTTGAATCTACTCCCGACGTGGCCATCGTGTTAATGGACATCATGATGCCGGAAATGGACGGATACGAAACCATGCAAGTCATCCGGCAGAATGCATTATTCCGGCGCTTGCCGATCATTGCGCTCACGGCCAAAGCCATGAAGGGTGACCGCGAGAAATGCCTTGAGGCGGGCGCTTCAGAGTATCTGGCGAAGCCGGTCAACACCGAGCAACTGCTGTCGGCCTTGCGTATGTGGCTTCACAGGTAGCGTTAATTTTCTATACCGGATGATTCCTGGCAAACGGTTCGTCAGGATGAAATACGAGGGACCATGACTAGAAAAGAGAAGGTCAACATCCTGATGGTGGATGACCAACCGGCGAAATTGCTGAGTTACGAGGTTATCCTTAGCGAACTGGGAGAAAATCTCGTCAAAGCCTCTTCCGGCAAGGAGGCTCTGGAACTTCTGCTGAAGAATGACTTCGCCGTGGTCCTGATGGACGTGAGCATGCCGGAAATTGACGGTTTCGAGATGGCGGATATCATTCACCAGCACCCACGCTTTCAGAAAACGGCAATCATTTTTATCTCTGGAGTACACCTTACCGACCTGGACCAGATCAGAGGATACCAGCGGGGTGCGGTGGACTATATTTCCGTTCCCGTTATTCCGGAACTGTTGCGTGCAAAGGTCAGCGTGTTCGCCGAACTGCACCGCAAGTCTCACCAGTTGGAAATATTGAACCAGGAGCTGCGGCGTCTTTCCGTAAGCCTGATTGCCACGCAGGATGAAGAGCGCAGACGCATTGCCAGGGAACTGCACGACGGCCTGGGCCAGGATCTGACCGTAGCCAAGCTGATGCTGCAAGGGATTTCACGCGAAGATCACACGGCGGAATCGAAAGAGCAGACCGTCGCCGACATTAATCGGCTGATCGACGGCGCACTGCAGCAGGTTCGCAGCGTATCCTACCTGTTGCATCCTCCACTGCTGGATGAAATCGGTCTACGCTCAGCGCTGGGCTGGTACGTGGACGGGCTTTCCAAACGCGGCGGCATCGAAATCACGATGGGAACAAAACCCCACGATTTCCCACGCTTGGCGCCGGAAATGGAAACCACATTATTCCGCGTCATTCAGGAAGCCTTGACGAATGTTTTCCGGCATTCGCGGGCCAGCAAGGCATCGGTGACGCTGGAAAAAAGAGAAAATGAAATCGCCGCAACCATCCGCGACGATGGAGTGGGCGTCTCGGAGGACATCTCTGAGTTTCGCCACAACAGCATTGGTGTCGGCATCGGGGGCATGCGCCAACGCGTCAAGGAAGTCGGCGGCGAGCTCTTCCTCAGAAATTCGCAACCTGGCACTATTGTTGAAGTCATTATTCCGGTTTCGCCGATGCAATCGGAACTCCAGGCTGTTCCGTCGATATCCGGTTCTTCCTCGTCGGCGAAACTTAAAGCGAAGAGCACCGGCACCGGGATGGAGCAGATTTAGATCCTGCTCCGAGTGAAGCCGGCGCACTAAGATATTGCCGAGAACGCCAATCTCCCGATTGGCGTCTGCAAACACCATCCAGAAATTATCCTTGGAATCATCGTGAATGGTGTGACAGTTTGCGAAAAACTGAATACTCGTCAGTCCTCGGGCCCGGTGACTAGGAATCCCTCTTCTTTGTGCATTCTCACCGGAGAGATTCCTCACCTCGTTCGAAATGATGTTAGAGCGACTATTTCCGCACCGTAAGCCCTCCGCTGCGCGCAGGCCGCCAATCGGGAGATTGGCGTTCCCGCGATATCTTTTGCGCATGCGCAGTTACTTGACAACTGGACACTCCAGGCGGAATCTTGTCACACCAAAGCGTGGAACCTCTCCAATCACGAATCCGAAGGAACCTATCATGACGCAAAATGCGCGCCGAGCCACATCAGCAGCGGCCTGCTGGTTCACAGTAGCTTTTTTGGTAGCCGTGGTGGTGACACTCTTGTTCACATCCATCCATGACTTCGCAGGCATTCCTTTTGTGTCAAATGCCGCAGGTGCGGATGACGACTGGGCCTACGCCGATCACGATATCAGCGGAACGCGTTATAGTTCGCTCGACCAGATCACTCCGCGCAACGTGAATCAGCTCGCTAAGGTTTGCTCTTATACTTTCCCCGAGCAAGTGCCTTCGGAGACGGCCCCGCTTGCGTCCGGCGGCATTCTTTACGCGACGAGCGATCATTACACCGTTGCGCTCGATGGCGCCGACTGCCACGTTCTGTGGAGCTATGAGTGGAAGCCGCGCGATCGTGACCTCGTGCATCCTCATCGCGGCGCAGCGCTCGTGAACGGAAAAATTATTCGCGGCACCGGTGATGACTATCTGATGGCTCTGGATGCGGAAACGGGGAATTTGCTGTGGGCAAAACAAATCGCGAACCCCAAAGAGGGCTACTTCATCAGTATGCCGCCGCTCGTGCATGGAGACTTGATTTACATCGGGCCGGCCGGCTCGGAATGGGCCAGCAGCGGGTGGATCGGCGCATTTCGATTAAACGATGGCGAGCAAGTGTGGAAATTCAATATCATCCCGCGTGATGGCGAGCCAGGCGCTGATACCTGGGGGCCGGATCCAAAGGCGCGCAAGAATGCAGGCGGCGCGCTTTGGACTGCTTTGTCTTATGACACGGAAAAAGATCTGCTGTACGTTCCCGGCGGCAATCCTGCGCCAGATTTTTACGATGACGCGCGGCCGGGCGCGAACTTATACACAAATTCCCTCATTGCGCTCGACGGGAAGACGGGCCGACTGGTCTGGTACAACCAGTTTATTCCTCATGACGTGGATGATTACGACGTCATCCACGTAAATCCAATATTCAAGGCCAACTCGCGTGCGGCCATTGCCTCAACGGGCAAGGACGGCGTGCTCCGCGTGCTCGATCGCGACACTCACAAAATTCTTTACAGCGTTCCGTTCACTACGCGCTTGAACGCCGAAGCTCCACTCAGCAGCACGCCGATCCATGTATGTCCCGGAATTATGGGAGGTGATGAGTGGAATAGTGGGGCTTACAATCCCAAACTTAATCTGCTCGTTGTTCCGAGCATCGATCACTGGTGTTCAATGATCAGGAAAGATTCGGAGCCGCCTAGCGTTGAGAAGGCAAATTCCGGAGAAGTCCGGTACTTCGGCGGTCCATTTAATGGGCCTGGAACTCGCGATCCTTTTTCAGAAGCGCGCGGACGGCTGACGGGATTTAATGCTTCTACGGGCAAGGAACTTTGGCGGTACGAATCGCCCACACCGCTCGTTGCGGGAGTTGCGCTCACCGCTTCCAACCTTATTTTTACAGGCGAAGTCGGCGGCTATTTCGATGCATTCGACGCTCAGACAGGCAAAGTACTATATCGTTTCAATTTGGCGGATTCCATGCAGGGAGGCGTCATTACCTACGCGGCGCATAACGTACAGCACATTGCGGTGGTTTCGGGGGACGGCGGGGTGATGAACAAAAAGGCTATACCTGAAATCAACGGTGGAAACCCCACGATCACGGTGTTCGCGCTTCCGCAAAAGTGACGGGCTTTTTACTCCGGACAAAGTTATTCCGGATCGTGGCCGGCATCCGGGGCGATCGGACGCGGCACACGCTCGCCCGCGGCCATTGCTTCGCTGTGGCGGACCGTATGCTGTTCGACCGGACGAGGTTGAGGAATATCCGTCAGAATTTGCGGCTGCGATGGGCGTGCATTCTGGGCTTCCCGCTCATCGAGGCGCCCAAAAATCATTTTGCCTGCAGTGGTCTGGTGGACTGAAGTCACTGTAATGTCGATCGTCTTGTTGATCATGCGCCGCGCGCCGTCGACCACCACCATCGTGCCGTCGTCCAGATACGCCACCCCCTGGTTGTACTCCTTGCCTTCCCTGAGGATAAAGACGCGCATGACTTCGCCCGGAAGCACTACAGGCTTGAGCGCGTTCGCCAATTGATTGACGTTCAGAATTTCGATGCCCTGCAAGGAAGCCACTTTATTCAGATTGTAATCGTTGGTCACGATTTTGCCATCATAGCGTTTGGCAAGCTCGATGAGCTTCATGTCCACGTCCGCGACATTTGCGAAATCATCGTCCGCAATTTCCACTTCCAAGTGCGCCATTTTCTGGATGCGCTGCAAGACTTCCAGTCCGCGTCGTCCGCGCTGCCGTTTCATGGAGTCCGCGGAGTCAGCCACCAGTTGCAATTCCCGCAGAACGAATTGCGGAATCATCAGGACACCGTCCAGGAAATGCGCTTCGCAGATGTCGGCGATGCGGCCATCGATAATCACGCTGGTATCGAGGACTTTGGGCATGCGGCGCGTGCTGCGTTCGCTGCCGAACAGCCCGCCTAGGGCCTGCAGGTTGAGCATGTCCCCCTTGCTCGCGCCGATAACCAGGCCGATATAAGTCATCACGAGCAACAGAGCAACATCCAGGAACGAGCGCGAACCATCCGGGATCGATGTACGCGCCAGTACCAGGCCCATTAAGTACGCACCGAGGATGCCGAGGATCGATCCAACCGCAGCGCCAATCAAGCGGCGCATGCTGGCCCGTTGCAGCCTTATCTCAAACAAAAATACCGATATCGAAAACGCCAGACCTATTCCGGCGTCCACCCACTTGGATAGCTCAAACGGGTGGAAGTGATAGCCCGCGGCCACACAGGCAATAGCAAAGATGGCTCGAACCAGCAGATGATCCCACCAGCTTCCAAACTCGGGAGGCGCATACGCGGGTGTCGCCGGACGTAATGGAAATGGCGTTGATGCGGGAGGCGGGACCGAATTTCCAGTCTTAATATAAGGGCGAGTCATAATGGGCCTCTCTTGTTGCTACGCAGAAATATAAATAAATTAAAGTGCTCTACTATTACGCTGCACGCTTGCCCTGAGCCCTTCAAGCAGAGGCGTCAAGTGAAGCACGGAGCCCGCGCAAATCGTCGAGACCATCATAGTTACGACCACGGGCCGTACTTGCGGCCCGTCGAATACTGTTCGCTTTGATCTTTATAAGTAGGGCTGACCTGGGACGTAGGAGATAAATATCAGCCCTCTTGACTCCATGACATAGCTCATTTCGGCGATTGGAGTCAAGCAATAAGGGTCTGCAAACCGAATTTGTCAAGACCGCACCACTCTCATTGGACGTCCTTTGTTCGTTTTTAGCTTCCGGAAAAATCTATTGGACGGTCGCATGAACGACAGTGGTTAACCGGGTCTATTGAGTTAACAAAAACGGAGTAGTCGGCACGAACGCGGACTGAGTTAGGGTTTGAGGACGCCCTACCCTTTGGAAGGGTGGTATTTTTGACGTCTTCGCTGTGTCTAGATTCCGATCTACGGCAAATAAAATCTGGGCACACGTTTGCCCAGCGCGCAGAGCAGATCGGCGCTGGCGGTGTTTGCGATCTTGGCAACGTCGGGAACAAATTGCGTCGTGCCGCCATCCGTGCCGTAGATCGTGGCGATATCGCCTACGCGGGCGGAGGAGATTCCGGTTACGTCGGCGGCCGTCAGGTCCATCGAAACTGTGCCGATAATCGGCGCAAGCTCTCCGCGAACAATCACGCGGCCTTTGTTGGAAAGCGCGCGGACCAGGCCGTCAGCGTAGCCCGCCGAGAGGACAGCGACACGGGATGGTTCCTGAGCGGTCCAGCGGGCGTTATATCCGACACGAGCGCCAACGGGAAGATCGCGAATGGAAATTATTCGTGCCCGAAAAGAAAGTACCGGCCGCACATGAAGTTTCGTTTCCATCTCCGGGTTGAGCTCCGACGGTTCAAAGAACTGGTGATAGCCGTAGAGGATCGCGCCCGGACGCACCATTTGATACCACGTCGAGGGGCGGCTGACAATCGCCGCGCTGTTTGCCATGTGCACGATCCCTGGATCGAGGCCCCGGGAGCGCAGGCAGGCGAGCGCGGCTTCAAAAGTTTTTTCCTGCTCGATCGATTGCTCCGTCGTGAAAACTTCCGACGACGCCAGATGCGTGAACGTGCCTTCCAGCCGCAGGTGCGGACAATCTTCGAGCGCTCGCGCGAAGGCCGGAATTTCTGAGGGTGCGATGCCCAGGCGATTCATGCCCGAATCAATCTTGAGATGAAAACCCACCGGGCCGCGGCGCTTTTTGCGCGACCGCGCTGCGGCTTGCTCGAGCAACTTGAGCTGCTCGGCTCGCATGATGGCCGGCGTAAGATCTTGTTCCAGGATGCGCTGTTCTTCCCCCGCCCAGAAACCCGTGAGAATAAGCACTGGCTCGCGAATACCGCTTTCGCGCAATTCAGCGCCTTCCGCCGAGCACGTCACGCCAAACCAGTCAGCTCGCGCACGCGATAGCGCGCGCGCCACCGGCACGATTCCGTGGCCGTACGCGTTACTCTTGATCACGGCGAGAATTTTCCGGCGCTCAGCGGTGCGCGTTCCCGTAGGATTTACGTGGCGGCGGATCGCACGCAGGTTGTGCGTCAGCGCGCCCAGACTTACTTCTGCCCAGACCGGGCGTCCATCAAATTTCACGGTTTTTGTCATGGAATCGTCACTTTCAGAGTAACCGATCCAGGCACCTAAAAAAAATTGCTTACCGGACCGTGCAGCACGCCTTAGTTACTACCCTCTGTCACCGCCAAATCGCGCAATGGCCACAATTTAGGAAGCACGGAGACACCCAATCAATGAGCTAGGTCGTGGAGTCTGACGTATCGCTATAAGTTATTGAAGGGGAAGGCTTGGCGGCCGCAAGTGAAGCAAAAAAGTGAATTGTTGCGCAGCCGGGCTTCGGGAAACCGCGGCCCAAACAACACACGCGTGGGCAGCGCGGCACACTTCGTGGCAATTTTCCATTTATGTTCAATTCAAGCGCGTTGCAAGAAGGGCCGAAGCTCCCGAATATTTTTTACATTTTCCAGGCCAAGCACTTTCTCGATAATGCTTGCGGTGTTCGCGGTGCCTAGCACCGGCGCCATGAGGTCGCGGCACTTCGTGACGACCTCGTCGCGCGACATGGGATTTTCGGCACTCCCGCGCACCGCTTCGACGTGTTCGGTGAGCTTCGTTCCATCGGTGAGCGTGACCTCCACGATACCCTCGCGGCGAGGCACGCGTCGCTGCAGTTCGGCATCCTTTATGAGCTGAACCTTCGCGCGTTGCCGGAGAATTTCCGGATCCTGCATCCGCTGTTTGTCGTGTGCCGCCTTGAAGGAAGCAGTCTTGTCGACCAGCATCACCGCCACCATATGCTGCAGGCAGATATCCGGGATTTCGCGGTTGTCCACGATCGATGCTTCCTCGGTAGCCACGTGCACATTCACGTTTTGTACCTGGTCCGCGTTGAAGGGATGTTTCTTCAATATGATTTCCAGCGCGTCAAGGGGTGCCTGAATCGGCGATCCCACGGTCCACTTCTTAATATTAGTGCGAACAATTTCGTAGCGCTCACCCAGCTTCTCGATCATTTGTACCGGTTCAGCCGGACGCTGATTCGCCAGGAAAAAATTGTCAGCGCCGGAAAAGACATCGTCCACGCCGGTCCAGCCTGACTGAACGAGTAAGGCCGCCGTGACTCCGTTGCGCGCAGGACCACCGGCAAACACAAATCCTTTTTCGATGTGGTCGGTATCGCGCTGCCAGGCGGCAATTCCCGATGCTTCTTGCGAGGCGTAGTCGAGCAGCCAACGCATCTGTTGAGCGTTCAGACTGGCCGCGCAGCCGGCAGCGGCGGCGGAACCAAAAGTTCCGGCGATCATGTGCGTGGCTCGGTGCGTTTCGACGCGAAATGCCTGTGCGCCGAGAGTCATGTTCACACGAGTTCCGACGTCGTAACCCAGCGTCACCGCGCGCAGGAAATGCATACCGTCAATCCCGAATTGCTCTGCGGCCGCCAGAGCCGCAGGAACGACGGAGGAGCCGGGATGAGATTCAGATGGAGCATGCGAGTCATCTGTTTCATCCGAGTGCGCCAGCAATCCATTTGTAAGCGCCGCTTCGATGGGACCACACATGAAATTAGCGGCCACGACGGTGGCAATCTTTTCACCGCCATAGGCCCGCGCAAATTTAATCGCCGCGCGGCCGGGAGGTAGCTCCGATCCCGAAACCATGGCGGCAATCGTATCGAGAATGTGATGCTTGGTTTCTTCGACCACATCGTCGGGCAACGCGCGATTGCCGGCCTCACTCATATAAGCGCTGAGCTTGGCCATGACCGGGCTGACAGATCCCGCGGCCATCGCAACTCCATACTTCGTCCCAAACAATGCGGCGGGAGGAATCGCGGACGCCACGACGATCCAGCCTGCACGCTGCAAAATGCCGCGCCGGGTCAACGCGTCGCTCGTGCGCAGCGGCAGACTTTTTCCACGATCATTCCCCATGTGATTGCCTCCTCGTTTCTTTTCTGATCACAAACGCCGAAATGCGACTACGATTTTTTGTGCAGCAACGCCTTGCCGCGGGGCGTAAGCACCACCAGGGAACGGCCCATGGTTTCTGCATTCTCTATACGGATAAGGCCTTGGATCAACGCATCGTCCCATACAGGATGTCGAGGACAGCTGCTCCTCCACGCCTCCATCGCCTCGGCGTAAGTGCGGGGACGGCTATCGATCCACGCAAGAAATTCCAGGGTCAAGAGACTGGCGGACTCAGGCATCGCTGGCCCCTTCATCCGAAGTTACGGACGGAAATCAATAATGGTCTCATCTTACGCCGCTTCGCCGCAGGTGAAACGCGCAAAAATAAGAGAAGCGCCCAGCGTCTGCGTCAAATGCCGTAAGACGATGGAATCAACAATCTCCCCGATGCCCACTGGAGCAAGGTGTATGGTAGAAATAAGGCGTCCGCAAAACAGTGCGGAGGCCGCGTTACGAAGGAGCAACATGAGCTACGTCGAAAAAAATCTCATGCCTGGCGAGACAGTCGTCTACAGAACTCGATTGCACTGGGTGGTGATTTTCTGGCCGATTATACTCAGCATACTTTTCGGTGTCGCTGGCCTGATTTTACTGGCCCGCACAATGGCCGTCCCGCGCGACGATAACAGCAGAACTCCCATGCTGGTGGGCGGTGCGATTCTGTTAGTTGTCGCGCTTGTCTCGCTCATTATTGCTCTCATGAAGAGGAATGCGACGGAAATGGCTGTGACCGATAGACGCGTGATCGTGAAAATCGGAGTGGCCGCGCGGCGGACGTTCGAGATTCTTCTCTCCAAAGTAGAGAGCATCGGTGTCGAAGAAAGCGTAATGGGCAGAATGCTTGGTTATGGAACTGTAATCGTTCGCGGAACGGGAGGCACGCCGGAGCCGTTCGACACGGTGGCGCATCCATTGGAATTCAGAAAGCAAGTTCAGCAACAGATCGAGAATTCGCAGGAAAGAGCGCGCTCGTAAAAAATCATGTTGCGGGTTTGAACCATGGCCGGAAGAACGCGAAGGAGGAAATTGCCTAAGCCGGCTTGACGTCAGCGGGCGGAGGCCAATCCGCGGGAACAAAATCGACGCCCCAGAAATGCGGCGCTGGCGTGAGGAACTCAAGACCGATACGCTGGCCTTTTTCCGTGGCATTTCCGAGAAACACGATGCGGCATTCCTGCTCTTCTTGAGTAAATGGATTGGTAAGGACGAGCACCGCGTCCATATTCAGCGGCTGATTCAGATACATCAGTCCACCGTGCGCATTGATCACTATGGTTTCGCAGGCTTCCCGAAAACGGCGCCCGTCGGAATTTTTTCCCGCGACAACCACGCGCACACGCATAAAAACACGGGTGCTGCGTCGAATCTTACTGACGTCTGTTTCCAGCATGTTGCCTCCATGCTGCTTCACATCTATTTACCAGTCAACAAATCCGTCGTCGTGGTGTTCTCCGCTTGCAACTTGAAAAACGACTGATCTTCCCCAACTAAAACAGTGTTTCTATGTGCTCTGAGACCCGTTACGCGCTATGATTTTGTACGTCATCCAATTGCGGTGCGACAAACAAGGGGGCGGCACATGAACCTGACGCAATATATTGAATCGAAACGCGACGAACACCTGAACGAGCTGTTCGAGTTTCTGCGTATTCCCAGCGTCAGCGCGCAATCCGATCATAAGCCGGACATTGACCGCGCCGCGAAATGGGTCGCCAACCGCCTGGGCGCGGCGGGCCTGGAAAATGTCGAAATCGTGCCGACGAAGATGCATCCACTCGTCTACGCCGAATCGTTGCATGCGCCTGGCAAACCAACCGTGCTGTTTTACGGGCACTATGATGTCCAGCCGGCCGAGCCGCTGGACTTGTGGACTTCGCCCGCATTCGAGCCGACCATTCGCGGCGGAAACCTTTACGGCCGCGGCACAGCCGACGACAAAGGCCAGGTGCACATTCACATTCGCGCGCTGGACGCGATCCATAAAACGGCGGGAAAGCTGCCCATTAATCTCAAAGTAATGATTGAAGGAGAAGAAGAAGTCGGCAGCGTTAGCCTATGGGATTTCGTGAGTGCGAATAAATCCCGGCTAAAGGCCGACGCCCTGGTCGTCTCAGACACAGGAATGCTGGCGAAGGGCGTACCGTCGATCACGTACGGACTGCGGGGCCTCAATTACTACCAGATCGAAATCACCGGGCCGGCGCAGGATTTACACTCCGGAATATTCGGCGGCGCCGTGCCCAATCCCATCACGATTCTGTGCGAGCTGTTCGCAAAAATGCATGACAGTAATTTCCGCGTGACCATCCCCGGTTTTTACGATGACGTTGCGAAATTATCAAAGGCCGAGCGCAAAACCCTCAACAGCCTGCCGTGGAAGGTAAAAGACTTCGCCAAAAACGTGGGCGCGCCGGGACTGATGGGAGAAAAGGGCTACTCCGTTGTTGAACAGCTCTGGACGCGGCCCACACTCGAACTCAACGGAATCTGGGGTGGCTACACCGGAGAAGGATCGAAGACCGTAATTCCCTCAAAGGCCTATGCGAAATTCTCCACGCGCCTCGTCCCCAATCAGGATCCAGAGAAAATCACGCGGCAGCTCGAACGCCATATCCGCAAGCTGTTGCCCAAGACGGTGAAATTCAAGCTGGATGTGCACAGCACGGGAAAAGCATGGGTGGCGCCCTACACGCATCCATTTTTTGAAGTGGCGCACAACGCTCTCGAAAAAGGTTTCGGCAAGCGCGCCGTATTTATTCGCGAAGGCGGATCGATTCCATTCGTCACGCAGATGTATGACACCTTCAAGGTACCCTGCGTCCTGCTGGGCTTCGGTCTGCCCGATGAAAATGCGCACGCCCCGGACGAACACATCGCGCTGGAGAATTATTTTGGCGGAATCAAAGCCGTTGCACAGTTTTACGAAGGTTTGGGGAATCTGTAAGTAGCACAGGCTTCAGCCTGCGTGCCTGTGAATTGCGCTTATTCTCGACCGGCGCAAAGCCTAACCAAGAATTTACCCAAATTCAAAACCACACAGGCTGAAGCCTGTGCTACTCGATTTTCATATTAATCAGCTTTTCCGTATTGCGGTGATGGATCGCGTCAAGTTGCGACCTCTCCAGATTAAGATCGGCGACGCCTTTACGCGTAGCGGCAATTGGCCCAAATGGCGCGTCCGTTGCGAAGACAACTTTGCTCGCTCCAAAGAAATCCAGGCCGCAGGCGAGGCCTCGCGATTCGCCAAAGAGCGCTGTATCGCCGTAAAACATATGGAAATAATCGATGAGCGGCCGCTTAAGCGAAGGCAGAATGCCTGAATAATCCTCATTCTGCGTACGCGTGCCGAGCAAAGCCATTCCGTCTTCAATGCGCTTGTCGAAATACGGAATCATTCCGCCCAGATGATGCGTGACGATTTTTAGCTTTGGGTAGCGGTCAAAAATTCCCGAAAGCACCAGGCGCGACATGGCCACCGACGTTTCGTACGGCCAGCCAAAGCACCACCACATTTCCAATCTTGATTGTTTCTCGGAAGCGTAATCCGCCATGGCTGCGGTGCGCGCGGGATGCAGCCAGATCGGCAGGTCGTACGCCGCCAGCGCCGCGAAAATCGGCTCATATTGAGGATCGTCCAGCGGCCGTCCATTTACGTGCGTGAAGATCTGAATTCCTCGCGCGCCCAACGTCTCGATCGCGCGTTTCAATTCTTCCATCGCCAGATCCATAGTGTGCAGCGGAAGCGCGGCAATAAAAGTGGGGAATCGCCAAGGATGGCGCCGCACAGTTTCGGCCATCGCGTCATTCGCAATGCGAGCCAGATCGCGTCCCTGCGCGGGAGTCGTTACCGTTTCAATGGGCGGATTGGGTATCGAAAAGATTTGGCGATATTCGCCGAACTCGTCCATCGCGCGAAACCGCGCGTCCAGATCATGCAGTTCGCGGATCGCCGCCATGCGGTTCACCAGCCCGGAACTCGATCCAAGGTTCCCCATGGATTTTAAGAATTCCGGCGGCATGATGTGCGTATAAATGTCGACAATCATCTGAAATCGGCTCCTGCGATGAAATTGAGGGCAAACATTCCGCAGCCGAGGAACAGTATCAGGAGATCAGCCGACGGGTCCAGAGCGCTGGTCAGGAATGATGAAGAAAGCGGGAGATGAAATGCAGATGCACGGGAAGATTACTTACAGCGAGGGGGCGAATCATGGTAATTGGGTCGCGTCCACTCCGGTAACGCCGTTACCTCACAGGATCCTTCTGACGTGTTGACTTTACGCCTGTCAAAATCCCGACTCCTAAAAGTATGACCGCCCCTACCACGATCCAATGTGTTGGCATATGCAGCAGATATGCTGCATAAATCAAGCCGCCGATCACAATTGCAAATCCAATCGAGTAAAGACCGAATGACATAGTCTCTCCTTCAGAGTCACCGTGGCAGTTTAAGGTCGGAGAATCGGCGGTCTTCAACAGGCTAGCGCATCGAGAGTTGCGCGTCTGTGCGAAAAGGAACACGTCTACTTGTGAGCTTAATCGAACAGACAGCGAGCCAACGATTGCATAAATTGCAATCAAGTTTTCACGTGCTCTTTGGCCGCGAAAACCAGATTCAATACTGACGAATGGCGAAATAGAAGCTCGAAAAGGGGACCTGTGGATAATCAACGTGGAATTCAAAGTACGGTAAACTCGAGCAGCAACCTGGGCAAAACCTTCGGGTACTTGGTCGCCGGTCTGGGAATCGGGGCCGCATTGAGTATATTTCTAGCTCCAAGGTCGGGGGCGGAGACTCGACAGTGGCTTGCGAATAAGTGCCTGAATGGCATAGATACAGCCAATGAAAAAGTCCGAAAAACTCGCGTCCAGGTGAAGGATATTGTGGACCAGGGACAGCAAAAAATCAGCGAAGCGGTAGTTGCTGGTCGAGAAGCTGTCGGCAAATCCTAGCTCTCTAACCTAAGAAAAATAGGCTGCGTATGTAAGTGGAACAAACCCGGGAGGCTGCAACGGGCATCCAATCGGGCG
>Ga0070735_10002279_pt1 | contig 17548 bp, 11 predicted proteins | sample Coa_R1_FD_66443 | JGI IMG/M metagenome (GOLD analysis project Ga0070735, IMG submission 66443) | Surface soil microbial communities from Centralia Pennsylvania, which are recovering from an underground coalmine fire - Coalmine... | ecosystem: Environmental > Terrestrial > Soil > Unclassified ... | reverse complement strand
GTTGTTCCTCCTGAACAAAACCGCGTGTTGACGAAAACGCAAATTGGAACAAAAACACGCCAAATCAACAACGGCATTTTCGCCTCGCCGACGTGGTTTTGCGCAGCCCAGGCAGAGCCTCGCGGGCGGTGCATTCCCAGGCGGAGCCTGGAAACGAGCACGTCGGGCGGTCTTGGCGTGGTTTGGCGAACTTGGTACATCACCCGCGGCTGCAAACCGGCGGCAGAGACTCTGGGGGCAGGGCATTCTCTGGCGGAGTCAAGGAACGATTGCGGCCGTGGCATTGCCGAGGAAGCGCGCGTGTTGAGAATCGCATTTCTGATCGTCGTCGGCATGGCCTTCGCCGGCTGCGCCGCATCGAAAGCACAGACGCACATCTCGCAGGCTGCGATCCTTCAAACGGCCGCCAAACCGGCAAACTTTGGCCCCGACCAGCTCGCCCAAATCCCCGTGGGGCGCTTTTGTCGCGTTTATTCCACGTCGCCCGACACGTTCCACGAAGGGACAGTCGCTCGCGCAACCGCCGATGAGATTGTGCTGGCAGAGGCCGTGACCATGGCGCCCAAGCCGGCGGGCCTCATCGGCGAGCTTCCCTTCGATTGGTCGCGACGGCTGTTTCGACGTTCGGAAGTAGAGCTGCCGGATTGCACCACGGTGCCCCGCGGGTCGATCGCGGCGGTCGATGTCTATGGCGAAGACGACAGTCGACGCCTGATCGAAGAACAATCACACTGGCGCAAAGAACAGAAGCGGCTCCGACAGGAGCTGACGACAGGCCCGGAATTTCCGAACGAGGGTTGAGCCGGTCTCCTCTCGCTCTATGAACAACCGGGCCTGCGATCGACCAACCGGTCATTCGGGCAACCGGCCCACGACTTTGCCCTGGCCGCTTTTAATTACCAGGGTTCCCTTGCCTGTTTCGGCCGCGGCTGTGGCGATCACGAGCGATCCGCCGTGAGAATCGTTGAGGAATAAACTCCCGCCTTTTTCATTTCCCACGAGCCATGCCACCATTTGTTCGTCGTGGTTGCAGGCCACGACGGTCCCATAACCCTGGGGCGACGCGACGAGCGACGCGCAGACTTTTTCTCCTCCGTTCTTGACGAACACGCCGTTGCCGTGGGCCCCATCGTGCCCCGCGGTGACGATCGCCGTCCCTTTTTGACCGTAGACGCTCAAATTGCCCATTCCGGCCGCGTCGGCTCCCATATCGACGAGCTTTCCTCCTTCGGAATTGAGCGTGGTGATGCGTCCCTTGCCCCCAGCGTCGGCGATGACGACCAGCGGCATTCCGTGTTCATCGACGAGTTCGATTTTTCTGGCTTGAATTGTTTCCCGAATCTCGCCTTGTCGCGAAGTCGCAGCCGCCGCGACCATGATCAACAGCCCACAACCGACCACGGCGACGGCGATGCGGAGATTTCGATTCTGCCTCTCGATGGCCGCCAACCGGAAATGAAGCTCGTTCACGGACTCGTCCTTTCTTTTCGTAAGCCGGATGCTTCGAGCGGCGACGGCGCCTTTGAATACAGCGCATCGGCTCGACAGGCTTACTTTTAATGGCCGTTGCCGTTCGGCTCAATCCGTTTTCGCGTAGCTTGCGAAGAATTAATCCGGTTGAGGGACGACACAACGCGACGGCGCCCGCGTCTGGTGCGACTTAGAAATCAAGCTGGGCGCGCATGGCGTAGGTGTCGAAATCGCTCGGGCCATGCACATTGCCGCCGAGTATCGAGTGAATGTAGTTGAACTGGAACTTCATGTACTGGTTCAAGTACCAGTTGAGTCCCCAGGTGAAATCGTTGAGCCGATTGCCGGCGATCCCGAAGCCGTTGAAGTCGGCATACGAGTAGCGAAACGCCGCCTCCAGCGCGCCCAGTCCTCCGTCCTCGCCCCATTTGCGAATCGGTTTGACGCGACTGAAGACGCCCGCCAGCTTGTTGTAGGGCCGCACTTCGCCCGTGAGGAAATAGCCGGTTTCGGCGTAGTAGGTGGGGAGAATCGAGTTCTTTCCACTGAGCTGGTTCAAGACGGCGTAGCGCGCTTCCGTCTGCATGTACCACGAGCCGGCCGCCGCGCCTCCTTCCACATTGAAAAGCTGGTAGTTGGAAACCGGTACGGCGCCCGTGTCGATGATGAACGGGAGCGAGCCCAGGTTGCCGGCGAGAGATTGAGGCGATCCGGCGGGCGCATTGGCGTTCGGCTGCTGCACGATGAAGGGGCCGCCGAATTCCGCCTGGTTGGCGAACCGGATCGACTTCCCCGCCGGAGAAATGAAGCTGTAGTCGCCACCCACGTGCAGAATCTGGTTGGCCTCTTCGTTGTAAAAGAGCAGACCGGTGAGGCGGCCCGACATGCCGTAGCCGCGGTCTCCCTGGGCGTCGCCGAAAAAGTCGGTCGGAAATTTGAATCCCGCCACGTCCCAGGTCATCGTTTGTTCTTCGTTCTTATTGTGAAAGCCGATGCCGACCTGGCGGAAGGGGGCCTGCGCAAATCCCAAAAACCGCTCGATGAACTGCAATTCACGGACGCTGGTGAGCTCATCCATGCCGAACGGCATGCGCCACTGACCTACGCGAACTGTGCCCAAGAGCGGAACCTGGCGGATGTCCGACCACACGTCCATGAAGCTGGGGCGGCCGGGGAACGAGAAATCCATTTCCAGCATGTAGCCAATGCTTTCGGAGACATCGCCGACCGCAGCCAGTCGCGTGCGGCGGAACCCGACGACATCCTGGATATTGCCGAACGTTTTTGTGTTCGTCGTGTCCTGACTGAAAAAACCGGCGTCCAGTTGGAAGAAGCCTGTCAGCCGCACTCGGGGAAAGGTGGGAGTCGCTCTGATGTCTTCAACGCGCGGCATGTCGGTCGATCGACGAAAGCCCGGCTCGATCCCGCGCGTCGGGTTGGTGACGCCTTGGTCGGTGCCGCGAAGAGAGTCGATCTCTGCCTGCAATTGATTGAGGCGATTGGAAAGATCGTCGTTCCCCGACGATGGCTGCAACGGCTCGTTGGTCGCCTCCTGGGCCGATGCGACGCCACCGGCAGAAAAAGCCAGCAAAGACAACGCAAATAGCACCGCGGCCCTGTTGAACATAAGGCAGTCCTTTGCCAAAGCGGAGATGGGAGCGCTGGCCGGGCGGGCATCGAAGTCTTGCGCCGGCACGTCCTGCCGCAATTCGAGGCCATTCGAATTGCTGCGGATCTGAATTGCGATATAGGGAAAAAGCTGAGAGGGGCGAACGTTTACGATATCTCGGCATTCATTTCAATGCCAAAATGTCCGATCCCCTCGTTCCCAGGCTCCTGCCAGGCTCCTGCCTGGGAACGCGCTGCATAAGAGGCTCCGCCTCGACGTCCCGCTGCGCTGTATATGCTGCACCAATCGACGGCCACTGTCCGAGGGGTATAAGCTTCGCAGGTCGATGACGCGAGCGGGTAGCGCAAGCCGGCCATAAATTGGCGAGGCGGAGCCTCGCGGGCAGCGCGTTCCCAGGCCGGAGCCGGCCGGAGCCTGGGAACGAGAGGGCGGGCGCTTTGCGGTTCAGCCGATCAGAAGTTGAAGTCCATCCGAGCGCCGAACGAGTTGATCGTCCCATCGCCGACGAATCGCGAGCCGTTGAGGGCGCCGACGGTGCCGGGGAAGGTGACTGGAGGGGCGTTGTTCACCCACGACAGCACATAGTTGAATTGAAACCGCGCGTTGGCGTTGAGGAACCAGTTGAGGCCGAACGTCATGTCGCTGGCATTGCCGCCGCTGATCAAACCGGAATTCAGGTCGTTGAAGTCGTACCGCACGCCGGCCTGCCAGGCGCCCCAGGTTCCTTCCCTCGGGTCAAACTTCACTTTCGGGACGACGCGATTGAATACGCCTTGCAGCCGATTGTAGTCCCTGTTTTCGCCCGTAAGAAAGAAGAGGCATTCCGCGTAATAACCCTGAAAGAAGACCGAGCCCAGATTGGTGGCGACGTTCTTGGCGGGTTTGGCCCCGTTGAACCAGGACGCCATGTATTCCGATTGGAACAGAAACGGACCCATTTGGACCATAAGTTCCGGGTTGATGAGTGTCTGGCTCGTCGCGTAGAAGTTGCCTGTGTCGGTGTAGTTGGGGTCGAGCGTCGAAGCCGCATTTCGGAGAACGCCGCGTGAACGAAGCCGCACGTTGTCAAAGGCCGTCGTCGATGTGACAAGATCGTTGAACGTGCGGTATTCGGAGCCGAATCCGGTGTGGACCATATACCGGCCCTTGGATTCCTCGTCGTAATAGGGCGACCAGATAAGGCGGCCGCCGTAGACCCAGGCGTCGCCGATGTTGTAAGTGAACCCGGAATCATAGGCGGTGTTCTTATAAACGCCGATTTGGGCGCCGGCCAATTTGTTCGGCGTGGTGTTGAACGCCGAGATTCCGGGTGCATAGCCGTTATTGTTGGGGCCGGCGAAAACGTCCATCACCGGAGAACGCTCCATGAAGTCCTGGAAGCGCGCGCTCTCGATGTGCTCGAAGCTCAGCCAGTCCTGCTGATTGCCGACGCGGACGTTCCCGAGCACCGGGATCTCTTTGAACGTCATGAAAATCGTTGTCGGCTGAATGACGTTGATCGTATTGCCCCCCTGGACTCCCACGCCGGTAGGGAAGCTTCGCAAGCCAGTGGCCGGCGCTGAGGCATTGAGCTGGTCGGTGTTCTGCAATGAGAGTGCAAAGTCGAATTCCATCACCCAGTCGATGAAACCGTACATCGTGCCGTCGGCACGGGCCCGCAAGCGGCGGAATTCGACCGATTCCTGCGTTCCCGCTCCGCCGGGAACCGCCGTGATTCCCGGCATGTCGTTCGCGAATCCGATCACATCCAACTGCACGACGCCCCCCAGATGTGTTTTGAAATTCCCGTCCCTGGACGAGAACGTCAGGCCATCGTTGGCCCACGAACTACCCGGCCCCACGTCGCTGCCGAACACGCTCCCCTGTACGGTGCTGGGGGTGCCCCCCGTGATCGGTCCGCCCCCCATCGCTGGACCTGCATCAGGGCCGAAGACGCTCCCCTGCACGGTGCTGGGGCTGCCCGGAGCCGCAGTGGAATCGGGCGTTTGCAACGGCATGTTGTCCAGACGGGCTCTCAACTCGGCGATCTGTTCTTCGAGCGACGGTTGCCCGGTCAATGTCGGCGGAGGGCCTGGCTCTTCGGCGTCGGATGGCTCGACCGCCTCGATCGCCGACGACTGCCGGATTCCGCGGGCCGTTGCCGGCCGCGCTGCGCGCGGTGGCTGGCGGACGCCGGTCGCGAGGCTCGGCTCGGCATCGTCGCCCGCAATGGGCGTTTCCGCGTATGTCGCCGCATTGTCGCGAGATGGACGACCCGCCAGATTCGCCCGGTTGATCGTGGTGCGGCGCTCGCTCACGCGGAATCGCGAACCAGTCGAGCTTCCGGCGGCGTCGGGCGCGGCCGCCGGTTTCGTCTCATCGGAAGCGGGTTCGGAGTCGTCAGCGAGGAAGGGGTCTTCGTGTTTCTTGGATCGAGTCGCGGCATCCGTCGAGGCGTCGCGACGCGCTTTTGCCGCAGTCGTTGGTTTGCCGGCCGCGCGCCGAAAGACTTGCGGCGGCACCGGCGCCGCGATAGGGCCCTCGGGCGTTTCGTCATCGTCCGACGCGCGATTTCGCTGCGGTCGGACGGCCCGGCGCGCCGTGTTCTCCGGCACATCGTCATCCGATTCGGATTGCGCAGCAAGCGCATTTCCCGCGAATAGGCATGTTGCAAGCGCCAAGGCACAAACGTAAATCTTGGCCGGCATGATGGACTCCGCACGCCGGATGAGACCGGCGTCCTTTCGAAGGCGTTTCGTGAGCGCAAGATGGAGGTGGGACTTGAGCGAGAGGCGGGCTTTATAGGGATTCTCGCGGATCAATGCAACGGCAGGTTGCCGTGGAATTCACCCAAAACGAAGTTCGGAGAATTAGGAATCAGCAAGGATCGGCTGGCAGGTTAGATGGACTGGGGGGAACGTAATAAACTCAACAACTTTTCCGGATTTGCCGATAATGAGGTCTACGGCGGATTCTTTGGACATGCGCGGGGCTGAAAGTGCACGCTACGTGCAGTCAGCGGTCCGGCCGTCATGTGCCGTTCGAGTCGAAGTGGAGCACCCGATTGAGCAGCACGACGAAGCATCCCGGCCGGCGAGCACTCGGAGCTGCGCGAGTACCGCGCGGTTCTTCGCAGCCGCGCCGTCGCAGAATTCATGCTGCGTTGGCGGGAGCTGTCGCCCTCCTCGCGCTGACCGCGGGCGCAGCCTGGTCCCAAACGAGTCCCACCGGGCCGCCGGCCGATGCACCGCGGCCGCCGACGTTCGTCAACGCTAAAAAAAAGGCGCCGCCAGAGATTTCAGCGCCGGGCACCGCGCAAATCGCCGTCCGCACTCCGGAGACAAGACCCGCAAAAACAAAGAAGGCGGCGCCTCGTCAGCGCGCAGATTCGCCTATCGACAGTCCCGAAGATCCGCGAGACGTTAAGCTCCGCGAGCTGGAAGCGCGTCTGGTGAAGACGGAGCGCCAACTCGACGCCTTTCGACTCAATTCGGCGGGCTCGACGGCTGAACCACCCGGCGGAGAGGGCGAACGCGCGATCTTCGGGACCGAGGCGGACCTGTTCTCGGCCTCGATCGCGTCTCAGGAAGAATTCCGCACCGACACCGAGCGCATGGAAACATCCCCCACGATGTTGCCGGGAACCGCGCCTGCCGGCGACGGTTTTCGCACAGATACCGAGCGTATGGAGGCGGCGCCCCCGCCGGAGCTGAATGTCACCTACCCGACGCACACCATCACCGGGTTCCTGCAAATCGATACGGCGTTCTATTCTCAGGATCCAAAGAACCAGGCCCTCGTGGGCAACGCACAGGATGGGACCGGGTTCCGCCGCGCGCGATTGGCCGTCCTGGGCAAGGTGGCGCCCAAAACGCTTTACCAGCTTGAAGTCGATTTCGCCGCGGCGGGGCGCCCCAGCTTCTTCGACAATTATCTCGAGCAAGTCCAATTGCCGTTTCTGGGAGCCGTCCGCGCGGGCCAATATCTTCAGCCATTCAGCGTCGATGCCATGAGCGGTTTCCGCAACCTGCCGTTCCTCGAGCGCTCGCTGCCGTTTTTGGCGTTCGTCCCGTTCCGGCGCGTGGGCATCCAGGCCTCGAACAATAGCGAAGATGAGCGGACGTTTTGGGCGTATAGCGGATTCCGCACCGGTGGATTCAATAATGCGCCATTAGGCGATTCGCAGTTTGGCACCGACTTCGGAAACATCGGCGGCTATTCGTTTTCGACGCGCGTCACACATCTTGTGAATTACGATGGCGACGGGAACTTGTGGCATGTCGGCGCGGCTTACGATTTCAGTCAACTGGGGGCCAATAACGCCGTGGGCAGCGGCACGCCGGGAAACGCCGGCAGCCCGGCGCCTTTCTATCAGGCCAAGGCGGCCCCGGAGTTCGGATTGCTCGGACAGCCACAGAACGGTTCAAACTTCGGCAGCGCCGTCAACGGAACGCCCAATTTCGTCGACACCGGCCGGTATGCAGCTCACAGTTTCAATCTCGTCGGCGTCGAGACCGTCTATCAGAACGGGCCCTTCAGCTTTCAGTCGGAGTGGATGCTCACCGAAGTCAACAGCGTCGTGGGGCCGATCACGTACACCGGCGCCTACGCCGAGGGAATGTACCGGCTGACGGGCGAGACTCGCGGCTACGACAAAAAGCTTGGTGCACTCAAGAACGTCGTTCCATTCAACGACTTCGTTTCGTTCGACCGCAATAAAATGGGGGAAGTCGGCCTGGGCGCCTGGGAAATCGCCGGGCGGCTCTCTTACGTCGATTTAAGGAATCCTTCAAGCCTGCTCACCCACTATTACAACAGCGCGACAAACACGTTCAAAACGACGGCGGCGCAAGGTGCGGCAGCCGCGCTGGGCAACGGCACGCTGACCGACACGACGCTGGGAATGACCTGGTTTCTGAACACGCACTCGAAGTTTCAATTCAACTGGATTCACGCCTTCCTCAACAACAAAGCCACGGGGTTCAGCCAGGCCGATTTGTTCGTCACGCGAATTCAAGTCGACTTTTGAACCTCGACAATCCCTTTGCTGCGCGCCAGGACAGCCGCGACGGGGAGTCCCCAGATCGACAATTTCTCGCTGTGTTCGACGCGGAACCCCGCTTTGCGAAGATCGGCGAAGACGGCAATCGGCTGGCAATCGACGAAGTGCGGGAAATGGCGGTGCACCCAGACATAGAGCTCGGTCATCACGGTTTCATGTTCTTCCCGGAACATGGCGACCACCCCCAGCCGCCCTTTCGGGCGCAAGACGCGCCGTAGTTCGCTCAGCACGCGGCTCCGGTCGGCGTCGTCGAATAATTCGAGCGTGAAGCTCAGGAACGCGGCGTCAAACTGGCGATCGGCGTAGGGCAGGCTTCGCGCATCGCCCAGCGTCAGCTCCACCCGGTCGGCGAGTTTTCGCTCGTCGATGCGCTGGCGCGCCACAGCCAGCATTCCGTCAGAGAGGTCGATGCCGCTCACTTTTCCGGTCGGCCCCACGGCGCCGCCCAATGCCGCCAGCGAGTGGCCTGTGCCGAAACCCACCTCCAGCACTTTTTCGCCGGGCTGCGCTGCCAAGAGCTCCAGACCACGCTCGCGCGCGGCGTGCTCGCTCGAATCGGCAATCAGGTCGTAAGCTTTGCTGATCCGATCGTAGAACGATTTCGTCGGGTTCGCCGCTCCTCGAACGGGCGCTGGGTCGTTCATCGTATCGACTCGCTGGCAAATTGGCCGATCGCCGACACGGCACGGGCCAGGCGCCGCATGCCCTCTTCAATTCCCGCCGGGCTTTGAGTGCCGAAGCTCAATCGCAGCTTGTTGACGGGGCGTTGGGCCGCCGGGCCTGCGTAGCACACTTCGCCCGGCACGTACATGACCTGTTCGACCTCGGTCGCGCACTGAAACAGCACGCTGTCGAAACCGGTGGCGATAGCAGGCGGCAACGTCATCCAGACATAGAGTCCTCCATGCGGGTGCACCCAATGGACTCCCGGCAATTCGGAAAAGTACCGTTCGGCGGCCGCGAGCATTGCATCGCGCTTGGCACGATACGTCTCGCGCAGCATTTGCACATGAGCGGCATAAAGACCCTGCTCGAAGACGCTTGCCAAGAGGTGCTGATTGAAGTTGGCCGAGCCGAAGTCTTCGTTTCCCTTGCGATCGCGCAAAGCGCCTCGAAGTTCGGCCGGCGCGACGCCGAATCCGACCCGCAGCCCGGGCGAAAAGCTTTTTGAGAACGTCTGCGCGAGGATCACCGTGTCGCGCTCGCTGTCAAAGCTCCAGACGCTGGGAAGTTCCGGCCCATCGTAGCGCAATTCCCGGTAGGCGGCGTCGTCGAGCACGTAGATTCGCTGGTCGCGCGACCAGCGCCGGGCGATGTCTACGATCGAGCGCCGCCGCTCGGCCGAAAGACTGATGCCGGTCGGGTTCTCGTAATAACTGACGACGTAAATCAGCTTCACGCGCACTAATTCGCCGGCTCTCGATAACTCGCCCAATTTGGCCTCCAGCGCATCGGCGCACATGCCGTCGCCATCCGCCGTCACCGGAACAGTGCGCGCGCCCAGGCCGTTGAGCGTTCCGAGGAACGCGAAGTACGTCGGCGCCGCAACCAGCACGATATCTCCGGGGTCGATCAGGACTTCGCCCACAAGCGAGAGCAACTGCTGCGAGCCGGTCGTGAGAATCAAGTCATCGGCCGAGATTCCGAGCTCGTCGGCAGGACGCTGTTCAAGCTTCGCCAGATAGCCGATCAATTGCCGCCGCAGGCGCTCGGCTCCGCGGGTCGTTCCGTATTGCAGCGCCTGCCGGGCCAGCGACTCGTCGGCCAATAGCTTCGCGCAGGCCGCGCGAACTTCGGCGTCGGGGAGCGTCGCCTGATCGACGAGGCCCGCGGCGAGAGAAATCACGGCCGGGTTCTGGACAGCCTGTTCCATCAGAAAGCTGATGGGCTGCCGCGCGCCCCAATGCGCGCGCTGGCTGAGGCGGGTCTGCGGCTTTTTCGGGAGCTCGGTCGAGCGCATGGCAATCCATTCTAGCCGGCTTGCGAATTGTCAATCAACATTTGAGGCTGACCCATCGTCGATGATCGTCATCGAAGACATGTTTCTGTAAGATAGACGCCTTCTGCGGTGGCAGGTTCGCATCGAGGACGATTGAGCAGATGAGCCGTTATGAAAAATCGAAGGCGCTTTACGAGCGCGCCTGCCGCGTGCTGGCCGGCGGCGTGTCGAGCGAGTTCCGCAAATTCGGTCCGCCGCATCCGTTGTTCTACAGGGAAGGGAAGGGGAGCCGCGTCGTCGACGTCGACGGCAACGAATATCTCGACTTCACGCTCAGCCAGGGCCCTTTGATCCTGGGACATTCGCATCCGCATGTCCTGGCGGAAGTCGAGAAGGCCAGTGCCGGAGGTCAGCTTTTTGCCGGGCAGCACCTGCGCGAGCTGGAGCTGGCCGAACGGCTTCAGCGGCTCATTCCCTGTGCCGAGCTATTGCGCTTCAGCCTCTCAGGCTCGGAAGCCGATCATGCGGCGCTGCGGCTGGCACGCGCCGTGACAGGCCGGCCGAAGTTTTTGCGCTTCGAAGGACATTATCACGGCTGGTTCGACAACGTGGCGCTGGGAATTTCGGCGCCATCGATCGAAGCGCTGGGACCGCGAGAGCAGCCGCAGCCGGTGCGCTGGACCGCCGGTCTTCCTGACGACATCGAAAACCAGTCTCTCGTATTGCCCTGGAACGATTTGCCTCTCGTGGAACGAGCGCTTAAGGAGCGGCACGCCCAAATTGCGGCGATCATCACCGAGCCGGTGATGTGCAACAGCGGCTGCATCGAGCCCGAGTCTGGCTATCTGGCGGGGCTGCGGCGGCTCTGCGATCAATACGGCTGCCTGCTCATTTTCGATGAGGTCATCACCGGATTTCGCCTGGGGCTCGGCGGCGCACAGAAATACTACCACGTCGTTCCCGATCTGGCCGTTTTCGGCAAGGCGATGGCCAGCGGATACCCGATCAGCGTGCTGGCCGGCAAGCGCAGCTTCATGGAAAAGATCGCCGACGGCACGGTGATTCACGCCGGGACGATGAACTCCGGCAATCCGAGCATTGCCGCCGCGCAGGCGACGCTGGACGTGCTGGAAGACGAAAACGTGCATGCGCGCCTCTTCGAATTGGGGAAGCAGCTCATGGAGGGCTTGCGGGACGCCTCGCGGCGCGCGGGAAAGCCCATGTTGGTGCAGGGGCCGGGGCCGATGTTTCACGCCGGCTTTACCCGGCTCAACAAAGTCCGCGATTTTCGCGAGACGCTTTCGTACGACAAGCCCCGCTACGCCGCTTTCGTATCGGCCATGCAAGAGCGCGGCATTCGCCTCATCGGCCGCGGGTTGTGGTACATTTCGGCCGCACACGTCCCGAACGACATTGAGCTGTGCATCGCGGCGGCTTACGACGTATTGAAAGGAAACTGAAACGATGCCGCATCGCGTTCTCATCGCGGGCCTATTTCACGAGACGCATACGTTTCTGGAAGGCCGCACCAGGCTGGAGGATTTCGATCAGCTACGTGGGGACGAGCTGTGGCTGGCCGAAAACGACGGCTCGCCGCTGGCCGGCGCGCTGCAAGTCGCCAAAAGCTGCGGTTGGGAACTGATCCCCGTGATCGATCTGCGCGCTACGCCCGGGCCGACGGTCGAAGACCGCGTGGTCGATCTGTTCTGGAACGAGCTCGCCCGTGCGCTCGATCGGGAAGAATCGCGAGGCATCGACGGCGTGTATCTGGTGCTTCACGGTGCGATGGTTTCCGAATCGCTGCTCGATGTCGAAGGCGTGCTGCTGGAGCGTTTGCGGGCGCGACTCGGCGTCGATGTGCCTGTCTCTGGCGTGCTCGATCTGCATGGCAATATCACTGCGAAGATGGCGGCCAACAGTCACGCCTTCGTCGCCTACCGGCAAAATCCACATGCCGACGCCGCAGCCGCGGCGCGGGATGGCGCTCAACTACTCGATCGCCTAATGCGCACCGGCGAGCGGCCGATCACGGTCTGGGAGAGGCCCCCCTTGATGTGGCCGCCGACAGGAACCGCTACGGCGAGCGATCCCATGCGAACGCTCGAAGCCCTGGCCCGCGGCATCGAGCAGGCGCACAGCGAGCTTCTGGCGGTCAACGTTTTCGCCGGTTTTCCCTTCGCCGATACGGAGCAAACGGGCGTGAGTTTTACCGCCGTCACGCTGGGCGAGCCGCGCTACGCGCTGGCAGAGCTCGAACAACTTTCGGAATGGGCCATCGCCCATCGCGCAGCAGGAAACGTTCTTGAAGAACCGCTGGAAGCCGTGCTGGCGCGGATCAAGTCGACGGGGCTGAGCGAACGATCCGCGCGCGCGCCTGCGGGGCCGATCGTCCTGGCCGAACCCTCTGACAACATCGGCGGCGGCGCGCCCGGCGACGGCGTTTCGCTGCTCAATGCGCTGATTGACGCGGGCATCGAGAACGCGGCCGTGGCGATCAACGATCCTCAATCGGTCGCCGCCTTGTCGGTTCGCCAACCAGGGGACCGGCTGACGCTCGACTTGGGGGGGCGCGGAAGCGCCTTGGGAGGCGGGCCATTGAAGCTCGAAGTCGAACTCGTTTCCGTTCGAGACGGCCGGTTTTCGCTGGAAGACCCGTGCAGTCACCTGGCGTCGATGTCGGGCAGCCAGTTTGACATGGGGCTGTGCGCCGTCGTGCGGCACAAAGGAATCAGCATTCTGCTCACGAGCCACAAAACGCCGCCCTTCGATCTGGGGCAATGGCGCAGCCAGGGAATCGAGCCGGAAAAACTATCGGTCATCGGCGTCAAGGCGGCTGTGGCCCATCGCCGCGTTTACGACCCGATCGCCCGCGCTCACTTTACCGTCGAGACGCCGGGACCGTGTTCGAGCAACCTCAAACTGTTTCCGTTTCGCCACGTGCGCCGGCCCATTTATCCGCTCGACGAACTTCCCTAACTGACGGCCAGAATGTAGCTGAATTCGTGAGAATTCAGGGCGTCCTCGCAAATTGTCTGAACCCTGGCGAGCTCGGTAGTCGGCGCTTGTCGATTTGCGACATGAGCGGAACTGATTCTGCGATTCCGATTCGCCGGCCGTGAACCCACGGGCTGACGCCCGCGGCTCGCCTGATCAGTTTGGCGCTGAGGAATGTGCCGCTCACGCCACCCCTCTTCCAGCGGCTTGCCGTCGTCGCGTCGTCCCGCGTATCATCGGCGAGAACTTGCTGTCGTCTCTCCTGGCTCTGGAGTCTCTCGTGAAAATCACCCGCTGTGCGACGGCTGTCGTCGAGGCCAATTACGATTACACGTTCGTTCGCATCCACGCCGACAATGGGCAGTATGGCACCGGCGAGTGCTTTTTTGCCCCCGGTTTGTCGGCCGCCCTGCGGGACATCTTTCCGCTCTTGATCGGGCGCGATCCGCGGGAGGTCGACCGCATTGCGCGGTTCCTGTGGCGCAAAGGCTCGGGGGCGGGGGCGGTCGCCGGCTACTTGTATAATGCGATCAGCGGGATCGAAGCGGCCCTGTGGGACCTCGTCGGAAAAAGCCTGGGGGTGCCGTGCTGGCAGTTCCTGGGCGGCAAGGTTCGCGATGAAGTGCGGATTTACGTCGATTGCCACGCAGGCGACAACACCGAAAGCTGGGATACGATGCTCGAAGCCCGCGAGCCGGCCTGGCTCAAGGCCGCGCTCCAGGGGCGGCCGCAGCACGAAGAGCGCTACGAGCCCGAGATGTATTACAACCGGGCCAAGCAGATGGTCGAGGCCGGGTTCGACGCCATGAAATTCGACATCGATTCGATCGTCGTGCTCACCGGTGAAGAGTTGAACCGGCCGCTCACGACCGCCGAGATGGACCGCATGGCCGCGTGCGTCGCTGCCGCCCGGCAAGGGGCGGGGGACGAAGTCGATCTCACGGTCGATTGCCATTGGCGGTTCGCGCCGACCGAGGCGATCCGCATCGCGCGGGCCCTTGCCCCCTACAACCTGCTGTGGTTCGAAGACCCCTGTCCGCCGGAGAATTATCGCGACGTGGCCGAGATCCGCGCCTTGGGCATTGTCCCCATCCTCACCGGCGAAAACCTCAACCGCCGGCATGGATTCTGGGACCTGATCACGCACCGCGGCTGCGACCTGGTCGCTCCCGACATTCAGAAATGCGGCGGCATGCTGGAGGCCAAACGCATCGGCGAACTGGCCGAAATGCAGGGGATTCGCTTCGCCCCGCACAACATTTCGTCTCCCCTGGGGACGATGGCCAGCGCCCACGTCTGCGCCACGCTCCCCAACTTCGTCGCGCTGGAATTCCACGGATCCGACGTGCCGTTCTGGCAAGACCTCATTGTTCGCCAGGACGTTCCGGGCCCTGTGATCAAGCAGGGCCGAATTCCGCTCACCGACGCCCCGGGACTGGGCTGCGAGCTCAACGAACAAGTCGCGCGGAAATACGCCAAACCGGGCGAAAAATGGTTCGAGTGACGCGGGCGTCTTGAACTTATCCGGTGGCGAGCGCCTCAGGCTGCGCTTTCGTCGCCGGCGTGTGCTCGCATGACTTGGCTCGCAGCGAGGCGACGATCAGCTCGGCGCAATCGGTGAGCGAGAATTGGGCCGTGTTCAAGAGCAGGTCATAGTAGCGCGGGTCGTCGGCGTCGCGCAGAAAATGCAATCGCACGAACTGGGCGCGCTCGCGATCGACCTGTTCGACCCATTGCGCCGCCTCGACCCACGGCACATTCTGCTCGCGGCAGACGGCGGCGACGCGATCGTCCAGGGGCGCCATCAGCCGCACGCGCAGCGTCGTGGCCGGCGGCAAGACGAACGGCGAGCCGCGCCCCACGATGACGCAATTTCCCCGCGCCGCCAACGACAGCATGGTTTCGATCAGATGCCGCACGTATTTTCCCTCGCGCACGGCGGGCACGGCGGCGAAGGCTTCGACGCATTCCTGAAGCCACGTGACATGATGCTCGTCGACGTTTTCCAGCAGCTTGACGCGCACCTTGAGGTCGCGGGCGACGAGCTCCAATAACTCGTGATCGTACATTGGCCAGCCCAGCCGATCGGCGAGGGCCTTGGCGATGGCCGGACCGCGCGTGCCGGCTTCGCGGCTGATGGCGATCGAAAACGGCCGCCGTTTGTCGCTCTGGGATTCCCCTGAGTGCATGAGCGCCGCGGCCCCATGGTGACTTGCAGCCCGCACCAGAGCCTCACTGGCCCGTGCGGAACGATTGCGAGTGTTCATGATCTGCTCCTTGCTCGAACCCTGATTTTTCGGCGCTCCCTATCATTCACAATAGAAAGCGGCCCGTGCGAGTCAATCAGGGTTTCGCTGAGCTTGCCGATTTGTAATGGTCGTGGCCTTGACCGAGGTAGCTGAACTCGCCAGAGTTCAGACAAACGCAAATGACGCTCGGAATTCTGGTGAATTCCGCTACGGCATAGGCTCGGAATTCTCACGAATTCCGCTACCGATCAAACGCGCGGCTCAGCCTGTCGGCCAACCCAGGGCCCGCTGCAGGCGGAACTGCGATTCGTTGTAGGCCGCGAGCGCCCCCAGATATTCGCGGCGGGCTTGCGTCAGCGCCTGGATCGACTGCAAGACTTCGATCGGCAGCCCCTGGACGTTTTCAATCCGCTCGAAGTTGCGTTCATAGGACGAGATGGCCGCTCTCACTCCTTCTCTTGCCGCGGCGATCTGCCCTCGTCGCGATTGCACCTGCGCATGCGCCTCGACGACCTCGCGGGCCACGCGGTCGAGAGCGGCGATTTCGCGGAGCCGGGCCTGATCGACGCGCGATTGCGCTTCGCAGCGCGCCGCCCGCTCACCGAGACCCAAATTGCGAACTTCCCAAAACGCTCCGGCAACCGAGTCGAACGAGTTGTTGAAGTTCGTGATGGTGCCTCCCACGCCGCCGCCGAATCCGCCGTACCCGATTCCCAACAGCACGCTGGGAAGCAGCGGCGCGAATTTTTCGCGCTGCAGCCGCTCGACGGCTTCGCCGATGAGACTGCGGCTCTCGGCGACCTCCGGACGGTTGGTCAGGCCGCGCGCCACGAGCTCGGCCGGCGTCGTTTGGGTCGAGACGAGCTCGATGGGCACGATCGTCGGCTCGCGCGGCTCGAATGACATCAGCGGGTCGAGGCTAAGCTGCTGGGCCAGTCGCGCATTGGCGACGCGCGCGGCCTCTTCGCTTCGCTGCACGTCATTCTTGCGGACGGCCAGTTCCGCGAGGGCGCGGTCGAAATCGGCCTCGGTTCCTTTGCCGGTCTCGGCATAGGAGCGCGTGAGGTCAGCCAGTTGCTGCGTGTGATTGCGCGCCTCGCGCGCGATCGCCGTATCCTGCTCGGCCCGCAACAATTCGAGATACGCCAGGGCGGCCTCCAGCAGGGCGTCGTTCGTGGCGGCCGTGGCGGCCGACTGCCGCGATGCGGCAGTGCGCTCGGCGATCCGCGGCTGAAAGATGGCGTCGGTGATCTGAAAGTTGGCGTAAAGACCGGGAATCGCCGGCGTCGCCGCGCCGGGAAGCACGCCGCCGAAGCCCGTGAAGAGCGCGCTGCGGCTGGCGCTAATGATGTCTCCTTGCACCTGTTGGGTCGAACCGTCGTGTTTGGTGTATGTGACGCCCGCGCGCAAAGAGGGGAGCCAGAAGACCTGGGCGCGGTCGAGCTGCGCAAAGGCTTCTTGAATGCGCGCCCGCGCAAAGGCCACTTGCGGGTTTTGCCCGCTCGTCAGTTGCAGCACGGTTTCGAGGTCGATCGCGTAGTGCGCCGCCGGTTCGGGGACGATGCCGGTCGCGCTCGACTCGGCGCTCTCGGCGAATTCTTCCGGCGTCGAGTCGCGCTCCGGCGCGGACTCGTGCGAGGTGAGCCGCACGCGTCCTTCTTCGAAGGCTCTCGCAGGCGGCTTGGAGCCGCCGCGCGCGCCAGCGGAAACGGCCGGTTCACTGCGATCTGGAAAGGCGGCAGCCGGAGAACGGTCGGCCAGGCGGCTCGCGCGGGGCGGTTCGGCGGTGGCGGCGCAACCCGCGGCAAGACAGGCCGCAACGATCCCGCATAGCGCCGGGACCCCATTGCTCCGCCTTCCGTTCATCGCCATCAGCTCCTGCGCTCGTCGGTCTGAGACGATTCGACGCCCTCATCTCCATCGGCCCGGCGACCCGGTTAACTTTAACGATTTTGCCGGTTGTACGGCTTATGGGTGCGATTGTTAAACCACGAAATAAACGAAACACGCGAAATTTGGCGATTGAGATCAAACTGGCGCGTATCCGCAATGCAAACGGTTCATATTTGCGCCCCGCGCGAAGAATTTCATACGGCGAGTCGCGAGGCGCTTCGAATTCTCTGTGCCCTCTGCGCCTCTGTGTTTCAATTTCGTGTCGCGGTTGACGGAAGGAGGAACCACAGAGACGCAGAGTGCACCGAGAGACGGACATAAAGGAACCACGG
>Ga0070735_10002278_pt1 | contig 17555 bp, 16 predicted proteins | sample Coa_R1_FD_66443 | JGI IMG/M metagenome (GOLD analysis project Ga0070735, IMG submission 66443) | Surface soil microbial communities from Centralia Pennsylvania, which are recovering from an underground coalmine fire - Coalmine... | ecosystem: Environmental > Terrestrial > Soil > Unclassified ... | reverse complement strand
GATCTACACCGGACCACTCTAAGGCGGACCAACCGAAAGCATGAGCGTCGCGCACATTCACGTGCAAGCTTCGGTCGCACCAACCGCCAAGCTTGGATCGGGTGTGCAGATTGGTCCGTACGCTGTTGTCGGAGATGGTGTCGAACTCGGCGAAGGATGCATTTTGCATTCGCACGCGGTCGTGACGGGCCCTTCGAAAATCGGTCGCGACAATGTTTTTCATCCGTTCAGCGCGATTGGCGGCGATCCGCAGGATTTAGGTTTCAAAGGCGAACACGTCGAATTGATTGTCGGTGACGGCAACACATTTCGCGAATACGTCACCGTCAATCGCGGCACGGTGAAAGGTGGCGGCAAGACCGTTGTCGGGAGCCGCAATCTTTTTCTAGCCTCGACGCACGTTGGACACGATTCCGTCGTCGGCGACAATAATCTCTTTGTGAACTCCGCGACTCTTGCAGGGCATGTGACCGTCGAAGATTTCACCACGATCGGCTTCTCGTCGCCGGTGCATCAGTTTTGCCGCATCGGCCGCTACGCCTACATCGGCGCATCCACCGTGATCACGCAAGACGTGCCCCCGTTTTCACTCGTCGTCACCGAACGCGAAACCGTTTGCTTCGGCATCAACAAGATCGGCCTCCAGCGCAAGGGCTTCTCCGAAGAACGCCAACGCGCCCTGACGCGCGCCTACAAGCTGCTCCTCCGTTCGAAATTGAACACGAAGCAGGCGCTCAACGAGATGCGCGCGACATTGAGCGATTCCGAAGACGTCGCCGAACTAATTCGCTTTATCGAGACATCCGAACGCGGAATCGTGAAGTGACGCAAGAAAGTGCCGCGACGCCGTTCTAACTCATGACTGACGTAGCCACAACAGGATGGGGACTGATCGCCGGCAACGGCCGCTTTCCTTTTCTCGTGCTGGAGGGCGCGCGCAGCCAGGGTATCGACATGGCCGTGATCGCGCTGAAAGAGGAAGCTTCGCAGGAATTGGCGAATACGGCCAAGCGCCTGCATTGGGTGAGTCTCGGCGAACTCAGCAAAGCCATCGACCTGATGCATCGCGAAGGCGTGACGCAAGCCGTGATGGCCGGTCAGGTGAAGCACAACAAAATTTTCAGCGCGATCCGACCCGATTGGAAGCTCGCGAAGCTGCTCTTCTCGCTGCCACGAAAAAACACCGACTCGCTCATCGGCGCGGTCGCAAAAATCTTCGAAGAAGAAGGCATCCACCTGGTCGATTCCACCCATTTCCTAAAACCGCTCCTGCCCGAAGCGGGCGTGCTCACGCGCCGCGCTCCCGACGAGCGCGAAGCCGCCGACATCGCGTACGGCCTGGGAGTCGCGCGCCAAATTTCCGCAATGGACATCGGTCAAACCGTCGTGGTTTCCGATCGCGCCTGTGTTGCTGTGGAAGCCATGGAAGGCACCGATGAAACGATTGCCCGCGCGGCGCGCATCGTCAGCGGCAAGCCGCTCGTTGTCGTGAAAGTCAGCAAGCCGAATCAAGACATGCGCTTCGATGTACCCGTGGTCGGCTTGCCCACCATCGAACAAATGAAGAGTGCTCACGCCACCGCGATGGCAATTGACGCGGGGCGTACCTTGTTATTCGACCGGGAAAAATTGATTGCCGAGGCCGACGCCGCGGGAATCGCCATTCAGGCGTTTCCATTCGCAGCGGCGACGCCGAGCGTAAATAGCAACGTCGGTTCGGGAGAGACTTCCGCGGGCCAAGCGATCGCGGAACTGGGAACCGTGTCCGGGGGAATGAAGAAGCAATGAGCGCGGTAGCTGGAAACAACAACAGGATTCGTGTGGCCGTCGTCGGCGCCGGCGAATTCGGCCGCAATCACGCGCGCGTGTATCGCGAACTTCCCACCGCAGACCTCATCGGAATCTACGACAAGAATCCAGAACGCGCGAAGCAGATCGCCGCGGAATTCCAAACCAGATCATTCGCCTCGCTCGACGATCTCCGCGGCCAAGTCGATGCCGCGAGCGTCGCGGTTCCCACGATCGATCACGCCAATGTCGGCGCCCGGCTGATGGAACTCGGTCTCGACGTCCTCGTCGAAAAGCCGATGGCGAGCAATCTCGCCGAAGCCGACGCTCTACTCGCCGCCGCAACAAAATTCTCGCGCGTCTTGCAAGTCGGCCATGTCGAACGCTTCAATCCTGCGGTGATCGCCGTCGAGCCGATCCTCAACCGCCCGCTTTTCTTCGAGGTCCATCGCCTCGGCGTCTTCACGCCGCGTAGCCTCGATGTAGACGTGATCTACGACCTGATGATTCACGATCTCGACATTCTGCTCACGCTCGTCAAAGAACCCGTAACTGAAGTGAAAGCCGTCGGCATCCCGGTGCTTACCGACAAAGTCGATATCGCCCATGCGCGCCTCGAATTCACCGGCGGCGCCATTGCTAACATTACGGCGAGCCGAGTCTCGACCGAACGCGTCCGCAAAGTGCGATTCTTCCAGCAACACGAGTACGTCTCGCTGGATTACGCGCGTCGCGACGCCTTGCGCGTCTCCGTCAAAAAGCCCGGCCCGCAGCCCGAATTCGCCTTCGAAAAATTAGACGCACCCGCGGTCGAGCCGCTTCACGCCGAACTCGAAGAGTTCCTCGATTGCGTTCGCACGCGTCGGGAACCTCGCACTGGAGGCCGCGCCGGCCGCGCCGCGCTCGATTTGGCGCAACGGGTCATGGCAAGCATCCAGGAACACGGCGAGCGCGTCCAACTGCTAGCCTTTGCCGCCGCTCAGAAAATAGACGAATGATCCCTAGACTCCTCGTTCCCGTGGGTGCGAAGCCGCCCGCCGCCGATGCCGTATCGACGCGGCGGCGTCCGACCACATTAGACGACCGCAAACTCGTGCCTTCGACTCTGCCGATCGTGCAACTCGACGGGAAGAGCACGATTCCGTCCTCGCTCCCGCTGGAGTCGATCGCCGCACGCGTCGTCGTGCCGCGCGACGTAAAGCCATCCGAATTCGTTCGCGAGGAAAGAGAAGATCTTCCTCTACAGCCGACCGATCTCGACGAACGCGTCATCGTTCCACAGGGCGCGGCGCCGCCGGAAATCATCGAGCCGATTCAGCTCCAGAACATCCCGACGGATCTCGTCGAAACCGACGTTTTCATGACCGGCGAGGTCAACCTTCTCAACAAGGAAAACCCGGCGAAGGATCGCGCCGAACTGATCAAGTCGATCATGTCGTTCGCGGCGCACGCGCTCTTCATTTTGTTTCTGCTTTTCGAGCCGAAGATTTTCCCACCGCACGCGCCGACGCAAGAGGAAAACGAATTGGCGCGCCGTCAGATGACGATTTTGTTGCCGCCGGGCGCGCTCGATGAACTGAAAACTCCGCCGCGTCCACGGCAGCCACCCGTGACTGTCAATCCAAAGGTACTGCGTCGTGTCGCTCCGCCGGTGCCAAAGCCGGAGGCTGTGCCGGCTCCGACGCCGACTCCAAAGCAGCCCGAAAAACCAAAGGAATTGCCAAGCGCGCCGACGCCGCAGCCTCAGCAAACGCCGCCCAAGGCGCAAGACGATTCGGCGGCCAAACAGGATGCGCCTAAACAGCCTTTGAAACTCGAAACGCCGCAGCAGCAACAGCCGACCGAGCACGCGTTGCTCCTTCCCAAGAGCTCGCTTGGCGGCTCGCTGAGAGATTCGATCCGCGAATCGTCAAAGATGAGCGCGCCAACCGCCGTCGGTGGAGGCGGCCAGGTCCCGAGCAACAGCGGCATACCCGGAGGGGGCAGCCAGGCGCAGGCATTCGGCAACATGGAACTGCTCACGCCCACCCAAGGCGTAGATTTCAACGAATATCTCCGTCGCGTATATATCATCGTGAAGCGAAATTGGTTCTCGGTGATGCCAGAGTCGGTCAGGCTTGGTGACAAAGGTGTGGTCGCACTGCAATTTCGCATCATGAAAAACGGCATTGTGCCCGACGGCGAACCTGTGCGGCTTTCGACTTCCGGCAAAGAGCCGCTTGATCGCGCTGCCGTTTCATCGATTCGCGCGTCGAGCCCGTTCGAACCGCTGCCGCCGGCATTCAGCGGACCGTATATTGAGCTGCGCTTTACGTACTTCTACAATATTCAGCCGAATTACGGTGGGCAGTAGTGCCAAGCTGTTTTGGATCACGTTCGACAATGAAGATCGCGCGCCAACAGATTCTCGGCAGCTTGATACTCGCTTTACTTGTGTTGATTGTCTTGTTCGTGCGCGCCCGCCATATTTTCTTTCCGTGATGTTTCGATGACCGCCGACAAATCGATCGCGCCGTTGATCGTGATTCTGGGCCCGACGGCTTCCGGCAAGTCTACGCTGGGAGTGTGGCTTGCGGAGCGGATCGGCGGCGAAGTCGTCGCATGCGATTCGACACAGCTCTACAAGGGCTTCGACATAGGAACGGCGAAGCCGTCGTTGGCCGAGCGTCGTGGCGTTCCGCATCACCTGATTGATGTTCTCGAACCGCGCGAGCCTGCGACCGCAGGTGGATATCGCGAGGTGGCGATCGCAACGCTCGACGATTTGCGGCGACGCGGGCGCGTTCCGATTTTGACGGTCGGAACTGGTTTGTATCTGCGCGCGTTGCTCGAAGGATTGGCTGATGTTCCGCAGCGGTCAGAGGAACTGCGCGACCGACTACGCATAAGTCGTGACCGGCATCCTGCGGGATATCTGCATCGCGTTTTGCGCCGGCTCGATCCAAATGCTGCAAGCAAGATCGCGGCGGCCGACGAACAGAAGCTGATTCGCGCCATCGAGGTCTGTTTGCTCACGAAGCGCCCGCTAACTCAGGTTTACCGCGAAGGACGCGCACCGCTTACAGGATGGCGTTCCATCAAGATCGGCCTCCAGCCGCCGAGAGAAGAGCTTTACGAACGAATTCACGCGAGAACCGATTTGATGCTGGTACGCGGCTGGCTCGACGAAGTGCGCACATTGATGAACTGGGGTCTGACCGATCACGCGAAGCCGTTCGACTTCATCGGCTACCGTGAGTTGCGTGCGGTCGCGCGCGGCGAAATGCAACTCGCGAATGCACAAGCCGCGATTCAGCAGGCGACTCGCCGGTATGCGAAGCGTCAGATCACATGGTTTCGTCGAGAGGCCAACGTGCAGTGGCTCGATGGATTCGGCGATTCACCAAAAATTCAAGTTGCTGCTCTCGACTTCGTTGCAGAATCGCTGAAAGGCTAATTCGGAGGGCTAAATGGAATGGCGAAATTGTCCGCCGATTTCGCCATGGCCACTGCGCTCGCCCGGTACCGATCCTAAGCGTATAATCCCCGCAGGAAGGAAAATTTGCGGGTTCTGGCTACCATCGCCGGACGCGCAAGCACAGATGCTCCCGCCAGCTGACCGATGAAGACTCCTCAGTCCACTGCAGCCTCCGAACGCGTGTTATTGGTCGGCGTGACCTTCAAGCGAGCAAAGCGCGTCCCCGCGCACATGCTCGCCGAGCTTGGCCAGGACTCACTCGACGAACTCGTCGAACTGGCGCGCAGCGCGGGAGCCGACGTTGCCACCACAATTCATCAGGTGCGTGATTCTGCGGATTCCGCCACGCTGGTCGGCCGCGGCAAACTCGATGAAATCCGCGCCGAAGCCACCGCGCACAAAGCCGCGCTCATCATTTTCGACGGTAACCTGTCGCCCACCCAGCAGCGCAACATCGAAGAGATCACCGAGTGCCGCGTGATCGATCGGACGCAGCTCATCCTCGATATTTTTGCGAAACATGCGCGCAGCCGCGAAGGCCAGCTTCAAGTCGAACTCGCGCAGCTTGACTATATGCTGCCCCGGCTCGCGGGACACGGTGTCGCCATGTCGCGTCTCGGCGGCAAGAGCGGTGGCGGCGGGGGTGGTGGTGCGGGCGGCGGCGCAGGCCGTATCGGCGTTCGTGGCCCAGGTGAAAAAAAACTCGAAACCGACCGTCGCCGTATTCGCGATCGCATTGCCAAAATCAAGAAGGCCATCGACGATGTCCGCAAGCAGCGCTCGCTTCGTCGCGACGCGCGCAACGCGGTGCCACTCGGCACGGTCGCGCTTGTCGGTTACACGAATGCGGGCAAATCGACACTCTTCAACGCGCTGAGTCACGCCGAGGTGCTGGTCTCTTCGCGTATGTTTGCGACGCTCGACCCGACCATTCGCGCGATTCGGCTTCCGTCCAATCGGCGCGTTCTGGTGTCCGACACAGTCGGATTCATCCGCGATCTGCCGAAAGGATTGATGACGGCGTTTCGCGCAACGCTCGAAGAAGTCCAGGAAGCTGCCGTGATCCTTCACGTCAGTGATGTTTCGAATCCACATCACGACGAGCTCGACGAAGAGGTGGACAAAATTTTGGGTGAGCTCGGCGTCAACGGACGGCCGATCCTGCGCGTGCTCAACAAAACCGATCTCTTGTCGCCGCTGCTGAAAGAAACTCTCGAATCCAGTGTCGCTCGCTCGGGCGACTCAGGACCCGTTTTGGTCTCGGCGAAAACCGGGAAGGGAATTGACGAGCTGCTGCGCCGCGTCGATGCCGCTTTGCCGATCGATCCGGTCGTGACACTGTCGCTTCGAATGCCGATGACCGAAGGCCGCACGCTCGCGCTCATTCACGCGATGGGTAAAGTGCTACATTCCATTGTCGAAGATTCGCATATGCGGATGGTGGCCGAGGTTCCCGAATCGATCGCGCGCCGGCTGCGCTTGAGTCAATATTTGGTTAGTGGAACTCCGGCGCCCCGTTCTGCGTAGTAGATATAGGAGGGTCTCACCATGGCTGCTTTCCTACTTTGGGTCATCCTGTTTATTCTCTGCTGGCCGCTGGCGCTGCTGGCCTTAATTGCCTATCCCTTCGTGTGGCTGATCCTTCTCCCATTTCGGATCGTCGGCATCGCTGTTGGTGGCGTACTGGCACTCCTGAGCGCTATTTTCCTATTGCCCGTGCGTTTGCTGCGCGGGCCGTCGGCCGTACGCGCCTTGTAATCGAGCCGACTAACTGTCGCTAGTGACGTCGGAGTAAAATCGCGTAGGAACCATCGATTTCGCAGCCAATCATGCGCTTTTCCGTAACGGGCGTAAAATCGGGTGCCCCTTCCGCTTCCTGTGGAAAAGCTTGTGGAAACAGAAATGGCCTGAATTGACTTGCGGTTCGCTGCGGGGTATAGCGGAATCCGTCTCGATGCTGTTGGTCATTCTATATTTATGATTTTAAAAGACTTAATCTATTAACGGCCTCCCATATGCCTTCGTAGCACTACCGTAACATTTGAATCCGTGTCGAAACATTTGCACAGATGGCACTCCCCTGTGTTACGAAAGAGTATTCCCTTTTAAACATTTTTCCGCTTGACGCGTTAACCTCAAAGGTACTCTTCTCGCAGTGAGCCCAATGTTGCTTCCTGGATTTCCGCCATTTTGGGTAACGTTGACGCCCGCATAGCCGGAGTCTATAGTGAGTTTCCGGCTCTGGAATCGGTGGTTAACGGCGGTTTCGGGTATGCGATATTCAGACCGCCCCGCGGACGAACACCGCCTGCGTTGAGCTCATATGAACCTGCCAAATGGACTGACGCTGCTCCGCATCTTTTTCGTCCCAGTCCTTATTGTTATTCTCCTCACGCGCAGCCCGAACATCGACCTTTTGGGCTATCAGGTTCATTTTGAAGTCTGGGGCGTCCTCATCCTGCTCATGGCCGCCGCCACGGACTGGGCAGACGGTTATTTCGCGCGCCGTCGCCTTCAGGTCACGCGGCTTGGCATCCTCCTCGATCCAATCGCCGACAAACTTCTCATCTCCGCCGCGTTTATCGCTCTCGTCGATATGCACCTCGTACCCGCATGGATGGTTGTCATCATCATTGGCCGGGAATTCACCGTGCAGGGTTTGCGCACGATCGCATCCGCCGAAGGAATGGTCATTGCCGCCTCGACCATCGGCAAAACGAAAATGGTGCTGCAGGTCGTTGCCGTCGCTGTCCTTATCGCTGCCGCCGGCCATCCTGCTCTCAAAGGTCTCGCCCTGTTGTTGCTGTGGTTGGTTGTCGCAAGCGCTCTCATCTCCGCCGCGCAATATTTTCTGCGCTTCTGGGGACAGCTCGACGACCGCGTCAAGCAACGCCGTAAACTTCGAATGCTGGAAGGACACGAGAAAACAGGCGATGCCGTCCCCCTCTGAAACAGACCGTTACGCGATTTTGAAATTTGCCCGTCAGGTCGTAGTCGAGGCCGTGACGTTAGGACGTTTGCCGGAACACGTTCCGACCGATGGAGTCTTCGCCGAGCGCCGCGGTGTATTCGTCACGCTCCGCAACAACGGGCGCTTGCGCGGCTGCATCGGCGTCGTTGAAGCTGACACGCCTCTCGGCGATAGCGTCGCTCGTTGCGCCGCAGGGGCCGCGTTGCAGGATCCGCGCTTCGCTCCGATGCGCGCCGCCGATCTGAGCCTGCTTCAAATCGAAATATCGCTGCTATCCAGGCCTGAACCCATTGCCATCAACGCCATCGAAATCGGTCGCCACGGTTTGATCGTCATTTCGGGCGATCGTCGCGGGCTGCTGCTCCCACAGGTTGCCGTCGAACACAACCTCGATCGCGAGAAATTTCTAAGCGAAACTTGCCGCAAAGCCCACCTTCTGCGGGATGCCTGGCGCGACGCCAGAACACAAATTCTCGGATTCACCTGCGACGTGTTCTCTGATCCCGAACATCAAACCGAATCGGAAACAGTCGGTGCAATTGCTCGCGAGCAAAGCGCAGCTCAAAACAAGAACCCGCGCGACGTTCAATCGCGCGGGTCCGAAAGCCTTCGTTAGTTTGACTCGAAGCGTCTGCTCGAGACTATTCCAGTTCCGCTAAATCTCCTGTGTACGCCTCTTCGCGTTCATAGGTCACTAAGACTGTCGCCGCATCCTTCGTGACGTTCAGAACGATGCCTTCTCCGAGAATCTCGCGCGGTAGGTCTTTTCCGGCGTACTTCTTCGGCGCGCTGCCGAAGCCCAACACCTTATATTGCATATCCGGCTCGCCGGCCTTCACCGAAATATCATCCTTCGATGTCTGATAGCGAAAGAGGCGAATGTAGTCGCCGACCTTAACGCCCTTTGACGCACCGATGTTCACGTAAGCAGTGATTCCTGCGCCGAACACCTGATGCCGATCATACCCGGTCACGATCGTGCCCACAGGTTTGCCGCTCACCGGCGCAAAAATGTCGAACTTCGAAGCGTCTTTATAGGGGGGTGCCGGGCGCTCGACAAACGGCCGCGCGACGTCTCCGCGCTGCATGTAGTCGCACGAGAACAAAATTTCTGCGGTCGCAGTTTCCGCCTGAACGCTGACGACGCGAATCTGCCCCAGATCGCGGTAGAGAATTCCCATCCGCTTGGTGGCCTTATCCTGACCTATGAACCATTCGTTGGTGGGGTCGTGATCGGGCCGCACGATCGAATAAACGTCGCCGACCTTCACACCCTGCTGCTGCCCGCGGTTCATATATACAAAGTCACCGCGCGAAAAAATGATTTTATAGTTGGACTGCTCGCCCGAAATGACCCGGATATCGTCCGGAACCTTAGGGTCGCTCACGAAACCGGAGCAATAAACCTTCGAGTAGCTTACTTGGCCGTTCGGGGTCGTATCCGCTGGAGTCTGAGCCGCGCACACGCCCGCGCTGGCCAGGATCGAGACGCAAAACGCAGCTAATTTCGTGCGCATACCATGCTCCTTCGACAACACACGCCCTTAGGGCCGTGCGGGGACCTGCCCATCGAAATTAACAAGCACCTCCAACAGCGTCAACAAATTGGGCGAGACTGCTTTACACTCTAGATACTGGCCGTTCGCCCGCACGTCGGGGCGTCGATTTAGTATTAAGTGTATTTTAATCAGCGAGATGAGGGAGTCTTGGGGATGGCCCGGCTCGGTCGCGGTATCGGCAGCATTTGTGGCGTGGTGGCCGCTTCGACGGCCGCGGCGATGTCGGCCGCCGTTCGAGCTGCCCTCAAAGAAACCCCCACGATCGAACTCCGCCTCGACTGGCTTTCCAGCGACAACGAGCGTACGAAGCTCCTCACCTGGCTTAAGACCCACCGCCCCGCAAATGCCACATTCTTAGCCACTTGCCGCTGCAAAGGCGCAGGCGGCGAGTTCACTGGCGACATCCAGGGTCAATTATATTGGCTCATCCAGGCTCGCGAAGCCGGATGCCAGTGGTGCGACATCGAAATCGAAACCCTCCGCTTGCTGCCCAACAAGTCCGTCCGTGGCTATGCCGTCCCCGGTCGCATCATGCTCTCCATACACGACTTCAAGCGCACACCCGACATCGGCCGCTCGTTCCGCATGCCTCCGCGCGGCGAAGTGGACACCATCAAGATCGCTGCTCTCTCGCGCAACATCGCAGACAGCGTCCGCCTCCTCAAATGGGCCGAAGGCTCAAAAGATTGTGTCGCCGTCCCCATGGGCGAAGTCGGCCTCCCTGCTCGCATCCTCGCTCTTAAGCACGGCAGCGCTCTCGAGTACGCTCCCGTCGGCGCAGCCACCGCTCCCGGCCAGGTCAGCCTGCACGATCTCAAACATCTCTTCCGCGCGCATCAACTCAACAGCAGTACCCGCGTCTTCGGCGTGATAGGCAATCCCATCAGCCACTCGCTCTCCCCGCTCCTCCACAACTCCGCCTTCGCCGCCAAAGAGATCAACGCCGTCTACCTCCCATTTCTCGTTCACAGCCTCACGGACTTCCTCAATGCTGTCCCCGACTTCGGCCTTCGCGGCTTCAGCGTCACCATTCCGCACAAACAAACAATCCTGAAACACCTCGATCATTGCGACGACCTCGCCGCCGACATCGGCGCCGTTAATACCGTTGTCGTCCGCCCCGACGGCTCGCTCGCCGGTTCGAACACCGATTACGTCGGCGTCCTACGCTCGCTCGAAAAGAAACTCCATCTGGCGAAGAGCCGCGTCCTCCTCTTTGGCGCCGGAGGCTCCGCGCGCGCCGCCGCCGTTGCTCTCGCACGTAAAGGCGCTCAAATCGCCATCTGCGCGCGACGCGAGCAGCAAGCGCGCGAGCTCGCGCGCGCCGTCGGCGGCGAAGCCGTCCCACGCTTCGCCCTGCGCTCTGAAAAATTCGACGCAATCCTCAACACCACTCCCGTCGGCATGCACCCTCACTCCAAAATTTCTCCTCTCGCCGCCGAAGAGCTAAACTGTCGCATCGTCATGGACCTGATCTACCGCCCCGAACGTACGCAGCTGCTGCAAATCGCAGCCAAAAAGGGAATTCACACTGTAAGCGGCGTCGAAATGTTCCTCGCGCAGGGAATCGCGCAGTGGGAATTGTGGACGAAACAGCGCGCGCCCGAAGCGATGATGCGCCGCGCGATTCTGAAAGCACTCCGCAACGAAGGCACGAACGCACCCACCACAGCCAAAAAGAGCCAGCGATGATTCAGCCCGACTTCAAGGAATTTCAGCGCCTCGCCAAGCAAGGCAACCTGATCCCGGTCTACGACGTCCTCCCCGCCGACCTGCTCACGCCCGTAAGCGCCTATCTCCGCATCGCCCAGGGCGCTCGCTACTCCTTCCTTCTCGAAAGCGTCGAAGGCGGCGAAAAAATCGCGCGCTACACGTTCGCAGGAGCGAATCCCGAAGAAGTCTTCCGCTACGCTTCCGGCGCGTGCGTTCTCGAAGGCCGCGAGCGCGTCGTCTGGGAAGAAAAAAATCCTGTCGCGTTCCTGCGCAGCCGCATGGAGAAGTTCAAGCCGGTTCGCGTTCCCGGCTTGCCGCCGCTGGTTGCCGGCGCCATCGGTTATTTTTCCTACGACATGGTGCGCCTCGTCGAACGCATTCCGTCGCGCCTGCGCGACGACATCGGCCTCTTCGACGCCGTCCTGACCTTCTATCACGGCATCATCGCCTTCGATCACGTGCAGCACCGCCTCTGGATCGTTCGCAACGTTTACACAGGCGGCGAAGGCAATCTCCGCAAAAAATACGACGCGGCCGTCCGCGCCATCAAAGAAACGCGCAAGCAACTCGAGCAGCCCGTCGAAGCCGAAAAGCCTCGCGGCGAAGTTTCACGTTCCAAGAGCAGTCCGCTCAACGTCAAATCCAACTTCCGCCGCTCCGAATACGTAGCCGCCGTAAAAAAGTGCAAGGAATACATCCGCGCCGGCGATATTTTCCAGGTCGTCGTCAGCCAGCGCTTTTCCGCAAAAACAAAAGCGCATCCCTTTGACATCTATCGCGAGCTGCGCGCCGTCAATCCGTCGCCCTATCTTTTCTATCTGCAACTCCACGATGTCTCCGTCGTCGGCAGCTCACCCGAGATGCTCGTCAAGGTCCAGGGCCGCGACGTCTTTTACCGTCCAATCGCCGGCACGCTCCCCCGCGGCAAAGACGAAGCCGAAGACCAGCGCAACGAAAAGCATCTCCTCGCCAGTGAAAAAGAGCGCGCCGAACACATCATGCTCGTCGATCTCGGCCGGAACGATCTCGGTCGCGTCTGCGAATACGGCACCGTCAAGGTCGATCAGCTCATGACCGTTGAGCGTTTCTCTCACGTCATGCACATCGTCTCGACGCTCCGCGGCCGCCTCCGCAAAGACGTCGATTGCTTCGATGCGCTGATGGCGTGTTTTCCCGCGGGCACAGTCTCGGGCGCGCCAAAAGTACGCGCCATGGAAATCATCGAAGAAGTCGAGCGCACCCGCCGCGGTATCTACGCCGGCGGCGTCCTCTATCTCGACTTCGCCGGCAATCTCGATTCCTGCATCGCCCTTCGCACCATGGTCATCAAAAACGGCGTCGCCCACATCCAGGCCGGCGGCGGCATCGTCGCCGACTCGACCCCCGAAGGCGAATACCAGGAAAGCGTCAATAAATCCCGCGCTCTCCTAACCGCCCTGGAAAACGCCGCACGTCAAAACGTGCGAAAATAGGGTTGGCGATGCAACCGCAATGATCCTCCTCCTCGACAACTACGACTCCTTCACCTACAACCTCGCCCAATATCTCGGCGAACTCGGTTGCGACGTCGAAGTCCACCGCAACGACAAAATCACCGTCGACGACATTGTCCGCCGCAAACCGGAACGCATCGTCATCTCCCCCGGCCCGTGCACACCGAAAGAAGCCGGCATCTCCGTCGAACTCGTCCAGCGCCTCACCGGAAAATTTCCAATCTTAGGTGTGTGTCTCGGCCATCAAGCCATCGGCGCCGCATTCGGTGGGAAAATCGTCCGCGCGCCCAAACTCTTCCACGGCAAAACCAGCTCCGTACATCACGACGCCAAAGGCGTCTTCCGCAAACTTTCCGACCCTTTCACCGCCACGCGCTACCACTCGCTCATCATCGAGCGCAAATCTCTTCCGCGCGAACTCACCATCACCGCTGAAACCGACGACGGCATCATCATGGGTGTCCGTCATCGCCGCGCCAAACTCGAAGGCGTCCAGTTCCACCCCGAATCCGTCCTCACCACCAGCGGCAAACAACTCCTCCAAAACTTTTTGTCGCTCTAAATAAGCGCCCGAAAATGTGTAGGGGCGCAGCACGCCGCGCGCCAGGTCCGCACGATCTCATTCATCACGCCGATCTGGGTTTTCTTCTCACCAATTCAGATCCGCCAGCACCGCTCCATACATCTCCATCCCATTCCAGAGATGTCCCAATCGTAAATTCTCATCTGAACTATGCTGATGATTGTCGTAATTCACGATGGGCACTCCAACCCACGGCAACCCAATATCTTCAAAAATGTACATTGGTACGCTCCCGCCCAATCCCGGAGCAATCACCACGCGTCCATCCGTCGCGCTCTGCACCAGCGCAATCATCGCCTTCGAGACCGGCAAATCCATCGCTGTCCGCGACGCGCGGTAACCGCCTTCATCCACAATCTTGGCGATCAACGCGTGCGCCCGTCGTTCCTCCATCGTCGGCTCATGGTCCACCACAAAATATCCCTGCGCGCGAATGAATCCGACAATCTGTTCCGATTTCTTCCGAGGATCTTCGCCCTTCACCAGCCGCGCATCGATCGACGCTTCCGCCCTATCCGGCACAACGTTCTGCGCGTGCGTCCCGACATAAGCGCTGTTCAACCCGCGAATATTCAACGACGGTTGCTGTAGGAGCTCGACCAACTTTTTCCCGCCGCCATCCGGCTTCGCAATTCCTAAACTGCTCGCCAGCTCCGCATCGTTGTCCGGCATCTTCCCCAGCCACTCTTTCTCCAACGCGCTCAGCGGCACAACATCGTCGTAGTAACCGGGAATCGTGACGTGACCGCTCGCATCCATCATCGACGCCAGTAACCGCGACAATTCCATCGCCGGATTCGGCGCCCAATTTCCGTAGTGCCCGCTATGCAAAGCCCGCACCGGCCCATACACTGTCACGTCGAGCCCGACATCGCCGCGCGCGCCGAAAAAAATCAACTGCCGTCCCGACGGATGCACCGGCCCATCGCAGGTCAACAGCAAATCCGCACCGAGCAAATCTTTGTGCGCTTGCAGCGTCTTCTCTAAATTCGTCGAACCCGCTTCCTCTTCACCCTCGAAAATCATCTTCAAATTCACCGCGAGCGGAATTTTCTGCGCCCGTAACGCATCGATCGCCGCCAAAATTGCCACGATCGGCGACTTGTCATCCGAAGCCGACCGCGCATAAATCCGCCAATCATCCTTGTAAGCAGCTGCACCGGGCGCGGAATCGGGGAAGGGAACTCGCTTCCCGCCAGCCTCGATCGCGTTGTCTCGCAGCACCGGCTCGAACGGCTTCCCACCCGTCCAAGCCGCCGCATCCACCGGTTGCCCATCGTAGTGCGCGTAAAAAATTACCGTACGCTTAGCCCCTGGTGTCATCAATTTCCCAAACACCACCGGCCCGCGCCCCGCAATCGGCAACAACTCCGTCTCAACCCCGCGCGCCTTCATCATCTCCACCAGCCGCGCCGCATTCTTCTGAATGTTCGCCTCATCGCTCGCCACATTCGGAATCGCTAGAAACTCCGCCAACTCCCGAACAATCGCGCCTTCGTGCTGCAGGCGATAGTCGCGCACCTTCTGCACCACTTGCGAAGCTCCGCCATTCGCATTGCGTGCCGGCTGCGCATTCAGCGCACTCGCGCCCAGCAACGCCAACGTCGCCATCAAGACCACCGCAACAATCCTCATCGGCATCTTCACCAATCTCCTCCAACCGCCAAATTCAGCCGCGAGCTTGCCACACAACCCCCCGCTACAAAAGTCTTTGGAGTGCGGCGCTCCCGCGCCGCTTTTACGGTCGATCACCGATACAAATCCCGCCGCCGCGCCACCGCCGCAATTCCCCAAACGGGAAAATCCAGATCGCCCTATCAATACTTCTTCTTGCCATGAGTACCAATAAGTTATATAAATCTCTACATAAGAGCAGTACCCAGGACGCCTGCCGCACTCGAGCCGGGTTCGGCAGGGCGTCCTGCGCGGAGGTCTTTCCATCCATGCGGTCCCGGTCCCTGTCCCCTCTCCTCGCCGCTCTACTCGCGATTTCTTTGGTTTTTTACCCTGCGTCGTTGCTCAGCGCTTCCGGACCCTCTGACACCGAGGTCGAAACCCTCGCCATCGTCGTCGCTTCGCACTCCGCCACCCTCGGCAACGGCATTGCCTCCGACGGTGCCACGCTCTACAACGGCGACCGCCTCGTCACCGCACCCAACGGCGGTCTCTCATTGCGCAGCGGCGACTCCATGCTCTACATGGCCGGTTCGACGCAAGTCACTCTTCACCAATCACAGTCACACAATCCATCCATCCAGAAATCCCTCATCCGCGCCAACGTCACATCCGGCTCTGTCTCTTTTTCACTTTCGCCAGACCAATATTTTCTCGTTTCCGCGCAAGGCGCCCTGATCGGCCCCGCCGCGCCGATGGCGACCCTCGGTGAAATCACCATCCTCGACGCACGCTCGTTCGAAATTCACGCACGCCGCGGCCCCCTCAAGATTGTCTATTTCGATGACTCCGAAGTGATCCCGGAAGGAAAATCTTATCGCGTCGAACTCGCCGGCCCTAATTCCACAAACTCCACACAGCCCCCAATCAAGACGCGCACCCGTCCCGCAGGCAGCCGCCGCTTCATACTGCTTTTCCTCATCGGCGCCGCAGCCATCTCTGCCATCGGGGTGGGTGTCGGCTACGTCCAATCCGTTGAAAGCCCCGACTGCCCTCAACCCAACCAATGCAGCCGCCCCAACTAACCTGACCAGCTTTGAGTAGGGGCGCAGCATGCTGCGCCCCATGTCCGCACGATTTCAGCGCGAAGGCTTTCTTTCGGTGCTGGCCGACCTGTCAGCGCACGAGAGCTCTTGTCTCCGCACTACGCTTCGTGAGCCTTCCGCGTAAACTCCACCAGCGCCGCCAACTTCTCTCGCGCCGCCCCCGAATCAATCGCCGCCCGCGCCAACCGCGCGCCGTCCGCAAAATTCTCCGCCACGCCCGCCGCCACCAGCGCCGCCGCCGCATTCATCACCACCACATCCCGCCGCGCTCCGCTCTCACCCTCAAAAATCCCGCGAATCGTCGCTGCATTTTCCGCCGGCGACCCGCCACGAATCGCCTCCAGCGGCGATTCCTCCACCTCAAAATCCTCCGGCGTCACCGTGTACCGAGTCACAAACCCGCGCTCCACATCCGCAATCATCGTCTCCCCAAAAGGAGAAATCTCATCCAGCCCGCCCGCCCCATGTACCACCAGGGCCCGCTCCACGCCAAGCTCCGCCAGCGCTGCCGCCACCAGATCGATCGCGTCCGCCGAAAAAACTCCCATCACCTGCGCCTGTGCCCCCGCCGGATTCGTGAGCGGCCCCAACAAGTTGAAAACAGTGCGCACATTGATCTGCTTCCGCGCCGGCCCGGCGTGCCGCGTCGCCATGTGGGCCGCCGGCGCAAACAGAAACCCAATCTTCAACTCGCGAATCGCCCGCCCCATCGTCACCAGCGGCAAATCAATCCTCACGCCCAAGGCTTCCAACACATCCGCCGACCCGCTCCGCGACGATGCCGCCCGATTCCCATGCTTCGCCACGCGCGCCCCCGCCGCTGAAGCCACAATCGCCGCCGCCGTCGAAACATTGAACGCGTCGAATCCATCGCCGCCCGTCCCGCACGTATCCACCATCTGCAGCGGCAGCGTCTCGCCCTCCGCAAAAACCCGCGCCGCGAATTTCCGCATCACCGAAGCAAATCCCGTCAACTCCGCCACATCCACCGATCGCGCATTCATCGCCATTAGCAGCCGCACAATCTGCGCCGTCTCAAAGCGCCCCGACAGCAGCTCCTCCATCGCCGCCTCGGCCTGCGCCCGCGTGAAAACCCCGCCGCGTTCCACAAACTCAATCAACGCAATCGTCATTTCGTCAGCCTAACCTCATATCCAACCGCAAACATGTAGGGGCGCAGCCTGCTGCGCCCCATGTCCGCACGGTGTAATGTCCGTCTCTCCCTCGAATCGCCGCAAATCTGTCCGTACCCTCGATTAAAAGGGAACTGT
>Ga0070735_10002277_pt1 | contig 17560 bp, 19 predicted proteins | sample Coa_R1_FD_66443 | JGI IMG/M metagenome (GOLD analysis project Ga0070735, IMG submission 66443) | Surface soil microbial communities from Centralia Pennsylvania, which are recovering from an underground coalmine fire - Coalmine... | ecosystem: Environmental > Terrestrial > Soil > Unclassified ... | reverse complement strand
CAGCTTGCCGATCTTCGCCGCAATCAGCTGTGAGATCGAGATGGTCTGGTCCTTGATGAAGGGCTGCTCCAGCAGGCAAACCTCTTCATAGAACTTCTCCATCTTGCCGTTGACCATCTTTTCAGCGATGTTCGCCGGCTTGCCGCTGGCAATCGCCTGCGCAAGAAAAATCTCCTTCTCGCGAGCGAAGTCCGCAGCGGTAACGTCTTCTTTGCGGACGTATTTCGGATCGCTGGCCGCGATGTGCATCGCGATATCGTGCACCAGTTCCTTGAAGTCCTCGGTGCGCGCGACGAAGTCGCTCTCGCAGTTCACCTCGACAAGCACACCAATCTTGCCGCCCGCGTGAATGTAGCTCGCCACCGATCCTTCGCTGGTCACGCGCGCCGCCTTCTTGGCCGCGACCGAAACGCCCTTCTTGCGCAGAACCACAACCGCCTGCTCCATGTCGCCCTTGGCTTCGGTCAGGGCCTGCTTGCAATCCATCATAGGAGCCCCGGTCTTCTCCCGGAGTTCCTTCACTTGTGCCGCGGAAATATTCACTGTAGTCGTACCCATTCGTACCCTTCTGTCTTAATGTTTCAAGGTTTCAAGGATGAATCGCTTCGGCTCTGAAACCCTGAAACCTGCGAAACTTTGAAACCTGTCATATAAACTTTGACCCGCGCCAGACGACCGCGCGGGTCCAATGTCGATGCCCGGTTTGTTCCGTCGTCCACAAACCACGTCCATCGCCGTGGTCTTAACTGAGAACTGACAACTGAGAACTGAGAACTGACGTCAAACCGTCTGGCTCTCCACCTTCGGCAACTCCGGCTCTTCCGCCGCCACCGGCTTCTTGTGCAGTCCCGCGCCCAGCACTTCTTCCATGCTGATGTCTTCGGAAGCATCCACCGCAGCCGTCGCGTCGCCGTGATACTCGGGAGCAGCGGCTTCCGCAGCCTGCGCCGCATCCGACGCAGCCTGCATGTCGGCGACCTGCTTGTCGGTCATCAACTGAGCGCCCTCGGCAATCGATTCCGAAATCTTCGAGGTAAACAGCCGGATCGCCCGCAGCGCATCGTCGTTGCCGGGGATCACGTAATCCACTTCGCTGGGATCGCAATTCGTATCGACCACCGCGACCACCGGAATACCCAGCTTGCGTGCCTCGCGCACCGCGATCTGCTCTTTGTTTGAATCGATCACAAAGATCGCGTCAGGCAGCCGGTTCATGTTCTTGATGCCGGCCAGGTTGGCCTGCAGATGTTTGCGCTCGCGTTCGAGCTTGATCACTTCTTTCTTGGGGAGCAGCTCGTAGCGGCCATCCGTGGCCATCTCGTCGAGCTCCTTCAGCCGCTTCACCGACTTCTGTACCGTGACCCAGTTGGTGAGCAGTCCACCCAGCCAGCGCTGGTTGATGTAGAACATCCCGCAACGCTGCGCTTCTTCGGCAATCGCGTCCTGCGCCTGGCGCTTGGTGCCGACGAACAGCACGATCCGGCCGTCGTTGGCCAGGTCCTGCACGAACTTCGACGCCTCTTTGAACATCTTCAGCGTCTTCTGCAGGTCGATGATGTAAATCCCGTTGCGCTCTCCGAAGATGTATTCCTTCATCTTGGGATTCCAGCGCTTGGTCTGATGCCCGAAGTGGACGCCCGCTTCGAGCAACTCCTTCATGGTGATAGTAGCCAATGAACCTCCTCTTTAGTCTGCATCGGAAACCCGAGGTTTCAGAGTTTCAAGGTTGCAAAGTTTCAAATGCTTTACGTGATTCTGAAACCTTGAAACGCGTGAAACGTTGAAACCTTTATTTCCGATTGCCATTCCCGTCCCCGCGCCGCGAGGCACGAGAAGAATTGAACACCTAAAACAAGCTATAAGCTTCTAGCTCTTAGCTCCTAGCCAAACCAAAAACAAAACTTTGTCATTCCGAACCGGCGCGAAGCGGCGGTGAGGAACCTGCTTCTCGCTCACGACTCGGGACTCGCAACTCGGGACTGCCAGCGCGTTAGCGCTTGCTGAACTGGAAGCGCTTGCGAGCGCCCTTCTGACCGTACTTCTTGCGCTCTTTGCCGCGCGAATCGCGGCTCACCAAGCCTTCGGACTTCAGCTTCTTGCGCAACTCGGCGTTGAACTGCATCAGCGCGCGAGCAATGCCAAGCTTCACCGCATCGGCCTGGCCGCGCACCCCACCGCCCAGAACGCTAGCGATGATGTTGAACGAAGCCGCCGTCTCCGACGATGCCAGCGGAGCCTTCGCCGCCGAACGCTGCGCCGGGGTCACGAAATATTCCTCAAAGGCGCGCCCATTCACCTTGAACTCGCCGCTGCCGGGACGCAAATAAACGCGGGCAATCGCCGTCTTGCGGCGTCCCGTTCCGTAGTATTGAACCAGTTCTGCCATTTAGCTCTTAGCTCCTAGCTCTTAGCTTCTAGCCGATCACGAAGCCGAGCCCACTCATCTTCACTGAACTCTGTCATTCCGAACCGGCGCAAAGCGGCGGTGAGGAACCTGCTTCTTGCTCGCGACTCAGGACTCGCGACTCGGGACTAACTAACTGCTACTTTGCGCGGCTTGTACTCGCGTACTTCCAACTTGAAATCCTGCGGCTTCTGAGCCTGATGCGGATGCTTGTCGCCTTTGTACACATTCAACTTCGAAAGCATGTGCGCCGACAGCTTGTTCTTCGGCAGCATGCGCTTCACAGCCGCTTCAATCACAGCCTCGGGCCGGCGCGTCATGCGATTCTTGAAATCCTCGGTGCGCAGACCACCCGGATATCCCGTGTAATGGTGATACTGCTTCTGCTCCGCCTTCACACCCGTCGTCTTGATCTTCTCGGCGTTGATCACGATCACGTGATCGCCAGTGTCCAGAAACGGCGTATATTGCGGGTTTTCTTTACCCATGAGGATGCGCGCCACTTGCGAAGCCAGGCGTCCGAGCACCTGCCCGTCCGCATCCACGACGTACCACTTGCGCACAATTTCCCCCTCTTTGGGGAAATACGTAGACATGAAACTCTCCCAAGATTGAAAAAGCTGCGAAAGAAGACCGCTCGTTGATTCCCCTGACGAGGACGCCAGGACCATCAGGCGGGCAACCACACGACTACCAAAGACTTAAATCTACCGGACTCCGCGACCAATTGTCAACGCTCTGTTACTTCGGTAGCGCTCAAGCGGCGCTCGCTCCCACCACTCGCGCCGTCCTCCGCTCAGCCACCCACAGCAAAATCAGCAGGCCCGTCCCAAACACAACGTGACTGATCAAATTCAACCTGGTCGATCCGCCCGTCACCGGCGACTGCAGGAACGCATGCCACGCATAGGTCAACGCGGCCCCGCCCGCCACTGCCAGCCGATGCAGACTATTCCATCCGTCACGCCGCGACCAGTCCCAGTACAAAGCAATCGCGATGACGTCGAGCGCAAGATAACACGCTACTGCTCCCCAACCCCACGCAGGCGGGGTGACTTCGAACAGCGACGTCAACAGCAAGGCCGCGAATCCCGCCACCCACGGGCTCGGCGCCCTCGAGGAACTTTGCGCCGAACTCGACCTCGGGAACAAGAACGCCGCCCCGGCGACCACCACCACGAACACCGCCGACCACGCAAACTGCGCCTTCGTCGCGATGAAGTGATGGCTGTCCTGCTTGATCGAATATTTCGTCATCATCGTTGCAACGGCCACGAATAGCACCGTCACAATTGTGAGCCCGAGTGTCCGCAGCCACGGCTGGGTCGCCCGTTCCGGCACCAGCGCCTCCGCCAGCCCAATCGACACCGAGATGCTCCAGATCGTGTGAAGCGTCAGCACAAACACCGTCCACCAGGCGCCGATGCCGAGCGCCGGAATGTAGGCGTGATCCAGCAGGTGCAGATTCAACCCCAGATAATTCGGATTGAACAAGGTTTGCGTCGTGAAGGCTTCTTCGAAAATTCCGTAGGCCAGCGCCAGAACGATCATCCGCGGCCATCCGCCGCCGGTGCGTCGCACGATTTCGCGGATCAGTAGCGCTCCCCCTCCATATACAGGCGCGAGAATCAGAATGATGCCGAGTTTGGTGATTGGGAAATCCCCGAGCAGAAATTCGGAGATCAGCGGCGCAAGAAAATACAGGCCGAGCGCAGGGGCGACTCTTCGTATCATGCTCAATTGTTAATTGATTTCTATTCGTACGCCAAGGCGTCGATCGGATCTTTTTGCGCCGCCTTATACGCCGGGTAGATCGCGCCTAACGTGGCGCCGACAATCGCAATCACCGTAGCCCGCAACATCCATTCATTGCTTTTATCGATGTGAATAAGCGGCCAACGGTGCTCGATCCCTATGCGCGCCACCAGGCTCACCGCGATCCCGACTACAATCCCAGCCACCGCAAGCAGAATCGTCTCGCGCAAAATTACGTTGATGATGTACGCCTTCGACGCCCCAATCGACTTCAGAATGCCGATCTCGCGTGTTCGCTCCATGACCGCTGTATACATCGCCTGGAAGATCACCAGAAATCCGATGATCAGGCTTACTCCGATCACCACTCCGATGAACGGCCGGAAGCCCGGCAGGTTGCTCGGCGTCATCATGCTCAGGTATTCCCGCATGGATCGCACCGTGTACTGCTCCATCCCAGGTTGCTTCTTCACGGCGTCGATCACAGCGTCGATATTGGCTGGATCGTCCAGCTTCATATAGAAAACCGAAGCTTTGTCTTTCGCTCCAATCAAGTCCTGCATGGTCCCGATTGGAACGAATTTGCGCGCGCCTCGACCGTTCTCGACAATTCCGCTAATGCGAAATGGATGATTCGAAATCTCCATCGTGTCGCCGACCTTCACATGCCGCTGCCGCGCGATGAAATCATCCACCAGCACGTCGTCCGGCCCCTGAAAAGGCCCACCCTTGATGTAAGTAAATGGTCCGCCCAACGCCTCGAAACTGGGGAGATCGATGCCGTCAATCACTTCCACTCCGCCGCCAGTGGCAATCGTCCAGACAACTGGGCTCACCACCTTCACGTGTGGCATCCGCCGCAGTACGTCGGCGACTTTCACCGAGACGGGCGCTCCGCTGATCCCAGCCAGAAACGACGACCCCGGCGGCTGCACAATCACGTCGAAGCCAATTCCCGACGTCCGGTTCTTGTTGTCATTCATGATCCCGTAGCACAGACCAACAATCAGCAGGATCAATGTGACTTCGAGCGCAATGGCAATAATGCTGATCACCGACCGCACCGGCCGGTGAACGAGGTTGGAGACAACCATCTTATTCATCATAGGAAGCCGAAAGGCGAATGCTCAAATAGATGGGGATGCCCCACGTCTCGCCGCCTTTGCGAGACGTGGGAATCTCGAATGCCAGGTACCCCATTTCTCGCACCTTTTGCGAGAAGTGGGATTTTTGACTTTAACCTACTGCCCGCTCCGCCTCTGCCCTACCGGCACCACCAGGCTCGATTGCGGGCGATCCAGGTGTACGACGTCCGCGCCCGCCGGCTGTTCCAGAGTGAACTGATCGTCGCTCAGAGGACGGTTGATCTCCACTTTCAGCATGTTCAGCGTGATGTCGTACTCTTCCTGCGGCCGGTAGATTTCGATTCGCGACGGAAAGCTCGTGCCGTCATAATCCTTGTAATCGGCGTACTTGGCATCGGTGACGATCTTGCCTTCATCGTCGTATATGTACTGGCGATGCGCCTTCAGATCTGTGCGTCCGAAAACGATCTTGCGCGCAAGGCCCCAGCCTTTGCCGTACTTCTTGATCACCGTCAGCTCGTAGTCGTCCTGCAGGACGCGATGTCCCTTGGCGTCGTGCAGCGTCTCGTAGCCGTTCTCCAGCACAGCGATCTCGGACTCAGGATCGATCCGCCGGATCAGCAGGGCATCATAAATATTCTGCGGACGGATGTTCTCCATCGGCTGGTCCGTATTGGGCGTCGCCATCTGGTTCTGGCCGACCACGAACCGGTTCTTGGGAGGAATCCAGAGCTTGAACTGCTGGCCGTCGCTGACCATGTCAAAGGCCGTAGTCCGCACAATGGGCATCAGGCCCTTCATGTGCAGTGAATCCGGCTTCCGGGCCAGAACGTAACCGCGGATCTCCTTGTAGTCGGTGACGTGACCCTTCTTGACGCCTCCCGCCGACGTGTCGATATCGACCGTCGCTTTCAGGGAGTGGATCCCCTCAGCCTGCTGGTTAATGATGTCGATCAGGCCCTGCTGGGTAGAATCCTTGAGAGGGACCTTCGAGTACTGCTCTTCGACTGGACGCGTGCGAAATAAACAGCCGGTCGTCGGCAGCGTCGCCAGGAACACGGTTAGGGCCCATACGGGCGAGCTACGTCTCATGAAGTACTTAAGAGCTCCTTATCAATAGATTTGAGTATACCGCGCCGTAAAGGGTTCAAAATGAGGGGGGTGGTCAGTTTCTAAAGTGTCCCATCTCGAAAACCAGGCGTCGGGCATCCTACATTGAGGTTGGCCCCAGGTCTGACGTCCGAGGTCCGAGGCCTGAAGTCCCGGCGGGCGACCTCCGACTTCCCTCGCTTACGAAAGTCAGCCCACCATCGACAGCTTCCCGCCCTTGCCCCATCATCTAAACTGTCGCTGTGGTGCGCGCCGATATCCGCGCGCGCGCGGAGCAAAACGTGAAGAAGCTCTTCGGGCTCATCCTGATCGCGATTCTTGGAGCAGGGGGATGGTTCGCGTGGGCGCTGTTGACTCCCGTAGAACCCTCAGCCAAGACCTTCGTTCTGCTGCACCCGGGATACTCCACGCGCCGCATCGCCGCCGAACTGAAAGGCGCCGGCATCATCCGCAGCGAAGACGCATTCATCCTCTGGCACTACGTTCACCGCACGCGCTCGCTCAAAGCCGGGGAATATCTTTTCGACAAGCCGGCGAACATCATCGACATCCAGAAACGCCTGCGCCGCGGTGACGTCTACTTCCACACTGTCGTCGTGCCCGAAGGCTTTACCATGTTCGACATCGCTCGCGCCGTCGAAGCCGCGGGCCTCGGACCTGCCGATGACTTCCTGAAGGTGGCGCACTCCGACACCGCACTGATCGCCGACATCGCCCCCGGAGCCCAGTCTCTCGAGGGATATCTTTTCCCCGACACCTACGAATTCACGCGCATGATGACGATGCACGACATGGCCGCCGCCATGGTCCGGCAGTTCCGCCAGGTCGCGCACCAGATTGGATTGGTCCAGACAACCGCCGAGCCCGCTCAGGCCCGGCTGAGAGTCATTGCGGATACGCCACAGCCTCAAGGCGACGCTGCGACCGCAGTTCCCAATGACGTCGAGCACACCGTCATCATGGCGTCGATCGTAGAAAAAGAAACCGCCGTCCCCGAGGAACGTCCGCTCGTAGCGAGCGTCTATTACAACCGCTTGGCCAAGAAGATTGCCCTCGACGCCGACCCCAGCATCATCTACGCCGAACTTCTGGCGGGAACGTATCAGGGCGCGCTGCACCACGCCGACATGCAATTCAAGTCGCCCTACAACACATATCGCAACGCCGGCCTGCCCCCGGGCCCCATCGGCAATCCCGGACGCAGCTCGCTTGAAGCCGCCCTGCATCCCGCCCAAAGCAGCTACTACTACTTCGTAGCCGACGCCCAAGGCCACCACCGCTTCGCCCAAACCATCGAAGAGCACAATAAAAATGTAGCGGCGTATCGAAAAGCAATGCGCGGCCGGTAATGTGGCGCCGCTACGGTCCAACCGTGCTTAATGCTTGATTATTCAGACCAACGACGAGGCACAGCACTTTACCCGATCGCAGCGGGGCACACGCCGGGCCGGAAACAATTGGAGGGCCTCCAACCTTCACATATCCACTCCAGCTGCTCCCGTTGAAGGTGCTTTCATAGAGAAGTGAATCGGCCGCGTTGATCCAACCGCACACCAGCGTTCCTGCCGTGGTGATGGCGCAGCTCGTCCTGGACATTACGGATCCAGATATTTGCTGGAAACCCGTAAAATTCGTGGACAGCCAAGGACCGCCATTGAATTCCAACGAATAAACAAGGCTGTCCAATCCATGGAGAGTACACATCGCATGGGCGACGAAGCTTCCTCCGCCTAAACCCACGCAGTTTGGCGTAATCGGAGTAATGAACGCGGTACCGAACGGAATAACCCCCTCCCATTTTGTGCCGTCGAAACGGTTCAGGAAAGAGTTGTTGCCACTACTAAAGATGCTTTGAGCAATGCAGATCACCCGCCCATCGCTATCGCTCGCACAAGACGGCGCTGTCGTGAGACTGGCTCCACCACCAACGACGAAGGAACTCCAAGCGGTCCCGTTAAACATCGCTCCAATGAGCGTGCTCGACTGACTGCGGACTGCGCAGAATACACTACCCACTACAAGCCGGGCGCAGGTCGGCGGTTCCGATTTCTGGTAGGTATTGGAATAAATCGACTGCCCGGAATCGACGAACGCGCCCCAAGCGGAGCCATTGTAGGTGATAGCTTCCAGAGTGTTCTTGGTGCCGGTTACTCCGCAGATGATATTGCCAGCTCCATCGCTGGCGCAGCTCGGATCAGAAACCACCGTACCGGCAATATTCGTCCACACCGACCACGTTCCATTCGTGAATCGGTTTGCCATTAAGGTGTGACGTTGACTCTGACTCACGCACAGCACATCGTTGCTCGTGGTCTGAACGCATGAAGGTTCTCCGACGATTGGGGTCGTTCCCAAACTGACGAATCCGCCCCAAGAGGCATACGAGTACGTGGAACTCAGTAAGCTAAGGATGAGAATCGCCAATGGAATCGCGTTTCATATCTACTTCCTCCAATATCTTGTTGCACAGAATTGGCTCGTGGCGTTCGTCGAATTTACCACTAATCAATGACAATGGGCGTAAATGCATGGTTAATTTTCAGAGCGGAATGAGTAACAGGGCGATGCGTGTTAGTTTTCTCTCCTAGTCGCTGGAAGTGGTTCATATAATTCAAGGGTGCCTTCTCAAACATCCAAACACGGCAGAACGCTCGGTCTCGACGTTGGCGCACGTCGCATCGGCGTTGCGGTTTCGGACCCGCTCGGCATCACCGCCCAAGGACTCGATACGCTACACCGCAAGAATAAGAAATACGACCTCGAGTACCTGCGGCGCCTGATTCGCGAGTACGACGTCAAGGAGATCGTGGTCGGCCTTCCGTTGCGCATGAGTGGCGCCGAAGGAACGCAGTCGGAAAAGATGCGCGCCTTCGCCGAAGATCTCCGCAAGAAATTCGGACTGCCGGTTCACCTTTGGGACGAACGCCTCACGTCCGCCGAAGCGAATCGCTTTCTCCGCGAGACCGAACTGTCGATTGAAAAGCGAGGCAAGGCGGTGGACCGCATGGCCGCCGTCCTGATTCTTCAAGGATGGATGGAACTGCAGGCGGGTGCAAGCTTCCAGTCGAACGAGTAGCTTCAGGTCGGACTCGGACTTCAGTCGCCACCCCAGACCTCAGACGGCAGAAATCGGACTTCACTCGAATCTGGAGGGTCAGAGTCTGAAGGTCAGAGCTGAAAGATCAGACTCCGACGTTCGGAGCCCGAGGTCCGCCGCCACCTTCCAAGCGGTGACAACTAATTACCGATCAATACCTTACAAGCACATGCGGCAACTCCCATCCTGAGACCATCCTTGCTTTCGTCCCGTTCTGGGAGTAACATGGATATAGTACTGGCGACGCTTCTCCCCACTAACCCATTACCTTCCTCGGGTGCCTTGATGATGAGTACCGACTTGAATTTCCACATCGGCGATAAGGTCGTCTATCCCAATCACGGCGTTGGCGTCATTGAACAGATCGGCAGCCGTACCATCGGCGCCTCGGTCGAGCGCTTCTACCTCCTGCACATCAAAGCCAGCAGCCTTAAGGTGATGGTGCCCTGTCACAACGCTGGCAGTGTGGGTATGCGGCGCGTCGTGCGCAACGGTGAAGTCCAAAAAGTTCTGGATTTTCTATCGGTTAACGAGAACGGATCGAACGGCGACTGGAAAGACCGCTTCAAGGAAAACTCCGAACGCATGCGCACCGGCTCCCTGCTCGAAGTTGCCGTCGTCCTGAAGAATCTGATCGCCCTGCACCAGGCCAAACCGCTTTCGTTCCGCGAGAAGAAGATGCTCGAGCGCGCCCGCTACCTTCTTGTCAGCGAGTTGGCCATGGCCCGCAACTGCGAGGAGGCGAAGGTCGAAGAAATCCTCACCGCCGCCTTGGCGAAGATCAAGTTGCGATTCCCTGAAGCTTCGGAATTCCAGGCATAAATCTCGCTTACTGCAAACCGGTCTGTAGGCTTCTGCGTCCTTCGTCGCAGCCGCAGCGTATAATCACGATAGCGGCCGGTGGTTCGACGACTTTGTTTGCTGGCAAGCTGAAAGCTTTCGACTGAAGACGGGGGTTTTCTGACGCGCGACGAGTCCAGTTTTTCCTACGCCATCATCCGCCACAACGTCCGGACCTACGAGTCTGGTGGTGTGGTCCAGGTCATCCGGGGCAAGAGCAACGCCGAGACCACGGTGAAGAATTACGATGCCAGCCAGTCATCGGAGGATCGCCACGCCGGCTGGCGCTACTTCCTCGAAAAGACCGAGATTAAGCCCGGCACCAATCCCGTTGAAGCCACGCATCGCCGTCAGGCTGAACTCGAACAGCGCGAGCGCAAGGCCCAGGACGACATCGACTCCGCCGCCAAGCCGCACTAAGACCGCGCTACTCTTGCGAGATTTCTTGGCCCCTCGAGTCTCAATTCACGGCTCGGCGTGATCTAAAACGGCCGCATGGCATGATATGGCTACTCAAAATCCCGCTGGTAATTTTGGTGGGCGCTTGGGCAATTTGGCTCTACTCTACTCCTCACTCTCAGGTCGAGCTAACCATCAAGCGAGTGTGGAAGAGAGTACGCGGAACGCGAATTAGATCAATACCCACGGCTCCAATGCGAGTCGCACCCTGCATAATGGGGTTATAATTCGACAAGTCGGCCGTAATCCATGACAGATCAGATCAAACGAAAACTGCAGGAAGAGATCAACGCGCTCGAACATGAGTTGATCCATGAACTTCCTAAAGAAATCAAGAAGGCCGCCGCCCTCGGCGACCTCAGTGAGAACGCCGAGTACCACATGGCCAAGCAGCGCCAGGAGTTCGTCAAGGCGCGCGTCCGCCAGCTCGGCAAGCGGCTCGCCGACCTGTCGATGGTCAATATGAACAACATTCCCCACGACAAAGTGGGGCTCGGCTCGACCGTGAAAGTGTTCGACAACACCAAAAACGAAGAAATGGAATACAAGCTTGTGACCAGCGAGGAGTCGGATGTTGCCGCCGGAAAAATCTCCACTACGTCGCCCATCGGCCGGGCGCTGCTGAATAAGAAGGTCGGAGACGAAGTGATCGTAGTGTCGCCCAACGGCAAGCGCGAACTCGAAATCCTCAGCCTCAGCACCATCCACGACGTGCTCGAAGACGACACTCCGAAAGAGGCGGGCGCGTAATGTCCGTTAGTTGGACCAGCGCCTTCGGCCGTGCCTGCGGAGTTCTGCTCGACACCATCGTCCGCTGGCTGGCACTCTCCCGCATCAATCCCAATGTCCTCACGTTCATGGGACTGGTCGTCAACACGTGGGCCGCAGTCTTATTCGGCTCCGCCAACGCCGACAACCAGAAGCGCATGTTCTTCTACGCCGGACTGGTCATCATCTTCTCCGGCTTCTTCGACCTGGTCGACGGACAGGTCGCCCGCGCGACCAACCGCGTCACCCGCTTTGGAGCGTTTTTCGATTCCGTCGTCGACCGCTATAGCGATGCCAGCCAGTTCCTCGGACTCCTGGTTTTCTACGCCCGCGGCGGACGCTTCTTCTGGGTCGTGCTCGCCGCCTTCGTCATGGTCAGCTCCATCATGGTCAGCTACACCAGAGCGAGAGCCGAAAGCCTCATCGGTTCCTGCCGCGTAGGATTCATGGAGCGCCCCGAACGTCTTGTGCTCGTGATTCTAGGCGCCCTCTTCAACCGCATGGCCCCAGTGCTCTGGGTAATCGCCGTCCTGAGCACCATCACGGTCATCCACCGCATGCGCTACACCTGGACCAGAACCCAAGACCCGCCCGTAAGCCTAACCCCCGGCCAAGCCGCATAAGACAGTGCCGATTCCCAGGCCCTAAGATTTTGTCATTCCGAACCGGGCCGAAGGCCCGGTGAGGAACCTGCTGTTTCGTCGAGCGCAAACAAGCAGATTCCTCCTGAGGTCGGAATGACAATCACTAAAGACGGAGAGCGCTCTGTGTTCCCCTGTGCCCCCCGTGGTGAAAGCTCTTGACGTGGCAACGGCTTACTGATCCCCATGAAGATCGTTCAATCCCCCTCCCGAAATAGGAATTCCACAGATTTTCAACGGCCCCGTGTGACATCTGACCTTGTGTTCCACAGCCAAGCCGTCCGATCATGACATTGCCGAGAGGCGAGGCCGGATTTCCGGCAGAATGATAAGTCGTTATTTGACAATATTTTACCTGTAAGTCCCAGCAAATCAATATTTTGCGAGGATCCAGTAGGACTCCAGAAGAGCAACTCGTTTAAAAACAATATTTTAGCGAGATGACAAGAAAAAAATGTGGGGGCGCAACTGGACGTAACTCCCATGTTCTCAAGATTTTGCCCGCAAAATATTGAGCCCCATAGACTTCTTGCCGATTTTCCCCTAACCACATGATTCCAGTAGACCGAGGGGGGAGGGGGGTACACCTCCTAGATGCAAAATTCCGCCTTCGCATGCCGCAACTGAGTACTGAGTACCGAGTACTCCTCCTGCTATCCTATGCAGTCCCCCGCCCTTGTAACTCGCGACTCGGGACTCAGGACTAGCGACTCAAATGGATCCAGTTCTAGTCGTCCATGGTGGTGCGTGGGCCATGCCGGATGACATGGTCGACGCCCACATCCGCGGGGTGAACAACGCGCTGGCTGCGGGATGGCGCGTGCTCGAGCGCGGCGGCTCATCGCTCGACGCCGTCGAGGAAGCTGTCGTCATCATGGAAGACGACGAGACCTTCGACGCCGGACGCGGCAGCTTCCTCAATCGCGATGGACGCGTCCAACTCGACGCCCTCATCATGGATGGCTCCACGCTTCGCGCCGGTGGCGTGGGATGCGTCGAGCGTCTGCGCAACCCTATACGCGCCGCTCGCAAGATCCTCAGCGAGAGTCCGCACGTCTACTTCGTCGCCGAAGGGGCCGAGCGCTTCGCCGCCGAACACGGCATCGCACTCTGCTCCAACGACGACCTGATCATCCCGCGTGAAGTCGAGCGGCTGCGCGCGTATCAAGCCGCGCAAACGGGTTCCAAGCCAGACGGCAACGACCTCTTCGCGCCCGACGCGGACGACACGACGATCTCGCACGACACCGTCGGCGCGGTCGCTCTCGATCGCGATGGCAACATCGCTGCCGCGACTTCCACCGGAGGCACGCTGAACAAGGCTCCCGGCCGCCTCGGCGACTCGTCGCTGATCGGTTGCGGCTGTTACGCCGACAATCAGAGCGCTGCCGCGTCGACCACCGGATGGGGCGAGCCGATCATGAAGCTCGTGCTCGCCAAATGGACCGCCGATCGCATCTCCGCGGGTAACCTGCCCGAGTGGTCCGCCCAGGAAGCGATGAACTACCTGAAGCAGCGCGTCAACGGACACGGCGGCATCATCGTCCTCGACCCGCAAGGACACTTCGGCATCTCCCACAACACCCCGCGCATGGCCTGGGCTTATCGCACGGTGAGGAAGCAGGACGCCGGCGTCGTCCGCGAGAGTTGAGAGGCTAAGACGTCGGACGCCAGACGGCGTGCGTCGGACCTCAGACGTCAGACCTAAGACCCAACACCTAAGACTTTCGCCGTTATCCCCATAATGCAGGCCCGAGGCTGGTGCCCGAAGTCCGAGGTCCCAGCTCTTTGACAGTTACCTCGGTCAATTGTGGCCCGTTCCCGTCCGTGCTGTAATCGGCGCGAATGGCGTTCCTCAAGAAATGTCCGAAGTGCGGCCTTGATCTGACCGACCCGTCGGCGACGGCGTGTCCCGTGTGCGGGACCACGCTGGTTGCGCTGCCAGGTTCGAAGATCTGGATCGGGGCGCTCATTCAGTTCGCCGTCGTTGGCGGCTTCCTGCTGATCTTCGGATTTCCGAAGTTCATGATCGTGATCTTCGGCGCAGTGATCGTCATTGGCACAGCGCTCTCGGCCTGGTTGAAGCCACGGCAAGCAGGACCGCGACCTGCACCGCAAAAGCCGACTCGTCACCTCATTCTCTATCGCGTCGTCAGCCTCGCAATCGCTGTCTGCTCGCTCGTATTCTTCGCGACCCTGCTATTCGGTTTCGTCATGTTCATGAATGCCTGGACGCAATGGCATCAATATGAAGGGCAACCGTTCCACCAGAGCACCTTTGAGGTGGTTCGCGCTTACTACCAGAAGAGCACTTCGTCTCACAGCGGTCCGAGTGTTTATGCGAGCGGGACGGTCGAGGGTCAACGGGAGTGGATGAGTCTGCTGCCGTATCTCCACGCCATGCCCCACGATCAAGATGAACTCGATATGCGCGTGGGCCCTGGCACATCGATTCCGATCTATCTTTTTCCGAAGCTGACAGGACGCGCGCGGGTGCAGGTTCTCGAGGCCGGCCTGCCGGCCCAAGTAAGCCGTCAGCAGGCAATGGATACGCTCAACTACGGTCTCGGCGGTCTCGCTCTGACAGGGGCAATCATTTTTCTGTTGCTGCGTTTGCGTCGTGTTTGTTTCGACGACTCGCTATCCTCGCAGCCTTTGGCGAGCCAAGCGGTCGCAGCCGGATCGGGCAACCGGTAAGAGTGACTCAGAGAGTCAGCTTATGGAAGCATCTGCATTTCGCGAATATGTGACGGCGGCGATCCGCTACTGGGAACCGCTTCGCATCGTATACAACATAGCGCTTGCGGCAGTTGTTGGCATCTATTACGCGATCTCATTACCCGCCGCCCGACACGCACTCACCGCTGACAGCATTCTGGTGCTGTTTATTCTGGCGGTTCTCGCCAACGTCGCGTACTGCGCGGCTTATCTCGTGGATCTGTTTGCGCAGATGTCCAACTTTCGCGAGGTTTGGATGTCGGCCCGCTGGGTTCTGTTTATCGTCGGGCTAACGTTCGCGGCAGTGATCACTCGCTTTTTCGTTATCGGCTTTTTCGTCACTCGGTAGGCGTCTCAGGCAAATGAGGAGCGGCGCTGGTCGGCAGGCATGCTCGTGACCAGGATCGTGATTGTGCTTCTGGCCGCGCTGCCTCTGGCGTCGCGCTTGCTGATTGGCGGAGAAGACTGGAATAGCTTTGTCGAGAACACTGGTGGAAGCAGCGCTGTCATTTGGTGTTGGTGAATGCAGGGTAACACGCGGCGATTTCCTTGCGGACCGAGCTCCGCAAGACTGCTGATTGCGCTTTGCGCAACCCCGGCTGGACACTCTACTAAGGATTGGTGCTAGCGGCCTAATTCCCAACGTTAAAGGCGAAAGTGAGAATGGACTCCACTTGGACGCGAGCTCCATTGTTCGTAGCACTTTTGAATTGCCATTTCATCACCTGCGCGCGGGCAGCATCGCTCAATCCGGGATTGCTGGAATTGAGTTCATAAATCTCGCGAACATGGCCGCCGCGGTCTAGGCAAACGTAAAGGCTCAAGGTGCCTTTACTGCTCCCACTATGCCCCGTAGGCCACACGATGTCAGGAGCGCTGGCAACAAGGCTGCGCAACGTTTCTTCCGTGGCTCGAATGGTCTGCAGGGGAGCGTTGGTCTGTTGAATGGCGAACATGGCCTCGTCGGGCGCTTTTAATTCCGTGAGATCTGCGATGTTTGCTTGAACGACCGTGCCTGACTCAATGGTTTCGTTAATCGTGCGCGCGACGTGTTTTCCGGCGAAGGTCTTGTAATTTTTGTAGATGGCTTCATAGCCCGGCACGCCGACCATGTCAAGAAGGCCGTCGTCGAAACAATAGCTGGAGAATACTTTGTTGCTCACCGGAGCGATGCCGGCCATAAACGTAAACCGGCGGCAGACTTTCGTGCCACCGATCATCGGGTTGTCCGACGAACGGCTGAGGTCAACTCCCTTCATCACGGCACCGGGATCAAACATCGCGGCAACGATGGTGCGAAGCCAGTTCGGGTAGTAGTCACCGGTTAGCTCCTCGCTTGTCTTGTCGCCATTGACGATGAGCGTCTGCGAAAAGCCGGACGCTTTCACCGTGCGGCGCCATTTATCCGGCGCAACCCAATATTCTTCAATCTCGGCCTTGTAGTTAGCGTTGGAAGGATTGGTTACCTCCTGCACTTCGGCTTTGAGCACGAAGGGCTTTGAGCCTGGCGATGTGATTTGGGATCGCTCGATCGCTTTCTTCGGAAGGTCGCTGTTTGAGTCGGCGAGGGAAGAGGAACAGCACGCGATCAGGAGAATCAGGATGGAAGAGGTGACGCGAAAGTTGTACACGCGTCATTCTACTCCTGGAACGACGAAACAAAGGATTCCCGGGCTTGGGAAATTCAGTCCGGGCTGTGGATCGATGCGAGTATTGGAATCCCAAGCGCGCCTCGATGTGTTTCCACAATCACCGGGTCTCCGGGTTGGGCCTGCAGGTACCACCGTTCGGCAACCATGACTTTTTCGTAAGTCTTGTTTGCTCGCCACGATGTAAGTTCGAGGTAGTAGTAAGGGCCTCCCTTGCCACCTTGTCGGATTTTGCGTATGACGACCTGGCGATGTTGCTCGACAGGAGAATGATCAAGCGCGCCGTTGACAAGGAGAACTAGCGGGACAAACAGACAGCCAGCTGCCAGCCAAATCGTGCGTGGCAAAAACGACGGCACATCCGCTCCAGCTTGCGCCTTTCTCCACGCAATATTAATGAGCAGAGCCATGATGACGCAGGGAATCGCGGCGATCCAATACGTCAGAGCGTCATCGAGTAGGGGGTATCTAATAAATTCGGCGAAGATCGCAACCACCCCAGCCAGCGGCAATAACAAAAGAAGGCGGCTTAACCTGCGCGGCGGTTCGATAGGGTTTGAAGCCCCAGCATCGAGCCCACCGATTCGAGACTCGTCGACCTTAGCCACTCGGGGGTTTATACCATATCGAACGTCAGTCGATGCGGAAGAGGACCTCGAGCGATACTCAGCCCGGACACAGGGAGCGTCTTCGTACATGCCCGTTACAGCCAGCCTTTGGTCCTGGCGATCCTAGCGGCTTCTACGCGATTGCTGGCGCCCAGTTTGCTGATCGCTTCTGAGAGATAGTTGCGGACGGTGCCGTCGGAGAGGCCGAGTTCACCCGCGATGTCGCCGCTGGCCATGCCTTCCCCGGCCAAACGCAGGACTTGCCGCTCGCGATCGGTCAGTGGATCCATTTCGCCCCACGCTTCAGTTGCGAGTTCGGGATGGATGACGCGCAAGCCTTGATGCACGCGGCGAACCGCGTCGGCGAGTTCCTCGGCGCGCATGTCTTTCAGAAGATAGCCGGAGGCTCCGGCCTCGAGAGCACGG
>Ga0070735_10002276_pt1 | contig 17563 bp, 16 predicted proteins | sample Coa_R1_FD_66443 | JGI IMG/M metagenome (GOLD analysis project Ga0070735, IMG submission 66443) | Surface soil microbial communities from Centralia Pennsylvania, which are recovering from an underground coalmine fire - Coalmine... | ecosystem: Environmental > Terrestrial > Soil > Unclassified ... | reverse complement strand
CCCGATATGTCGCGCGAAGAGGCTGCGGATCTTATTGAAAGCGCCGGAGGGAAAGTAGCCGGCTCAGTCAGCAAGAAGACCAGTTACGTGGTGGCGGGTGCGGATCCGGGGTCGAAACTCGACAAGGCGAATGCCCTGGGGGTGAAAGTGATCGACGAAGCGGCTCTACGAGAGTTGGCCAAAAGAGGAGAATGAAGCAGTTCGCAAAGGTCTTGGTTTCATGGGGGCCGCTGGGCGTATTCGTGCTGGCCTTCATTGAATCGATCGGCATTCCTAATCCGGCTGGCACGGACGCGTTGCTGTTGCTGGTCTGCATCGAGCGACCTGACGCGGCCATCCTATGCGCGGCGCTGGCGACCGTCGGCTCGCTGCTCGGCAACCTGATCTTCTACCAAATGGTGCGCAAGGGAGGCGATAAATTCCTGTTGCGCTACACGCTGTCGGGTCGAGGGCAGCGCTTCCGTGCCTGGGTTCACCGCTACGGCATGGTGACCGTGTTCATTTCCGCGCTGCTGCCGATTCCGTTCCTGCCGCTGAAAGTCTTCTCGGCGTGCGCTTGCGCGATGGGCGTGAGCCGGACGCGTTTCATGCTGGTGCTCACGGCGGCGCGTATTCCACGTTATGGGGCTCTCGCCTACCTGGGCGCGGAATTAGGAGAGAATTCGGGAGCCTGGATCAAGGGCCATACCTGGCATATGGCTGCCTTGGCGATAGCGATATTCGGGGCCTTGTATGCGCTACTAAAATGGAACGATCGGAACCGGAACTATGAGGGGACTACAATAGGGTTGTAGGAAGTATTTAAGCAGAGCCTGTGACATCCCTCGTCGACACCTTCGGCCGCCTGCACGACAATCTGCGGATTAGCGTGACGGATCGCTGCAACATCCGCTGTTTCTATTGCATGCCCGAAGAAGGGGTTAAGTTCGAGCCCCGCGAGAACATCCTGACCTTCGAGGAAATCGAGCATTTTGTTAAGGTTGCGGTCACTCTGGGCGTTCGCAAGCTGCGCATAACCGGGGGCGAGCCGCTGGTCCGTAAGGATCTGTCTACTCTGATTCGCAAGCTAGTGGTGATTCCGGGCATCCAGGACTTGGCCCTGACCACCAACGGCGTCCTGCTGTCTGAGCAAGCCCAGGAGCTCTACGACGCCGGCTTGCGGCGGATCAACGTGCACCTGGATACGCTCGACCGGGAACGGTTCAAGCAAATCACGCGGCGCGACGATCTGGAAAAGGTCCTCGAGGGAATCGAAGTGTGCCGCCAACTCGGTTACGGTCCTATCAAAATCAATGCCGTGGCCGTGAAGAACCTGGTGGAACCCGACATCGTGGAACTCGCGCGTTTCGGGCGCGAGCGCAATATCGAAATCCGCTACATCGAATTCATGCCGTTGGATGCGCAGGGGATTTGGGAGCGCGACCGTGTCCTCACTATGGACACGATGATCGGAATGCTGCAGCGCGAGATCGGGCCGCTGGAAGAGATTCCGGACGCCGATCCTAGGGCTCCCGCGACCGAGTATCGATTCAAGGACGGCGTCGGGCGCGTGGGTTTCATCGCCTCGGTCAGCAAGCCGTTCTGCCTGAACTGCAATCGCATCCGGCTGACCTCGGACGGCAAGCTGCGCTATTGCCTGTTCGCGATCGACGAAACCGATGTGAAAGCGCTGCTGCGGTCAGATGCTCCGGATTCGGACATCGCCGAAGCTGTGCGAAGCTGCGTGACCGATAAATGGATCGGGCACCAGATCAACACGCAGAAGTTCGTGCCGCCGCCGCGGCCGATGTATTCCATCGGCGGGTAATCTAATTCTCCGAGGGTTTCTCGACTTGGTCAATGACCAGGACCTCGACTGGACCTTTGCCTGATTCGAGCTTTAGCCCCAGTTGTTCCTGTACGGCCGTAAAGATGGATGGGCTGGTTGAGTCGGGGGCGTCTTCGGGAGCAAATCGCAGATGGATTTCGAAAGCTTCTGTTAGCGCTGTCGTGTCCACCACCGTTCGGCCCAGGAGAGCAGAAAGGTCCGTCGCCAAGGCCGCCGCGTTTATGCGAGTAGCGTCATAACGACCTCTCCCCATCCCGCGGAAGCCGCAAGAGGCGGACGGCTTCTGGCCGGGCGGGGGAGGCTTTCCTGGCTCGGGGTTAATGCAGCTTCCTTCTTTCGCCGGCTGGATCTTGAGCCCGTTCTTTGCCACGGTCAGCACATAGATTGGCAACTCTTCTGTCTCACGGTGGACCTTCAGGGTGAATCTGTCCGCGAGCAGGCCTTGAAGCATCCTCTCCATTTGTTCCGGAGTCGGGTTGCTATCTGCCTTCGCTTCGATATCGTAGCGCTCGGAATTGATCCAGCTTGGACCCCCCGAAATCTGGAAGTCCCGAACTCGAAAAGCGTACGTGAGTAAGTTCTTCAGCGTCACGTTCGTTGTGGAGAATCGTCCGGCTGAAGGCCGAAAGTACGAACCAGCGTCGCCGCTGGTATTGCGTTTGATAGACGCCACTTCGAATTCGGGCCGGGCCGCGGGTGATTGTGCCCATATCGCTCCAAGTAAGGCGACCGATATAACCGCTAGGATGCGATATCCCATAGGGTCTTTAGTCCACGCCGTGCATGCGGCGTTTGGCGATCCGCTCGGCGTTTAAATTGCGCACGGCCGATGTATTCCATCGGCGCGTAACTAAGCATTAGTTTTCCGTTGGCACACGCTCGACGTGATCGACTACTAAAACCTCCACCCTAATTTTCTGTGCCTGCAGTTTAAGCCCGAGCTGTTCTTGCACGGCGGTAAAAATCGAAGGCAAGCGGTCCGATGGCGCGTCGTTTTGCGCCAGTTCCGGATTCCATTCCAGGGTCACATCGAAAACACCCGGAAGACGCGTCTGATCTTGCACGGGCTCGTTCAATTGGCGCGACAGGATGCTAGCCAGGTCTGCCATGGAGACATCAGTGCCCTTCAGCTTGCCCGGTCCGAAACTGGTGTGGAGTTCGCCGTCGGCAGGTTTTGGATGGAGCGTGGGCGGTTTCTTGCCCAGGCCTAAGGCGTATCCAGAGATCGACTTTTGTTCGCGATGCACCGCAAGTCCGAAGCGCTCTTTCAGAAGCGACTGCAGCATCAGCGGCAACTGGCCGATGGGTGTGCCGGAGGCCTGTTTCGCCGTGATGTCGAACCTGGCGTCCCCCAGCCAAGCAGGTCCGGAGATCGAGTAGTCCGCGATTCCGTAAGCGCGTTCAATGAGGAGCTTGAGCGAGACATTCTCTGCCCTGAACCAATTGTCATCCGAGCGGCTGGAAGAACTGTTGCTCCCGGATCTGTTTGGCTTGACAGAAGCTGCCTCGAACGACTGGCCGAAAGCTGCTGCCACGCCGGCCAAGACTAGTAGAAACCGAAGCCGCATTTTGTTTCACTCCACGCCATGCATCCGCAGCTTGGCGATCTGCTGCGCGTTGAGATTGCGCATACCCGCGTCCTGCAAGCGTCTCAGGTAAGCCCCGTCCACGCCGTGCATCCGTAGTTGGGCCAGTTCCTCTGGAGCGAAGTTGTATCCCGAGCGCCGGGCCTCCTGAATGAAACTTGTCTCGACGCCGTGCATCCGGAGCTGGTCGACCTCCTCCGCCCGCAGGTTTTCATAGCCCGCGTCCTTCAGGCCCTTCAAGTATTCGGGCGTGACGCCGTGCATCCGCATTTGCGTCAGATCTGAGGCCGCCGGCTTCAGTCCGTAACTCTTCAAGTCACGCATGTATCGCGAATCGACACCGTGAATTCGTAGTTGCTCGATATCCCCGGCGCGGAGGTCATATCCGGCAGCCCTGAGCTCGCGCAGAAATTCCGTGTCGACTCCGTGGATCCGCAGTTGGACGTAATCCTCCGCAGTAAGGTTCTGATAGCCAGCCTGGCGGGCGTCGCGAATGTAGTCCAGGCTGACGCCATGCATTCGGAGCTGCAGCAGATCATTCACCGAAGCGCGCAGGCCGGAGTCGCGGATTTCGCGGGCGAACTCGCGGTTGATGTCCATCATCAACAGGGAAAAGAGCTGTTCGTCGTCGGGTGTATCGTATCCCATGTCGCGCAGCGCGGAAACGAAGGCGGGGTTGGCGACGAAGGTATAACTTCCCGATCCAGAGCCCATCAGAAAACGGCCCTCGCAGAGCAGTCGGCCAGCGTCGGCGACGTACTCAAATTTTGCCGGACCCGGTGAGGCAAGCATCGATAGTGAGAGTCCGCGAAAGCGATCGAGCGGGACATCGCGGGCACTGATCCAGTTGCCAAAGCCGTTAGAACTGCGGATTACGAAGTGCACCTGGTTCAAGGAGAGACTTGGGTGAAGTTGCCAGCCGGCGTTCAGGTTCGCGGCGAAAGCCAACAGGGTGGCGGCGGCCATCACACTCACAATCGCCACCAAGACGACGACGTATTTGGAATTGTTGCCCATCTAAATCACCCCCGCCTGTTTCAGGCGGATGATCTGCGGCAAGGTCAGATTGGGGCTGAATTCCTTAGCTCTTCGAAGGTCTTCGGCATTCAGCCCGGCTTGGGCTGCCTCGACGATTTCGCGGGCCGTGATCTGTGGGAAGGATTGGCGCAAGGCGCGGAACAACTCGGGGCGAACGCCGCTTCCGGCTAGCACGATCAGGTCCTTGGTGGAGAGCTTGTCCGTTGCCGCTCGATCCTGACCGAGGGCGCGCAGGAACTCGGGCGTAACTCCGTGGCCGTGCAACTCGATGATTTCGTCCACCGAGATTCCGCCATATCCGGCGGCCACCAGAGCGGCCAGGAAGGAATTGTTGGAGCCGCGATCGATACGGTTTTGGGCCTCTTGCTGCGCTTGCCGGGCCTGAACCTGCGCCCGATCCTGAGCGATGGCAGCAGCCATCTGCATCTTCTGCGCCTGGAGCTGCTCTTCCTGGTCGCGAATCGCCCTTTCCAACTCCAGCATCGCTGGGTGGTTCTCCGTGTACGTACGGCTCTGCTCGGCTAACTGTTGTTGCATCTCTCGAAGCTGTCTCGCCTCCAGCGTCAGCTTTGTTTCGAGAGAAAGAATCTCCGTCATGTCCGGCGGCACGGGAGCAGCCTGGGGAGCCTGGGGTCTCTGCGGAACTGGAGCCGCCTGGGCCAGTTGCGCCGTCGGGGCGACGGGAGCCTGAGGCGCGACTGGAGGCAACGGCGGCGAGACCGGCGCCGCCACGGGTTCCTGTGCGACCGCGGGCTCTTGTGCAAACGCGACCCAATGCGGTGCCTGCGCGGCGGCCAACACTAGTCCGAAGAGAACTGCAACGCCCAGCGCCGCGCGCACCAGCGAGACCCGCGGAGCGAAATCGCGGCCAGCTCGCAGCAATGCTTCGATTCTTTCGCCCAGATGCGAGGCGCGATCGGCCATGCCCGTGGCGAGCAGTTGCCGGCGGCGTGCCGAACACAATTCGAACAAGCGCGTCAGACTTGCCGCGTAGGGGCGAGCTTCGCCGGTCATCGCGACCACCCAATCGTCGCAGGCGATCTCGCGTTCCTGCTCGATCCGTTTGACCAGCCAGACGGCGACGGGATGTATCGGGAGCAGCGCGCCGATCAGGCGCGCGACCAAATTGGTCCAGTCGTCGTAGCGGGCGATATGCGCCAGCTCGTGTAACAGCACGTGATCCAGCTCCTCAGGCGTGAACTCGTTCAGCAGGGTTTCCGGAACGATCACCGCGGGACGTCGGAAGCCGACAGCCATGGGCGAGACGATTTCGCTTGAAACCAGCAGGCGCGCGGTTCGATCGACGCCGCAGGCCAGCAGCCAGTAGTCGAAGTTCACCATCTGCTCCGGCGAAACGGCCCGGCTCCGCTGCTTGATTCCGCGCAGGTAGCGGTAACTGCGGATAATTTGGGCGATCCGGAAGAGCGAAAGCGCCGACCAGATCGCGAAGATCGCGATCAGCCCTGCTCCGGCCGTGATGCGAAGAGGTCCGCCAACGCCGGAAGGCTTCGCTGGAGTCTCGATTTCCGTGAGCGTGACGGGAACCGCGGACGCAGGAACCGGCGCGGCCGCCGATTGAGACAGGGATTCAGGCAGGGATTCGGATAAGGATGCCGCAGGCGCCGGAGCGACGAATCGTGTCCCAGGTTGTGGCGCGATCGGCAGGAGTACCACTGCCGCCAGGACTGCCCACCACACTGCGCAGCGAGTGGCCGCGTTGATTTGCACGTTGAAGCGGGGCAGGAATCGGAGGGCCGCCCAAACCAACAGCGCGATCGCCGCGCTTTGCCACAGGTTGTTCAACAGAGCCGCAAAAGTCGTGCCAAGGATACTCATATCGACCTTTCTCCTGAGATGCGTTTACGAATTCTAGTGAGCTCCTGTTCGCTTAAATCCTCGTCTTCCAGGAGATTCAGTACCAGTTCTTCCGGCGAGTTCTGGAAGAACCGGGTCAAAAGCCTCCGCACCGCATTGCGGCTGGCTTCTTTCTGTCCGACCACCGGGTGATAAAGGAACGCCCGACCCTCCTTGGACTTGGTATGCCTAACATATCCCTTGTCTTCGAGGATGCGCATGGTGGTCAACACCGTGTTGTAGGCCAGGCCGAGCTGCTGGGGCAGGGCTTCGGCGACTTCAGCCACGGTAGCCGATCCTTTACGCCAGATCACGTCCATGAGGCGGAGCTCGGCTTCGGTGAGGTCCTGGGATTTCTTACGCGCCAAGGTCGGCTCCCTTCAGAACTAATGAATTAAGACTTCCGCAGCCAGAATACTCCCGGCCGGGAAGCTGTGTCAACTAGAAAATTAGGTGGTGGTTGTTTTGCTAGCTATCAGGCATAGATTCGTCCTGGGTTGCAAGCGGCCATAAGCCATGTGATACTGCTGAAACAGGAGGCAACAGTTTTCATGAAAACCGTTACGAAAGTCGTACTCGTGTTCCTGGTAACCGGTGTGGCGCTGTTGGCCTCGCAAGAAGGCCCGAGAACGTACGTCGAACGCTGTATCTGCGGCATCTGCTCCTACTTCATGGGAGAATAGGTCCGAACATTTCCCCTCGCGCAATCGTAGACAGCATTGTCTTTCAAAGATTGGAGGATTAGAGTGTCTACCATGTCTCCCGAACCGGCCCCAGGGCCCCCGCCACTAGCAACTACGCCCGAGCAGCCCCAGATGAATGAAGCGGCACGGCTCGCCGGTGTGTTCTTTTCGCCCGGCAAGGCCTTTGCGGATATTGCCAGGCGTCCCAGGTGGTGGATCCCGGTGATCCTGATGGCAATTCTCAGCACCATTTATCTGAACGCGTTCACGCGGCGCGTGGGTTGGGAATCGGTAATCCGTTCGGGGATCGACAACAGTCCCTTCGCACAGAATTTGACCCCCCAGCAGCGGGAACAGCAAATTCAAGTCACCGCCGGATTCTACAAGTACGTAGGCTACCTTTCTGTGGTTGGAACACTATTCTCCGTCTTCATCGTTGCGGTCATCCTGATGTTCCTCTTTGACACAATGATGAGCGCCAATATCGGATTGAAACGCATGATGGCGATCGTGGCCTACGGGATTCTCCCCCTAGCGATACAAACCTTATTGTCTATGGTGGTGCTTTTCCTTAAAGATCCGGAAGAATTCAATCTGCGGAATCCACTGATGTTTAACATCGGCGCTTATTTGAGCACGGATTCGCCAGCCGTGTTGCGCGCCGTGGGAACCTCAATCGACCTGTTCTCTCTATGGATTCTGGTGCTGCTGGCAATTGGGATTTCGGCCGCGGGACGCAAGGTCAGCTTTGGTAAAGCTTTCACAGGCGTCTTTTCGCTGTGGGCGCTTCTGGTCTGCTTCAAGGTTGCGGCGGCCGCTGCCGGGATACCGCTGGGCTGACCTCGCTAGACTTGAAGGTTGATCGACATTCACAGCCACGTGCTGTTCGGCCTGGACGATGGCGCGCGGACAATTGAAGATTCACTCGCCATGGTGCGGATGGCGGCCGAGCATGGCACTACCGATCTGGTAGCGACCCCCCACGCCAACCTGCATTTCAAATTCGATCCCGAGCGGATCGCCGGCCACTTGGCGCAGGTCCAGGAGGCCGCGGGCGGCGCTCTGCGGCTCTACACCGGCTGCGACTTTCATCTGAGTTTCGACAATATTCAGGACTCGATCGATCATCCGCGGAAGTACACCATCAATCAGCAGCGCTATCTGCTGGTGGAGTTCTCCGAACTGCTGATCTTCAACAATACCGAGGACATCTTCGCGCGCCTGCGGGACGCGGGAATGACTCCGATCATCACCCACCCCGAGCGCAACGGACTCTTGCGGCAGCGCGTGGAAAATATCGCCAAGTGGGTGGACCAGGGTGCGCGCGTGCAAGTGACGGCGCAAAGCTTGACGGGCACATTCGGCCGGAAAGCTCAGGACTTCTCGCGCGAACTGCTGGACCGCAGACTGGTGCACGTCATCGCCAGCGATGGTCATGATTGTGAGCGGCGGCCGCCGGTGATGGATGCAGCTCGCGCATGGCTCGAAGAAGCGTACGGTGACGCGCTGGCAGAAGCTCTGTGCGTCACTAATCCGGGTGCGGCGCTTCGCGGAGACCACATGCATTTGCCAAATGTGGATTCGCAATTCTCCGTCCGGAAGTAGTACGAGTTCTGGCGGTAGGCTTTCCCCAGTTCTCTCTGAGACAATCCATACACGTTTTCCACAAACTCTGGTAGCAGCCAGTTCCTTTCGCAACCGGAAAGGGAAATCCTCCTGGGACTCACGAGGCGAGAGCTATGTCTGAACACACGACCGTCGAACAGAAATGGTACGCGCTGACCGTGCCATATCAGCATGAACGGCAAACCGAGAAGGCGCTGCAGTCGAAGGGGCTGGAGACGCTGGTTCCCCTGTATCGCAGCCGGCGCCATTGGTCGGATCGGGTGAAAGAAGTGGAGATGCCGCTGTTCGCGGGATACGTCCTGTGTCAGTTCGACTTGGCCGAGCGGATTCCGGTGCTGGATACGCCGGGAGTCTCAAGAATCGTGGGATTTGGCGGCGCGATGACGGCGCTCGAGGATTGTGAAGTTGCCGGGATTCGACGGCTGGTGGCGCTGAAGGTGCCGCTGGCTCCGTGGCCGTATCTGAAAGCCGGTGACCGGGTGAGAGTGGAGCACGGACCCATGCGTGGGCTGGAGGGAACGTTGCTGCGAACGAAGGACGCTCTGAGGCTTGTGATTGGTGTGGAACTCCTGCAGAGGTCGATCAGCGTGGAGGTGGAGCGGGAAGCTGTCATACCGATCGCGTGCGGAAAAAGGTCGTGATGATCCTACGCCTAACGACACTCATCTGTCTCGGGTTTGCGATTTCCCTTCTGGGACAAGCACCTCTCCCAGCGGGTTCGATCGAAGGGGGAGCGAATCTACCTCCTCGGCCCATCGGAGCGGGCGATCTCCTGTCGATTTCGGTATATGGGGCGCCGGAGCTATCGCGCACCGTGCGGGTAAGCCCGGAGGGGGCCATTCACCTGGCGATGATCAAGAGTCCGGTCGAGGCGCGGGGAATCACGCCTGCGGAGCTTGAACAGCGCGTCAGCGCTGCCTTTGAAGAGGCGAGCATCCTGGTGGACCCGTCCGTGGTGATCACAATCGCGGAGTATGCCACTCGTCCGATTCGAGTGGCGGGCGCGGTGCGGCGCCCGCTGACGTTCGACGCCACCGGGCCGGTGACCCTGCTCGAAGCGCTGACGCGCGCCGAAGGGCTGAGCGGGGAAGCCGGCGCCGATATTCTCGTGACCCGCATGGTTCATCTCCCAGGTCCTGATAATCCTCCTGTTACTACGCGCATCGCGGTCAAGGACTTGATGGAGAGGGCCGAACCGGCCGCCAACATGATCCTTCAGGGCGGTGAAGAAGTGCGCGTGCCGGCGGCCGGCCGTGTGTTCGTGGTCGGAAACGTCAAAAGACCGGGAGCGTTTCCGGTGGGCGACGAAGGCTCCGGCGCGTCGGTCTTGAAGGCCTTGGCGCTGGCGGAAGGCCTGGCCCCGTTTTCGGCCAAACTGGCCTATATTTACCGGCCGGCCGACGGCGGAAAGCTGGAGATCCCGGTAGCGCTGCGCAAGATCATAGACCGCAAAATGCCGGATGTCATCCTGGCGGCCGGAGATATTTTCTACGTTCCCGACAACCGCGGCGGACGGATCACGGCCAACGTGATCGATAAAGCCGTGGCGTTCGCGGCGGGAACAGCTTCGGGCGCCTTGATTCTGGGTCTGCAGTAGCGAGATGGCTGAAGCCTCCTTATGAACAATTCCTTTCTGAATTCGCCGGAGCCAGAACGATGGCCAGCGCTGCTCGACAGCCTCTCTGCCCAAGACCCGGAGGAAGCCCGCATCCCGATCTCGCAGTATGTATGGATTTTGAAGCGCCACCGCTGGAGGATTCTGGGATTTTGCGCGGCCGCGGTGATCGCTACCGTGATTATTTCGGCACGCCTGACGCCTATCTTCGAATCGACTACGACCGTAGACGTGGACCGCGAAAGTCCGGCGGGCGTGGTGGGGCAGGACTCGGCGCGCAGCGTGACGAATGATGCCGATCAGTTCCTGGCAACGCAGATGAAGCTGGTGCAGTCCGACGGCGTACTGCGTCCGGTGGACGGCCGTCTGATGCTGCGGCTGCGCGAAAAGCAGTCCTCCGCCGAATCGGCGCGCGGGGAGGCCGCTCCCATCGTGCTGAAACGTTTGCGTGTCACCCGCCCGCCCAACACCTATTTGATGCAGATCAGCTACCGCTCGGACGATAGGCAACTGGCGGCGGATGCGGCCAATGCCATTGCGGACTCATATCTGGAACACAGCTACGAAATCCGCATGCGCAGCTCGGCCAGCTTATCCACGTTCATGGAGGGCCAACTAGACGAGCTGAAAGTCAAGATGGAGCGCTCCAGTCTGGCGCTCGCGGCCTTCGAACGCGAGCTGACCGTGATCAATCCGGACGCTAAAACCAACATTCTGGAGTCGCGGCTAGTTCAGCTGAATACGGAACACACCGCCGCGCAGGCCGAGTTGCTGCACCAGCAGGCGGCTTGGGAATCGGTTCAAGGCGGATCACTTGAAGCAGCCCTGGCCTCCGTCCAAGGGGAGGCGCTGCGCAAGCTCGTGGAGCACTCCCATGAGGCCCGCGAGCACTTTGCCGATATCGCCGGCTATTACGGGACGAACCATCCGGAATATCGCCGTGCCAAGGCGCACCTCGAGCAGGTGGAGGGCGAGCTTGAGGTTACCCGAGCCGACATCGCGCGTCGCGTGGAAGTAGGGTATCGCGAAAGCCAGCGGCGCGAAGAGATGGCCGGAAATGCGGCGGCTGAGGCCAAGACTGAGTTCGATCGGGTGAATGCGCGCAGCTATGAGTATCAGGCGGCCAAGCGCGAAGCCGAAGCCGATAAAACGTTGTATGCCGAACTGGTGCGCAAGATCAAGGAAGCCGGTATTAACGCAGGGTTCCAGAACAGCGCCATCCGGATTGCCGATGCGGCCCGCCCGGCACTCAAGCCGGTGTCGCCTGATATTCCGCTGAACGCGCTTCTGGCACTGCTGTTTTCAGCGTTGATCGCAGGGACCGCGGCGGTGGTTGGCGATCTTCTCGACAAAACTATTAAAGATCCTGAGCAGGTGGCGCGCACATTGCGCACGGAAGTCATCGGCAGCCTGCCGCTGCTGAAGAACGTGCCGGGTGGGCGGGTGCTGGCGCTGCCGGCGTCTTCAGGAGGAGGGACGGTCGAGGAACGCGATCCAGGTGGATTCCGGGAGAGCGTGCGGACCTTGCGAAACTCGATTCTGCTTGGCAATCTCGATCAGCGCTACCGGTCGCTGCTGGTGACCAGCGCCGCGCCGGCCGAGGGCAAGACCACTACTGCGGCGAACCTGGCGGCGGCCCATGCCGAGCAGGGCCAGCGTACTTTGCTGATCGACGGTGACCTGCGGCGGCCGAGCGTGCACCGGAGCTTCAATATTCCCGGCGGGGTGGGGCTCGCCAATGTTCTGCGAGGGGAGTTTCATTGGCGCGCGGCGGTGATCCAAGCGGAAGGCTTGCCGGATCTCTACGTGCTTCCGGCCGGAGCACCTTCGCGGCACTCCGCTGATCTGATCGGGCGCAGCCTGATGGAGATGATCGACGAAGCCGCGGCCGACTACGACCTAGTGATCGTCGATGCGCCACCGCTGCTGGGCTTCGCCGAACCCTTGCAGATGGCCACGGCAGTGGACGGCGTGCTGGTGGTGGCCCGCGCCGGTCGGACCACGCGCAAGGCAGTGGCGGCGGTGCTGGCGACGCTCAACCGGGTTCGCGCCAAAACCATCGGTCTGGTGCTTAACGAAGTACACCGAGAGTTGAGTGAAAGCTATTACTACTACGATTACTATCGGTCTTATTATCGGACTCCGGAATTGGAACACCAGGAATCGGAACGCATGGACAGCGCGGAGAGTAGGGTAGCGACGTGAGTGTGGTGCTGGGCGTCCATGATGGGCACAACGCTTCGGTGGCGCTGCTGCGCGACGGCCGGATCGAGCTGGCGCTGCAAGAGGAACGTCTCACGCGGGTGAAGAATCAGGGCGACGCTCCGGGACGGGCTTTGCGTGCGGCTCTGGCTCTCGCCAACTCCACGCCGGCTGCGGCGGGGCCTCCTGTGGTCGCTGCGCTTAACGGCCACTACATGAACTATCACCAATGGCAGCGGGAAACTATCTTGCGAGACTATGCGCGCTGCTCGAGTATGGGCTCGCGCTTGAAACAATGTCTCAAGACCTCGGCTTTAGATCGGATGTATCAGCACCGGAGGGCGGCGGAGCGCGCCGAGCATCTGCGCGCGATCGGCTTGAGTGACGGGCAACTCGCGCCGGTGGAGCATCATCAGGCGCATGCGGCGGCGGCCTACTACACGTCGCCCTGGGGACGACGAACCGGGGCCAAAGTTCTGGTGCTCACCTGCGATGGTTCGGGCGACCGGTTGTCGGCCACGGTGAGCATAGGAGAAAAGGGTCAACTCACGCGAGTGGCCCAAGTGAGCGAACACGATTCAATCGGGCGGTTGTACGCGCTGGTGACGCGATGGCTGGGGATGGTCCCGCAGGAACACGAGTATAAAGTGATGGGCCTTGCTCCCTATGCGCAGAATTCGCGGGGGGCGGCGAACGTAGCGCGGGCGCTCGAAGAGTTGTTCGAATTCACCGGTGACGGCCTCGGCTGGCGGCGGAAGAAGGGCGTGCCGTCCTTGTACGCGGCTTACGAATTCCTGGGATCCCTGCTCGAAGGACAACGCTTCGACTGGGTGGCGGCGGGAGCGCAGCGTTTTATCGAGTTGATGCTCACGCGTTGGGTGGCCGGCGCGGTCCGCGAAACCGGGATCGGCCGGATCGCTTGTGCGGGCGGAGTGTTCATGAACGTGAAGGCCAACCTCGCTATTCTCGAACTTCCGGAAGTGGAAAGCATGTTCGTATTCCCATCCTGCGGGGACGAATCGAACAGCATCGGGGCGGCATGCTTCTCGGCGGCGCAGCGAGGCGACGAAATCGAGCCGCTGGGCGCGTTCTACTATGGCGAGCCCATCACCGACGGCGAGGCGGAAGTGGCTCTGAAGGATGCTTCACAATACACAGGACTCCGCTTTGGCTGGATTTCGGATATCGAGAAAAGGGTGGCGTGCCAGTTGGCCCAGGGCCGCATCGTAGCACGGGCGAAAGGCACCGCGGAGTTCGGAGCGCGAGCGCTCGGAAACCGGTCGATATTGGCTCGCGCCGACTCACCTTCCGTGGCCCGCACCATTAACCACGCCATAAAGAATCGCGACTTCTGGATGCCCTTCGCGCCGGCGGTGTTGGCCGAGCGCACGGAGCGCTATTACGAAAAACCCAAAGCGGTCGATTCGCCCTACATGATGTTTGCGTTTCGGACGCGGCCGGAACGCCGACCGGCGCTCGCCGGGGCCCAGCATCCTTACGATTTCACCACTCGCCCGCAGGAGGTTCGAGCCGAGCATAATCCCGCTTTTCACCGGATGCTCGAAGAGTACGAAGCGATCACTGGAGAGGCTGCGGTGCTGAATACTTCCTTCAATTTGCATGGCGAGCCGATCGTGTACCGCGCCCGCGATGCAGTGGACGTGTTTCTCCGCAGCGGCCTGGAATACATGGCACTAGCCAACTGGTGGGTGGAGAAGGCCGCGTGACGACGCTGGTGACCGGCGCGGCCGGGTTCATCGGGTATCATCTGGCGGCCCGGCTGCTGGCCGAGGGCTGCCGTGTCGTGGGCGTGGACAACCTGAACTCCTACTACGATCCGCGCTTAAAGCGCACGCGGCTCAGGCTCCTGGCGGCCCATCCGGCATTCGAGTTCGTGGAGGCGGATCTCGCCGACCGACCGGCGGCCGAAGCGTTGTTCGCGCAACGTGCGAAGAAAGACGCCTATCAGGTGGTGATCCATCTGGCCGCCCAGGCAGGTGTGCGGCACTCGCTCGAGAATCCGCATGCTTACACGGAATCGAATGTCACCGCATTTCTGCACGTGCTCGAAGGCTGCCGCCGGAGCAAGATCGGGCGGCTGATTTACGCTTCTTCGAGCTCGGTGTACGCCGGCAACCGGAAGACGCCGTTTGCGGTGGGCGATCCGGTGGAGACGCCGGTTTCACTGTACGCGGCAACTAAGCGCGCGGGTGAGTTAATGGCTCATAGCTACTCGCACCTGTTCGGGATCGCCACCACTGGCTTACGCTTTTTCACCGTGTACGGGCCGTGGGGGCGGCCGGACATGGCGCCCTGTAAGTTTGTAGACGCGATCGAGCGGGACGAGGTCATCGATCTCTATAACTACGGGCGCATGCAGCGCGATTTTACCTATGTGGACGACATCGTGGAAGGCTTGGTTCGGGTGATCGAGCGGCCGCACTCGGGCTACCGTTTGTACAATGTCGGCCACGGCTCTCCGGTGGGACTGCTGGAATTCGTCCATGTTGTCGAGAAGGCACTGGGGAAGCGCGCACGAAAGCGGTTTCTTCCAATGCCGCCGGGAGACGTGATCTCCACGCACGCCGAGGTTGAGGATTTCTTTCAGTACACCGGGTTCCATCCGGCCACGCCGGTAGGCCTAGGCGTCGACCGCTTGGTGGCTTGGCATCGCGATTATATGCGGCATGTTCCTAGGCGTATTCCTCAACGAGAGAGAGCCACGATGGCATGAGTAGTCCGAGTGTTTCGACGGCAACTCCGACTCCTTTGCCGGGTTGGCGGCCACTGCTGCACGCGGCGAGCCTCACCGGGGCGGCTGCAGTGGCGGGCGCGGTGTTGAGCGTGGTGGCGACCAAGATCTTCGCGGCGATGCTTGGCCCGGCCGAGGTGGCCGTGCTGGCAACGCTCCAGCAGATCCGGCAAGCGGGCGTGACCGGGGCGACGCTCAACGGGCAGACGGCGCTGGTGCGAGGGGCCAGCGCGCGCAGCGGCCACGAACGACGCCAGTTTCTGCGCACGGCGTTGCTTTTGATGGGGACGGCCACCGTGTTCATGACGGCGTTGGCGCTGGCGGCGCCCGGATGGGTAGCGACCTCCGCGGGCTTGGGTGCGGCGCGGGCGGGAATGGTCCGCTGGCTAGCACTGCCGCTGGTGTTTTCGAGCGCGTTGGTGTTTCTGAGCGCGGTCCTAAACGCGCGCGGGGACATCAGCCGGCTGGCCTTGGTTCAGTTGGCTTCCCCCGCGGTGATCGCGCTGTTAGCGTATCCAGTGGCCACGATGGTTCGCGGTGGACGGGAAAGCGCGCTGGTGTGGTGGCTGGCGGTGGCGACGGCAGCCGCAGCCGCTGTTGCGGCGATTCTCGCAGCGCCGCTATCACCCATTGTGTTTGGCCGAGTACGCCCAAGCCGCTGGTATCGAGGTCCTCGGCGATGGTGGGATCAGGAGGCGGCCCGGGGATTTTTGACCATGTCGGGATCCATGGTGGCGGGCGGCGCGGCGGCGTCCCTGGTGCTGTTGGCGGCGCGGGCTCGGATCCTTCACCAGCAGGGATTCGCCGTGGCCGGACAATTTGATGCTGCGTGGGCTATCAGTATGAATCACGTTTCGCTGGTTCTTGCGTCCTTACAGACGTTTTGCCTGCCGGCACTCGCGCGCACGCGCGATCGAGCCGAGCGCAGCGCTCACCTGACGCGCATGTTAACGGCGGCGGCGCTGGCGGCAGCCGCGGTGGTGTGCGTCCTGGCGGTGCTGAAGCCGGTCGTGCTCGCGCTGTTTTATTCAAGCGCTTTCCTCGAAGCCTCGCACTATCTGCGCTGGACGCTGGTGGGGGATTATCTGAAAGTTTCAAGCTGGGTACTATCGATTCCGATGCTGGCGGCGGCGAATATGCGCGCGTTCCTGGCGGCGGATCTGACGGCCTATGCGGTGTTCGCTGTGGGAGCAGCGGCGGTGGGCCATTTCCGCGGAGCGGCCGAAGGAACGGCCGTCGCCTTTGTGCTGATGTATGGAACTCACTTGGGGGTTTGCGGCGCCATCGCCTGGCGGCGCTATGGATTCCGGCCAAGCCCGCGGACGACGATGATCTGGGTCGCTGCCTTCCTGGCCGTAGTCGCCGTCTCGGCGGTTACGTGGAGGGCGGGATGACGTTGTCTGTGGCGATTGCCACGTATAATCGCACCGCGATGGCACAGCAGGCGATCGAGGCGGTGCTTGATCAAACGCGGCCGCCAGATGAAATCGTGGTGACCGACGACGCGTCGACCGATTCTACTTGGGCGACGCTGACGGAACTGGCCGGCCGGCACCCTCGCTTGCGTATTTTCCGGCGCGAGCGCAATTCGGGCGGCGTGGAGAACTGGAATTTCGCGATAGCGCAGACGTGCGGCGATTACATCGCCTGGTGCTCGGATGACGACCGCTTTATGCCGAGCCATTTGGAAGCCTCGGTCGAGTACCTGGAGGCGCACCCCGAGGTCGGCCTGGTCCACGCCGGTTTTGTCGACGTGATCGAAGTGGAGGGAACCGTGCAGAAAGCAGCTCGTCGTCTGCGATTTCCGCAGACCAGGATCGTCACCAAGGCGAGCCTGATTGGCTATTCGAAGCCTACCATGGCCGCAGTTGAACCGAGCTTGATCCCGGCGCCTTTCGCGCTGAAACTGCCGTCGGAGGAGGCGAGCATGGGGTTCAGCTCCCGCATTCCATACGAGCTGGAGATATCCAGCGCCTGGCTGGCGAACACCGGCGCGACGCTCATCTTCCACGTGCGCATCGATGACTGGTCGGAGGCGCGGCGGACGGCTGATCCGAAGGCAAGCGGTTGAATCACCGGGGTGATATCGGCAGCCGAAGCCGGGTTCGCCATAAATGCCGCGAACAACAACAGCAAGCCTCGAAGAACATTTTTTTTCATCGTGTAATGAGAATAAGTCCTGTGGTTGCACCGATCAAGGAACGAAATACCAGGACGATTGGCAGGCCAAGAACCGGGACCTTCTTACCATGGCGAGTAGGACGGACGATCCAGCGGGAATGCACGGGTGCGACGGTTTTCTTGATGGCGCTGGCTGTGGCGGCGACGCTGGCGATCTGGAGCACCGATCCGTTCGTGGAATGGGCCTACGAAGGTGCA
>Ga0070735_10002275_pt1 | contig 17565 bp, 17 predicted proteins | sample Coa_R1_FD_66443 | JGI IMG/M metagenome (GOLD analysis project Ga0070735, IMG submission 66443) | Surface soil microbial communities from Centralia Pennsylvania, which are recovering from an underground coalmine fire - Coalmine... | ecosystem: Environmental > Terrestrial > Soil > Unclassified ... | reverse complement strand
TTTTTCCACCATGCACGAAGTTGCAATCGTTGGCGCTGGCCCGTACGGGCTTTCCATTGCTGCTCATCTGCGCAGCCACTCAGTTTCGTTCCGTATTTTCGGTCCTCCAATGGACACCTGGATTTCCCACATGCCCAAAGGGATGTGCCTGAAATCTGACGGATTCGCCTCAGACTTGTACGACCCGGATCGCACTTTCACGCTGAAGGCGTTCTGTGCCGAGCGAGGGATTCCGTATAAGGACATGGGGCTCCCGGTTCGTTTGGAAACGTTCACCTCTTACGGTGTCGCTTTCAGTAAACGAATGGTCCCAGAACTTGAAAACAAGATGGTCCTGGCGATTCAGCGCGAAGGCGATGGTTTTGTGCTCCAGCTCGAAAACGGAGAGACCTGCAGGGCCAAGCGTGTGATCCTTGCGGTTGGAATTACGCATTTTGAGTACCTGCCAGACGCACTAGCGAAACTGCCAGCAGAATTCATTTCCCACAGTGCCAGGCAGAAGGATCCCGCAACGCTTAAGAATCGGAATGTCGTAGTGATTGGAGGCGGCGCCTCGGCCCTCGACCTCGCCGGACTGCTTCACGAAGCGGGCGCGAATGTTCAGCTCATAGCTCGGAAGCCAGAGCTCAACTTCCATAGCAAGCCGACAGGCAAGCCGCGCTCATTGTGGAAAAGACTGCGGCATCCCGATTCGGGGCTTGGTCCCGGAATGCGATCTCGATTCTATGCCAACGCGCCGTGGGCGTTCCGTTACCTTCCGGAGAAGCTGAGGCTCGATGTTGTAAAGCGTGCGCTTGGTCCGTCCGGGGGCTACTTCATTCATGACATGGTCGTCGGCAAAGTGCCGCTCTTGTTGGGATATACCACGCATCGCGCCGAAGTTCACGGGAAGAATGTCCACCTTTACCTACGAGATCAGCAAGGAACTGAAAAGAAAGTTGTAACAGAGCACGTCATTGCGGCCACAGGTTACAAAGTGAGCATCGATCGACTCAAGTTTCTGAGTGGGGAGATTCGTGCACAGATCCGAACGAATGAAGGCTCGCCGGTGCTCTCACGGCGGTTCGAGTCGAGCGTCGCAGGATTGTATTTTGCGGGACTCGCCTCGGCCAACAGCTTTGGACCGGTAATGCGATTTGCCTTCGGCGCGGGATTTGCGGCGCGGCGTATTTCGGACGCAGTCGTGAGTTCAATCGCAGTTAGCCCAGCGAAAGTGGGTGCAAGTCAATTGGCGGTAAGCGAAAAGTAGTTTCAGCGGGGCATTTGTATCTATGAAAAGGGAGACAATCGCAATTCACGGAGGCTGGGACGGCGACCCAGCCACGAAAGCCGTGGCTGTCCCCATTTACCAGACCGTTGCGTTCGAATTCGACAGCGCAGAGCATGGAGCCGCCCTGTTCAATCTAGATGTGCAGGGGAACATCTACACCCGAATTGGTAACCCGACGAATGCCGTACTGGAAAAACGCGTCGCAGCACTCGAGGGCGGCGTTGACGGTCTGAGTGTGAGTTCCGGAATGGCGGCGATCGAATACGCGCTGATCAACATCACCGAAGCCGGGAACAACATTGTTTCAACTCCGCAGTTATATGGCGCCACATACACACTCCTTGCGCACATTTTCCGCAAACGAGGAATCGAGGCTCGTTTCGGCGCGACCGATCGGCCAGAGGATATCGAGAAGCTGATCGACGAGAACACGCGCGCTGTCTATTGTGAGAGCGTTGGCAATCCTGCCGGCAACGTTGCCGATATCGAGGGGCTAGCGAAGGTCGCACATAAACACGGAGTCCCATTGGTCGTCGACAACACCGTGGCGACGCCAATCCTGCTTCGACCTATCGAGTACGGCGCCGACGTCGTTGTGCACGCCATGACCAAGTTTATCGGAGGTGCCGGGACCAGCATCGGCGGGATGATCGTCGACTCGGGCAAGTTTCCGTGGAGGCAGTATCCGAAGAAGTTCTACATGCTGAATGTGCCGGAGATTGCGTATCACGGGGTGGTCTACGTCGACCAGTTCGGGGATGCCGCATATGTGGCGCGGTGTCGCACTGTGTGCCAAAGAAACACGGGAGCGACGCTGTCTCCCTTTAACGGGTTCCTGTTTTTGCAAGGTATTCAGACGATGGCCCTCCGTATGGAGCGCCATGTAGAAAATACGCGCAAGGTGGCCGAGTTCTTACGTGATCATCCGATGGTTGCTTGGGTGAATTACGCAGGCTTTCCTGATAACCCGCTCTATCCAATGGCACACAGATACCTCGGGAACAACTTCTGTTCGCTGCTGACATTCGGAGTGAAGGGCGGATACGAGGGCGGCCGAAGATGTTTTAACGCCTTCCGATTGTTCAAGCGGATGGTGAACATGGGGGATGCAAAGTCGTTGACGTGCCATCCTGCCTCAACGACTCATAGGCAGCTTACGCCGGAAGAACAGGCGAAAGTGGGCGTGACACCAGAAATGTTGCGGTTGAGTGTAGGTATCGAACATATCGAGGACATCCTTGAAGATCTCGGGCAAGCTCTGGAGCAAGCTCGGATATCAATTGACGAGCCGGTAACAGCAACTTCAGGGGGGATGTAATGCCGCTGATTATCGAAGGATCGAGGGTCCCGACACGCTGGCTTGAGCGCAAGCCTGCAGGACGCGTTGTGCCGATCGATAAAAGCGACACGAACTCCGGCTCCATTCGAATCGCTCTAATCAACAACATGCCCGATGCGGCGCTCGAAGACACGGAGCTACAGTTCTTCGATTTGCTCGACGCTGCTTCAGAGAATCTGCCAGTAGTAGTGAAATTGTTCTCGTTGTCGGGAGTTCCACGCGCTGACCGCGGGATGCGGCACCTCAACAGTTTCTACTCTGAACTCGAAGAGCTCTGGAATACTCCATTTGATGCTTTGATCATGACGGGGACGGAGCCGAAGTGCGCTGATCTACGAGAGGAGCCATACTGGGCCACCCTAACGCAAGTGCTCGACTGGGCGGTAGAGAATACCGCGTCGACGATACTTTCCTGCCTGGCAGCTCACGCAGGCGTCCTACACAATGACGGGATCGATAGGCATCGGCTAGATGACAAGAGGTTCGGCGTTTTCGAATTCCCAAAGCTCCTCAACCATCAATTGACAGCCGGAGGAGGAGAAAGGGTTCGGTTTCCGCATTCTCGCTGGAATGAAGTCGGGGCGGATGCACTGGCAGCACGCGGTTATCAAGTGTTGACGGGATCGGCCGAGGCCGGAGTGGATTTATTTGTTAAGCAGCGGAAGAAGAGTCTATTCGTCCATTTCCAGGGACATCCGGAGTACGGTGCCGAAACTTTGTTCAAGGAATATCGAAGGGATATCAGACGTTTCCTGCATGGAGAGCGGGAGAATTATCCTTCCATGCCCAAAGGGTATTTCGATAAGGAATCCACTTGCTCCCTCGGATCATTTCAGAGATTCATTGGATCTGAGAGACGGGAAGGACTCATGGAGAACTTCCCGGAGGCTGCGGTCGTGCGAACCTTAAAGAAAACATGGCAATCGTCGGCCACAGGAATTTACGGCAATTGGTTACAGTACCTGCTGTCAAAAAAGGAAAATACATCGAGATCTCGAGCAATGGGAGTCCTGCGGGGAACTGCTCATCGTTCCTCTCTCGAAGTAATGGTACGGAGCCGCCCAGCGGCGGGATGAATGGCGGGCATTAGATACGACAAAGCCTTGCCGGTAACGGTTTCATAAGATGATACGAGGGGCCCTTGAAATTGCCAGTTCTGTTCAGTCGGCTTCTGGGTAGGATCGCGTTAATCGCTCCAGGCGGATTCAGCGTGCGACCACGGCTGCATCGGATGCGCGGCGCTGCTATCGGAAAGAACGTTTGGATCAGCCAATTTGTCTACCTTGATGAAGTGCACCCCGCGGATGTCACGATCGGCGACAATTGCACAATCGGTCTTAGAACATCGATCATTTCACATTTTTATTCGGGTCCAAGAAGACCGGTCAGTAACGGAAAAGTGGTAATCGAGAACGATGTTTTCATCGGCCCACATTGCGTCATTTTGCCGAATGTGAAGATCGGGGAAGGCGCAGTCATCAGAGCCGGTACGGTGGTGAGCCGAAATGTTCCGCCTCGTACTTTCTGGGGGACACCATCCGCGGAAGCTCTAGGAGTGGCCACCGTCCCTTTGACGCCGGAACATACCTACGAAGAGTTTTTGGATGGACTGAAGATGCGGGTAAAACGCCAGACTCAGTCGGCGACCACCTCAAAGTAAGCTTGGTCGCTGACTTGCCTGTGATGAAGAAAACAACCGGGGGACTATGCCAATAGAAACGACAGCAATAGAACAAGAGATTCGTAAATTCCTGACCGAGGAGTTTCTGTCTGGTAACAGCGAAATCCTGAACGACGACGTTCCCTTGATGGGTAATGTGATTGACTCCCAAGGAGTCATTAACCTAGTGGCATTTCTCCAACAGCGTTTCGACGTAGAAGTCAGAGACGACGAGGTGGCGAGTTCCAACTTCGACTCGCTGAAGACGGTGGTCGCCTACGTCGAAGCGAAGCTCCGTAGCAAAGGGTAGAGCGGGCCCACTCTGGTACCTTGGCGTATCTCGGTTAGCTTGGCGCATTCGGTCCTGCAAGGAAGCCCCCGTCTAAAATAAGAGATTGACCAGTCATGAACGAAGCTTGATCTGAGCACATCCAGAGGACAGCCTCTGCGACTTCCGACGGCTTTCCAAAGCGGCCGATCGGGTGACAACCTTTAACATATTGCTGAACTTTTGGCGCGCCGAAAAGGCGGTCTGACATTGATGTCTCGATGACCGCCGGACAGATGGCATTGATTCGAATGCCACTTTTCGCTGTTTCGAGCGCAGCCGCTTTGGTAAGTCCAATAACGCCGTGTTTGCTGGCCGTGTAGGCCGCTGCGCCTGCGCTTCCGATAAACCCCATCGTAGAAGCCATGTTGACGATGGCTCCTCCGCGACGCTGCTTCAGCATCTGCCGAATCTCGTATTTCAACGATAACCAAACGCCTTTCAGATTTACGTTCATTGTCCGGTCCCAATCCTCCTCCGATTGGGTGATGATCGGTACCCAAACGCCTTCGATGCCGGCATTGTTGAATGCAATGTCCAGGTGACCGTATTCGGTGATGCTCCTTTGGATGAGCGCCTCGACATCAGAGGCTTTTGAAACGTCCGTTTTTACAAACAGAGCTTCAGCCCCCTCCCCTCGAATCTTCGCGACGGTTTCCTCGCCTTCTGGCTCTCGCCTGCCTGCAACAACAACCTTTGCTCCAGCCTTGGCGAAGAGGACTGCGGTTTCGCGTCCTATCCCTGAGGTTCCGCCGGTCACGACAGCCACCTTACCGCCCAGTTCGATTGCCATCAAATTTCCTCTAGGACCGCTTCCTGCCGGTCAGAGTTGGTAACTCTAAAAATCTCCCGTAAACTTCGAAGGGATACCTTCACTGACAGGAGCGCTGGGTGTCAAGCGGCCCAGCAGCACGATGCCCGCAGAAGCGCAGATCACACCGGATCGACTTGTTGGAGCCTGGAAATTGGTCCGCGCAATAAGCACCACAGCAGCGGGCGAGCGAAACGAGAATCCCTACGGTTTGAGCCCGTCTGGCTTGCTGACATATTCTTCTGCGGGGATTGTGATCGCACTGATCAGTTTCGGCGGCCGCAAACCCCTTTCCGTGAAGGCCAGAGCGGAAGAGAAGGTGGAGGCTTTCGACACATTTCTCGCCTACACTGGCCGATACTCCCTGGTAGGCAACCGAGTGACGCATCGAGTTGAAATCTCCTCTATCCAAAACTATGTGGGTAGGGATTTGGTTCGTGCGGTGAGCTTCGACGGCGATCAGATGACGTTGGTCACCCCTCCTACGCCAGTGAACGGCAAGGTTCAGACTCTTGAGCTGACCTGGCAGCGCTTGCCGGAAGGCGAATCACTCAAGTCGTGACTGGAAGGGTCGTGAGCCCTCTAAAGCCGAATGTGGAAGCCCACCGCGGCCGCGCGGCGGCGAGCTTCATGTTTGGAAAAGTCTGGACGAGCTTCTGGATTGCAATCTGTCCCTCCAGGCGTGCCAGCTGAGCGCCAATGCAGAAATGGATGCCCGCACTGAATGCCAGGTGCTGGTTGTTGAGCCTGCCTAGATTCAATTGATTCGGTTGCTCGAATTGTTTTGGATCTCGATTGGCAGCTCCTAGCATGCAGAGGATCGTCCAGCCTTTCGGAATGCGCTGCCCGCAAACGTCAATGTCTTCTTTGAGTACGCGGGCCGTGAATTGGACTGGACTCTCGAATCGAAGAAGTTCTTCCACGGCGGACCGAATCATTTCCGGTTTCTTCTTGAGTTCCTCTAGTTGATCCGGATTGCGCAATAGCGTGTATATTCCGTTGCCGATCAGATTTCGGGTGGTCTCGTGCCCGGCAAAGAGCAGCGAAACGCACTGAGCGTAGAGTTCTTCCTCGGTGAGGACGTCGCCTCCTTCCTCAATGTCGATGAGAAGGCTGATCAGGTCGTTTCCCTTGTTCTGCCTTCGTTCCGCGACGGTCTTTCTGAAGAACTCCGTTAGCTCGATCAGAGCATCCTGTGCCGCACGCGCCTCTTCCACCGTGCGATTCGGATTACCTCTGAATAGGGCGATTGCTCGCGATGCGTTGACGAATGTTCCGTGAAGAGCCTCCGGTACTCCTAGCAATTCGGAAATAATTCGCACCGGCATGGGATTCGCGAATTCGCTCATGAGATCGACTTCCGAGCTGCCGTGTAAGCGGTCCAGCATTCGCTGGACGATCGCCTCGGCTTGAGGACGCAATCCCTCCACGGCTGCAGGAGAAAAGCCCTTATTAAGCAATTTGCGCAAGCGCGTGTGTTCCGGTGGATCCATGAAAATAAGCCACAAGCTCAAGTAATGTGCGAGCTGGCTGAACTCCGACTGGCGGCTGAGAGGTAGTGACAGCAACATCTGCTTTGCACGTTTGGCTGAAACTCTCTGGTCCTTCGCTATGGCAGAGCATTCGGAGTGGCTAAAGACCGCCCACACAGCCCATTTCCCGCCAACGTCGATGTAATGCAAGGGACCTTCTTCGTGAAGATGGGCGTATGTGGGATACGGATCCTGCAGAATGTCGTCACTGAAGACGAGCTTCTTTTGGGCAGTGCTAAGCTTGGGCAACTTGCTTCACCTCGTCAGGCGCAAGATTTGGGGGAGAGAATTCTGAGACATTGAGTTTAACATTGGACTCAATTTGCTCAATGAAACGGAAGTCGCTCGACGTGCAATCATGGATTTGCGACCGGAACCAGGGATGAGCTCAATACAGAGAATCTCGGACATCGTCAGAGTATGGGCAGAGCGGTCAGCAGATCACCCCGCGTTAGTCGAACCATCCTGCACTTTGACCTACCGGCAACTGCTGGCCGAAATTGAGAGAACAAAAGAGTGGTTGACGGAATTGGGCATCAGGCCCGGAGACCGCGTCATGCTCGTGTGCGAGAACTCTCGGGCTTTGATTGTTTTGCTCTTTGCTCTTGCGGACCTCGATGCCTGGCCGGTATTGGTAAACGCTCATCTCTCGGCAGAGGAGGTCGACAAAATTCGCGAGCACAGCGGAGCCCGGAGGGTCATCTACACAACGAGCATTTCGCCGGTTGCCATGAAGCATGCGAAACGAGACGCCGCGACGATCAGCGAGGTGGGCGCACTAGGTGCAATCGGCGTTGGTTCCTCGAACGAGGTGACAAAACCCGAAGCCGTCGAAGTGGGGAGCCCGGACAACGTTGCTGCGCTGATCTATACGTCCGGCACAACAGGCCTCCCCAAGGGAGTAATGCTGAGCCATAGAAATGTTCTCTTCATGGCGCAAGGTGCGGCAAACATAAGATCAATTGTCCCCGACGATCGAGTGCTAGGCGTACTCCCGATGTCCCACGCCGTAGGATTTTCTGTCGTGATGCTAGGAACGTTGCTGAAGGGGGCAACGCTTTACGTAGCCCCACGGTTTGATCCCATTTCCGGAGCGAATTTCCTTGTCAAAGAACGGATCACGATTTTCCTCGGCGTCCCTGCGATGTTTATGCAGCTTCTTCAGTACGCGAAACTGCGCGGATTCTCGTCGCTGCATTTTCCAAGCCTTCGCATTGTTTCGTCCTCCGGAGCTCCTCTTCAGCAGAGCGTGAAAAACGCAACCGAGAGCCTGTTGGGACTGGTGCTGCACAACGGCTATGGCGTGACAGAGTGCTCTCCAACCATCGCCCAGACCAGAATCGAGGAACCGAGAGCCGATGTGTCGGTGGGTCGCGTATTTCCGGGAGTGGAAATCAAAATTGTTAAACCCGACGGAACTCTTGCTCTCGATGGGGAAGTTGGGGAACTGCGAGTCCGTGGCCCCAACATCATGAAGGGTTACTACAAAGCGCCTGAAGAGACGGCGGCTGTGATCGATTCAGAAGGATGGTTCAACACTCGCGATCTGGCGAAGATGGAAAGCGGGAACCTCTTTATCGTGGGACGCGCTAAGGAATTGATTGTCCATCTCGGCCTGAATGTCTATCCGATTGAGGTCGAGGCCGTTTTGAACACGCACCCGGCCGTGCTCAGATCTGCAGTGATAGGGCGCCCGATCCAGGGAGACGAGGAGATATTGGCCTTTGTGCAACTCAACGATGGAGCGGCTGTCACGACAAACGAACTGGGCGCTTATGTTGCGGCACATCTGGCCTCATACAAGCGTCCGTCCAAGATCGTAATTGTTCAGGAACTGCAAACGACTCCGACCGGAAAAGTCGTAAAAGCCGGACTTCATAAACTGTTGCCCGAACCTTCGCCTGCACTCTAATCCGCGACCTTCCTACAGCGGAATCTCGATCAGTGTCGGCCCCTCGCTAGAAAACCCTTCCTTCAGCGCCTTCGCAAACGCGTCCAGTGACGTGACACGCGTCGCTGGAACGCCCATTCCTTTCGCCAACTGAACCCAATCGAGATCGGGACGTCCGATCTCGAACATTTCCTTCGCCTTCGGCCCCGGTTCGCCGATTCCCAGATAAGAAAACTCTCGCTTGAGGACCGCATATGTGCGGTTGGCGAAGATCACAGTTGTGATCTTCAGACCCTCGCGAGCCATAGTCCACAGGGCCTGGGGTGTGTATATTCCGCTACCATCAGCCGATAGACAGAGAACGCGTCGCTCCGGCGCGGCAATTGCGGCTCCGACTGCCAGCGGCATTGCGATCCCGATTGAGCCTCCCGTGTTGCCGAGCCACTCGTGTGGAGGAGCGTTGCGTGTGGCTGGCATTAACCCTCTGCCGGAAGTCATAGATTCATCGACGAGAATCGCGTGTTCCGGCAATAGCGCGCCTATCGTTGCCGAAACACCTTGTAGCGTAATCTCGCCCGTGGGTATTGATGGGCGTTCCAGTCCTGTAGAAGTGGAAACGGGTGGGTTTCGAGGGGATAAATCATCTGCGAGGGCGGATAGAGCCCCGACGACGTCTTCTTGCGGTTGGGCAAGGGTGTGGATTACGGCGTCTGCAGGTGTGAGCACGCTGTCCTTGCCCGGATACGCAAAGTAGGCGACTGGGGCCAAAGCTCCGACCAGAATGAACTGCCGAAATTCCTTCAACTGGTCTTTGGCCTGCTCAAGGATATATGCGATGCGGTCGACGACCGGAACACCAGCGCCGCGATCGAATCGCGTGAATGGGTAGGGTGAGAGCAGCTTCGCTCCTGTAGCATTCGCGATTCGACCAGCTTCGGATAGTCCTTTGCCATATAACGCGTGACCCGAGAGAAGGATCGCGGTTGGCTCGCCAGATCGCAACATAATCGCAGCACGTTCGATCGCTTTGCTATCGGGCATACGGGGCGCCGGAATCGGTATCGGCGATCCGGGAGTGCCGCCATCGCTCCACGCGACATCGGCCGGGACAATCAGGGTCGCAATGTGCCCCGGTGATGTGCGTGCGCCTAAGACTGCCTCGGCAGCATCGCGCGCAATATCCGCGGATGAGCACGAGGTCCGCAGCCATTCGGAATATGGTCGCGCAATACCTTCGATGTCAGAGGTCAGTGGTGCATCATGCTGGAGGTGGAAAGTTGCATGCTGGCCGACAACGTTGACGATCGGTACGCGAGCGCGGTACGCATTGTGGAGGTTGGCGAGACCATTCGCGAGACCAGGACCGAGGTGCAACAGTGTGCAAGCCGGTTTTTCAGCCATCCGTCCATATCCGTCGGCTGCTCCCGTGACGACTCCCTCAAACAGCCCGAGAATCGATCGAATGCCCGGCACTTTGTCGAGGGCTGCGACAATGTGGATTTCCGAGGTGCCGGGATTTGAAAAGCAGACATTGACCCCATTCGCTACGAGAGTTTGGACAAGAGCCTCGGCGCCATTCATGTAATTTGAGATTTCAATGCGAACTTGGTACCGCCGCTAAGTAGCCGTCAACGACAGAGGCAAGTTTCTCATAATGGGTGGTCAGCATGCCGAGGTGATCGCCGGGAACGGTTTCGACCCTAAGGTTTGGAATGAGGTGAGACCATACGGCCTTTGGATCGTCCGGAAACTCGGTTACCTCTCTTGCGCGGATGAATACTACATCCCCCGAATAAGCGACAGGCTTATAGCGGCGGAGAGCTTTGTAAGCCGCCTCCTTGACTGGTTCCAGGGCGGGCGCAAATGTGGAAATTGCGTCTGCATTCGGTAGACCACCAAGACGTATATTGACCTGGGGAGAGCGCCCAAAGTTCACGACCCGTCTCTTCACACGTTGAGCGAGCAATCGCAGAAATTGCGCAGGCGCGAGGAAATTGATGTCAGGGTAGGAGTCCATCATTACGAGAAGTGCGACCTCTTCACCCTTTCGCGAAAGACGTGCGGCCATCTCAAGCGCAACGAGACCTCCAAGAGAATACCCGCCAAGCACGTAAGGCCCGTCCGGCTGAAACTGCAAAATAGCCTTCAGATAAAAATCCGCCATGTCTTCGATACGTTCAGGAGGCTGATCGAAGCCTTCGATTCCTTTTGGCTGAAGACCATACACAGGGTTTGGGGCGCGGAGGTACTTCACTAGGTGAAAGAACTCCGCCGGACCCCCTCCAAGTCCAGGCGCTATGTAGACCGGCAACCTGTCTCCTTGTTTGAGGAGGATGAGGGGAGACAGTTCCGGTGCCGAACGTTGTTCAAGCAGAGCTGCCAGCGATGAAATCGTCGGCACGTGATAAATCATCACCGGCGGCAACTCACGGCCGTATAACTCAGCGATTTCGCTGAACAGCTGGATTGCGAGCGCCGAATCTCCGCCCAAGTCGAAAAAATTATCGTCCGGGCCGATGGAGTTTACTTGCAGCAAGCGCTGCCAGATTTGGGAGAGCGCTGGAATCGTCGACGAGCCGCTTACGTTAGCCACTGTTAGGTTCGGTTCCCCAAGAAATAATGCCGGAACGATAGAACAATTTCTAGCCAATATGGCGGTACAGCAGATTGGATAGCCCAATCAAACATGCATCCGGGGCAATAGCAATAAGCCGTCTCACGTGCTTGATCATATTCTCCGGACCAGGTTTGCTCTTCTGCGCAGGATATCGCCAGTACTTGAGCGTACTGCCTGTAGCGCCCCAATGCTCCTTGAAAGTCGCTAATCCCTGGTTCTCCAGATCGGATCGCCCCATATCAAGCTCTTCCATGCCCCTTGACTTTGCATCTTGAATGGCATGCCAGAAGACCAATACATTTCCGCCCAAATTGCTGTAACGGGTGTCGCTGCAGCCATATTTGTAAACCATTTTTTTCTTGTAATCGATTGTGAGGATACTGGCCACCGGAATCTCGCCTTTGAATGACACTCGAATTTTGAGGTCCTTTCCAAAAGCTGTGATAAGAGAACGGAACCACTTTAAAGGGTGGGGAGGGAGACCATGGCGACGACGCGTGATGATCATCAGCGTGTAGAAGCATTCTAGAAGTTTTTCGGACGTACCTTCCTCGTACCGGAGCGACTCCCGCTCCGCGCGTCGAATCTTGCGTTGAACTGAATCTTTGCTGAATCGTTTGAAGAGTTGCTGCTCTGAAGGCCGCAAATCCAGGCGGTGAAAATGATACGTATTGCTGATGCTCAGACCAGCCTCTGCACTTGGTGTATAGCTGATTGGACGAATCTCGAAGTATTTCCAGTGATTCTCAGCTACGTCTTTGGTCATACCGCCGATGAAATGATCGAACGACGCTTGAGCCGCAACGAGCGGCTCACAGTGATCTGAGAATGGTAGAGAGACGAGCCGGCTGCCCGTGAGTGAGCTTCGAATTCTGCAGAGCGGCAAGGCATTGTCCAGAGGAATTCCGGGCGCGCTCGTGGTCAACACGACTGGGACATATCCGTAGCAGGACTTGAGTGCCTGAAGCCACTCCACTCGGTGAAAGATGGACGATTCGGGATGCCATTCCACAAAGGTCTTCCAGCGTGGATCTTGCAGGGGATCAATCTGGAAAAGCATCATTTCCCGTTCTCTGGATTGGAGAGCCGGTCGGGCACCAACCTCAGCTGAAGCTTCAAGCGTGGACATAAGGGACAAGGTTCATGGCAGACGCTTTAAGAGCCGGATCTCGGAAGTGCTGCAGATTCTGACGGAACGTTGCCAAACTGAACTCCGTAAGCAATTTGGGCGTGAACGGGGGATTACGCGCCTGGGGGAGAAGACAAACGTGGTACCCACGATTATCACATGTTTCACGCCTGAGTTCGAGAACAATGCGCTTTGAAAAAGGACTCGCCACCTCGGTAATAACGTTGGAGAAGGCTGATTATTGTTGTGGTGAGCGGTTGGAAGCGGAGTTCATGGCAACTGGTTTCCGTTGCGGCTCCTCCAAAGCCAGAACCGCAAAAGCGGTTGCGGCATCATTCATAAACAGGCGGGTGTAGGCCGACACATGCTTTCGCTTGTTGACCGACGAGGCGGGCCAATCTCCCTCCTGCGTTTGGTTCGTCCTTAACCATGACAGGCCTCTTTGCAGTTGAGGATTGTCAGTCGGGACACCCGCCTCTTCTAGGACATATACGAGCAGTCCCGTTGCAACCCCATCGCTGTTGCCAGACAACGGCGTGCCGTCTTCCCGGAGCCACATTTTAACGAGGGTCTTGGCGCTCCAGCCCCTCCAACTCCACGTGATAGAGGCCAGTCGCCATCCACCATCTTTTTGTTGTCTGTCCAGTGCTTCTCGAATGATCGCTTGTTGCTCTTCTCGAGTGAGCAAATCCGGAAACTTCGTGGAGGCCCAGAGAAGGAAAACGCGATTGATGGTTGATTGCGACGCGGCGTGATCCCGTAAATAGCCCCGCAGCAGAGCCAGATTCTCCTGGATCTCGGGGCTCGCGGAGTAACGCTCGGGGGCTATCCCAGTCGCAATTGCCGCCAGGCACGCACCGTAGTACACCGAGTCTTTTGCTTCCCATGGCTCCTGATCGAATTGGAGCCACGACCAGGACCCCTTTCCATCACCTGCCGTTTGCTGAAGTGACCACATGTTGTCGAAGGCGGCGCGAGTAACCGGGCTGAGTTTACCATCGGCAGCATCATAATTTGAGAGTACCAGTGCATTGAGAACGGACTCCGTCCCGCGGGACTCCGGGGTCTTTCGATCGTATCCCTCCTCGCTGTAATAAGGCTTGGTCTCGTTCCAAAGCCGCACTCGCTTTATCACATCATCGATCAGCAATCGCTCGTTCGGTGACAGATTCGGGTCCCCCTTTGCGAATCTGAGCGCTGGCCTGGCCAAAGCGTATGGCAGCGCGGTATGGCACGAAACGCAAAATGTGCCATGATCGCGGGACGAGCCCACCCACTGCATCCACCAGGCCTCGCGACCGTCTAAATAGCCCGCTGCCGCGCCTAGGTCTAATGAGGTTGAGATCTTGGCCGGTGCGCGCGAGCATCCCGACATGAACGCAAATGCCAAGAATGCGACGATGATCCCGGTGGGCGGGAGGCCAGATTTCATGGGTCTTAGTCGACTCAGCAAGGGGGAGAACATCGGCGTTCCCCGTGGGAACGTTGTCAAAATTATACAGCCGAAGTGGGAGGGCGGTTGCTCATTTACTTTGCCAGAACTCACACAGGACAGTCACTGCCCTCTCAAGAAGTTGCCGGGTTACGAGAACCATCCAAGCCGCCCGTCCAATTGAAGGTTGGAGAGATGTCTTCCAAGTGGAATGTAACATTCTTACTCGGTCTTTATTCCTCATGCGAATGCGAATTCCTTTTCCAGCAATAGCCCTAAAAGTCCTCCGCTGAAGCCAACCTGAGCGCAAGTCCTTTCGAAGGCATTCTGCGATAGAGAGGGAGATAGAGTGCTGTACCTTTGCATTTGCGACAAAGAAGGGAAGTTCGCCGTGCTGCATGAGGATCGAGAGCAAAAGGGTATCCTCACCTCGGAGCGCGGTGGGATCAAAGGGCCCTTGCTGAAGACATTTATGCAAGCGTCGGATTGCAAATCCCGCAGTATTCAAGAGCCGAATCCGTCCATCAGGCTGCAATGTTTGATTTTGGAGGGCGATCAATCGTAACTCTTCCGCTCGTCCTAACAAGGTTGAGCAGTCGCCTCCCAGATGAAGCTGAAAACATTTGTGCTGGGGAGATGCGGCGATCACACTGGCCAATGACGAAAGGCAGTCCGATTCGAGTCGGCAATCAGCATCCGTAAACAGCAGTATCTCTCCTTTCGACTGCGCCACTCCTCGGTTTCTGGCTGCGGGGATTCCGGCGTGAGCCTCCTGAATGATGGTTAGCGCATAGCTGTTCTGCCACATCCGAACCGAGTCGGGGGCCGCTTCTTTACTGCCGTCGTCAATAACAACCACCTCAAACGAGGGCGGATCGACTTGCTCTCCAATGGCTCGCAGACATCCGGCGAGCGTGTCCCAGTCGTTATAAACCGTAATCAGCACGCTGAAGAGCGGGGCTGGATCCGGGTTGGTTGCGTTTGCTGGCATTCCAAGTCGACCTTCCGTTTTGGCACGCGCGCGGAAACTAGGATTACACACACACATTCAAGTCACAATCGTGAGGGAGTTGCTGCGAGGGCACCTCGGTAACGAGAGAAGTGCGAACAGACTAGGACTACCGACGGCCGTGAGCTTCGTAGTGGCAGGCTGAGCAGAGCGTAATCAGGTTCTCTTCCGAATCTTCACCGGAATGGCTTCGGAAGCGCTGATGATGTACCTCGAGATTTGACATGCCGCCGCAGGATTGGCAGCGCCAGTTGTCCCTACGCAATACTCGCAAGCGCAGATCCTCATAGGTGACTGGATCAAGTCGCAAGCGCCCGCCTTTCACGAGGGATTCTCGCAAATGCCGTCTAAGAACGCCCGTTTCTGGTTGGACGGCATCAGCCGGAAGAAGCGCGTCATCGAGAACAGCAGAGTTTCGGGATTGCCATTATCGAGATTTGCCCCTGCCAGGAAGTCGGCGCAGATCATCTCCAGACAGTAGCCGCGGGATTTATCGGATCCGAGCATGAGTGCAGCCGTCTCGACCGCCTGCTCGATGATCGGAATCTGGCTCTTGTACAGCTTGAAATAGACCAGTTCCGACGGCTCCGTTTCTTTCCCCGTCAGTTCCTTCTCGACCTCTCTCCTGAATTCTTCTTTCGGCATTCCCCGCGCTTTGTGCAACCAGGTTGCACAATCGAAGCCCTGCCCGTCCTTGCGCGCGACTTTTGCTAATTCCACACTCTTCGACCACCCGACTCGCTTGAGCTCCTTACGGGCTTGAGGAGGTAGATGCTCGTGGATCGACATAAGGTAGTAGGCCTTCCTGCGAGATTCCGGAAATCGCCGCTCCAGAAATTCGTCGAAGGATTTCAGGTTCTCAAGCCGCCAATACTGTTCCGCGCGAACTTCGCAGAGGTACCGCCCCAGTTCCACGAACTTTGTGTCGCGTTCGGCCTCTTTCCGCTGCTCCCAGGCCAGGATCTCGTCGATTTTGCCGAGCACGAAGAGGGCTCGCCGTTCGTTGAGCTTTGGGGCCATCGGCGGATTCCTAGTAAGTAAGCTCGTCAAGCCAACCAAGATCTTGTGCTCCGGGACGGCGAACCAGCGTTGAGAGGGTGAGTTCCTGCTTGCCCAGACAGAAGCCCACGTAGGGACAGCTGCTGCATGGATTCTGCGGAAACCGTATCCCGCTGTGCGGCAGAAACTGCGCCGACTGAATTCGCCCGATCGTGTCCTTGACGAGCTCCCCGAATTCTTCCCGCTGGGCGTCGGTGATGGTCGTGCGCAGATATTGAACTTCCGCCATACGCTTGCGCACGAAGACGATCTGCGCCACTTCGGAGATACCGGTCATCCACGAATAGCAAACCAGTTGCGGATCAAGGGCCAGCAACCCGTCTGGTTCCTCGGGATAACGGCTGGAACTGGTTTTCCACTCCAGCAGACAGCGCGTTCCATCCAGGTCGCCGATTGCATCGATGTAGGCGATGAAGTTGTTTGATCCAGCCAGCGGCCTCGATACTTTGATCTGCAGATTGCGACGAGGCTGGCGGACGCGAATACGGTTGTCCTGGCAGAAGCGCGTCAGAAGCTGGATGCCCTGTCCTAGCATCCGGTCCCAGCTGTCGCGCTCCGAGAACTCCAAATTGCTGGCCTTGCAGGCGGACCATTCGCGGAAGAAGACGTCGCCAGGGTCCTCGCGTCGGAATAAGGCGCCGAGAGCCTGCTCGAAGGCTCGTCCGAACAGCATAGAGGCTCGATTGTCCTTCTGCTTCCATCCGTCGAGATAGCGGTAACGATAGCGCCGGGGGCACGTGAGGTACTGGCTGATTTGTGTGTAGCTGTATTGCATCAGGCAGCCTCCGGTCCGTTCGCCTGCGCAGTCGAGGCGAGCGCGCACTCATCCCATCGGCTGGCTGGGGCGAAGGCGTCGAGGTTCAGGAGCGTGGTGCCATTCACAACCGCGTGCCTGATCTTCACGACTCCACGGAGTCCGGCGAGGTTCTTGTCCTCCTCGTCCTGGCCGAGTAAATCGGCGTCGTAGCCGAAATCGCGCAGGAACCAGGTGAGCTTCCAGAGAGCTTTCGACGTGCAGTAGAGTCGGCCGGAGAAGTTTCGCCCGGCAAGGATTTGCGGCTCGACCACCATGAATCGAAGCTGGTAGAAGGGCTTCTGAGCGTGCCAGCCGTACTGCGCTTTCGCGACCTGAGTGAGATAGACGCCATCCGGGAGCTCGCCGGCGTTCGATTGATCTGCCTGGTGCAAGCCTTGAAACCGCCGTTTCATGCCACACCTTCCTTCGCGGGCGTGTAGCTGTTGAGTTGGCAGAGCAGGGCATTGCGGTCCTTCTCGGCCCAATCGGCAAGATGTTGGACGAAGTTCTCGACCTGTGCGCGCGTAGCATCGCGGAGGGTCTTGACCCCACAGAAATCAGCGGCATAGGGCTTAACCAGATTGGGGTCGAGTTCATGCTGGCGGATGATCTGGCAAAGCTGATCTCGGACTGTGCGGCCACCGTGCCCGTTGCCATTGTCGTTCGCGGACGCCGGTGGGAGTTTCTTGGAT
>Ga0070735_10002273_pt1 | contig 17569 bp, 16 predicted proteins | sample Coa_R1_FD_66443 | JGI IMG/M metagenome (GOLD analysis project Ga0070735, IMG submission 66443) | Surface soil microbial communities from Centralia Pennsylvania, which are recovering from an underground coalmine fire - Coalmine... | ecosystem: Environmental > Terrestrial > Soil > Unclassified ... | reverse complement strand
ACGGGGCGAAGCGGCAGCGGACGGAGACTCGCATCGACCACCACGGTCGCGGCGCTGCGGCGCGGCTGGACGGCGCCTACGTGCTGAGCGACCAGCGCCATGCCGACATCACCACCGTCGTCGACCTCGTCGACCGAGACGGCGCCGTCGCCCAACTCACCAAGGGCTGCGTGCGCGACCAGGCGCGCGGCGTCTTCCAGGGGCGGATCGTCGTGGCGCGCGGCGCCGACGGGACCGACGCCCGCATGGGCCACCATGCGCTCATCCTCTCCGAGCGCGCCGAGGTGGACGCCAAGCCCGAGCTCGAAATCTACGCCGACGACGTCGCCTGCAGCCACGGAAACACCGTCGGCGCACTGGACGAAGAGGCGCTGTTCTACATCCGCCAGCGCGGCGTGCCGGACGCCGAGGCGCGGGCGCTGCTGACCGAGGCCTTCGTCGGCGAAGTGATCGACCGCATCGAACACGATGGCGCCCGCGAGGTTGCTCAGGCCTGGGCCGCCGAGCGGCTCAGGAGCGCGCCGTGAGCTTCGACCCCGAAACGGTCCGCGACGAGTTCCCGATCCTCAGCCGCGAGGTGAACGGGCGGCCGTTGGTCTATCTGGACAACGCCGCCTCGGCGCAGAAGCCGCGCGCGGTGATCGAGGCGATGGTGCGGGTCATGGAGACCTCCTACGCCAACGTCCACCGCGGCCTGCATACGATGGCGAACGAGACCACCGAGGCCTACGAGGGCGCCCGCGAGAGCGTCCGCCGGCTGCTGAACGCCGGGAGCGCGGCGGAGATCGTCTTCACCAAGGGCGGCACGGAAGCGATCAACCTCGTCGCATCCTCGATTGGGCTCGGCCTCAAGGCCGGCGACGAGATCGTGCTCACCGAGATGGAGCACCACGCCAACATCGTTCCATGGCACTTCCTGCGCGAGCGCAAGGGCGTGGTGCTGCGGTTCGCCCCCGTCACCGACGACGGCCGGCTCGACCTGGCGGCGCTGGAGACCCTGATCGGCCCGCGCACGCACATGGTGGCGCTGACCCACATGTCGAACGTGCTCGGCACGATCAATCCGGTCGCCGAGGTGATCGCCATGGCGCATGCGTGGGGCGCGCCGGTGCTGTTGGACGGCTGCCAGGCCGTCGTGCACACGCCGGTCGACGTGCGGGCGCTCGGCGTCGATTTCTACGCGTTCACCGGCCACAAGCTCTATGGCCCGACCGGCATCGGGGTCCTCTACGGCAAGGCCGAATATCTGGCCAAGCTGCCGCCGTACCAGGGCGGGGGCGAGATGATCGGCTACGTGACCAAGGACGACATCACCTACGGCGAGCTGCCGTATCGGTTCGAAGCCGGGACGCCGCCGATCATCGAAGCGATCGGCCTGGGCGCGGCCATCGGCTGGCTGGAGCAGCACGATCGCGCCGCCATCGCCGTCCACGAAAGGGCGCTCTACGACCGCGTCAAGGCGCGCCTGAACGGTGTGAACTGGCTCACCGAACTCGGGACCGCGCCGGGCAAGGGGGCGATATTCGCCTTCAACGTCGCCGGCGCGCACCCCCACGACATCGCCCAGCTGCTCGACCAGTCCGGCGTCGCCGTCCGTGGCGGGACACACTGCGCCGAGCCGCTGATGCGCCGCTTCGGCGTCACCGCGAGCGCGCGCGCCTCGTTCGCCCTATATAACACCGAGGCCGAGGCGGACGCGTTCGCCGACGCCCTTGTCAAAGCCCAAAGCTTTTTCGCGTAAGCTCAGGAATCATGGACGACGCCCGACTCGACACGACCGAAGCCCAGGCGCTCAGCCAGCAAGAGCTGGACGCGCTGACCGACCAGTTGGTCGACAAGCTCAAGACCGTGTTCGACCCGGAGATCCCGGTCGACATCTACGAGCTTGGGCTGATCTACCGGGTCGACGTGTCCGACGAGAAGGACGTGGCCATCGACATGACGCTCACCGCGCCGGGGTGCCCGGTCGCCGGCGACATGCCCGGCTGGGTCGAGGACGCGGTCATGGAGATCGACGGCATCAAGTCCTGCACCGTCAACGTGATCTTCGATCCGCCCTGGGATCCGTCGCGGATGTCTGATGAAGCCAAGCTGCAACTGAATATGTTCTGATGGATCAGATCGCCCCAACACGCCTGCGCCGTCCGCGGCCGAAAGTCGTCACGCTCACCGAGCGCGCCGCGACGCGCGTGCGCGAGATCCTGGGCCGCGCCGACGGCGGCTACGTCGGCTTGCGCGTGGGCGTGAAGAACGGCGGCTGCGCCGGCCAGGAGTACGTGGTCGAATACGCCGAGGCCGCCGCGCCGCTCGACGAGGTCGTCGAGGATAAGGGCGTCACCATCCTCATCGAGCCCAAGGCGGTGCTCTTCCTGCTCGGCTCGGAGATCGACTACGAGACGACGCGCCTCTCGGCCAAGTTCGTCTTCCACAATCCGAACGAGACCGACGCCTGCGGCTGCGGCGAGAGCGTCACCATCGAGCCGGCCGCCGCGCGCGACGCATAGGTCGTCGGCGTCCGCTTCCTGCCAGATTTCAAGCCGTCGGCGCGCTATAGCGAGGTCCGCGTTTCCACCAAGGACGGTCGCTATGCCAACACCCGCTGAAAAGCGCCAAGCCTTCCACCGCCTGCACGAGAGCGGCTGCTTCATCATTCCCAACCCCTGGGACGTCGGGAGCGCGCTGCACCTCCAATCGCTGGGGTTCAAGGCGATCGCGTCCACCAGCAGCGGCTTCGCCCGCTGGATCGGGCGCCCGGACTACGGCATCGAGCGCGACCAGCTGCTCGCCCACCTGACCGAGGTCGCCGCCGCCACCGACATTCCGCTCAACGCCGACTTCGAGGGCGGATTCGCCGTCGAGCCCGAGGGGGTGGCCGCGAACGTGCGCCTTGCCGCCGCCACCGGCCTCGCCGGTCTCTCGATCGAGGATCGCGTCATCGGCGGCGAGCAGCCGGGACTCCTGCCGGTCGATCTTGCAGTCGAGCGGGTGAAGGCGGCGCGGGCGGCGATCGACCAGGACCAGAGCCGCATGCTGCTGGTCGGGCGGTGCGAGGGCTATCTGGTCGGCGAGGCTGACCTGGCGACCGTGATCAGCCGCCTTGAAGCCTACGCCGAGGCGGGCTCGGACTGCCTCTTCCCGGCGGGCGTGCGCACGGCTGAGGATGTGGCGGCGATCGTCAAGGCGCTGGCGCCCAGGCCCGTCAACGTCATCCTCCGACCGGATCTGCCGGCCAAGCAGCTGGCCGACATTGGCGTGCGGCGGATCAGCGTCGGGGGCGGCCTGGCCTACACGGCCTGGCGCGCCTTCGACGAGGCGGCGAAGACGCTGGCTGAGACAGAGCTTTAGGCCGCGTCGGGAATCGCGTGGGCGGTGACGCGGTTGCGGCCGGTGCGCTTCGAGGCATAGAGCGCCTCGTCCGCGCGCTCGAGCAGAGCCTGCGGCTCCTCGCCGAAATGCAATTGCGCCAGGCCCGCTGAAACGGTCACGGCGCCCAGATCTTCGTTGGTCGAGCGGCGCCTCAGGCTGCGGGCGCAGACTTCGCCGCGGATCGACTCCAGCGTCGTCTCCACTTCGTCCGCCCGTTCGCCGGGAAAGATGATGGCGAACTCCTCGCCGCCGTAGCGGGCCGCGAACCGCGGCTCGCTCGCCACCTTGCCGATGATGCTGGCGACGAAGCGCAGCACCTGATCGCCGGTCTGGTGGCCCCAGGTGTCGTTGAATTGCTTGAAGTGGTCGATGTCGAGGAAAGCGAGCGTCAGCGGCTCGCCCTTGGCGTCGGCGTTGAGGCAGGCGTCGGCCAGCACCTCGTTGAAAGCCTTGCGGTTGGAGAGCTTGGTGAGGTCGTCGATGCTGGCTTCGCGGCGCACGACGTCCAGCCGCTCGCGCAGCCGGCTCACCTCGGCGGTCGCCTCGTTCAGCCGCTCTTCCAGCGAGCGGTTTTCGGCCTGCACGTCGCGGGTCGCCACCGCCAGCGTCTCGACCAGCTTGTCGAGATCGGCCGCCGCGACCGGGGCGGAGAGTTCGCGGCCGGCGCCGGCGAGCGTCTCGCCGAAGTGTTCGCTGGTGGCGTGCGCCTGCTTGATCGCTTCCGAGACCGAGGCGATTTCGCGGTTCAGCTGGTCGCCGGCGTTGCGCAGCTCTTCCTCGAGCTTGGCCTTGGGAACGAAATTCGCCGCCAGCGCCTCCGCCGCGAGGTCCGTGAGCGTGTCGCCCGAGGCGATCAGGAGGTCGATTTCCATCGCCAGATCGCCGCGCGGATCGGTCAGCGCATAGGTGATCAGTTCGTAGTTGAGCGGCGTCGGCGGGATGCCGCGGCGGGCCATGTCCTCGACCACGCGGCGGGCGAGCGCGAAGCTGTCGTCTTCGGTTGGCGGCGGAGGCGGCGCTTCGTCCATGCTCGCTCGTATCCCTTTCTGGGCTGGCGATTCGTGACCGCCAGGCTAGTCCGGGAACTCAGAACACAGGGTTAAGGAGCTTCAGTCCTCGCGCGGCGCCGCGCGCAGCAGAAAGGCGGGCGTGTCGCCGCCGAAGCCGCGTACATTGCGATCGTCGCGCTCCTCGCGCTGCGGCGGCTGGACCTTTTCCGCGCGCGGCTGGCGATCCTTCGAGCGGTCGCGTCCGCGCTCGCGCGGCGGTCTGGCCGGCCTGGGCTCGGCCTGGGCGACGGGTTTGGCTTCCGGCGCCCCCTCGACCGCGCGAGCAGCCGGCTGCGAAGTCGCGGGCTGCGAGGGCGCCGGCGCCATCGGCATCTGTTCGCGGTTGGGATCGAGCGGCGGGGCGTGGTCGCGGCCGCGCACAGGACGACGGCCGCGTTTGTTGTCCTCGCGCGGCCGGCCCGGCTTCACCTGGCTCCAGTCGACGTCGAGCTTCACCTCGTCCGGGTTCTGCCCGATGAGCTTGAGCACCTTGTCGAGGGATCGGGAGTCCGCCGGCGTCACGATCATGAACGTGTCGCCGGTCTTGCCGGCGCGGCCAGTGCGGCCGATGCGGTGGACGTAGTCGTCGGCGTGGTGCGGGACATCGTAGTTGAAGACGTGGCTCACGTCGGGAATGTCGAGCCCACGCGCGGCGACGTCGGACGCCACCAGCAGTTTCAGGTCGCCATCGCGGAACGCGGCGAGGGTGCGCATGCGGGTCTGCTGGTCGAGGTCGCCGTGGATGGCCGCGGCGTTGAAGCCGTGCGTCTTCAGCGACTTGGCGACAATGTCGACCTCGCTCTTGCGATTGCAGAAGACGATGCCGTTCTTGACGTTGGCCGCGCCGACCAGCGCTCGCAGCGCGGTGCGCTTGGCGGCGGGGTCGGCGGAGGGGATGCGCACGATGTGCTGGGCGATGTTCTCCGCCGTCGTGGCGGGTTTCGAGGCCTCGATGCGCACCGGCTCGTGCAGGAACTGCTTGGTCAGCCGGGTGATCTCCGGCGGCATGGTCGCCGAGAAAAACAGCGTCTGCTTCTTCGGCGGCGTCAGCTTGAAGATGCGCTCGATGTCCGGGATGAAGCCCATGTCGAGCATGCGGTCGGCTTCGTCGACCACCATGATCTGCACGCCGGTGAGCAAGAGCTTGCCGCGCTCGAAGTGGTCCAGCAGGCGGCCGGGCGTCGCGATCAGCACGTCGACGCCGCGATCGAGCTTGCGCTCCTGGTCGGCGAACGAGACGCCGCCGATGAGCAGCGCCCAGGAAAGCTTCGTGCCCTTGGCGTAGCGCTCGAACGCCAGCGACACCTGGTCGGCCAGCTCGCGCGTCGGCTCGATGACGAGCGAGCGCGGCATGCGCGCCTTGGCGCGGCCCGCCTTCAAGGTCTCGATCATCGGCAGCGTGAAGGCCGCCGTCTTGCCGGTGCCGGTCTGGGCGATGCCCAGCACGTCCTGCCCGGCCAGGGCGACGGGAATCGCCTGCGCCTGAATGGGTGTGGCTGTGGTGTAGCCGCTGTCGGCGACGGCTTGCAGGGTTTCGGGGCTGAGCCCCAGTTCGGAAAAGTCGGTCATGCTCTATGGGTGAAACGGCGGGGCGTTCGGACGCGCGACTCAAGAGCGCTCGCATCCCGCTCCAATGCGGCTCTAGATAGGCGGGGCCGGCGGAAAGTCAATGTGACAAAGCGGTTGCGCGTCGGTCTTGGCGGCCGCGGCGCCGATCGTTAGCATTCCAGCCATGGCCGAGCCGCGCTACGGACTGTCGCCAACGCCGAACTTCCGGGTCGAGCCGACCGCGGACGAAATCGCCTTCTTCCGCGACAACGGCTTCCTCGCCGTCGAGCGCCTGACCACCGACGAGGAGCTCGCCTGGCTCGAGCGCATCTTCGACCACATCTTCGATCCCGCCCGCGCTGGGCGCCCCGGCGCGCCGCTCGACCGCTCCGGCGCGCTGGCCGAGGGCGAGCCCAGCCGGCTGAGCCAGGCCTTCTTCCCGGAGATGGCCTTCCCCGAGATCATGCACTCGGCCTTCCGCAACAACGCCAAGCGCTACGCGGCGGCGCTGCTGGAGGTCGACGAAGCGCGCCTGACGAGTTGGGGCCACATGATCCGCAAGCCGCCCGGCGGGCGCGAGGTCGCCTGGCACCAGGACAAGGCCTATTGGCAGCCGGAACTCGACTACCACGCCCTCGGCGTCTGGCTGCCCCTGCATGACGTGAGCGTCGAGATGGGCGCGATGCAGTTCCTGCCGGGCTCGCACCGCCGCGGCCTGCTGCGTCACCGGCACCTGGAAGACCCGATCCACAACCTCCTGGCCGCCGACGAGCCGTTCGACGCGAGCCAAGCGGTCGCCTGTCCGCTCAAGGCTGGCGGCGCAACCTTTCACTCGTCGCAGACGCTGCACTACACCGCGCCGAATACGACCGGACGAGAGCGCAAGGCGTTCCCGACCGAATTCCAGCTGACGCCGGTGCGCCGCAAGACGCCGGCCGACATGCCCTGGATGGAAGAACACCGCGCCCGTATCCCGCCGCAACCCCTCACCTACGTCGCCGACGGCAAGGTGGTGCTGGTCTAGCCTGCGGCGGCCCGTTTGATCGGGCTGATTTCGCGGATGTGTGGACAGCCCGCCGGCTGGTAGGAGTAGAGCAGGGCGCGGCGGTCCTTGTCCGAGCGGTTCGGCAGCGAGCGGTGCACGAGGAAGGCGCCGAACCAGACGACCGCGCCGGCCTTCACCTCCAGCGGCCGTAGTCGGGCATGATCGAAGGCCGCCGGATCCATCTCCAGGCTTCCGAAGGCGTCAGCCTCGCGCTGTGGATACTTGCCGGACGTGTGGCTGCCTGGCGCGACCTCCAGGCAACCGTTCTCCACCGTCGCGTCGTCGATGAACAGCATCGCTGTCGCGATGCGGCTGGCGACCGGCGTGGTCGGCTCCCAGTAGGGGAAGTCCTGGTGCAGGATGATGTGGCCGCCGTCCTTGGCCCGCTTGACGTTCAGCTTCTCGGTGAAGAGGACGAGGTCGTCCTCGCCGACGATCGCCTTGGCCGGGTCGACGAAGCGCGCATCGAGCCCCCAGTCGTTCAGCGGCTTGGAGATGTGGCCGAAGGGCTCGACGCCCTGGACCACGTCCGGCGCGTCGGGCTCCCACTTGATGATCGTGCCGGCCTCGCGCTCGACCTCGAACATGTAGCTGCCCAGCGCGTGCTTCTTCCCCCGCGAGGCGGCCGCGAGATCAGTGACGAGGGCCTCGCAGTCGGCGGCGATGGCGGCGCACTCGGCCGCGTCGAACACACCCTCGCGCAGCACGAACCCGTCCCCGGCGAGGGCGGCGCGCTCCTGCGGCGTCATCTCAAAGTTCGCGGCGTGATCGAGCATGCTGGCGATCCTTCCGCCGCCAGCCGCCGGCGTCAACCGAACTCAGACGTCGAGGTCGGCGGCGGCGAAGCTTGCGTTTTCCTGGATGAAGCGGAAGCGAAGCTCGGGTTTGCGGCCCATCAGCGTCTCCACGATCGCCTCCACCGGCTCCTCTGCGCGCGGCAGCGTGACCCGCGCCAGCGTGCGCGTGGCCGGGTTCATGGTGGTTTCCTTCAACTGCGCCGGCATCATCTCGCCCAGGCCCTTGAAGCGGCCGACATCAGGCTTCTTGCCTTTGAACTCGGTGGCCATCAGCTCGTCCTTGTGGGCGTCATCGCGGGCGTAGGCGACCTTGCCGCCGTGGCTCAAGCGGTAGAGCGGCGGCAGAGCCAGATAGAGCCGTCCGCTCCGGACCAGATCCGGCATGGTCCGATAAAAGAATGTGATCAGAAGCGAGGCGATGTGGGCGCCGTCGACGTCGGCGTCGGTCATGATGATCACGCGCTCGTAACGCAGATCTTCCTCACGGAAGCGGGGGCCGGGCTGCACGCCCAGCGCCAGCATCAGGTCGGTCAGCTCCTTGTTGCCACCGGTCTTCTCGCCCGTCGCCGAGACGACGTTCAGGATCTTGCCGCGCAACGGCAGGATCGCCTGCGTGCGCCGGTCGCGCGCCTGCTTGGCCGAGCCGCCGGCGGAATCCCCCTCGACCAGGAAGATCTCCGTCCCGTCGGTCGCCTGCCCGGAACAGTCGGCGAGCTTGCCGGGCAGGCGCAGCTTGCGCGTCGCCGAGGCGCGGGCGACCTCCCTGTCGCGTCGCCGCTTCAGCCGCTCTTCGGCATGCTCGATGACAAAGTCCAGGAGCGCATTGGCCGCCTTCGGCGAGGACGCAAGCCAATGGTCGAAGGGATCGCGCAGGGCCGCCTCGACGAGCCGCTGCGCGTCGATCGAAGAGAGGCGTTCCTTGGTCTGGCCCTGGAACTCCGGATTGCGGACGAACACGCTGATCATGGCGCCGGCCTGAGCCAGCACGTCATCTCCGGTGATGACGGCGGCGCGCTTCTCGCCCGTGAGCTCGGCGTAGGCCTTGAGGCTGCGCGTCAGCACCGCTCGCAGTCCCGCCTCGTGCGTGCCGCCCTCCGGCGTCGGAACGGTGTTGCAGTAGGACGACATGAATCCGTCCGCTTCGCCGAAGCCGGCCGGCGACCAGGCGATGGCCCATTCCACCGCGCCGGTCTCTCCCTGCCGCTGGACGCGCCCGGAGAAGGTCTCGGTGACGGTCGCCTGCGCGCCGAGACGTTCGGCCAGCGCGTCGGCGAGGCCGTTCGGAAAGCGGAACGTCGCTTCCGTCGGCGTGTGCTCGCCGGCCAGCTCAGGCGCGCAGCGCCAGCGGATCTCGACGCCGCGGAACAGATAGGCCTTCGATCGCGCCATGCGGTAGAGCCGCGCCGGGCGAAAGGCGACGCCCTCGCCGAAGATCACCGCGTCCGGCAGGAAGCGCACCTGCGTCCCGCGCTTTCGCGACGGCTCGCCGCGCTCCAGCGGCCCCGTGGGCTTGCCGCGCGCGAAGGCCTGACGCCACTCGTAGCCGTCGCGCCAGACGGTGACGTCCACCCGCTCGGAGAGCGCGTTCACCACCGAAACGCCGACCCCGTGCAGGCCGGCCGAGGTCTCGTAGGTCTTGTCGGAGAACTTCGCGCCGGAATGCAGGGTGGTCATGATGACCTCGAGCCCCGACTTGTCCGGAAACTTGGGGTGCGGATCGACCGGCATGCCCTGTCCGTCGTCGCGCACGCTGAGCGCGCCGGCAGCGTCGAGATTGACCTCGATGATCTTGGCGTGGCCCTGCACGGCCTCGTCCATGGCGTTGTCGAGCACCTCGGCGAAGAGGTGGTGCAGAGCCTGCTCGTCGACCCCGCCGATGTACATGCCCGGCCGCTTGCGCACCGGCTCCAGGCCCTCGAGAACCTCGATGTCCTTGGACGAATACCCGGAGGAGGGGCGCGGTTCGTGCGCGCTGGCCAGCGGCGCGGCCGGCGCCGGCGCCAGCGCATTGTCGAACAGGTCGGGCATGCGATGCGGGCTGCGGGCCATGGGCGTGGTGTAGCAGCGATTCGAACGCTGCGCTCAGTTCGGCCGCGGAATAGGCGAGGGGTGCGAGGCGAGCGGTTGGGCCGGGTCACGCAGGAACCCGAGGATGTCGTCGAAGACCCGCTGGCGGTGATGATCGAGCAGCAGGAGGTGCCAGCCTTCCGGATAATCGGCCGTCACATCGCCCGGCGGCAGCGCGGCCGCGGCGCGCTCGGTCGCTGTCAAAGGCTCGATGCGGTCCTTCACTCCGAAGAGGTAGGCGGTCGGAACCTTCAGCCGGGCGGTGTCGTGCGCCGCTCGCTCGGAGAGGTTGGCGAGGCCGTAGAACTCGTCCGGCCGCATCCGCCAGGTCATGAGCGGATCGCGGCGGGCGCTGGCCAGTTCCTCGGTGTTGTCGGTCCCTTGCAGGCGACGCAACAGCCAGTCCGGCGGCGTGAACCGTGCGCCGGGCGCGACGTGCGCGACCGTCCAGACGGTGGCCTCGTAGGCCGGCGAGCGGTCGGACCAGCCGGAGACCTCAGGCGCCAGCAGGATCAGCCGGTCGGCCGTCGGCGGCCGGTCTGCGGCGAAGGCTTCGATCGCCACCGACCCGCCCATGCTGGTCGCCGCCACGGCGATGACGGCGTGCGGATAGCGCTGGCGGACGAGGGCGCAGACTGTGCGCAGGTCCTCGGTGAACAGCGCCTCGCCGGCCCAGTGTCCGCGGCCGGGCGATCGGCCGAAGCCGCGCTGGTCGTAGGCGTAGACGGCCACGCCGTGCGCGGCCCAGTAGGGCCCGGCCTCATGATAGGCGCGGGCGTAGCTGTTCAGCCCGTGCACCCCGACGATGACCGCCCAGGGCTCGCTGCCGCCGGCGGGCAGGTACGTCGCTAGGCCAAGCCGCGTTCCGTCGAAGCTGACCACCGCGTCGCTCTCCAGCCGCGGACCGGCGAACCCGGCCGGCGGCGTCAGCGGTCGCTCGACGAGCGGCGTGCAGCCGGCGGCGACAAGCGCTGCGGCCAGGACCAGAGCCCTCGCGCGGTTGGCGGCGGTCAGAGTCCGGCGGTTCATGCGGCGCCTCGGTCGAGGCGAAGCACGCTACTTCGGATGGCCGCTCATGAGAACGCGGCTGGGCGTGTGGGCCAGAACGATCGTGCGCGCGCCGGCGATCGACCCCGGCTCGAAGTAGGGCGCCGGGCCGTAGAACCGGTTGTTCGTCGTCGGCAGCGCTTGCGCGCGACCGTTTTCGAGCAGCGCCTGGCCGGAGCCGGCGCCGGGAAACAGCGCGGCGACGATCTTCGGCGCGGCGAAACTCAGCACCCCGGCGATGCTGGCCACGGCGGCTTCGCACTGCGCGATCGAGGCCGCCAGCGCGATCGCATCGAAGCGCTCGCCGACCGGCAGGTTCGGCTCGAGCTCGAGCGCGAGGCCGACCTTCTCGCCCGGCGCGGCGTCGGCTTCCAGCGTGCTCGACCGGAGCTGAGCGAGGTTCGGGAGTTGGACGACCTTGGCGCTGCGGTCGAGGACCAGCGGCGTGCGCTTGCCGTCCGGGCCGACCACGACGGCCTTGAGGTCGGGGGCGAACTTGCGGTCGCGGACCGCGTAGAAAGCCATGTGGAACCGGTCGCGCTTGGCCGGCGTCATCGACAGATAGTCGCTGAGGTACGCGAACGCCTGGCTGAGCTTCACCGACTGAGTCGCCGCCCATACAGCGGAGGGAAGGGTGATCGCGCCGGCGGCCATTAGGCCGCCCAGCAAGGTTCGCCGGTCCAAGCAGTCCTCCCGATGTTGCGGACCCGCTCTCTACGGCAAATGTCGTGGGAGCGAGAGTGAATTGCCTGTCATCTCGCTGAGGCGGGCATTGGCCCATGCAAACGAAAGGGCCGCGAGGCATACGCCCGCGGCCCTCAAGTCCTCTTAGGAGTGCGCCGTTAGCACTTGTAGTACATGTCGAATTCGACCGGGTGCGGGTGCAGCTGCAGCCGCGCGACTTCTTCCTTTTTCAGCTCGATGTAGGCGTCGATGAAGTCGTCGGTCATCACACCGCCCTTCTTCAGGAAGGCGCGGTCCTTGTCGAGATTGTCCAGCGCCTCGGTGAGCGAGCCGCAGACTTCCGGCACACGCTTCTGTTCGCGCGGCGGCAGGTCGTAGAGGTTCTTGTCCAGCGGGCCGCCCGGATCGAGCTTGTTTTCGATCCCGTCGAGGCCAGCCATGAGCATGGCGACGAAGGTGAGGTAGGGGTTGCCCATGGGGTCCGGGAAGCGGACCTCGATGCGCTTGCCCTTCGGGCTCGCCACGTACGGCACGCGGATCGACGCCGACCGGTTGCGGGCCGAGTAGGCCAGCTTCACCGGCGCCTCGTAGCCAGGCACGAGGCGCTTGTAGGAGTTGGTGGTCGAGTTCGAGAAGGCGTTGATCGCCTTGGCGTGCTTGATGATGCCGGCGATGTAGTGGAGGCAGGTGTCCGAAAGGCCGGCGTACTTGTCGCCGGCGAACAGCGGCTTGCCGCCCTTCCAGATCGACTGGTGGCAGTGCATGCCGGAGCCGTTGTCGCCGAAGTACGGCTTGGCCATGAAGGTGGCCGTCTTGCCGTAGGCGGCGGCGACGTTGTGGATCACGTATTTGTAGAGCTGCAACCGGTCGCCCATGGTCAACAGGTCGGCGAACTTCAGCCCCAGTTCGTGCTGGGCCGGCGCCACCTCGTGGTGGTGCTTCTCCGGCTCCATGCCGAGCTCGCCCATCACGCCCAGCATCTCGCCGCGCAGGTCCTGGGCTGAGTCGATCGGGTTGACGGGGAAATAGCCGCCCTTGGTCACCGGGCGGTGGCCCATGTTGCCTTCCTCGTACGACTTGCCGGTGTTGGCCGGCAGCTCGCTGGAGTCGAAGGCGTAGCCGGTGGCGTGCGGCTCCGTCGTCCAGCGCACGTCGTCGAAGATGAAGAACTCCGCTTCCGGCCCGAAATAGACCGTGTCGCCGACGCCGGACGACTGCACGTAGTTCAGCGCCAGCTTGGCGATCGAGCGCGGGTCGCGGTTGTAAGGCTCGTTGGTGTCCGGGTTCAGGACGTCGCAGAACAGGAACATCGTCGTCTGCTGGTAAAACGGGTCGATGTAGGCGGTCGTCAGGTCCGGCCGCAGTTTCATGTCCGACTCGTTGATCGCCTTCCAGCCGGCGATGGAGGAGCCGTCGAACATGGTCCCGTCGGTCAGGAAGTCCTCGTCGACGAGGGCGATGTCGAAGGTGACGTGCTGCAGCTTGCCGCGCATGTCGGTGAAGCGGACATCGACGTACTTCACCTCCTTCTCTTTGATTTCGTTCAGGATATCCTTGTAGCTCGCCATAGGTCTCAAATCCCCTTTGCGTTCGATGATGCGCGGTTAGATGGCCGCCGCTCCGACTTCGCCGGTGCGGATGCGGACGACCTCGGTAATGTCGGACACGAAGATCTTGCCGTCGCCGATGCGGCCGGTGCGGGCGGCGGTCTGGATCGCGTCGATGGCGGCCTGGGCCTGGTCGTCGGCGATCACCACCTCGATCTTGATCTTCGGCAGGAAGTCCACGACGTACTCCGCCCCGCGATAGAGCTCGGTGTGGCCCTTCTGGCGGCCATAGCCCTTGGCCTCGAGCACGGTCATGCCCTGCACGCCGAGTTCCTGCAGCGCCTCCTTCACCTCGTCGAGTTTGAACGGCTTGATGATGGCTTCGATTTTCTTCATCGGGCGGGTCTGAGGGGCTGAGGCGCCGGCGCCGCCCCGGTTGCCCGCTAGCAGCACGCCCAAACGCCTGTTCACAAGGGGATGGACGGCGCGGCCGTCCGCCGGTCGCCCCTACGCGAGCGGGCGCCTGAATTCAAGGCGCCGTCGCCCAAATGTTGACCATGGCCTTCCGCGGCGAGGAATGGCTTTGTCACCCGCGCGCGCCGCCCTAGGCTAGATCAAACGCGGGCGTCAGAAGGGGTTGCGATGCGCGACGACAGTCCCGTCCTCATCGGGGCGGGCCAGTTCACCTATCGCGGCGCGGCCGACGTCTCGCCGTCGCCGTTGAAGATGCTGCTGACGGCGGCGGAGCGCGCGGCGGCCGACGCCGGCCTCGGCGCCGACGCGCTCGCCAAGCTTGATGCGATCGCGGTCTGCGGGTTCACCATCGACGCCGGCGGCGCCATCGCCCGCGCGCCCTTTCCGCGCCTGACCAACCCGCCGTTGGCCCTCGCCAAGGCGCTCGGCGCGGACCCTTGCTACGCGCCCTACACCCACATGGGCGGCAACACCCCGCAACAGCTGATCAACGCGCTCTGCGCCCGCGTCGCCGGTGGCGAGCCCTCCTTCGCGCTCGCCGTGGGGGTGGAGTTTCTCGGATCGTTACGCAAGCGGCTGGCCGCCAACGCCAGCTTCGACGACTACGAAACCGATCCCGGGGCTCCTGAACCCGACCGGTTCGGCGACGGGCGGCCGGGCGCCTCGCCTCTGGAAACGGCGCATTGGCTGCACGTGCCGGTCAATAGCTATCCGTTGTTCGAGAACGCGTTGCGCGCGCACCTCGGCCGCAGCGTGTCCGAGCACCAACGGCGGCTGGGCGAGCTCTTCGCGCCCTTCACAAAGGTCGCCGCGGCAAACCCTGACGCCTGGTTCCGCGTCGAGCGCTCGCCCGAGGAGCTGGTCACCGTCAATGACCGGAACCGCATGGTAGGATTTCCTTACCCGAAATACCTGAACGCCATCATGGAGGTCGACCAGTCCGCGGGCGTGCTGATCACCAACGTGAAGACCGCGCGGGAGTTGGGCGTGCCCGAGGACCGCTTCGTCTTTCTGCACGGCTGCGCAGACGCGCACGATCTCTGGTTCACGCTCGAGCGGCAGAACTATCACTCCAGCCCGGCGATCCGCCTGACGGGTCAGCGGGCGTTGGACATGGCCGGCGCCAGCCTCGACGAGATCGACTTCATCGATCTCTATTCCTGCTTCCCGGTCGCGGTGGAGATCGCGGCCGCGGAGCTCGGCCTGCCGCTCGACGACCCGCGCGGGCTCACAGTCACCGGCGGGCTGCCGTACGCGGGCGGGCCGGGTAACAACTACGCCATGCACTCGGTCGCGGTGATGATGCGCAAGCTGCGGGAGCTGCGGGGCGCGAAAGCCCTGGTCACCGCCAATGGCTGGTTCCTCACCAAACAGTCGGTCGGAATCTACTCGACCGATCCGCCCGAGGCGCCGTTCGAACGCGAGGACCCGGCGGTCATCCAGCGCCAGATCGACGCGTTGCCGCATCCGGCGCTGATCGAGCATCCCGACGGCCCGGGAACGATCGAGACCTACACGGTCGTCCATCGCCGCGAGGGGCCGCGCATGGGTATCGTCATCGGCTGCGACGCGAACGGTCATCGCTTTGTCGCCAACACGCCCGACGATGAAGCAACGCTGCTCGGGCTCGAGGCGGTCGAATCCGTCGGCCGCAACGGCCGCGTGAGCCCCGCGGGCGATGGCCTGCACAACCTCTTCGTTCCGGACTGACGCTGATGGCCCGCCTCTACGTGATCCGACACGGCAAACCGACCGGCGGCTGGGGGACCGACCCCGACCCCGATCCCGGTCTCGATCCGACGGGCCACCGCCAAGCGCGGGCGGCCGCCGAGACGCTCAAGGCGCTGCCGGACGGCGAGCGGCCCGTTCGGGTGCTCTCCTCGCCGCTCCGCCGTTGCCGTGAAACCGCGGAGCCGTTCGCCGACGCGATCGGCGTTCAGGTCGAAATCGAGCCACGCGTCGGCGAGATCCCAAGTCCGGCGGCGTTGGCGGAGGAGGAGCGGGGCCCGTGGCTCCGCCAAGCGTTTCAAAGTCACTGGCGCGACGTGAAGGGCGACATCGACTACGACGCATGGCGGGCCGCTGTCGGCGCCGCGTTGGCGGAACTCGACGAAAACACCGCGGTGTTCAGCCACTTCGTCGCCATCAACGCCGCCGTCGCCTGCGTCACCGGAGAGACCCAGGTGCTGACGTTCCGCCCCGACAACTGTTCGATCACCGTGTTCGATGTCGAAGACGGCGAGCTTCGCCTCATCGAACGCGGCCCGGAAGCCCAGACCCAGGTGCTTTGACCAGCGCAGCCGACATTCTCACCGTCGCGGAGATGGCCGCGGCGGATCGGGCGGCGGTCGAGGCCGGAACGCCGGGCTTCACCCTGATGCAGCGCGCCGGCGCGGCGGTCGCCGAGGCGATCCAGGCGCGCTGGACGCCGCGCAAGACGCTCGTCCTCTGCGGGCCGGGGAACAACGGCGGCGACGGGTTCGTCGTCGCCGCGACGCTCGAGGCCGCCGGCTTCGACGTGACCGTGGCGCTCGAGGGTGAGCGCGAGGCGCTGAGGGGCGACGCCGCCGAGGCCGCCAGGGCCTGGGACGGCCCGGTGGGTCCGCTTCGCCCAGGCGATGCGGGCGCCGCGGAGCTGGTGGTCGACGCCCTGTTCGGCGCCGGCCTCTCCAAGCCGCTCGCGGCGGGGCCGGCGGAGGCGTTGCGCACGGCTGAGGCGAGCGCCGCGCCGCTGGTCGCCATCGACCTGCCATCCGGCCTCTCCGGCGACACGGGCAAGCCGCTCGGCTACGCGCCGCACGCCGTTCTCACCGTCACCTTCCACCGCCGCAAGATCGCCCATGTGCTCGAGCCTGGACGCTCGCACTGCGGCGAGGTGGTGGTCGCCGATATCGGCCTCTCGGCGGCGCCGACGCGCCTGTTCGAGAACGGCCCGGACCTGTGGCTCGCCCGTTTTCCGTGGCCGTCCACCAGTTCGCACAAGCATTCGCGCGGGCGGCTGATCGTGGTCTCCGGCGAGATGTGGAGCACCGGCGCGGCCCGGCTCTCGGCGCGAGCGGGCCTCAGGATCGGAGCTGGCCTGGTGACGCTGTTCTCGCCGCCGGACGCGCTGCTCGTGAACGCCGCCCACCTCGAAGCGATCATGCTTCGGCCGTTCGACACCGACGTCGAACTCGAGACCGCCGCCGCCGACGTCGACGCCGCCGTGATCGGCCCCGCGGCCGGCGTGGACGAGGCGACCGTGTCCAACCTCTTCGCCCTCGCGCGCACGGGCGCGGCGATCGTCATCGACGCCGATGCGCTGACCGCCTTCCGCGACGATCCCGACGAACTCTTCTCGGTGCTCGATCGGGACGATGTCCTGACCCCGCATCCCGGCGAGTTCGAGCGCGTGTTTCCCGGCCTGCTCAAGGGCTCGCCCGAGCGGATCACCGCGGCGCGGGCAGGGGCGGCCAAGGCGCACGCGGTCGTCGTGCTGAAGGGCCCCGACACGGTGGTGGCGGCGCCGGACGGGCGCGCGGTGGTGAACATGAACGGCCAGCCGTGGCTGGCGACCGCCGGCTCCGGCGACGTGCTCGCCGGCTTCATCGGCGGCCTGATCGCTCAGGGGATGGATACGTTCGACGCCGCCTGCGCGGCGGTCTGGATTCACGCCGAAGCCGCCGCCATCCACGGCGTCGGCCTCATCGCGGAGGACCTTCCGGGCCTCGCGCCCCAGGTCTTGCGCCGACTCAGGGGCTGAGATTGCCGCCTCGCGCCTTGCGCGCAAAGACAAGCTGTCTCATTTAGCCGTCAACCGGTGCTGGCTGGCGCGGGCGTTTTTGTGAGGAAGCCTAGATGAAGACCTTTTTTGCCGCCGCGGCGGCGTTTGCTTGCCTTGCGTTGGCCTCGGCCGCCGGCGCCGCCCCGTCGACCGACCCGGACAAGGTGGACGCCGGGACCTAC
>Ga0070735_10002271_pt1 | contig 17583 bp, 13 predicted proteins | sample Coa_R1_FD_66443 | JGI IMG/M metagenome (GOLD analysis project Ga0070735, IMG submission 66443) | Surface soil microbial communities from Centralia Pennsylvania, which are recovering from an underground coalmine fire - Coalmine... | ecosystem: Environmental > Terrestrial > Soil > Unclassified ... | reverse complement strand
CGGTGACGGGGGTCGTCCTCGGGCTCGATCAGGGCACCTCGAGCACTCGCTGCCTGGTCCTCGACCGCGGGCTTCAGTCGCTGGGCGCGGCGGCGGTGCCAGTAGCCTCGTCGTTCCCGTCGGCCGGTCTGGTCGAGCAGGATCCGATCGAGCTCGTCGCGTCGGCGCGCTCGGCGATCGACGGGGCGCTGGCGAATGCGGGAGTGGCCGCGAGCGAGGTCGTGGCGGTCGGGATCGCCAACCAGACCGAGACATTCGTGGTGTGCGAGCGCGACTCCGGGCGCCCGATCCATCCGGCGATCGTCTGGCAGGACCGGCGTACGGACGATGTGTGCCTCGCGTTGTCGCAGGATGGCCATGGAGAGGAGGTGCGGGCTCTCACCGGCCTCGAGCTCGATGCGACGTTTCCGGCCACGAAGGTCGCGTGGGTGCTGGACCACGTGAGCGGCGCGCGGGAGGCCGCGGAGGCAGGCGAGCTCGCCTACCACGACGTGGCCGGCTGGCTCGTGCGCAACCTGTGCGGGGTCGAGTTGTGCGAGGCCAGCAACGCGAGCCGCACGCTGCTCTGCAGGCTCGGTGGCAGGGACTGGGACGAGGGGCTGCTCGAGCTCTTCGGCGTGCCGCGGGCGCTGCTTCCGCCGATCGTGGACTCCGACCTGGCGGGCGGTGACGGTCTTGCCGGTCTCGTGCGCGTCAACGGCATGCTGGGGGACCAGCAGGCATCTCTGTTCGGGCTGGGTTGCCACGAGGCCGGAACAGCCAAGGTCACGCTCGGGACGGGTGCCTTCGTGCTGGCTCAGAGCGGCTCAGTGGCGCCGCAGCCGCCGCCCGGGGTCCTCGGCTCGTGCGCCTGGCGACTCCGCGGGCAGGACAGCTTCGCGCTCGAGGGGTTCGTCCCCACCGCCGGCGCAGCACTGCGGTGGTCGTGCGAGATCGGGCTGCTGGCCGACCCGGCCTCGCTCGACGCGCTGATGGCCGATGCCGGGCCGGAGGATCCGGCACTGACGTGCGTGCCGGCCTTTCAGGGGCTGGGCACGCCGAGATGGGATGCATCCGCTCGTGGCGCGTTCCTCGGGCTCAACCTGGGCAGCACGCGCGGGCAGGTGGTGCGCGCGCTCGTTGACGGCATCCTGCATCAGGTCGCGGACGCGGTGGAGGCGGTGAGCGCTCGGGTGCCGATCGCGGAGGTGCTCGTCGACGGGGGCCTTTCGCGCTCGGATTGGACCGTCCAGAGACTCGCGGACGTCGCCGGTGTCCGCGCGCGCCGGGCCGTTCGTGGCGAGTCGACGGCGATCGGCGCCGCGATGGTGGCGGGCCTGGCCGCCGGGTTCTGGAGTGATCTCACCGAGTTTCCGCCCCTCGCCACCGACCTGGTCGCCGAGCCGTCCTGGAGCGCAGGTCAGCGGGAGTCGCGGCGCGAGCAGTGGAGGTCGGCGGTCGAGCTCTCGAGATCGTGGTTGGATTGACTGGATCGGCGCTCGACTACCGACTGCGGAGCCTGTGGCTGGACACGCTCCCGGATCCGATCGTGCCGAGGGAGCCGCTGCGTGGAGAGCTCGCCGCCGACGTCGTGATCGTCGGCGCCGGCTTTATCGGACTGTGGACCGCGTACTGCCTCGCGGTGGCCGATCCCGCACTCGAGGTCGTGGTGCTGGAGGCCGAGATCGCGGGCTTCGGGGCGTCCGGGCGTAACGCGGGCTTCGTCTCAGCCGGGATTGCGGGACAGGCGCGGGCCTACCTCGCACGCGGCGGCTGGGAGGGTGTCCGGCGCGCTGAGAAGGCGATGATCGAAGGGATCGACTACATCGGCCAGGTCGTCGAGGCCGAGAACATCGACTGCGGCTGGATCAAGAGTGGATCGCTGCGCATCGCGACCAGCCCCGCCCAGATGGAGCGGGTCCGAGACGGGATCGAGGCACGGCGCCGGACCGCCCCGGACGAGTCCGACGTCCGGCTGCTCGGCGCAGGCGAGGTCGCCGCGCGGATCAGGATCTCCGGCGTTTTGGGTGGCGCGTACACGCCCAACTGCGCCCGGGTACACCCCGGGCGTCTCGTCCGCGGACTTGCGCAGGCGTGTGAGCATCGCGGGGTGCGGATCTTCGAGCGCTCGCGCGTGACGAGCCTTCTGCCCGGACAAGTGCGCTGCACGGGCGCTGACGGGACCGTCACCGGCACGGTGCACGCTCAGATCGTGGTGCAGGCCACGGAAGCCTTCACGGTGGCCCTGCCCGGCCAGCACCGCGCCTACATGCCGGTGTTCTCGCACATGGTGGCCACCGAGCCGCTCGATCAGGACACGTGGTCGCAGATCGGATGGCAAGGCTGCGAGACACTGGCCGATCAACGCCACCTGTTCACCTACGGCCAGCGGACGGTCGACGGCCGTATCGCGATCGGGGGACGCGGCGCGTCCTACCGCCTGGGCAGCGAAATCCGTCCCGCCGATGAACTCTCACCCGCGGTGCACGCCGAGCTCGAGCGGACGCTCCGCGCCTGGTTCCCGGCGGCCGCGCGGGCCGCGATCACTCATCGCTGGGGTGGAGTCTTCGCCGTGCCGCGGGACTGGAGCATGTCGATCGGCTTCGACCGCGCCACCGGGCTGGCCAGCGCGGGCGGCCTCGCGGGTCACGGGGTGGTCGCGTCGAGCCTCTGCGGACGCACGCTCGCCGACCTGATCCTCGAGCGCGAGACCGAGCTCACCACGCTGCCGTGGGTGGGACACCAGAGCGGCCGCTGGGAACGCGAGCCGGCTCGGGTGATCGCACAGCGCATGATCACCGCCGTGCTCGCCAGCGCCGACCGTCTCGAGGACGCGGGGCGGGGCCCGGCGCGAAGAACCCGCCTCGTCGCCCGCTTCATCGCCGCGCGCTGAGAGCCGCCGCCTTCAACTCATCCGAACAAGCAGGCGTTCGCCGGCTCCGGGCGCCCGAGGTAGAACCCCTGAGCGTGGTCCGCCTGCCAGCTCTCAACACGGTCGAGCGCGCGCCGCGAGCTCACTCCCTCGACCACTGTGCGCTTGGAGAGACCGCGGGCGGCGTCGACCATCGCTTTGACCATCACGGCGCTCTGGGGATCGGAGTCCAGGTCCTCCGCGAAAGCCGGCGCGATCTTCACGATCTGAAAGGGCAGCGCCTTCAGGTATTGGAAGGACCCGAAGCCGTACCCGAAGTCGTCGAGCGCCAGCTCGCAGCCCAGCTCGGCCAGCGCGCCCATCAGCGCGGCCGCGTCGGGGATGCTCCCGATCGCGGCGTGTTCGGTGACCTCGAAGATGAGCGCAGCTGGGAGCACTCGGTGGCGCGCACAGCATTCCGCCACGTAACCCGCGAGCTTTCGGTCGGCCAGCGACTCCGCGGCCAGGTTCACCGACAAACGCAGCCCGTGGGCGCCTTCGAGCAGAGCCACTGCTCCGGCGATCACCTTGCGGTCGATCGCCGGCATCAGCCCGAACCGCTCGGCGGCGGGCAGGAACTGCGCCGGGGACAGGAGCTCGCCGTCCGCAGTGCGCATCCGCAGAAGCACCTCGAAGATCCGCTCGCTCGTGGGCGAGCGGAGCGGCACGATCGGCTGAGCGAAGAGCTCGAAGCCCTCCCCCGCCAACGCTTCGTTCAGCGCGGTGAGCGTGCGTCGGCGCGCCGGCGCGCCGACATTTCCGCCCAGGAGCAGCACCGCCTCGTTGCGGACTTTCTGCGCCCGCAGCTCCTCTTCGGCGTCGGCCAGGAGCTCGGCGCCGGTGAGCCCGCCGACGGTTTCATCGAGCACCTTCACCCCCGCCGAACCTGTGAGGGGAACCCCCGCGAGCTCGGACAGACCAGTCCCGGCAAGGAGATCGGTGGCGATCTGCATCGCGCTGCTCAGCTCGGCGTCAGCCAACAGCGCGACGAACTGCCCCCCGGAGAGGTGAGCCAGGGTTGCGCGGGCGCCAATCCCGTCTCTGAGCAGCTGTCCGGCCAGCTGGATCACCTCATCCGCGACCGCGCGGCCGAGCGTGGCGTTCAGATGCTCGACGTCGTTGACGACAATCAGCAGCAGGGCACCCCGGGCGCCTCGCACGACACGGTGCAGATGCTCGTCGAGCTCCGTCATGAATGCGGACCGGTTCAAGAGACCCGTGAGCGGGTCGGTCTGCTGCAGTTCGACCAGCGCCTGGCGAAGGCGCGCCCGCTCGGAGATGTCGTGCAGCACCGCGGCGGTGTAGATCTGTCCGTTGGCCCGCATCGGGATCAGCGCGGCCTCGACCGGGAACAGCTGCCCGTCGACCCGGCGACCCTGCAGCTCGCGGCCGTCGGTCATGAGACGCACGTCTGGATGCTCGCGGAAGGCGGCGCGATGGCCCACATGGGCCTCGCGCAAGGTCTCGGGGAGGAGATCCTCGACCCGCATCTCGCTGAGCTGTTGCCCTGAATAGCCGAAGAGCTCAGCAGCAGCATCATTCGCGTGCGCGATCGCCCCGTCCGTGTCCACGACGAGCACGGCGCCGGCAGAGACCTGCGCGAGCAGCCGCCAGCGCTCGAGCAGGGGTTCGTACCAGGACAGCACCACCTCGGTGTCCGAGATGCCGGTGAGCCGGTAGGAAAACGGCGCCGCTGGACCGGCGTCAGCGCTGAGGGTGCCCGGCCCACTGAGCGCTCGGAGCGCTTGGGCATGGAGGTCCGGCCCGGCGCCCGGCGGCGGACGGTCGGAAAGGCGTTCTCCGGGCACCGGAGGGCGGTCGCGGAAGCATGTGCGGGCGGGATCGTTCAGATGGACGTAGGTGAAGTCCGTGAGCTCTCCGGCCGGGTCGTACAGCGCGCGCAGGAGCACAGCGGGCGCCTGCACGGCATCGAGCATGCGGAGCCCCTGCGGTACCGCCTCCCCCCCGTGGATGGTTGCGCTTTCGCGGTTCATCCCTATCGCCGTTTGCCCGAGTTGTCGGCCGCGCCAGCCCACGGCCACGGCCCTCGGCGCAACCATACAGCCGGCCTCGGTGGCCATCCAGGGGAGAGCGCGTCCGAGGGCGAGTCCCGAGACGAGCTAGACGCCGACGGTCATGCCGCCGCGGTGCTCATCCGCGCACCGCTCGTAGACCGCGCGCGGACGCCCTCACGTACTCGGCGAACGCGGCTGCCGCGGGCGAGAGATAGCGCGTCAGGTGCCACGCGAGCACGATCGCCCGCTCGGCTCCGGCGTCCGCGACCGCGAGCAGGGGCGGGGTCTCCGGGGCTCCTGGTCGCGCGGGAAGGAGCGCGACCCCGAGACCGGCTGAGACGAGTCCCCGCAACGTCTCGACGTCCTGGCCCTCGAACGCGATGCGCGGGCTGAAGCCGGCGCGCTCACATAGCCGGTCGGTGAGGACGCGCAGACCCGTCTCTTCGGTTACGGCAATGAAGGGGTCCTCGGCGACATCACGCAGCCGCACCCGGCGGCGTGTGGCCAGCCGATGCCCGGACGGGACCGCAAGCCGCAGCGGCTCGCGCAGCAGCTGCGTCCAGCCGATGACGGGGTCTTCGGGCGCCGGGCTGGTGAGGATGAGGTCGTGGTCGCCCGCGATCAACCCGGCCAAATTGGCGCGCGCGCTGCTCTGGCGCAGGCGGAATCGCACATCGGGATGGGTGCTGCGGTAGCGACCGATGAGCTCGGGCACGAGCCACGTGCCGAGGGTGTGCAGGAAGGCCAGCCGTACCTCGCCGCGCTCGGGGTCCCCTCCCTCACGGAGGTCCAGCACCCCGGCGTCGAGCTCCTCGAGAGCTCGCTCGACGCGCTCGGCCAGCGCGCGCCCCCGCGGGTTTGGCTCGAGCGAGCGACCTACGCGGTCGAACAGCTGCCCGCCCACGCTCCGCTCGAGGCGGCGCAACGAGCGTGACAGCGCAGGCTGCGAGACGTGCAGCTTGCCCGCCAGCCGCGTCAGGTTCGGCTCCCGGACCGCGGCCACGAACCAGCGAAGCTCTTCGACCTGCATCTCGCTCTCATGCTCTCAGTGCATCGATGTAGTGTCAATGATGCATTTTGGCTAGATGCCGTCGGCGTCTAGGATCGATGTGGTGAACGATCTCGACATCCGCCACCGGCGCGGAGATCCCGATTTTCGGCGCGCCTCGCTGGCCATGCTGGCCGCCGGGGTCTCGACGTTCGTGCTCCTGTACGCGCCGCAACCGCTGCTTCCCCTGCTGGCCCACGACTTCCGCGTCAGCCCGGCCGACTCCACCCTCACGCTGGCGCTGACCACCGGCACGCTGGCGCTCGCGCTCCTCCCGGCCGGCTGGCTGTCAGACGCCTGGGGCCGCATGCGGGTGATGCAGGTCGCGCTCGTCGCCTCCGCGCTCCTCGGTCTCCTCGCCTCGGTCGCCCCCAGCTTCGAAGCGCTGCTCGTCATTCGCGCGCTCCAGGGCGTCGCGCTCGCCGGTGTCCCCGCCGTCGCCATGGCCTACCTGGCCGAGGAGATCCACCCGGCGTCCCTCGGCAGCTCGATCGGCCTCTACATCGGCGGCAACGCTCTCGGAGGCATGTCGGGCCGGCTGATCACGGGCGCGCTCGCGGATCACGGCGACTGGCGGCTGGGGCTGTTCGGCGTGGGCGCCCTAAGCCTCGTCTGCGCGCTCGCGTTCGCACGCCTGGCCCCGCCCTCCCGCCACCACATCCGCACGTCGTTCGCGCGAGACCACGCCTGGCGCTCGGTCGCCGTCCACCTCCACGACCGCGGGCAGCTGCGGCTCGAGGTGATCGCCGCCCTGCTAATGGGCACCTTCGTCGCCGTCTACAACGGGATCGGCTTTCGCCTCGCCGCCCCACCGTACGGGCTCGGGCAGGCCGCGATCGCGGCGATCTTCCTCGTCTATCCGATCGGCTCACTCTCCTCGGCCGTCGCCGGGCGACTCGCCGACCGTGTCGGCCGGCGCCGAGTCCTCCCCGTCGGCGTCCTGATCGCGGTGGCCGGCGTCGCGGTCACCGCGCTTCACCCGCTGGCGCTCGTCATCGCAGGGATCGTCCTGCTCACGATCGGCTTCTTCGCGGCGCATTCAGTCGCCTCGAGCTGGGTCGGTCGCCGCGCCCAGTCCGCTCCCGCCCAAGCCTCCGCCCTCTATCTGCTCGCCTACTACGCGGGCTCGTCGATCGCTGGCCCGCTCGGCGGCGCGGCGTGGAGCGCTGGCGGCTGGAGCGATGTGGCCACACTCGCGACCATCCTGCTCGGCATCGCGCTCGTGGTCTCTCTGAGACTCCGCGTGACCCCGCCGCTCCAGCCGGTGGCCGCGTAGCCTGCCAGCCGGACGTGGCTGCGTTGCGGCCCGCGTGCGAGCCTCACGCTCGCAGCCTCGGGGGCCCTAACGGAGAGGGAGGGATTCGAACCCTCGATGGACGGAACCGCCCATACCGGTTTTCGAGACCGGCGCATTCAACCGCTCTGCCACCTCTCCGGGTGCCGCCGACCAGGGTCGACGGACGGCGCAGGGGAGCGTAGCGAGGCGCGTGGGTGATTTGGCGCCACAGCGCCCCGTCGCCCCCCACGCGACCCGTCAGCGCCGGGCTGAGAAGAATGCGCGCAGCAGCGCCGCGGAGTCCTCGGCCAGCAGGCCGCCCTGAACCGTCGGGCGGTGGTTCAGCCTCGGCTCGTCGAGGATGTCGAACACGCTGCCGGCCGCGCCTGCCTTCGGATCGAGCGCTCCGTAGACGACTCGCGGCACCCGCGCGAGGACGATGGCGCCCGCGCACATCGCGCAGGGCTCGAGAGTCACATAGAGGACGCTGTCCAGCACCCGCCAGCTGCCGAGCACCCGCGCCGCCTCTCGCAACGCAAGCAGCTCTGCATGGGCTGTCGGGTCGGCGCGGAGCTCGCGCTCGTTTCCCGCAGCGGCGATCACCTCGCCTTCATGGACGATGACCGCGCCGATCGGCACGTCGTCGTGTTCCAACGCCTGTGAGGCCTCGCGCAGGGCCAGGCGCATGAAGTACTCATCTCGCGGGAAGAAAGGCGAAGTCATGCAAAAGCTGCTGTACCCTTCAGGGCCGAGGGCGCAGGGGCAGTTGATGATGCCTTAAGCCTCCGGGGGCACCTCTGACCATGAGATTCTTCAGGCCAATCTGCCGTGGGGCGGCGGTCGCAGCCGTGATCCTGGCCTGCTCGCTGGGCGCTGCCGGCGTCGGCGCCGCCGCGGCCGCGGCGAGCCAGAGCACGGTCGCGGCGAGCCAGAGCGCGGCCGCCCACGCCGAATACGTGCCCGGTCAGGTCGTCGTCGGCTACAGCAGCCCGCCCTCGACCTCGCTGCGAGCGGCGATAGCCGCTCGTGCGGGAACGCCCCAGCCCGCGGCGCCCGAACCGGCCTTCCAGGTCGTCAAGCTCCGCCGGGGCGAGACCGTCGCCGAGGCGATCGCGCGCCTGCGCGCCCTGCGCGGCGTCGCCTACGTCGCCCCGAACTACCTGGCCCACGAGACCGGCGGCTGGATTCCGGACGACCGCGGGCGCACGCATGCCCCGGGCGGCTGGCAGTTCGCGCAATGGAACTTCCTGCCCGGGGTGGGCGTGAACGCGCCCGGCGCGTGGTCGCACCTGTTCGCCGACGCCGCCCCCGGAGGACGTGGCGTCACGGTGGCCATCCTCGACACGGGTGTGGCCTACACGAACTGGACCTCGCCGACCGGTCAGGTGTTCACGCAGTCGCCAGATTTCGCCGGCACCCCGTTCGTCGCCCCCTGCGACGTCTACCAGGAGATGCAGTCGAACGCTGCCAAGACCTCACCGAGTCGGTGCACGGACCCGCACGCGCTCGATCGCCAGGGCCACGGCACGTTCGTGGCGGGGATCGTCGGGGAGGGCACCAACAACCACATCGGCCTGACCGGCCTGGCCTGGGGCGCCACGCTGATGCCGGTGCGCGTGCTCGACCCCTCTGGCAACGGCGATTCGGCGACGATCGCCGAGGGCATCCGCTACGCCGTCCTGCACGGCGCTCAGGTCATCAACCTGAGTCTCGAGTTCGACGTTTCGGTCGGCGCCGCCGATATCCCCGACGTGATCGGGGCGATCGCCTTTGCTCACAGCCACGGCGTGATCGTGGTCGCCGCCGCGGGTAACGACTCCACGCCCGGCGCACCGGCGACCCTGACCTACCCCGCCCGCGACTCCCAGGTGATCTCGGTGGGATCGACCACGAGCGACCGCTGCCGCGCGGCGTACTCGAACGTTGGACCCGGGCTCGACCTCGTCGCTCCTGGGGGCGGCGACGACGCGACGATCCCCAGCGATCCGAACTGCAACCCGGCTCGGAACCTGCCCGACATCTTCCAGATGACGTTCGAGGATCCGTCCAACCCGAACGCCTTCAGCATGCCCGGAGGCTGGTACGGAACCTCGATGTCGGCTCCGCATGTGGCGGCCGCGGCAGCCCTCGTGATCGCCAGCGGGATCCTCGGCTCCCACCCCTCGCCCGACCAGGTGCTCGCCCGCCTGGAGGGGACCGCTCAGCCGCTCGGCGCCACCCCACCGCCGAACACCGACTACGGCTACGGGCTGCTGAACGCCGGAGCGGCCACGGCGGGGGTTTCCCAGACGGCCCGCTACCACCGCCTGCACCAGAGGCGTCACCACGCCAAGCGCCGCCACCACAAGCGGCCGACCAAGAAGCGCCGGACGACTAAGTAGTCCGGACGATCAGCACCGAACACGGGGCATGGTGCGAAACCTTGTTCGGAACCGACCCCAGCAGGAACCGTTTGGCGCCGGTCATGCCCTTATTTCCGATCACGATCAGATCGGCGCGCTGCTCCTCTGCGATGTCGAGGATCGCGTCGGCCGCGTCTCCGACGCGAGCGGAGGCCTCGACCTCCGCCACGCCGCCGCCCGACGCCCGGCCGCGTGCCTCGTCGAGCAGGGCGAGGACGTCGGCCCGCGGGCCAACCTCCCATTGGACGTCGTGCGGAACATCGAGCCGGCTGCGCTCGTCGGCAACCGGCTCGTAGGCGCTCACGATGTGCAGGCGCGCCCGGCACTGGGCGGCCAGGTCGATCGCCGCCTGGAGCGCCATCGCCGCTGTCTCCGAGCCGTCGGTTCCGACGACGATCGAGGCGAAAACAGTCACTTAGGCGAGCTTGGCGATCGCGATCACCATGCCCGCGAGCACGAACACGAGGATCGCAACCTGAGTCCAGAACCAGTGGCGTGGCATGGCATCGCCGAGGCTAGCGACTGCACGCCCGCGGGTAGCGTCAGGCAGCGGCGAAGCTCCGCTCGGTGAAGTGCAGCACGACGCCGCGCGGCACCACGATCACCGGCGCCCGGCCGTCCTCGATCGCGTTCTGCGCTCGGGCGCTGACCATCACGCGGCCGGGCTGGGCCTCGGGCCGGGAACCGACGATCAGCACGTCGGTGCCGTACTCGTTGCTGATCAGCTCAGCCCCGAGCGCGTGCGCGAGCTCACGTGCGGTGATCAGGGCCGCGTGATCCCAGTCGCCGGCCAGGATCCCGACCGTGTGTATTTCGGGAGTGCGCTTGCTGCGGTAGTTCGCAGGTGCGATCGCCACCGCCACCGGTCCCCCGTCCAGCAACGACTCCGCCGATCGCTGCGGAGCTACATGGCCGGGCGCGGTCCGGTAGTCCGACCCGAACACGACTAGGTCGGCACGGTCCTGCTTGGCCAGCCACTTGAGTCCCTCGGCGGTCGAGGCGCTCACGACGACCCGGCGCGGAACCTGGAGATCCCCCAGCCAGCGCGCGCCGCGCTCGAGCAGCGATTCAGCGTCGTGCTCCTCGAGCTCCTCACGGGAGCGCTCTATCTGGGTGGTGTGACGGATGTAGGCAAGCGTCAAATCGGTGCCGGCGGTGGCCAGGACACGACCTAGCGCGAGCGCGTCCTGGTCGTTCAGGGTGTCGTCGTAGGAGATGATCGCGTTGACGCTCATGTCGGGAGTCCCCCAAAGTCGAATGCTCGGTTTCCAGCCTCTTTCGCGTCAGCATGTCGATGTCCTGGCATCAGCGCCAGTGAAGTTACTCATGAGGTCGATAAGCTTTACTGATGCTGAGTCCGGCGCGATTACGTGTCCTCACCGAGGTTGTCGCGCGTGGATCGTTCTCCGGTGCGGCGGAGGCCCTCTCCTACACGCAGTCAGCGGTGTCGCAGGCTGTCGCCCGGCTGGAGGCGGAGGCGGGGGCCCCGCTGGTGATTCGCGACCGCGCCGGGGTGCGCCCGACCGCCGCCGGAGCCACGCTGGTTGAACACGCCGAGGTGATCCTGGCTCAGATCGAGGCCGCCGAGGCCGACCTCGAGGCGCTCCTCGGCCTGCGAGCCGGGCGCCTTCGGATGGCGTCCTTTCCCTCGGCCGGAGCGACGCTGATGCCGCTTGCGATCGCGGCGTTCAGCGAGCGCCACCCCGACGTCACGCTGACCCTCGCGGAAGGCGAGCCCGAGGACATCGCGCCCCGCTTGCGCGCGGGTGAGTTCGACCTGGCGCTGCTGTTCGAGTTCCCGGGCGAGGAGCCGGAGCTGACGAACGATCTGTATGCGGTGCCGCTGCTCGAGGACCCGCTCCACGTGGCGCTCCCGGCGGCTCACCGGCTCGCGAGCAAGCGGGCTGTGAGCCTGCGCGACCTGCGTCGCGAGGCCTGGGTTCAGACCTCGGCCAGAAGCCCCTGCGCCCGCCACCTGGTCCAGGCATGCCTGACGGCGGGCTTCGAGCCGCGCGTCGCGTTCGAGAGCGACGACTTCGAGACGGTCCAAGGGCTCGTAGCCGCCGGAGTCGGAGTGGCGCTGATCCCGCGGCTGGCGCTCACGCGCCTGCACCCCGGAATCGTGGTGCGCGAGCTGGCCCCGGCGAGCCCCACGCGCACGGTGCTCGCGGCAACCCTTCCGGGGGCCGCGGCGCCGCCCGCGGCGCGCACGATGCTCCTGATTCTGAGCGAGATCTCGGAGCGGCAGTAGCTGGGGTGTTTCATGTTTCGAATCGAACATGGCGACCAGCACCCTTGCTAGATTGCCTTTGAGTGACGTTGCCTCCCGAGCAGCCGCGCGTAGCCGAAGTACCTGTCCCTGGGGCCTTGCGGATCGAAAGCCGCCGCGACGGCGATGTGCTCATGGTCGCTCTCTCGGGTGAGCTCGACCTGGCCTCGGCGCCGGATCTCGAGCGCGAGCTGCGGGTCGGCGAGGAAACCTCGCCCGGTCGGCTGGTGATCGACCTGAGTGGCCTCGGGTTCATGGACAGCACCGGGTTACAGGCGCTGCTGCGGGCTCGGGAGCGCGCCCACGAGGCCGGCTATGCGCTGTCGCTTCGGCGGGGCCCTCACCAGGTGCAGCGCGTGTTCGAGTTGACCAAGACGGTCGACGCGTTCACCTTCGACAACTAGCCCGCTCAGGCGGCGTTCGCCGCGCGCGCCCAGCCCCCGAAGCTCATCTGCAGCTCCGTCCCGCCTGCCGGACGCGACGAGATCGCCAACTCGTCGGCCGCCTCGGCGATCACGGCCAAGCCGATCCCGATGCCCTTGCGATCCAGGCGGGGGCGCACCCCGTCGCCCTCGTCGGCGACGGTGACCGACAGGCCGCGGTCCGTCACGGTCGCGCTGATGTGGATCGGTCCGACGTCGTCGCCGTAGGCGTACAGCACGGCGTTGGTGACCGCCTCGCTGGTGGCGAGCCGGACCGCGTCGAGCGCGTCGGCGCCGGCGCCTGCCTGCGCCGCCAGAGCCGAAACCGCCGTTCTCGCCCTGGAAATCGACTCCGGCACCGCCGGATAAGTCTCGGCCAGGTGGCCGTGTGGCGTGTCCGGCAAACGATCCACCATTCAGAGGGCTACCCAGGACGGGCGGGGCCACGCGGAACCGGTTAAAGATTTCCCCACGGCCTGCCTATATGGCCCGCCGTAGCGGGCCATAGGACGGGGTACGAGAACCGCCCCCAGGGCGGCGCCGTGCCGCTGGCGCTGGCATTCGCGGCCCCGGCCGCACCTGCGGCGGTGCTCATGCGGGCGTACTGGACGGCGGTGCTGAGCGCGACATTTTTCACACCTGCTACCCGGGCTCGGTGATATACACAGACGAGGTGAGCATGGGGGCAGAGGTGAGCATGGGGGCAGAAGAACCGGTCGCCCAGGCGACGATCGCGACAGACAACGTCGTGGTGGCCCGCGAGCTGACCCGCCGCTACGGGGACGGCAGCACCGCAGTCGAGGCCCTGCGCGGGGTGTCGCTCGCGGTCCAGCGGCGAGAGCTTGTCGCCGTCATGGGCCCGTCCGGGTCGGGCAAGTCCACGCTGATGCATCTGCTGGCTGGGCTCGACAAGCCGACCAGCGGCACGGTCGCGATCGCCGGCACCGAGATCACCGAGCTAGACGACACCCGTCTGACTCGCCTGCGCCGCGAGCACATCGGCTTCGTCTTTCAGTTCTTCAATCTCCTGCCGATGCTCACCGCCGAGGAGAACCTGGTGCTCCCGCTCTCGATCTCGGGCGAGCGCCCGGAGCGGGAGTGGCTCGAGCAGCTTCTCTCCAAGATGGGGCTCTCCGAACGGCGCACCCACCGCCCCTCCGAGCTCTCCGGCGGCCAGCAGCAGCGCGTGGCGATCGGGCGCGCGCTGGTCACCCGTCCGACGATCCTGTTCGCGGACGAGCCGACGGGGAACCTCGACTCACGTACGGGCGAGGAGATCCTGCAACTGCTTCGCGACTCGTCCGACGAGTACGGCCAGACGATCGTGATGGTCACCCACGAGCCGCGCGCGGCGGCGATCGCCGACCGGGTGATGTTCCTGGCCGACGGCTTGATCGTCCGGGAGCTGGCGCGGGCAAGCGCAGCCGAGGTGCTCGAGGTCATGAGCACCCTTCAGCCGTGATCGGGGTCGCGCTGAAGGGCCTGCTCGGGCGCAAGCTCCGCGCCGCTCTGACCGCGATCGCGATCGTGCTCGGCGTGGCGATGATCAGCGGCACCTACGTCCTCACGGACACGATCAAGTCCGCCTTCAACTCGGTCTTCACGCAGGCCTACAGCCACTCGGACGCGGTCATCTGCGGGAAGAACGCGATCGACACCACCGCGGGGTGCGGGGGCGGCGGAGGCGGCGGCGGAGCGGCCAACGAGACTCCCTCGCTGCCGGCGTCGCTGCTCGGGCGGATCCAGTCCCTCCCAGAGGTCGCGCGGGCCGCCGGCGGGATCAGCGACACCGCCAAGCTCGTGGGGTCCAACGGGAAGGTCATCTCGAACGGCGGCGCACCCGGATTGGCCTTCAGCTACAGCGCCGCCGGCCAGCCCTTCAACCCGCTCCAGCTGGCCAGCGGAAGCTGGCCCGCGGCGCCCGATGAGATCGACGTCGATCTCCAGACCGCCCAGAAGCAGCACTACACGCTCGGCCAGCAGGTCGGCGTGGTCACTCGCGGGCCCGTGCACCGGTTCCGAGTCGTCGGCACGGTCCGCTTCGCAGGGATCGCCTCCCTGGGTGGCGCGACCATGACGATCTTTCCGCTGGCAACCGCCCAGCAGCTGTTCCACAAACCGGGCCAGTTCGACGAGATCGATGTCTCGGCCCGCAGCGGGATCTCACCGGCGTCGCTGGTCAAAGCCATATCGCCGCTGCTGCCGCGCTACGCCCAGGTCTCGACCAGTCAGCAGGCGGCCAAGCAGGCCAGCAAGGACACCAGCGGCTTCCTCAACATCTTCCAGGACTTCCTGCTCGCCTTCGGGGGCATCGCCCTCTTCGTCGGCAGCTTCGTGATCGCCAACACGCTGTCGATCACGATCGCCCAGCGCACGCGCGAGCTGGCCACGCTGCGCACTCTCGGCGCGACCCAGCGGCAGGTCATGCGCTCGGTGCTGATCGAGGCGCTCGTGATCGGCGCGCTGGCATCGGTCGTCGGCCTGTTCCTCGGCCTCGGCCTCGCCAAGGGGCTGAACTCGCTGCTGAACTCGTTCGGCATCTCGCTGCCGCAGAAGGCGCTCGTGTTCAAGTCGCGCACGGTGATCGTCTCGCTGCTCGTCGGGATCCTCGTGACCGTGCTGGCGGCGATGCGCCCGGCCAGGCGCGCAACCCGCGTGCCTCCGATCGCCGCCGTGCGCGAGGGGGCAGTGCTGCCACCGTCGCGGCTGGCCCGGTTCAGCCTGCACGCCGCGATCTTCACGCTTGCGCTGTCGATCGCCGTCGCGCTGGCGGGGCTGCTCGTCGGCGGCCTCTCGACGGTGCAGCGGCTGCTGACCGTGGCCGTGGCAGCCCTCGGCCTCATCTTCGGGATGGCAATGCTCGCTCCGCAACTGGTGCCGCCCCTCAGCCGTGTCCTCGGCTGGCCGGCGACGCGGATCGCGGGCGCCGCGGGCGGGCTCGCGCGCCGCAACTCCGCCCGCAACCCGGCCCGCACGGCCTCGACCGCAGCCGCGCTGATGATCGGCCTGGCACTGGTCACGCTCGTCGGCGTGCTCGCCGCCGGGCTGAAGACGCGCTTCGTCTCGTCGGTCGATCAGCTGTTCGTGGCCGACTACGCGTTGACCGCGACCGACAACTTCAGCCCGATACCGACCGATTCGGCGGCCGCCCTGGGCCGGGTGCCAGGGGTGACCGTGATCGCCAGCGTCCGCGGGGCGCGGGCCAAGGCCTTCGGCTCGGACATCAACCTGACCGGCGTCTCGGCTCCGGTGACCAAGGTCGTCGCGATCAACTGGGCGAACGGCAGCGCGGCCACGCCCGGCCAGCTGGGCGCAAACGGCGCGTTCGTGACCAAGGACTACGCCAAGGCCCAGCACCTCGTCGTTGGCTCGCCGCTCTCGGTCCAGCTGCCGAGCGGCCGGTTCCTGCACCTGGTGGTGAAGGGGATCGACGCCCCTCCGAAGGGAGGCTCGCCGTTCGGCGACGTCTCGATCTCCACCCAGACGTTCGACGCCGCGTTCTCCAACCCCGAGAACCTGTACACGTTCGTGAACGTCACGGGGGGCGTGTCGTCGGCCAACACGGCTCGGCTGACGTCGGCGCTGGCCAGCTTCCCGGACGCCAAGGTCCAGACGAAGTCGGAGTTCAAGCACAACCAGCTGCAGGGCCTGGACACGCTGCTGAACCTGCTCTACGTCCTGCTTTCGCTCTCGATCGTGGTCAGCCTGTTCGGGATCGTCAACACGCTCGTGCTGACTGTGTTCGAGCGCACGCGGGAGCTCGGGATGCTGCGGGCGGTGGGGATGACCCGCCGCCAGGTGAGGCGAATGATCCGCCACGAGAGCATCGTCACCGCGCTGCTCGGGGCGGCGTTCGGGATCCCGCTCGGCGTGCTGATGGCACTGCTGGTGGGGGCGGCGATCAAGTACGCCGCGTTTACCGTGCCGTGGGGAACGCTCGTGGTGTTCGTGATCGCATCGATCCTGGCCGGGATCGTGGCCGCGATCTTCCCCGCGCGGCGGGCGGCGCGGCTGAACGTGCTCGAAGCGCTGCAGTACGAGTAGCTACGCGGGCGATTCGACGCTCGCGAACTGGTCTCGAAGCACCGTCTTCTTGAACTTGCCCGTCGCGGTCCGCGGGATCTGATCCACGAACTCGAAACGGTCTGGCAGCTGCCACTTGGCGAAGTCGCTGGAGAGGTGCTCGCGCAGCGCTTCCGGGGTGGCCTCCTGACCCTCGCGCAGCACCACCACAGCCAGCGGCCGCTCGCCCCAGCGCTCGTCGGGAACGGCGATCACCGCTGCCTCGGCCACCGCCGGGTGGGCCATGAGCAGGTTCTCGACGTCGACCGAGGAGATCCACTCCCCGCCCGACTTCACGAGATCCTTGGAACGGTCGGTGATGCGAATGCAGCCGGCGCGGTTTATCCGCACGATGTCCCCGGTCTGGAACCAGCCGTCTTCGGTGAACTTCTCCGCCCCTGCCCCGCGGTGATAGCTGCGGGCGACCCAGGGCCCGCGCACCTCGAGCTCGCCCATCGCCTCGTCGTCCCAGGGGATGACCTCGCCGTCCTCGCCGCGGGCGCGTATGTCGACGAACGGGGACGGACGGCCCTGTCGGCAGCGATAGGCGTACTGCTCCTCGGCCGAGGCGTCGTCGAGCTCGACCGGCAGCCGCGCGACGGTGCCCAATGGCGCCATCTCGGTCATCCCCCACGCTTGGATGATCGTCAGCCCGTGGCGGTCGAAGCCCTCGAGCATGCTCCGTGGCACCGCGGAGCCGCCGACGATCAGCCGATTCAGGGCGCTCAGGTCCCAGCGGTCGGGCTCGGCGTCGAGCGCCTGCAGCACGGCCATCCACACAGTCGGCACGCCGGCGGTCATCGTCACGCGCTCGTCGGCCAGGAGGTCGAGGACGCTGATCGCGTCGAGCTTGGGCCCGGGCAGGACAAGGCCCGCGCCCGTGAAGGCCGCCATGTACGGAAGGCCCCAGGCGTTCACGTGGAACATCGGCACCACCGGCAGCAGGGTGTCGCGCGAGGCCAGCCCGAGCTGGTCGGGCAGCGCGCCCACGAGCGAGTGCAGGACCAGCGCCCTGTGCGAGTACAGCGCGCCCTTCGGCCGCCCCGTCGTGCCCGACGTGTAACACATCGCAGCCGCCCTGCGTTCGTCGGGCTCTGGCCACTCTGCCGGCTCGGCGTCTGAGATCAGAGCCTCGTAGTCGGTCGCACCGTCGAGCGAGTCGCCCGAGTGCGAAACCACGATCACATGCTCCCAGCGGT
>Ga0070735_10002270_pt1 | contig 17594 bp, 14 predicted proteins | sample Coa_R1_FD_66443 | JGI IMG/M metagenome (GOLD analysis project Ga0070735, IMG submission 66443) | Surface soil microbial communities from Centralia Pennsylvania, which are recovering from an underground coalmine fire - Coalmine... | ecosystem: Environmental > Terrestrial > Soil > Unclassified ... | reverse complement strand
CTCCTCCAGCCCCGCGATCGACCGCAGCGCCGTCGACTTGCCGCACCCCGACGGGCCGACGAACACCATGAACTCGCCGTCCTTGACCGCGAGGCTCAGGTCGTCAACGGCCCTGACGCCCCCCGCGTACGCCTTTTCTACGTGGTCGAGAATTATCTGTGCCATGAGGGGACCTTTCGTGCGGTCTGATCGAGGATGAGCGGACGGTGGCGGCGCCCGATGCCGCCAGGTTCAGTGCGCTGCCGTTGGCGAGCCAGAGGTCCCAGGTCCAGGCGTCGGCGAGGCGCAGCACGGGGGCCTACCCCTGGATCCAGGCGCTGGTGTCCGCGGGCAGCAGGCCGTCCGCCACGGGGGAGCTGGCCACGACCACGGTTCCGGGCGGCAGGGGGACGGCCCGGGGCCCGAAGTTGGTGACGCACTGCCAGCCGCCGGGCCGGCTGAAGTGCAGCACGTCGTCGCTGGTGCCGGGCATCCACTCCAGGCGTTCCGCGGCGCGGAACCGGCGGCGCCAGCTGAGCGCCTGCCGGTACAGGGCCAGGGTGGACCCGGAGTCGCGTTCCTGCGCCTCGACGCTCGCCGGGCCGAACCAGGCCGGCTGGGGCAGGTGCGGCGTGGCGGCGGCGCTGAACCCGAATGCCGGGCCGCCACTGCTCCAGGGCAGCGGGACCCGGCACCCGTCGCGGCCCCGTTCCGCGCCGCCGGACCGCGCGAAGGCGGGATCCTGGAGGACCTCGGGGGCCAGGTCGGCGACCTCGTGCAGGCCGAGTTCCTCGCCCTGGTACAGGTAGGCCGACCCGGGCAGCGCCAGCATCAGCACGGTAGCGGCGCGAGCGCGCCGCAGGCCGAGGCCGCGATCGAGCTCAGCCGAGGCGCCGTCGCTGAGCAGCCACGCCTTGGCGTTCTGGGTGCTGCTGAGGTGGTCCCCGGTCCGCAGCCCGTAGCGGCTCGCGTGCCGGACCACGTCGTGATTGGACAGCACCCACGTGGTCGGCGCGCCGTCCCGCCGCGCGTCGGCCAGGCTGTCGGTGATGACCCGGCGGAATTCGGCGGCATCCCAGTTCGCCTCGAGCAGGTCGAAGTTGAAGGCCTGCCCCAGCCCGTCCGGGCTGGCGTACCGCCACCGCCGGGACGGGTGCACCCACGCCTCCGCCACCCCGGCCCGCGGCGGGTCGTACTCGTTGAAGACCTGCCGCCACTCGGCGTAGATCCCGTGAACCTCGTCCCGGTCCCAGAACGGATGCGTCCCGTTCAGCGTGCTGGCCAGGACCGCCTGCCCGTCGAGGGGCTCGAACGGCTCGGCGAGGTTCTTGGCCAGGCCGTGCGCCACATCCACCCGGAACCCGTCGGCCCCGCGGTCGGACCAGAACCGCAGCGTGGTCAGGAAGTCGTCCCGGACCTCGCGGTTCTGCCAGTTGAGATCGGGCTGCTGCTCGCTGAACAGGTGCAGGTACCACTGCCCGTCCCGGACCCGGGTCCAGGCCGGCCCGCCGAACACGGAGGGCCAGTCCGACGGAGGCTGCATCCCGTCCGGGCCCCGCCCGTCGCGGAAGATGTACCGGTCCCTGGCCGGCGAGCCCGGCGGGGCGGCCAGCGCGGCGCGGAACCAGGCGTGCCGGCTCGACGTGTGGTTCGGCACGATGTCGAGGATGACCCGGATCCCGTTCGCGTGCAGCCGGGCGGTCATCTCGCCGAAGTCGGCCAGCGTGCCCAGCCGCGGGTCCACGTCGCGGTAGTCGTCCACGTCGTAGCCGCCGTCGGCGAAGGCGGACGGGTAGAACGGGCTGAGCCAGACCGCGTCGACACCGAGCGAGGCCAGGTACGGCACCCGGGAGATGACCCCGGCGAGGTCGCCCACGCCGTCGCCGTCGGAGTCGGCGAAGCTGCGCGGGTAGATCTGGTACACCACCGCCTCCCGCCACCATCCGGCGGCGGGCGGGGCCGATATGTCCATGTCGGTGCCTGCGGCTTTACTTGATCGAGCCGCGCATGATGCCGCTGACCACCCAGCGCTGGGCGATGAGGAACGCGACCAGCGTCGGGAGCAGGGCCATGAGGTAGGACGCGAAGGCCACGTTGATGTTCGTGGTGAACTGATCCTGGAACAGGAACTGGACGACCGGGAGGGTCTGGAACTTCGGGTTCGCGGTGATCAGCCGCGGCATCTGGAAGTCGTTCCAGGACTGCAGGAAGGCGAAGATGCCCACGGTAGCGCTGATCGGCGCCAGCAGCGGCAGCACGATCCTGCGGAAGGTCTGCATTGTCGTGCAGCCGTCTAGCCGCGCGCTCTCCTCCAGCTCGACCGGAATTCCCCGGATGAAGGCCGAGAACAGCAGCACGTTGAACGCGAGGTTGAACATAATGTGCAGGATCGCGACGCCGAACGGGTTAGCCAGGCCGATCGCGGCCATGAGCTTGACCTGCGGCAGCGCGACGACCGGGAACGGGATGAACAGGGCGATCATCAGGTAGCCGAACGTCGCGCGGAACTGCCAGTGGCCCCAGTTACGCACGATCGCCCACGCCGCCAGCGCACTCACGAGGATTTCCCCGACCACGGCGATCACCGTGATCAGCAGGCTCATCGAGGCGGCGAGCGGGGTATCGGTCAGGTCCCAGGCGGCCCGGAAGTTCCCCCACTGAATCGGCCAGGGGAAATTAAAGCCGGTGCCCGTGCCGGTCTGGGCCGGTGACTTCAGCGCCATGGCGACGGCGAAATACAGCGGGAGAATGACGATCAGGGAGACGATCGCGACGACGATCGTCAGCCCCCAGTTGACCCGGCCGCCCTCAGACACCCGGCGCGGCCGGCGTGCCCGGACCGCCGGAGCGGCGACGACGGGGGCGGTGCTTACCTCGGTAGCCACTACAGACCCCCTCCTCGGCGCCGGATGACGCTTAGCTGGAAGACCGCGAAGAGCAGTGTGATCAGGAAGAAGATGACCGCGTTGGCCATCTGGTAGGCGTAGTCGCCGTTGAAGAAGCCGCTGAAGATGGTTTGCGCCACGCTCGTGGTGGCCGTGCCCGGGCCGCCGCCGGTCAGGCCGACCACGATGTCGTACACGTTGAGGAAGTTCTTGAAACTAAGGATGGTGTTGATGATGAGGAACGAGAAAAGCAGCGGGAAGGTCACGCGCCGGAACTTGGTCCACGCGTTCGCCCCGTCGATCGAGGCTGCCTCGTACACCTCCGTCGGGATGCCGGTCAGCCCGGCCAGGAAGATGATGATCGCGCCGGGGATGGCCACCCACGACGCGACGAAGGCGACGCCGAGCCAGGCGAGGTGCTGGTTGGCCAGGATGTTGCTCTCCAGCGGGGCGAAATGGATCGCCGCCGAGATGATCGGGACGGACGTGGAGATGATGAAGGTGAAAATGTAGGAGACGATCAGGCCGGACAGGACCATGGGCATGAAGAAGACCGTGCGCAGCCCGGACCGCCACTTGATCTTGGAGTTGAGCGCGATCGCCAGGGCCAGCGCCACCACGTTGGTGACGATGCACGCCACGACCGCGAAGAGCACCGTGAACCCGTAGGAGTCCCGGAGGGTCGGGTCGCTGAGCGCGGCCTTGTAATTGGCGAAACCGATGGAATGGAAGGTCCCGTAGCCGACGAAGTTCGTGAAGCTGTAGAACATCCCCTGGATCGCGGGATAAATGATGAAGAAGGTGAACAGCAGGATCGCCGGGATGATCATCAAAAGGTACGTCGGCGCCACCGGGAAGAAGATTTTCTTCAGCGTGCCGAGCGGGCCGCCCCTGGAGGGCGCTGAGGTCGCGGTCATGCCTGCCTCCTGGAGCCGGCGCTGAGGCGGTTCACGCCGAGGTCCGTATGGCCAGGCGCTTGAAGGCGCCATCCATCGACGACGTGAATCCGCTGACGTTGCCGGTCAGCATCATTTCCTGGATGAAGTTCCCGACCGGGATAGTGAGGGGCACGTAGGTTCCCGCGCCCTGGTAGAAAGCGCCCGAGCTGACGTACTTCTGCAGGCCGGAGATCAGCGGGCTTTGCTGCGGCGGAGCGTTCTTGAGCGGTGAGAATGCGAGATTGGCCTGGTTGTACGCATTCACGACGCTCGGCTGCATGAGGTAACCGAGGAACTGGATGGCCGCCGCGCGCTGTGCGGCCCCCTGCGATCGCGGCAGCCAGATGGCCAGGTCAAGGTTGGCCCGGCATTTGGTCTGCGCGGGGTCGTCGGTGGCGGGCAGGGGGAACGTGCCCATCTTGAGCTTGGGATTGATCTGGAGGACCTGGCCGACGGCCCACGGGCCCTGCATATACATCCCGGCCTGCCCGGCCGCGAAGGCAGTGTTGCCGTCGGCGTAGTGCTTGGAGATGGCGTTGTCGTTGAAGTACGGCGCCAGGCTGAGCATCTTCTGGCAGGGCGCGGTGAAGTCCTTCTCGAACGACACGGGCGAGTTGGGACCAAGGTTGGTGCCCGCGGCGTTGAGGCCCCGGTAGAACGCATCGACGTCGATCATGCCGCCGACGGTGTAATCGAACAGGCCCTGCTGCGTCGTCCAGGTGTCGCCGTAGGTCTGGTAGATCGGCGTGATGTTCGCGGACTTGAACTTCTCGCACACGGCGAGGAACTCGCTCCAGGTGGTGGGCACGGCCGAGACGCCGACCTTGTCGAAGAGATCCGGGTTGTAGATGACGCCCTCGGCGGCCACCGAGTACGGCAGGACACTCGTTTCTCCCTTGTACGAGGCGTACTGGGTGACGAGAGCCTGGATGTTCGGTTCGATGGTCTTGGCCTGCGGCAAGTCGGCGAGGTTGGCCAGCACGCCCCGGGCGACGAAGATCGACGTGGTCAGGTTGTAGTTGTCGCAGTCGATGTCGGGCGGATTGCCGCGCACGAATTCCGCGATGAGGCTCGAGGTGGAGTCGTGGGTCACGGAGATGGACTTCTGGCTCGCGTTGAACTTCGCGACCAGATTGTCGAAGTACGGGATGACCTCGGGTTTCGTCTCCTCCAGGACGATGCTGGTGCGACCGCTTGAGGAGGAGCACCCGGTGACCAGGACGGGACCGGCGACGGCGGCTGCTCCCCCGAGCCCCAGCGCCTTCATCATCGACCTGCGGGTAAGGAGCGGTCCGCCCGCCTGAAACCGGGAGCCGGCCGAGGTGTCGCGAGCGGCAGCCTGGCGGTCCGGGCCCGACCGCGGATCATTGTCTTGCTGCACGAGGGACCTCCTACGATCCCTGGGCCGCCCCAATCGGGGGAGCCAGCATTCGTCGCGACCGAGGGACGGAGAACACCGAACCGGCGCGCTCCGTTCCGGCCGCCAAACGTTTATGGAAACGTTTCCATGAAAGTAGATCCGCCTGTTCGGTGTGTCAAGACCTCATGCGATTGTTTAGGCATTAGGGATTATCTCGCGTGTAGAAAACGCTTCCAGAGTGCGGGATGATTGCCGTGTGGCAGCTGCACCGGAGAAGGTCAACATGGTCGACATCGCCCGCATCGCGGGCGTGTCCCTGGCGACGGCGTCGCGGGCGCTGAGCAGCGCTCCGGGCGTCGCCGCCGCCACCCGGGAACGGGTGCTGGCCGTGGCCGAGGAGCTGTCCTACGTGGTCTCGCCGGAGGCGTCTCGCCTGTCCGGCGGGTCGACCCGGCGGGTCGCCGTGGTCGTACCCCACATCTCCCGGTGGTTCTTCTCCGCCATGCTGGAGGCGCTCGAGTCGGCGCTGCGCGAGGCCGACCTGGACGTGCTCCTGTACCACGTCGGCGACGCCGCGGACCGGCACGCTTTCTTCGAGCGGCTCCCGGCCCGCCGCAAGGTCGACGCGGTCGTGGTCCTCGCGTTTCCGGTGTCCGAGGCCGAGCAGCAGCGCCTGGGACTGATGGGGGTCAGCATCGTGGCCGCCGGCGGTCAGAGCGCCACGTACCCCTACGTGTGCATCGACGACGAGGCGGCCGGGCGCAAGGCCATGGACCACCTGATCTTTCTCGGCCACCGGCGCATCGCCATGATCGCCGCGGTCGACCCCGATCAGCCGGGCTGGCCCGCCGTCCCCGGCCGCACGCAGGCCTACTACGCGGCGCTTCGCGAGGCGGGCATCGCCGCCGATCCCAGCCTCGTCGCCACCGTGGACTGGGGCGGCCTGCAGGGCGCCGAGGCCATGGGCGAGTTGCTCAGCTTGCGCGAGCCGCCCACCGCCGTGTACGCGCACTCCGACGAGGTGGCCCTCGGCGCCATGCGCACGCTGCGCCGGACCGGGATACGGGTACCGGAGGACATCTCGGTCATCGGCATCGATGATCACCCGCTCGCCGAGCTGACCGACCTGACCACCGTCAGCCAGCCCGTGCACCAGCAGGGGGCGCTCGCCGGCCAGATGGTCCTCGCACTCCTGCAAGGCGACGAGTTCGAGCGGGCCGTCACCGTGCCGACCAGGCTGGTCATCCGCCAGAGCACCGCCCCGCCCCGGGCCGGTGCCCGGGGATAACCGCATCCCGGCCGGTCCCCCGACCCAGCGACGATGGCGGACCAGGGTGCTGGCCAGGGCTTCCCACGGGTGCGACCCGCACTCGGTAAGACGACGGTAGAGAGTAAGCAGTCGTCAACCGGAGGGGCGTGACGCCAGTGGACCGCCACGACATCGACCAGGAAGCCACCGCCATGCAGAGGCGGTCCCCCGATGCGTCCTGACATCAGGCCGGGCGGCGTGCTCCCGGATTACGCTCTCCCGGACCACACCAGCACGGTGCGGACGCTCAGCGAGCTTCAGGGCCGCGATCCGCTGATCCTCACCCTGGCGCGCGGCAACTACTGCCCTAAAGAGCACCAGCAGCACCTCGAGCTGGCCGCCAACTACGCGAAGATCGCGGTGGCCTACACCCAGGTCGCCACCATCGCCACCGACGACCATCACACCCTGCAGGAGTTCCGCGCGTCGGTGGGCGCCCAGTGGACGTTCCTGTCCGATCCCGGCCGGACCGTTCAGCAGGACCTGGACATCGCCGAGTACACCGACCCCGAACACAACCCGATGATCCCGCACACGCTGGTGCTCAAGCCCGGGCTGGTCGTGCACAGTATCTATAACGGCTACTGGTTCTGGGGCCGCCCGTCGTTCTCCGACCTGTGGCATGACCTGCGCGCGGCCACCGCCGAGATCCGCCCGGACTGGGATCTCAGCGCCCCGGGGCTGCGCGACGCCTGGGACGCGGGTGACTACTCGAAGTTCCACGGCTGGGACCGGCGGTCCCCCGGATCGGTGCCGACGTCGTACACGTGACAGGAGGCCAGGCCAGTGCGCACGCCCGTATGCGAACTGCTCGGGATTGAGCAACCGATCGTCCAGGCCCCCATGGCCGATGTTCCCGGCCTGGCCGCGGCGGTCTCGAACGCCGGCGCGCTCGGCATGCTGACGCTCACGTGGTCGGCAGACGTCGGGGCCAGCGTTCGCGAGACGGCGGCGCTTACCGCGCGGCCGTTCGGCGGCAACTTCGTGCTTACCTCGGACCATCACCGTCACCTGGACCAGGCCCTCGAGGCCGGCCTGCGGATCGTCTCGTTCATGTGGGGAGATCCCAGCGGCTACGTCGAGGCCGTGCATGACGCCGGGGGGATCGTCCTGCACACGGTCGGCAGTGCCGAGGAGGCACGGCGGGCGGTCGCGTCCGGCGTGGACGTGGTCGTGGCGCAGGGCTGGGAGGCCGGCGGGCACGTATGGGGCCGGGTCGCGACCCTGCCGCTGGTGCCCGCCGTGGTGGACGCGGTGGCGCCGGTGCCGGTGATCGCGGCGGGCGGGATCGGTGACGCTCGCGGCGTCGCGGCGGTGCTCGCGCTGGGCGCCCAGGCCGCGTGGCTGGGCACGCGGTTCCTGCTGGCCGAGGAGATGCCGATCCACCAGGACTACCGGCGCCGGCTGATCGCCGCGGCCGAGACCGACTCGCAGTGGTACCCCGATCTGTACGACGTGGGGTGGCCCGATTCTCCGCACCGCGCGCTCCGCAACTCCACGGCCAGGGCGTGGGAGGACGCGGGCTGCCCCCCGGACGCGCAGCGGCCAGGAGCGGGCGACGTGATCGCGCGCTTCGCCTCCGGCGAGGCCATCGTCCGTTACGAGCCCGCGCCGCCGATGACCGGGACCACGGGGGAGATCGAAGCGCTCTCCATGTGGGCCGGTCAGAGCGTCGCACTCGCCAGAGCGCCCCAGTCAGCGGCCGGCATCGTGGCCGAGCTGACCGCCCGCCTGTGACCTCGGGGCAGCGGACCGGCGCCCTGCTGTCGGTCAACGTGGGGATGCCGCAGGACGTGACCTGGCACGGCCGGACGGTGCACACGGCGGTGTGGAAGAAGCCGGTCGCCGGGCCGCGGATGGTGCGGCGGCTCAACATCGACGGTGACGGGCAGGGTGACCTGGCCGGGCACGGCGGCGAGCAGCGAGCGGTGTTCGTCTACCAGATCGAGTCCTACCGGTACTGGCAGGACGAGCTGGGCCGGAACGACTTCGAGTACGGGCAGTTCGGGGAGAACTTCACCGTGCAGGGACTGGCCGACGATCAGGTGTGCATCGGCGACCGGTACCGGATCGGGGACGCGGTTTTCGAGGTGACCCAGCCGCGGGTCACCTGCTTCCGGGTCGGTATCCGGATGGATGATCCCCGGATGCCGGCGCTGCTCGTGTCCCGGCACCGGCCCGGGTTCTATTTCCGCGTGCTGACCGAAGGCCCGGTGCAGGCGGGCCAGGAGATCGTCAAGCTCGCCTCGGGCCCGGAGGGCATGACGGTCGCCGAGGCGGACGCCCTGCTGTACCTGCCCGGGCATCCGCGGCAGCAGCTGCTGCGCGCGCTGCGTATCCCGGCGCTCAGCGGCGGATGGAAAACCTCCTTCCAGGAAATGCTCGACCAGCCGGGGCAGACCGCCGGCAACGCGGGCCTGACCGACGCCAGCCCGCCGCCGGCCTGGCCGGGGTTCCGGCCGCTCACCGTGACCGGAATCAGCCGGGAGAGCGACACCGTGGTCTCGGTGCAGCTGGCCGACCCCGCGGGCGGGGCCCTGCCGGCCGCTCTGCCCGGGCAGTTCCTGACCCTGCGCCTGCCCGCCGACCCCGCCGGGCGGCCGCTGCTGCGCAGCTACTCGCTGTCGGGGGCCCCGGGCGCCCCCGACTACCGCATCAGCGTCAAGCGGGAGGAACACGGCGCCGGCAGCCAGTTCCTGCACACCCGCGTGCGGGCGGGTGACCTGCTGGAGGCAGCCGCGCCGCGCGGCACGTTCACCCTGCGCCCGGGCCCGGAGCCGGTCCTGCTGATCAGCGCGGGTGTCGGCGCCACCCCGGTGCTGGCCATGCTGCACGCGCTGGCCGCCGCCCGGTCCGGCCGGGACATCTGGTGGCTGCACGGCGCCCGCAGCCGCGCCGACGAGCCGTTCGCGGCCGAATCCCGGGCCCTGCTGGCCGCGCTGCCCAGCGCGCACCGGCACATCTGCTACAGCAGCCCGGGCCCCGGTGATGTTCAGGGCCGTGACTACGACACGGCGGGACGCCTGTCGGCGCCGGTCCTGGCCGCCCTGGACCTGCCCTTGGACGCCGATGCGTACCTCTGCGGGCCCCCCGCTTTCATGGCGGACATCTCCGCCGCCCTGGCTGCGGCCGGTATCCAGGCGGCCCGCATCCGCACCGAGGTCTTCGGCCCCGGGCCGTCGCAGACACCGGGCATCGCGCCCGCGGCCGCCCGCCGGCCGCACCCGCCCGCCGGCCCGCCCGGCAGCGGCCCCCAGGTCGCGTTCGCCCGCAGTGACGTCACTGCGCGCTGGGACCCCGGCTACGCCAGCCTGCTCGAGTTCGCCGAAGCGTGCGACGTGCCAGTGCGCTGGTCATGCCGTACCGGCGTGTGCCACACCTGCGAGACGGCCCTCATCTCCGGGACCGTCCGCTACGACCCGGACCCGGTCGATGACCCCGCCGACGGCAGCGTGCTGATCTGCTGCTCGCAGCCCGGCGAGGACCTGGTTCTCGACCTGTGATCACCCGGCGGGATTGATGGTGGTGCCGGCCCGGCCGGCCAGGATGCCGACGGCATCGGTCAGCGCGCCGATCGCGGCCGGCTGGCCGGTCGCCCGGACGAAGCGGACGCACGCCTGCACCTTGGGCCCCATCGACCCGGCCGGGAACGTCATCGCCGACAGCGCGTCGGTGTCGATGGCCTGGATCGGCCGCGCATCCGGCGTGCCGTAGCCGCGGATGATCGCCGGCACGTCGGTGAGCACGAGCAGGCGGTCGGCCTTGAGCGTGATCGCCAGTTCGGCCGCGGTCAGGTCCTTGTCGACCACGGCCTCAACACCGGTGAGTTCGCCGGTCTCCGACCGGATCACCGGCACGCCACCGCCGCCGCCGCAGACCACGAGCGCGCCGGCGTCGGCCAGCGAGCGCACGGTCTCGATCTCTACCAGGCCCAGTGGCCTGGGCGAGGCCACCACGCGGCGCCATCTGGGTCCGTCGGCCGCGACGGCCCATCCCAGGCGCGCGGCCAGCGCCCGCGCCTGGTCCTGGTCGTAGCTGGCCCCGATGAACTTGGTGGGGTGGCCGAACGCGGGGTCGTCCGGGTCGACGAGCGTCTGGCTCAGGACGCACGCGGCCCGCCGGGCGACGCCGGCGTTACCGAGTTCCTGGACCAGCCAGTACCCGATCATGCCCTGGGTCTGGGCCACCAGCACATCGAGCGGATACGGCCGGCTGAGGCTGGTGTCGGCCTGGCTCTCCAGCGCGAGCAACCCCACCTGCGGGCCGTTGCCGTGGCACAGCACGATCTGGTGAGCGGCGGCCAGCGGGGCCAGGGCCGCGGCGGCCTGCCGGACGTGGCGCCGCTGGATCACCGCGTCCGGCCGCTCGTCCCGCTCGAGCAGCGCGTTCCCGCCCAGGGCCACGACGAGGCGCATCGCTCAGCCCGCCCGCGACCCGGTGAGCAGGGCGGTCATGACCGCGGGCCGAGCGTGGCGATCATCAGGGCCTTGATCGTGTGCATCCGGTTCTCGGCCTGGTCGAACACCACAGAGGCGGGCGACTCGAAGACCTCGTCGGTGACTTCCAGCGCGTCCAGCCCGCGCTTGGCGTAGATCCGCTGGCCGATTTCGGTGTCGCGATTGTGCAGGGCGGGCAGGCAGTGCAGGAACTTGACCGCCGGGTTGCCGGTGTCCTTCAGCACGGCGGAGTTCACCTGGTAGGGAAGCAGCTGGTCGATCCGGGAGTCCCACTGGTCCTCCGGTTCGCCCAGGGACAACCAGACGTCGGTGTAGACGAAGTCCGCGCCGGCCACGCCCGCGGTGATGTCCTCGGTCACCGCGAGCCTGGCCCCCGACCCGGCGGCCAGGCCCGACGCGATGCCCCGTATCTCCGCCGACGGCTGCAGCGCGGCCGGGGCGCAGATGCGGGCGTCCATGCCGAGCGTGGCCCCGGTGACCAGCAGCGAGTTGGCGGTGTTGTTCCGGCCGTCGCCCAGGTAGCAGAAGGACACCTCGGACAGCGGCTTGTCGCAGTGGTCGGTCATGGTCAAGATGTCGGCCAGCATCTGGGTCGGGTGCCAGGTGTCGGTGAGCCCGTTCCACACCGGCACCCCGGCGAACGCCCCGAGGATCTCCATGGACTCCTGGGTGAAGCCGCGGTACTCGATGCCGTCGAACATGCGGCCGAGCACGCGGGCGGTGTCTTTCACCGACTCCTTGTGGCCCAGCTGGGATTCCCCGGGGCCGAGGTAGGTGACGTGCCCGCCCTCGTCGTGGGCCGCGACCTCGAACGCGGACCGGGTCCGGGTGGAGGTCTTCTCGAAGATCAGGGCGATGTTGCGGCCCGCGAGCCGCCGACCGGTCACGCCGCGGCGCTTGTCCGCCCGCAGCCGTCCGGCCAGGTCGACCAGGAAGAGGAATTCCTCGGCGCTGAGGTCGGTCTCCTTCAGCAGGCTGCGCCCGTGCAGGTCCATCAGATACTCCTCGCGTTGCTAGGCGGGATCGCGCTGGATCGGGCAGGTCATGCAGCGGGGGCCGCCGCGGCCGCGGCCGAGTTCGCTGCCGGGCACCTCGAGCACCTCGATGCCGTGCTTGCGCAGCATGGTATTGGTCGCGACGTTGCGGTCGTAGCCGAGGATCACGCCGGGCGCGACGGCCAGGTAGTTGTTCCCGTCGTCCCACTGCTCCCGTTCGGCGGCCCGGATGTCCTCGTCGGTGATCAGCACGGTCACCGCGTCGGCCCCGATCGCGGCCGCGATGGCCTCCCACAGATTGTGGTTGCGGGCCACCTTCAGGCCGGCACCCTCGGGGGTGATGGTCCACGACCGCGGGTTGCGGTCGATGAAGGGGTACAGCACGAAGGTGGCGCGGTCGATCATGGTCAGCACGGTGTCCAGGTGCATCATCGCGTGCGACTTGGGCAGCTCGACGGCGATCACGGTGCGGGCCTGACCGGCCTCGAACAGGGCGCGGGACAGGATTTCCGCCGCCATCGGCGTGGTCCGCTCGCCCATGCCGATCAGGACCGCGCCGTGACCCAGGACGTGCACGTCGCCGCCCTCCACGCTGGCCGGCAGGTGGCTGGCGTCGTCGCCGCCGTAGTAGGTGACGAACTCGGCGCCGGCGAACATCGGGTGGTAGCGGTACACGGCGCGCAGGTGCAGGTGTTCCCGCTGCCGGGCGGGCTTGGCCATCGGGTTGACCGAGACCCCGCCGTAGACCCAGGCGGAGTTGTCCCGGGTGAACAGGTGGTTGGGCAGCGGGGGGAGCAGGAAGTCATCGGCCCGCAGCGTGTCCCATTTCAGGCTCTTGGCCCGCAGCGGCCGCAGGTCGGCCTTGAGCACCCCGCCGACCAGGTACTCGGCCAGGCGCGGCCCGTCCAGGTCGTCGAACAGCTCGCGGAGCGGGCCCGCAAGCGCCGGGCCGGCCATCTCGGGGGTACACACCCGGTCCAGCACGAACGCCCGGGCCTCGGGCAGCTCCAGCGTCTGCGCCAGCAACTGCCCGAAGTAGTGCACCTGCACACCCCGGTCGCGGAGGATCTCGGCGAACACGTCGTGTTCTTCCTTGGCCCTGGCCGCCCACAGCACGTCGTCGAACAGCAGGTCGCCGATGTTCTGCGGGGTGAGCCGGGACAGTTCCAGGCCCGGCCGGTGGATGATGGCCTGCCGCAGCCGGCCCACCTCTGACTGCACGCTGAACGTCATGACTGTCCCTCCGGGTTCTCGCCGCGGGTCACCACGGCCGTTAGGCTCTGCTGGTTTGCGGGGGGACGACCCCCCGCACCCCCCGTCAGGTCGGTGGGAACTTGGATCTGGCCGGTATCTTCACGGCGGGCCCGGATGAAGGCGTAGAGGATGATCCCGGCCAGCACGACGACCATGGCCTGGTACACCGCCGAGTACCCGGCGGCGAACGTGACCCACAGCGAGAACAGCGCCGCCGCGACGGCGATGGTCAGGTCGCGGGCCAGCAGCCAGCCGTTGACGGGGCGGCGCCGCGATACCAGGTAGGTGAGCTGGGCGCAGGCCGAGAACAAGTACGGGATGGCCACGGTGACCACGGTCAGGTCGACCAGGTAGGTGAAGACGGTCAGCCCGGAGCTGGAGGTGTACCGCCACAGCATCAGCAGCGACGGCAGCGCCGCCGCGGCCAGGACACCGAACCAGGCGGTGCCCCGGCGGTCGGTCCAGCCGAACTGCCGCGGGAACAGCCCGTCGTTAGCCGGCGCCCGTGACACCTCGGCGGTGACCAGAGTCCAGCCGATCAGCGCCCCGAACCCGGAGGTCGCGGCCAGCGCGGCGACCAGCTTCCCGGCCCAGGCACTGTGCGGGAAGATGGCCTGGAAGGCGTTGACGAACGGCGCCCCGTTACCCACCAGCGCGCGGTGCGAGACCAGGCCCATGACCGCGGCCGACACCGCCAGGTACACGACGGCGGCGGCGCCGGTGCCCAGCAGCGAGGCGCGGCCGACGTTGCGGCGCGGGTCCTTGACCCGCTTGGCGGTGATGGCCGCCGTCTCCACACCGATGAACGAGAACAGCGCCACCCCGGCGGCGATCCCGATGGCCGAGTACAAGCTGCCGCCCGAGGCGTTGAACGCGCCGAAGTTCGCCTTGGTGACGAAGAACCAGCCGACCACCGCGACGAACAGCAGCGGCAGGTACTTCAGCACCACGGTGAGATTCTGCAGCCAGGCCGTCTGCCTGATCCCGCCCAGGTTCACCGCCGCCGGGATCCACAGCCCGGCCAGGGCGATGCCCCAGTTCTCCAGGCCCGTCGGGTTGATGCCGAACAACGCGTCGACGTAGAACACCCACGACGCGACGATGGCCGCGTTGCCCGCCCAGGCCTGAATCCAGTAGCACCAGCCGGTCAGGTACCCGGCGAAATCACCGAACTCGTGCCGGGCGTACGCGTACAGCCCGCCGTCGGAGTTCGGGACCCGCCTGGTCAGCTGGCCGAACAAGACCGCCAGCACCATCGCGCCCACGGCGATCACCGCCAGCACGGCCAGCGAGACCGTGCCCGCGCTGGCCAGCACGGCAGGCATCGTGAACACCCCGGCCCCGATAACCGTGCCGATGACCAGCCCGGTCGCCGACGTCAAGCCGAGCGCGGCGGGTTCCTGCCGGTCCTTGGCCGACGTCGGCTCCGGTGCGGAATGCAGTCCGCCCGGCGGGCGGGCGCCGATAGCGCTAGACATGGGTTCCTCCTCCCGGGGCGGCCTGGCCGGCTCGTCCCGCGGTGCGCCAAGGCTGGTAATGAATCCACCGTCGCGTTCCGGGGCGCCCTTTCGCATCCGGGGGAGACACTGGTCGGACCCTGGGCTCCGCGGGTGCGCTAGTCACCAGGGATCCGGCTCGGCATCCTGCCCGGCCTCGGCCGGTTTCGTGCTCACGTGAGTGCGATGGCCTCGGCCCATGCGTCGTAGTCGTAGATCCAGCGGCGGTCGATCAGCTGGCGGCCGGAGTTGTCCCAGCCGGCGCCTTGCCGCCGTGAGCCCTGCTGGACGCGGGCCGTCCGGTCGCGCCGCAGCCCCTCGTAGGCGGCCAGCGCCTTCGGCACGCCGGCCGGGCCCGCGGCGGCGGCCAGCAAGGTGGCCAGCGCCACCGCGTCCTCCAGCGCCTGGTTCACGCCCTGGCCCAGGTGCGGCAGCATCGGGTGCGCCGCGTCGCCCAGCAGCGTCAGCCGCCCGCTGCTCCACCGGGGCAGCGGCACCCGGTCATACATCCCCCACTGGAACCCGCTGCCGCCCGGCCCGCTGATCGCGGCGATGACCCGCCCGATCACGGGATCCCAGCCGGCGAAGTGCGCGGCCAGCGCCGCCGGGTCGCCCGGCGCCGACCATGACTCGCGGACCGCGGTACCGGACGGGACGAACCCCACGTAGTTCAGCAGCTGCCCGGCCCGCACCGGGAACACCAGGAAATGCCGGCCCTCGCCCACCCACATCCGCATCGTGCCGGCCGGGTACCCGGCCACCCGCGGCACCAGGCCCCGGTAGGCCACCACCCCGGAGAACTCGGGCTGCGCCGGAGCCACCACGAAGCCCTGCAGGACCGAATGGATGCCGTCCGCGCCGATCACCACGTCGGCCGTCGCCGTGGTCCCGTCGGCGAAGACGGCGGTGGCGCTGTCGTCATCCTGGCGGAAACCCGTGCACCGGTGCCCGGTCCGCACCGTGCCCGGCGGCAGCTGACTGGCCAGCAGCGCAAGCAGGTCGGCCCGGTGGATCCCCATATTCTGTCCCGGCATGGTGAACTGATAAGGCTCGTGCGCTACCGCCTGCCCGTCGGGAAGCCGGAGCTCCGTCGAGGCGTACCGGGCGCCCAGCCGTTCGATCTCCTCGCCGACTCCGAGCCGCTCCAGCATCCGCAGGCCGTTCGGCGCGAGCGACACCCCCGCGCCGACCTCAGCCAGCTGCTGCGCCTGCTCATGCACCTCGATGTCGATGCCTGCTCGCCCCAGCGCAACCGCCGCCGCCAGCCCGCCGAGCCCGCCGCCCACCACTGCCGCCCGCAGAGCCACATCCCGCCCCTCTCCGTGCGGTCGAAACCCCGCGTCCACGCTAACCCCGGCGGACACGTGCGACCGAGGAGATCGCCGAGGACCAGGGCACCGAGCACGATCGCCGCGGACGGGGCTATTAGTCGCGGGCGCCGGGGCGTGGCGGCAGGCTGTAGTAGTTCTGGTAGACCTGCACGGCCTGGTCGCGGGCGGATTCCCAGTCCCAGGTGGGCGGGAGGAACCGCTGAGGGCTGAGGGAGCGGACGTAAGGGGACGGGTCTGGCTGCAGGCTTTCCAGGACGTGCTGGGCGAGGCCGGCCGACCCGGAGACCCCGTGGGCGTTGCAGGCCGCGGCCATCACGAAGCCGCGCAGCCCGGGCACGGGCCCGACGATGAAGCGCCCGTCCGGGGAGAATGCCGGGAACCCGCGGAAGACCGTGCGCACCTCGGCCCGGGTGACCGCGGGCGCGAGGCTGGCGAAGTCAGCGGCGAATCCGGACAGCACGTCCCAGTCCGGTGACACGGCCAGCTCTTGCCCGATCGCCACCTGGCGCGGGTCCAGGCTCAGCCCGTCCGGTTCCCAGCCGCCGCACAGGATCCCCGGCCCTTCAGCCCGGACGTACAGACGCAGGTCCGGGAGGCGCAGCACCGGCAAACTGCCGTGCCAGCCCGCGACCGCGCCGGTGACGAAGTACTCGTGGCGTACCGGGACGACCGGGAGGTCCTGCCCGGCCAGCCGGGCCACGGCTCCCGCCCACGGCCCGGCCGCGTTGATCACCATGTCGGTCGCGACCGCCCGCTGGCCGGTGCGGATCCCGGTGACCGTGCCGCGGGCGATGCTGAGCCCGGTGACGGTGGTGTGCGTCGCGAACGTCACCCCGCGATCACGTGCGGCCCGCGCGTAGGCCGTCACCAGGCTGCTGGGCTGCAGATAGCCGTCGGTGGGGCACCACAGCGCCGCCATGGCCCCGGCCGTGTCCAGCATGGGGCACAGCTCGGCCAGCCGGGCCGGGCTCAGGAACTCGACGTCAAGGCCAGCCGACCGCGCGGTAGCGGCCAGCGCCTCGAATTCCGCGACCCGCTCCGCCCTGGTCGCGATGCGCACGCTGCCGGTCTGGCGCCAGTCCGCCGGATAGCCGGTCTCCCGCTCGATCCGGGAGTACATGGCTACCGAAGACATCGCGAGCAGGCACCGCTCCCTGGTCGCGCGGACCTGCCCGACCAGGCCGGCGGCCTGCCCCGACGTCGCGCCGGCCAGCTCGCCCTGCTCCACGACCTGGATGTCCCGGTATCCCGCCCCGGCCAGGACATAGGCCACAGCGCATCCGATGGCCCCGCCGCCAACGATCGTGACCTCAGCGTCCCTGACCTCGGCCACCGCAACCTCCCGCGTCGCCTACCCGGTAACTCGATCATGGCAAACCACCTGTGTCACTCATCTATGCGTTCCAGCTGTCTCACGCATCTATGCGTTCCTCGCCGACTTGACGCATGCCTATATCGGCATATGATTGCGCCCATGGCGCGAGCAGCGACGACGTCGGACGTCTTCAACGCGATCGCCGAGCCGCAGCGCCGGGAGATCCTGGTGCTGCTGCGGGCGGGTGAGCGGCCGGTGACCGAGCTGGCCCAGGA
>Ga0070735_10002269_pt1 | contig 17599 bp, 15 predicted proteins | sample Coa_R1_FD_66443 | JGI IMG/M metagenome (GOLD analysis project Ga0070735, IMG submission 66443) | Surface soil microbial communities from Centralia Pennsylvania, which are recovering from an underground coalmine fire - Coalmine... | ecosystem: Environmental > Terrestrial > Soil > Unclassified ... | reverse complement strand
CGATGAACCTCATGGGACCGCTCGGCGCCGGACAGTTCGGCTTCGCTCTGAACAGTTCCCGCGCTGCTTCGGCCCACATAAAGCGAGCAGGCCGGCTCGCAATCAGTACCGTGCCGGTCGACAAGGCGCCCCTGGTTCGCCAGTTGGGCCACAATCACAAGCGACCGGAAGGCGTGCGGCTTAACGAACTGCCCTTCGACGTGCAGCCTTCCACCAAATTCGGCCTCCCCGTCCCTGCCTTCGCCCTCCGAGTTCGCGAGATGGAGGTGACCGACGTCCGCGAACCCGGAAGCCACACTTTCTTCGTCGCCCGCATCGTCGAGGACGAACAGCGCGCTGCAGGCCAGCAATTCTTCATGGTCCACGGAATTTACCAAGCCCGCCGACAACAGATTGGTAAAATGGGCAGTATATGAGCGATTCGGAGCTGCCCCTTCCACCCGCGACCTTTGAGTTCCTGACCATCTCGCTCAAGACGCAAGCGGAAATCCAATTGGGACTGCTGCACTTCGGCGACGACCAGGACCAACCCGAGCCCGACCTGCGCATCGCCCGGCATACTATCGACATGCTCGGCATGCTGCAGGACAAAACCAGGGGCAACCTCTCGCTGGAAGAGCAGCGCCTGCTGGAAAACTCCCTGACGGAATTGCGGTTCCGTTACGTGCAGGCGGTGGAGAAGGCCGCCAAGCCAGAGATCAAAACTGAAACGCAGGAAAGCAAAGCGGAAGGACAGGCTGGCTAGCGGAATGGCGGTTGGTAGTCTCAGCATTACGGTGCTGGGATCGGGAACGAGTGTCGGGGTTCCGACCATCGGCTGCGATTGCGACGTGTGTCACTCCGCCGACCCCCGCGACAACCGGCTCCGGCCATCGATCCACGTCTCCTACGGCGGACGCGGCATTTTGATCGATACCACTCCCGATTTTCGCCAGCAGGCGCTACGAGCCCCGATCGACCGTGTAGACGCGATCCTTTTCACCCACTCCCATGCCGACCACGTCATGGGACTGGATGACGTTCGCCCGTTCAACTTTAAACAGGGCGGCATCATTCCGATATACGGATCGCACGACACGATAGCCAATATTCAGCGGTCGTTTCCGTACATCTTCGACGGCCGCGAAAGCGAATCGTCGCGGCCTCGCCTCGTCACTCACATTTTCGACGGGGGGCCATTTGAACTCTTCGGATTGACCTTCCAACCGATTCGCCTCAATCATGGACGCGGCACCGTCTATGGCTTCCGCTTCGGAAACGCGGCCTACTTAACCGATCACAGCGACATCCCGCCGGAATCCATGGAGAGGCTCCGGGGTTTGGACGTGCTTTTTCTCGATGCGCTACGGCACCGGCCCCATCCGACGCATTCCACCGTGGAGCGTTCGCTCCAGACTGTGTCGGAGCTCAAGCCTAAGCGCGCTTATTTCACCCACATCTGCCACGACCTGCCGCACGCCGAGACCGAGAAAACGCTGCCTGAAAACGTGCGGCTTGCCTACGACGGCCTGCAGATTCAAGTCGAACTGGCGGCGGCGGTCACCATTGGGAACTTCGACGGTGTGCACATCGGCCATCGGCGCCTGATTCGGCGCGTAGCCGAGATCGCGCGCGAGCACGGCTGGACACCCGCGCTTTTGACTTTCAATCCCCATCCGACCCGTATCGTGGCTCCCGAGCGCGCCCCGAAGCTGCTGACTACAGCCGAGCGCCGCAACGAACTGGCGCGCTCTGAAGGAATCGAGCGTATCGAAGTGCTGCCCTTCACGAAGGAACTATCGCAGCTCACTCCCGAGGAGTTCGTGAAACGGATCCTCGTCGACAACCTGCGGGCAAAGGCGGTCGTGGTCGGTGACAATTTCCGCTTCGGCAACCGCGCTGCCGGGAACGTCGCGACGTTGCGCGAACTGGGGAAGAAATACGGTTTCGAGACGGAAGTCTGCCATGGTGTGAAGACCCACGGGCGTGCGATCTCGAGCAGCGAGATCCGCCGTCTGATCCAGTCGGGTCTAGTCTCTCGCGCCTGCCGCATGTTGGGTCGTCCCTATGCGCTCGACGGCGAAGTCGTCTCGGGTCACGGAATCGGCTCCAGCAAGACGGTCCCGACTCTGAACCTGGCGACGTTAGCGGAAGTTTTGCCCAAACCGGGAGTCTTCATCACCCGCACCCGTGACCTGGACAACGCCCGGAAGTGGAACTCCATCACAAACGTTGGGTACCGTCCGACATTCGGCGGAGACGATCACCTCTCAATTGAGACGTTCCTCCTCGACCCGCTCACCGGCGAGACGCCGCGGCGGATTTCCGTAGAGTTCCTGAAGCGCATCCGCGACGAGAAGAAGTTTGATGACGCCGAAGCTTTGAAGGCGCAGATTCTCCGCGACGTCGCGCGTGCCCAGACCTACTTCCGTCGAATCGCGAGCAGCAGTCAACCTGCGCTAACTGCGGTAGGCCTCCCTACGATGCCGCACTCGTAGTATCCGATACGTATCCTCTCCTGCCTTTTCGAACCGCACGCGATAGTCTCCAACCCGTAAACGGAGATCTCCGCTACCTTTGAGCTTCTTTACGTCACCCAGGCCGCTGTTGGCGTAATCCGTTAGGGTATGCAGGATCTGCAGCGCTTGTTCGCGGTCAATTGCACGAAGCTGTTCCTTGGCCCGGTCGGTCCAGATAAACTTGCTCACAGACCGAACTCTCGCAGTACCTCCTGGTGCGAAGTGCCGGGACCTTGTTCGACACGGGCCGCTTCCACTTCGGCTCGCTCCTCGTCGGTTTCCGGCTCATCGTCGAGCGGAGCGGTCAGGATCGATTGCCAAACAGGATCCGCCAGCGCCCGCAGGATCTTGCGGACCGCCGGCAGATCACTGGCGGGAATCTGCTCCACCAGGGCGTGCAGCTCGTGTCGATCGATCTCGCTCGATTGGTTGCTCATGGTCTTAGTTATAAATGCATATGCGGCGCGACCAATGAACACCCATTCTCCGACACCCCGCAATGGGCATGCTCAAATTGCACGGTCGTATGGTGAATGTGGAACCCGCACAACACGTCATTCAGCCGCTTAAGAATCGATTCGCTCTCCGACGGCGGCATATCGGCAATCTGAACGTGACAACTCAGCGCATGCTTGTTCGAGCCCAAACTCCAGATGTGCAGGTCGTGCACGTCGATCACGCCTTCCACCTTCCGCATCGCGGTTGTCACCGTGCCTAATTCCATGCCGCGGGGCAGGCCCTCCAGCAGGATGTTCAGCGACTCCTTGATGATGTCCCATGCCGTCCAGACAATCAGAAACGCGATGACGATCGAGAGAATCGGGTCGACCTGCTGCCAGCCGGTGAAATGGATGATAACCGCGCCAGCCATGATGCCCAACGACCCGAGCGCGTCCCCCAGCATGTGGATGAACGCCGCCCGCACATTGAGGTCGTCCTTGTCGCGATGCAGGCTCCACATGATCACGAAGTTCACGAGAAACGCCAGCCCAGCGACCACGAGCATGGTCCATTCCTGTACCGGCTCCGGCGTCAGGAACCGCTGGACCGATTCATACAGAATGATTGCCGAGATCAACAGCAGGGTCAGCGCATTCACAAAGGCGGCCAGCACACCCGCCCGCTGATACCCAAACGTCTTTACTTTGTTCGCAGGCCGCGTTTCGAGCAAAACCGCAATCGCGGCCAGCACCAGAGAAAGCGCATCGGTGAAGTTGTGCCCCGCATCCGAGAGCAGAGCCAGACTATGGGCTCTGAGCCCTGCGATAATCTCCACGACGACAAATGCCAGCGTAGCCACAACTGACCATTGGAGAACCTTGCCCTTGCCGTGATGATGATGCGTGTGCAACTTTCCCGCCCGCCCTATAAACAAGGGTATCAAGCCAGCGTAAGATAAGAGCAATGGCAGTACCTCCGGCGCCGCCGCCTTTAGAACAGGCCGGGCCACGACCGTTTTCGTTTTACCCCCCGATCGGGAACATTGAGCACAATGAGTGGCTCTATCAGCGGGCGTCCTGGTCAGAGGTACTGGTGCGCAATACTAAGACCGCCGAGGAAATCTGGGTACCCCGCCGTTATGTTGGTGAAATTTCCAGTGTCGACGAGCCGGTGATGATTGTGGGCCTTCTCAAAGAGCTGGAATACCGCGCCGGCGCGCTGTGGCCGGTGGTCCGGCGCGTCATTCAGATGCCCGTCGCAGTCAATGAAACGCCCCGGCCCAGCGTAGCCTCTCGCGAGGATCGCCGCCCTGCGAACGTCGTGGGCATCCGGCTCGAAAACCGCGCGGAATCCCGCATCGGAAAGCTAATTCTGGCCGCCATCGCGGCGGGCATGGTCGCCTGCGTCCTGGTGGTGAGCTTCTCTCGGGGCTCGATGCTTGGGCACCGCATGATCTACGCACCGCTCATGCAAGCCGACCTCGACCTGACCGCCCGCGACGACTACTACGGCGTCCTCCGGCTGCTGGGCCTGCCCGACGACGATCGCTGGAAGTCCGAAACCGGTGAATTCCAATACCGCAAGCTGACCTACCGCAAACTCGGCTATTCGGTTATCCTGATGGGCACGGATCGCAAGGATGCCCACTACATCGGGGCAATGGACAAGAGCTGGAATCCCGTGCATACTGTTCAGTTACCGAATAACGTGAACAGCTATTCCTTGCTGCGCCAACTAAAACGATTTTGAGGGGAGAGCCATGAAGTTAGCCGGTCATATCCTGTGGGGAGTCGTGTCTGTGGCCGCCGCATTTTGTCTCGGCACCATAGCGGTGAACCGCGGCGAACATATCAACAGTATGTGGATCGTGATGGCGGCGGTATGCACCTACACAGTGGGCTATCGCTTCTACGCCAAGTTCATCGCGGCCAAAGTGATGGCGCTCGATAATCAGCGCGCCACGCCGGCCGAGCGGCTCCGCGACGGGCACGACTTCGAGCCCACCAATAAATGGATCCTCTTCGGACACCATTTTGCCGCCATTGCCGGACCGGGACCGCTTGTGGGTCCGACGCTGGCCGCTCAATTCGGCTACCTCCCCAGTGCCCTTTGGATCATTATCGGCGCGGTGCTCGGCGGATGCGTCCAGGACTTCGTGATTCTCTTTTGTTCAATGCGCCGCGACGGAAAACCGCTGGGGCGAATGGCCCGGGAAGAGATTGGCAAGGTCGGAGGATTCACCGCGCTGCTGACGGTCTTCCTCATCATGATCATCCTGCTTGCTGTCGTAGGGCTGGTGGTCGTCAATGCGCTGAAGGGCAGCCCTTGGGGGACGTTCACCATAGTGGCGATCATGCCCATCGCGCTGTTCATGGGCATTTATCTGCGGTTTCTGCGGCCCGGCAAAGTGCTGGAATGTTCGGCGATCGGGTTCGTGCTCGTGGTGGGAAGCATCTTCGCCGGGCAGGCGGTGTCCAATTCCCCGACGCTGGCTCCGATCTTCACGTTTTCGGCCACGACGCTCGCCATCATGGTGATCTGTTATGGATTCCTGGCGAGTACGCTGCCGGTCTGGATGCTGCTCGCTCCGCGTGATTATCTCGCGACTTTTGTGAAGCTCGGTGTTGTTATGTTGCTCGGCCTGGGTGTGATCGCGGTCCATCCGACGCTGCAGCTTCCTGCGTTGACCCGATTCGTTGACGGAACCGGGCCAATCTTCGCGGGCAAGATCTTCCCGTTCTGCTTTATCACGATCGCTTGTGGCGCCATCTCGGGCTTTCATTCCCTGATTTCATCCGGCACGACGCCGAAGATGATCGCCCGCGAGTGGAATGCCCGTCCGATCGGCTACGGTTCGATGGTGCTGGAGAGTTTCGTGGCCGTCATGGCGCTGGTTGCGGCCTGCTCGCTGCAGCCGGGCGTGTATTTCTCGGTCAATTCGCCTGCAGGAATCGTTGGCACGACCCCCGAAACCGCAACGGCCACCATTACGGGATGGGGCTACCCGGTGACGCCTGCCGACATGAGCGACCTGTCCAATACGGTCGGTGAACAGAGTCTCTTCTATCGCACCGGCGGCGCTCCATCGCTGGCGCTCGGCATGGCACACATCTTCGCAAGCACCCTGGGCGGCAAGGCGATCCTCGGCTTCTGGTATCACTTCGCCATCATGTTCGAGGCGCTTTTCATTCTCACTATCATCGATGCCGGCACGCGTGTGGGACGATTCATGCTCCAGGACATGCTGGGGCACATCTCCAAACCCCTGGGACAGACCAAGTCATTGCCCGCCGTGGCACTAGTCAGCGCCGTTGTTGTGTTGTCGTGGGGGTACTTCCTGTATCAAGGCGTGCGCGACCCATTGGGCGGCATTAATTCTCTCTGGCCGCTGTTTGGAATCGCCAACCAGTTGCTGGCCGCGATCGCGCTTTGCGTCGCCACCACGATCTTCGTGAAGATGCATCACGCCAAGTTTATGTGGATCACCTGCGCACCGCTCGCCTGGCTGGTGGTCGTATGCTTCACCGCGGGCTGGCAGAAGATTTTCTCCGATCAGCCGCGCCTCGGGTTCCTGGCGGATGCAGCCCGATTGCAGTCGCTGCTCGATTCGGGCAAGGTTGCCGCCGCGAATGTTTCCGCAACGCATACGCAGATTTTCAATAATTATCTCGATGCGGTGATGTGCGGGTTGTTCATGGTCCTGGTCGGCACAATTCTGATCGACTCGATGCGCGTATGGTACGGCGTGCTGAGAGGAACGCGAACCGTTCAGGTTTCAGAAACGCCCTTTGTGTTGTCGCGTCTGCAGCCGGAGGAGTTATGAGAATCATGCGCAGCGTCTGGCGGGTGGTGATCGGGATTCTGCGTGAAATCTCGGACCAGAACGCCTACGACCGGCATCTGCGTGCCCATTGCGCCTCGCATTCTCCCGAGGAGTGGCGGCGCTTCATAGATGAGAGGCTCCGGAGCAAATTCGAGCGCGCGAAGTGTTGCTGACCGTCAGCAGTCGACCTTTGCTGCTGCCAAATATCGCGTTACCTCTTTACAAATGCGACATTACACTGCAGAATTGTTCTAATTCTGAGCAGGCCCGGCCGCATTAATACCCTGTAACGTATTGCAAGCTTGAAACTTGCACCGGCGGCCCGGCATCCAACTAGCAGGAAGTTAAGTTTCGCAGCGTTTGCGTCGATCTTATAACTATCGGAAGAGGCGGTTATGGACATCGTCGGTGATCGCAAATTTGTGGAAGTCCCCGGGGGCAAGACTCATGAGCTCCCGCCCTTGCTGGTGAGTGCCCCTCACGTGAGGCGGCTGGACAAAGTGATGAGTCTGGCCAATCAGATCGTGGAGTCGGAGGACATCATCACGGCGCCGGATGAGCTGGATCTGAGCCGCCGCAAAATGGACCTGGCGATCAATCTCGTAGAGCAATACCTTGGCCTGGTCGCGCACTGGCACTGGGGGGATTCCATCCTGGAATGGATTCGACAATGCGAAACGACCTTCGAATCCCGGATGGAACTCCGCAATTTGCTGCATCCCGATGTCTGGCCCCATGCCGGCCGCAGCAGTTTCGTCCAACTTCTTGCTGACAAGGCGGTGGACACACACGGGATACCGATTGAGCAAGCCGTCGGTCTCAGGCTCGCGTTTCACCAACCGCCGCCGATCTCGATTCTGTCCGAGCATTTTCTGTTCTATCTAAGCCCTCGAATTGCGTCGACTTCTTACGAGGGATGGTCGCATCTCACGGCTCCGCCTGTGTCGTCGCTTCCTCCTGAGCGCTTCACTTTTGAAGTCGTGAATATGGTCATGCAGTAGCAGATGTGTAAGGCAGGATTGTATCCTGCGGACCGGTTTGTTAACGGTGCCTCTCGAAGCGTTTTGAATTGGTGATTAGTGTAATGCTGTTCATCCACGCACCGATCCCCTTCGTCAAATTCCACGCCTGACTCCGCCACCCGCACTTCAAAGTGGATCGAGTGGAGGAATCATGAGAATTGCTGCTCTTGTTTGCGCCTTGCCCTTATTAGCCGATTCCGGGCAGACAGTACCCTATCCGGCCGGGTATCGGACCTGGGCCGTCACGCGCAGCTTCATCACCAGGGAAGGACCCAACGCCGGCTTCCATCATTACTATGCAAATCCCCAGGCATTGGAAGGCTTCACGACCGGCAAATTTCCAGACGGCGCGGTGCTTGTGGACGAGCGCCTGGAAGTGGATCAACATGAAGGGGGCAGCTTCGAGGGGAAGCGCATCAGCATCGCGGTCATGAGAAAGGACAGCAGCCTTTATTCGGAAACAGGAGGATGGGGTTTCGACGGCACGCTGGGCGAAAGCCAGGCGCTCTCGGCTCCGGCAGCCATGCGAGCCTCGTGCTATGCGTGCCACTCGAAACAGAAGGATCATGACTTCGTTTACAGCACGTTCCGCAAATAATGCTAATGCCCGCCCGGGCCGCGAGTTGTGCCGCAATTAAGCCCGGCATTGCGGAGCCGGCTCCGCGGCTTCCTGGTGGTGTTCGGTGGCTGGACCCTGGTGGGGTTGTTCTACCTCAGCCAGGACGCCGGCCGCCGATCGTTTTTCGGCGATCCGCGCCCCTGGCAGGAAACGACGTACTGGGCGGTACGAGTCTATGTCTCTGCCGCTCTCACGCCATTCATCCTATGGCTGGGCCGCCGGTGGCCGATCGAACGGCCCCATCTGATACTACGGTCCCTCGGACACGTACTGTCGGCGACAGCGTTCGCTGTCGGCGAGGTCGCGGTTGAGACTGCTGTGCTGCTGTACACAGGCGATCCAGCGAGGATTGCGCTTTCTCCTTCCTACCGCCGTTCAGTGGCCATTCTTCTAATCTTCGGCTTTCACGCGAACGTGATTTCGTACGGCGTGATCCTGGGAATCCAGTCGGGCTTTCGATACTACCGCAAGTACCGCGAACGCGAGCGCCAGACCATGCGCCTGGAGTTGGACGCTTCCGAGCTGCGAGCGCAGATTGCCGGCGCCCGGTTGAGCGCTCTTAAAATGCAGCTTCAGCCGCATTTCCTGTTCAACACGCTGAACGCGATCATGGTGTTGGTGAGGCAGCAGCGCGGGCAGAAAGCGGAGGAAACGCTGGGCCGGTTCAGCGACCTGTTGCGCGCGGTGTTGAGCGATATCGACGCGCAGGAGGTGCCGCTCGATCGTGAGTTGGAATACGTCCGGCTGTACCTTTCCATTGAGGAGGTGCGCTTCCCGGACCGGCTGAGGGTGGAGATTGAGGCGGGTCCGGACGTCCTTCCCGCGGCGGTGCCGCATATGGGTTTGCAGCCTCTGGTGGAGAATGCCGTGCGCCACGGGATTGCGAAAAATGCCGGCGCGGGGACAATCGCCATCCGCGCGGTACGCTTGGATGAGCAACTGCAAATTTCAGTAAGCGATAACGGGCCCGGCTTGCCGGCAGGCGGAATCGATGGAAATCAGGGCATCGGGCTCGCGAACACCCGCAAGCGGCTGACCCAGCTTTATGGCGGCCGGGCGGCGCTCGTGCTTGAGCCGCGCGAAGGCGGGGGCGCCGTGGCCACCATCTCGCTCCCGTTTCGCCTGGGTGAATTCTCATGAAGCAGTTTTCGGTCCTGATCGTGGATGATGAGCCACTGGCGCGCGAGGGCCTGCGGATGCTTCTTACGAACGATCCGCAGGTCGCAGCGATCACCGAGGCGAAGAATGGCCGCGAGGCGGTGATCGCAATTCGGGACAGCCGCCCGGACCTCTTGTTCCTGGACGTCCAAATGCCCGAAATGGACGGCTTCGAGGTGGTCCGGCAACTGGGCCCGGAACGGATGCCGGCCGTAGTGTTTGTCACCGCGCACGATCAGTATGCGATTCGGGCTTTCGAAATCAATGCCCTCGACTATCTGTTGAAGCCGGTCACCGCCGAACGATTCCGGCAATCGTTGGAAAGAGCCAAAGCGCGGCTAAGCGGCGGCGAGGAAGTGGGCCGGCGGATGGTTTCGCTGCTCGAGGCGATGTCCAATCCGTCGTCCTACGTCAAACGCCTTGCCGTCCGGTCAGGCACGAGAACGTTGTTCGTTCCGGTCGACGATATCGAGTGGATCCAAGCGGCGGAGAATTACGCCGAACTCCACGTCGGGGCTGCCGCCTACCTGTTGCAAGCCACCATGAACACGCTCGAAGCATCGCTCGACCCGACGACGTTCCTCCGCATCCACCGCTCGTTAATTGTGAATGTTGGCCGGGTTAAGGAGCTGCAGCCGGCCGGACACGGTGAGTATGTGGTGGTACTGCGGAGCGGCGTGCGGCTTCAATCCGGCCGGAGTTATCACGAGAAGCTGAAAGCCCTGGCGTCGAACCCGTTTTAATGGTCGTCACTCCACGCGCAGCGCACGCACAGGATCAACCCGGGTAGCGCGCCGCGCCGGAATTGCGCACGCCACGGCCGCGACCAGCGCCAGCAGCGCAGTGACTCCTACATAAATCAACGGGTCCATAGCACTGACGCCGACCAGAAAATTCCCGACCAGCCGCGCCATGGCGAGCGCCGCGGCAATGCCTACGAGAAGTCCAACGGCGACAATTTTCAGCCCCTGTCCCACCACCATGCCGAGGATCTCTCCCGAAGCTGCCCCCAAAGCCACCCGAATCCCGATTTCCCGCGTGCGCTGGGTGGCGGCGTACGACACTACGCCGTAAAGCCCGATGATCGCGAGCACCAGCGCCAGCCCGCCCAGACCCGCCGCGATCATGGCCCCCAACCGGAATCGCAGCAACCCATTGAGCGAATCGATCGATTCGCGCATCGTCTGGCCGGCCGTCAGCGAAATCCCCGGAGCGAGGTCCCCAATTTCCTTTCTGAGTTGGGCCAGCATGACCTCGGGCGCCAACCGTGTCCGAACATGCAGCGTTCGGAGCGAGACATACGACTGAGCGAAAGAAACGTAATAGCTTGGGTCAATCGGTCCGGTCAGCTTGACAATGCGGCTGTTCTGAACGACGCCAACAACCGCGATGGGATGCTTGTCGTCGTCCATGGAGCGGAACTGCCGACCGATCGGATTCTCGTGCGGCCAGAAACGCTCCGCCATCGCTTCGTTAATCACTGCGACATGCTGAGATTCCTTCTTGTCGTCGTCGGTGATTCCCCGGCCCGTCAATAGCCGTATGCCCATAGTGTTGAAATAACCTGGCGATATCAGGTTGTACTGAATCACCGGCATGGAGCTTCCGGATGCCGGCTGGTATCCCGGAACCTCAATCGGACTGGCAGCATTGAAATAGCCCATCGGCGTGGAGAGGCCCAGGCTGGCAATTCGACGCCAGGCAGCGCCGTTACCCGATCGAGAAGCTTGCGGTAGAAATCGCGTCCCCGCGCCTCGTCGTAGCCCACCTGATTCGGGTCGAGCGTCAACAGAACCACATTATCCGGATCGAATCCCAGACTGGTGTGCTGCGCGTTAACAAAGCTTCGGATGAACAGAGCGCCGACGATCAGCAGCGCCAGCGAGCCGCTCAATTGTGCGACGACGAGGGCACTCCGCAGCATCTGGCGGCCGCCGGAAACAGAGCGGCTTGTGCCGTGTAGGACGGCCGCGAGATCGCCCCGGGCCACGCGCAAGGCCGGCACAATCCCGACAAGCGCGCCGGTGAGCGCCGCGACAATCGACGCAAAGAGAAATACAGTCCAGTCGAAATGGAAATCGAGGAGAAGCGGGATCGGCGTCGGGAGCTGAATCGAGCTCAGCGCATTGGTGGACCAGAGGCTCAGCAGAACTCCGCCGATTCCTCCGAGCGCGGCCAGAAGCAGGCTCTCAGTGAGCAGTTGCCGAATCAGGCGACGGCGCCCCGCGCCCAGTGCCGCCCGCACTGCCATTTCGCGTTGACGAACCGTGGCGCGCACCAGCAGAATGTTCGCCACATTAATACACGCCACGACGAGAACGAGTCCCGACAGGAGCTGGAAAAGCGCTGCAATCGTGACTACCTTGTTCTCGGATTCCGGCCCCGGCCGGGCATAGCGTTCCAGAAAAATACGCAGCACGAGCGCCTCGTCGGTCTTCGGATATTGGAACGCCAGACGGTTGGCGACAACTCGCAGCGCCGCGGCGCCCTGCTCCACGTTGCTGCCTGGTTTCAAGCGCGCGGCGATCGAGAATTCGCGGTCGGAACGGTCCTGGAGATAATCCTTCGGATTGCCCATCACCGTCGACATTCCAACGGGGATGTAACCTTGTGTGTCCAGGAGCACTCCGATGCCGTGGAAATCCTTGGGAACGACACCGACGATCGTGAATGGGCGCCCATCAACCGAAACGTGCTTACCCACGACATGCGGATCGCCGCCGAAGCGTGTCTGCCAGTACGAGTAGCCGAGAACAAGCACGGGATTGGAAGGCATGGCGCCATCTTCGGACGGCAGAATGAGACGGCCGAGGACGGGTTGTACGCCGAGTGTTGAGAAGAAATCTCCCGAAACGAAGTCCACCCACATTATCCCGCCCTGGCCGTCAACGCTCAGACCTTCCATCCCGGTTTTATAGGTCACCACGCCCGAAAAGACGCCGGAAGTCTGCCGGCGAATGTCTTCGAAATCCGGGTACGAGAAATTGTTTTGTAGGGCGCCCTTCTTCTGCTCTAATCCCAACACTGCCACCTGGTCGGGGTTAGGAACTGCCATCGGCCGCAAGAGAATCGAGTTGAAAATGCTGAAAATAGCGCTGTTGACGCCAATGCCGAGCGTGAGCGTCAGGACTGAGATGCAAGCGATCCCCGGATTGCGGCGAAGCTGGCGAAGACCGTAGCTGAGGTCCTGGATGGCGCTGTCGATGGAACGCCAGCCCCATGCTTCGCGGCTATCCTCCTCGAGCAGCGTGGTGTTGCCAAAGCGCTTGCGGGCTTGCGACTCGGAACTCAGTTCCTCGTGCTTCAAAGCGAGGTGCAGCTCCATTTCCTCCCGCAGTTCACGCTGGTAGTGATTGCGGCGAAGGAAGAATGCAAGCTTGCGCCCTAGTTCGGCCACTCGTCCCATAGCAAGACTATGGAAGAATACCTCGGAAATGTCAAGGCGCATCTGCGATGAGCCACGGCACTCGGCCTTTTAATCCTCGGATATTTTGAAATTTCCTTGCTGGCAGGCCATGGCGGAAGTCTTTGAGCCTAGCATGCGCAGGCGAAACCGCCCTGCGCCACCTTTATATTAGCGGCCCCGGCTCGATATCTTGTTTCGCGCCCGTAATACCGTCGCGGGTTCTATTTCCCGCAGAATCGCACTGGATCATAGAGGCAGCCCCTCGTTTTTGACTTGGACGAATGTTTCTCGCTGCGGCCGCTGCCCGTTAGACGCCGGATTAGTCTGTCGATACTGAGCGATGCCTCTTCGGGGGTGGTCGGCACGATCGTGACGGAACTGGCCCCGGGGTAATTCCACGTCTCGGGATTCGAGGGCGGCGTGAAATCTCTGGTGTTGAAAACCCTCCACATCCCATCGGGGCCCGCGATTGCCAGCAGCAGCGAAATGCAGTCGCGAGGGCCCTGGAAATAGGAAACTCGAATAGTGTGAACACCGCCTTCGAGCTTTACCGCGGCAATTCGAAGATCCGGCGGATGCTGGCAATCGTTGTCGATCGCGGGCACATCGTCCAGATACAACCTGGACCCGTCATCGGACAGCAAGGCGAAAGTGTAGCGGCCGGGCTTTTCGATCCAGAAACGGCCGCTGTAGTCCAGCGCGAACCATTCGAAACGCTCGGTGAGCCCCGGGAACCCGGAGGTCCAGTGGCGCGGTAGGATGTTCAACGAATCGGTCCAGATCTCGCCCGCCCGCTCCAAATCATCGCGCCCAAAATCGGGAAGCACGGCCGTGTTTTGCGGAATGAAATAGATGCTCCCGCGCAGTCCGCCGGGGACCACTACGGTTGTGCCGAAAGTCGGCGAGTCCTGGCCGAGGACTCCACTCAACGCGGCGATTGCAGCCAGGAAACCGAGCGCACGGTGACCCATATCAACAGATACGGGCCCGCCCGTTCCGGGGTTGCACCCCGATCAGTTGTTGTTCTGACCACCCCCGCTCGATGCGGGCATCGCCGTCAGCGGCGTTACGCCCGAATTTGCCAACGAACGGTTGAAGGCCGGGATCTCCTTCTCCATCAGGTTGCGATATTCGCCCTGAATACCCGTCAACTCCTTTTCAAGCGAACCCAGGATATCGACTTCCGTGTCGGTCGGTTTTGAGTTGAAGCCTCCCGCGACGTCGCCGCCGCCGGTACCCACCTCAGCGTTGAACCAGATCAGGTCGAGGTAGAGTTTGACCGCTTCCACGTAGTATTTGTCGTCGCTGGTCCGGAGAGCCTTGTCGAAAAGCTTATACTCGACGTCCTGAAGTTTCTTGTCCATATCCTGAATGGACGCCAGCACGTCGTTTTTCCCTTTCTGCGTCTTCAGCATCTTCTCGTCGTCTTCGAACTGCTTGCGAATCCACTCGATCTGATTCACCATGCCCGAAACGGTGTTGATATCGTCGCGGATGCGCAGTTGCATCTTTGTGGTGGCTTCAAGGTCGGCTTCAGAGGCGGAGACGTTCGGGTCGTTGAGCACGTCGAGGCTTTGTGAGTATGTCTCGCCGCCCACCGTCAGACGCGCGGTGTATTTCCCCGGAGCAACGATCGGCCCCACTTCAGCCTGCCCGATGCCCCAATGCGTGATCGGCCGCGAGTCTTTGCCTCGGAAACGCGGCTCTTCCCAAATGTGCGGGTTTTCGGGTGGCGTCGTTCGCAGGGCGGCGAGTTGCGGCGGCTCGTAGTGCATGTCCCACACTAAGCGATTGAGTCCCTCGCGTCCGGAGCCGTGGATTTCACGAATCACCTTGTTTTGCGAGTCGAGGATCTGGAGGCGGACCGGGTCCTTCGCCGATGCTTTAAGAGAATAGTTCAGGAAGGCATGGGCTCCCGGAATGAGGCGATATGCCGGCCGCGGCGGGAAGAATTGCACGGAGACGTCCTGCTGCTCGGCGGCCATTCGCTCCAGCGGCGTGATGTCGTCCAGGATGTAGACTCCGCGCCCGTACGTGGAAACGACTAAGTCGTGGAACTGCTTCTGCACGACCGCCCAGGTCACGGAGGCGTGCGGCAATCCTGTCGAGAGGGTAGTCCAGTGTCCGCCGTCATCCAGGGAATAAAACAGAGCGTTGCCGGTGCCGGCAAACAACAGTCCTTTCTGATTCGGATCCTGTGCGACGACCTTAACGTATCCCAGCCCGTGGTTGGGCAGTCCACCGCTGATCAGGGTCCAGGTCGCACCCATGTCGGTGGTCTTGTAAATGAAAGGATCGCGATTGTCCGCGAGGTGGGCATCGACAGAGACGTATGCGGTTGAAGCATCGAAGAACGAGGGTTGGATGCTCGTAATGCTGCCCCATTGCGGTATGCCGGATATGTTCTTCGTGACGTTGTTCCAGTGCCCGCCGCCGTCTTTGGTGAACCATACGAGACCATCGTTCGTGCCGGCCCAGATGAGGCCCTTTTGCAGCGTCGAGGGCGCGATGGCGAAGACCACTTCCGCGTAGAACTGGCCCAGATTGTCGCCCACGATTCCGCCGGACGACTGGTTATGAGCGGGTTCTTGTGTGCTGAGGTCCGGGCTGATCACAGCCCAATTCTGACCGCCGTTAGAGGTCTTAAAAATCACCTGGCAGCCGTAGTAGACCGTGTTGTGATCGAACGGATCGATCGCCATGGGCGGGGTCCAATGGCAGCGATACTTCGATTCGTTCGGCGCGGAGTCGAGCGTGTGAATCCAGGGGCTGACGGAACGAGCGGTCTTCGTCCTGCCGTCCCAGCGCGTTACTTCATTGCCGTAGCAGGTCGCCCAGACGATGTTGGGGTCGGTTGGGTCGGGCAGAGTGAAACCTGATTCGCAGCCGCCCATTCGCATTTCCCAGCCGGTGTTGTCGCGATTGCCGCCGCCACCGAACCCTCCGCCACCTCCTGGCGGACGGGCCGGGGCGTCATCGGCGTTGTCGTCGGCCGGCGGGCGGCCGAAGCCGAATCCGCCGCCGCCGCGCGCGAGACTCGGCCCGCGCATCGTGCTGGAATCCTGCATGTTCGTGTACACGTAATACGGAACCTGGTTATCGACCGCCACGTGGTACATCTGGCCGATGGGCAAAGTCACGTGGTGGAAGCTGCGCCCGTGCAGGGTGGTGACGCGAAGCCCGGCATCATCCGTCAGGGCGAAACGATCGGGATTCTTGGGGTCGATCCAAATGTCGTGATTGTCGCCGCCCCAGGGCACCTGGCGGAATGTCTCACCGCCGTCTACCGAGTGGAAGAACGAGCTGTTGGCCACCAGCACTTCGTTTTCGTTTGCGGGCGAGACACCGAGCCGGATGTAGTAACCGGCGCGTCCGATCAGCGCGCGGTCCCAGTTTATAGCCCGCCACGATGTGCCGCCATCTTCGGAGCGCCAGACGGAGCCTTGATCCTTGGTTTGAATGAGCGCGTACACGCGATCGGGATTCGAAGGCGCAATGGCAACATCGATCTTTCCGACCGGTGCTTGCGGAAGGCCGCGAGTCACCCGGGTCCATTTCGTGCCGCCGTCGTGCGAAACATAGACGCCGCTGCCGGGTCCGCCACTATTCATGCCCCAGGTGTGCATCTCCGCCTGCCACATGCCTGCCACCAGGTTCTGCGTGTTGCGCGCGTCCAGCGAAAGTCCGGAACAGCCCGTATTCTCGTCCGCGAAGAGCACGCGATCCCAGTGCGCGCCGCCGTCGCTGGTCTTAAATACGCCACGCTCCTGCTGCGGGCCGGTCAGACGACCCAGAGCGCAAACGTAGACGATTTCGGGATTCGAGGGATGGACGATGACGCGGCCGATCCGGCCTGTATTGTCGAGCCCCATGTGCGTCCAGGTTCGGCCCGCGTCCGTCGACTTGTAGACTCCGTTACCCGTCAGATCGCTGTCGCGGATGGCCCACGCCTCACCGGTTCCCGCCCAGACGATGTTGGGGTCGGACGCCGCGACCGCGAGCGAGCCAATGGCGGCTACAGGCTGGCCGTCGAATACCGGGAACCAGTTCTCACCGCCATCGCTGGATTTCCACACGCCGCCGGAGGCTGCACCCGCGTAGTAAGTGGTCGGATCACCAGGGACTCCGGCGATGGCCGCCACGCGGTTGCCGACGGCGGGTCCGACAAAGCGGAAGCGCAGGGCGTCGAGGGCTCCCCGGCGCGGTTGCGCGGAGGCGGTCAGGGTAATGATGGCCAGAGTGAAAGCGGTTACAAAAAGTAGTTTGGTGGCACGCATGTGAACTCCTTGGGTTGCGGTGGCTTTTCGAAGTGTACGTTTCCAATTGTAGTGGTGTCAAGAAGTTACCGATGCTGAACCGAAATCGTTGGGCGGGTTTCAAACCAGCGGCGGGTTGAAAACCCGCCCCTGGAGTTTGGCCCTTTTTGACGTATTCTCGGCTAAGCATTGCAGTACAGTAGGGCACTGGAAAGAGAGGGCTTGAATTTCTGCGGCTTCGTGGTCGACAGTGCCGGTGATGCGAAGTCGGAGAAATTGGGGCCTACGCCAAGGCCACGTCCCCACACTTCTGCTCTGAGCTGATGAAGGAGACGCTGCGTGGATGTCCGCTGCGGCGTGGCGCGGGCCGACCATT
>Ga0070735_10002268_pt1 | contig 17602 bp, 12 predicted proteins | sample Coa_R1_FD_66443 | JGI IMG/M metagenome (GOLD analysis project Ga0070735, IMG submission 66443) | Surface soil microbial communities from Centralia Pennsylvania, which are recovering from an underground coalmine fire - Coalmine... | ecosystem: Environmental > Terrestrial > Soil > Unclassified ... | reverse complement strand
CCACTCCGTCGGCGGTCCGTCGCCTCCACCCTGCCCGGTGACCCGCAAGGTCAGCCGTCCCGCCCGTCCTCGCAGGTCGTAGACCATGGCCTCCCGGGCGCGAAACTGTTGCGTGATGCGCAGCGCGTCTTCGTCGGCTTCCGACTTCATGGGTTCGTGCGTCCTCTCGCGGCCGCACGCCTCCCTCGGGTGGCGGGTGGGGAACGAACCTTTCCTCGCTGCCGCGCGATCGGGGAAGGGCGCGACGGAGCACCTGACGGCCGCGTCGTCACAGCCACACGTGGAGGACTCGAACGAGTCGAGGCAGGCGCGCGAGACCGATGAGTGCATCCGGTGTAGCGCGTGTTGCCCCGCCGAGCAAGGTAGGGCGCTTGTCCCCGGCCTGTTCCTTGCTCTGGAGACGCCGGGAGGCGCGCGCGCGATTGGGCAACACGGTCACGCCTCGATCGAGAAGTTACGCATCATCCCGGCATCTTCGTGCTCGAGGTTGTGGCAGTGGTAGAGAAACACGCCCGTATAGTCCAGGAAACGCATGAGCACCGTGGCCTTCTCGCCCGGCAGGACGAGGACGGTATCCTTCCAGCCGGCGTCCACGTATCCGGCGTGACGCACGCCTTCCCGGCGGACCACCTGGAACTGGACTCCGTGAACGTGGAAGGGGTGAGGGAGACGGCCCATCATGCCCATGCCGCCAGTGCCAGAGGCGTGTCAAACTCCCACGCCTCCAAGTTTCCGAGCTTCACGCGCTCGTCGGGTGCGATGCCGGTCATCTCAAAGGTTCGGCCGTTGATCCCGAAGCCCATGTGCTGCATCGTGGCCTGGAAGCGGCGGGGGGCGGCCGCGTTGACCGCGTCCGCGAGGCGATAGCGATCGATCGTGCTCAAACGCTCCGGGAGCCGGCGTCGCTCGGGGCTTGGTCGATCTATTTTGAACTTGACGATGGACAGCGAGGCTCCCTGCGCGGCGGCCCCCGCGCCCGCGGAGCCCGCGGGCGTCACGCCGTCCAAGGCCAGGCTGACGAGCGTCCGCTCGGTTCCAGGCCGGTACGCGCCGAAGTCTGCCCAGAGTTCGAGGCGCTCGCCGGGCGCCAGCATCACGTAGGATCTGGAGACCGAGGTTTCGAGGAGGCCGCCGTCGGTTCCGATCACGACGAGCGGCGCGCCATCCTCCCAAGCCAGTCGATAGATGCGGCTGTTCGATGCGTTGAGCAGGCGCAGCCGATAGGCGCCGGCGACTCCTCCAGAACGTTCGGGTCGCCCCGGGTGACACGCCGACGACCTCTCGCAAGTCGCGAGCCACGAGCCGCCGCAAAGATCACGCGACCGTTTCGCCGGAACGTCCGCAGGCGGTGCGCACAAGCGCAAGGGCTGCGCGTCTGATCGGACTCAGTGCGACGCCGCCCATCGCTGGCGGCGCCTGCGCTGGCCTTGGCCGGTCACCCGGCGAGCGCGTAGGCGGACCTGTTGCCACGAGCGCGTGCGGCCGTGCTACGACCTCCGGCCGCCGGACCCCGATGAACCTCGCGGCCATTCTCGCGCTCGGTTTTCTCCTCGGCATGCGCCACGCGACCGAGCCCGATCACGTCGTCGCCGTCTCGACGATCGCGAGCTCGGCGCGGGCGCTGCGGCCGGCGGCGCTCGTCGGAGCCCTGTGGGGGGTGGGGCACACCGCGACGATCCTCGTCTTCGGCGGCGTGCTCCTCGTCTGCGGAATCGTCGTCCCGCCACCGGTGGGCATGTCTCTCGAGCTCGCGGTCGCCGCGATGCTCGTCGTGCTGGGCGTCGTCAATGTTCGCGGCGTCCTGCGGGTCGCGCGGCGGGCGGCGCCGGAGGTCGCGGCGGCCGAGCCACGCGCGGTGTCCTCTCGCCCGGGAGGTTCGTTGCGTCCGGTCGCGATCGGGGTCGTCCACGGTCTGGCGGGCTCGGCGGCCGTCGCGCTCCTCGTCCTCGGCGAGATCCCGAATCCCTGGTGGGGCCTCGCGTACCTCGTCGTGTTCGGCACGGGGACGGTCGCCGGGATGGTCCTCGTCACCCTGGCGATCGCGATGCCCTTCGCAGCCGTGGCGCGTCGCTTCGATCGCGTCCAAGGGGCGCTGCGCCTTTCGACCGGGTGCGCGAGCGTCATCCTGGGCGCGGTGATCGCCTACCGGATCGGATTCGTTCAAGGCCTCTTCACAGGACACTCCCGCACGATGCCGTAGTGCGTTTTGCCAGGGGGATCGTGCCGGCGTAGCCTCTCGCCCGCATGTCCCTCACCCGATTCGGCGTGGCCATGGAGACGTCGCTCCTCGCTCAGTTCGACCAGCTCGTGGAGCAGCGCAGGTGCACCCGTTCGGAGCTCTTCCGCGATCTGGCGCGGGCCGAGATCATCCGCTCGCTCGCTTCCCGCCCGGTCGACGCCTTCGCGAGCGTGACGATCGTCTACAACCACCACGTGCGCGAGCTCTCCGAGCGCCTCACCGAGATGCAGCACGAGCTCGGCGACCAGGTGCGCTCCGCGATGCACGTCCACCTCGATCACGAGCGCTGCCTCGAGGTCATCGTGATGCGCGGGCGTGCGGACCGCCTGCAGCGCATCGCCGAGACGCTCTTCGCCACGCGGGGCGTCGTGCAGGGCGCCATCGAGGTGGTGCTCGACGCGCACCCCCACGAGCACGCGAAGCCGCGCCGCCGCAAGCGCGCGCAGACGTGACGGTCCCAAACACACGGCAACCGTCCAGCGGTCTCGCGCGTACTGGAAAGGTGGCGTAGGGGCCGGTCCGTTTCTCGTGGCACGAGGCGCTGCGTGCGTGTTACCCCCGGGCGGAATTTCATGCGTCGCTCGCGTCCTCGCGCTCTCTTGCTCGGCGCCCTGGTGGGCGCGCTCGTCGCAGGACGGTCGTTCGCGCAGGAGCCGGCGGGCCCGGGCGAGCCGGGTGGCTCGGCGCAGGGCGCCCACGTCGACCGCTCCCCTCGACCGCCTCCGGCGCCTCCGGCGCTGCGGACGCACGCGGAGGCCACGTACCCGCCCGAGGCGCTGCGCGATCGGCTGGAAGCCACCGTGACGCTCGAGGTCGAGATCGACGAGCACGGCGACGTGACCGGCGCCAAGGTGCTCGCGCCCGCTGGGCACGGCTTCGACCAGGCCGCGCTCGACGCGGTCCGGCGCTTCACGTTCACGCCCGCGATGCAGGCGGGCAAGCCCGTCGCGTCCGTCGTCCAGCTGGCGTACGAGTTTCACTTGCCGGCGCGGCCGCCCGCGCCGCCGGCGGCCGGGGTGTCCGCCCCTGCGCCTGCGCCGCCTCCGCCTTCGCCGCAAGAAGGCCCGGTGCAGACGGTCCTCGTGCTGGCGCAGCGCCCCATCAGCGCGGCCTCCTCCTTCGCCGTGCAGGACCGCGAGTTCCAGCTCCGTCCGATCGGCAGCGTGCAGGACATCCTCCGCGTGACGCCCGGTCTCGTGATGGTGCAGCACTCCGGGGGCGGCAAGGCCAACCAGTACTTTCTGCGCGGCTTCGACGCGGACCACGGGACGGACATTGCGCTGTCCGTCGACGGCGTGCCGATCAACATGCCGAGCCACGCCCACGGCCAGGGCTTCGCCGACACGAACTTCATCATTCCGGAGGCGGTCGAGCGCGTCGAGATCACCAAGGGGCCGTACTTCGCCAACCAGGGCGACTTCGCCACCGCCGGCGCCGTGAACCTGGTCACCCGCGACGACTTCGATCACAGCTCCGTTGGCTTTGGCGTGAGCGGCTCGCCCGGCCACGGAGGGCCGGGGTACCGGGGCCTGCTCGTCGCGAGCCCGAAGTGGGACGCCGCGACGGCGACGTTCGCGGCCGAGGTGGGGCGCCAGGACGGCCCGTTCGACTCTCCCGAGAACTGGAACAAGTACAAGCTCTTCAACAAGCTGACGTTCCACCTGTCTTCGGCGTCGACCCTGTCGATCGGCGAGATGAGCTACGGCGGCACCTGGCACGGCTCGGGGCAGATCCCCGTGCGCGCCGTCGACGAGGGGCTCGTCACGCGCTTCGGGTCGATCGATCCCAGCGAGGGCGGCGATACGACGCGCCACCACGTTTACGCGCAGTATCGCTTGCGCCCCTCGGAGGACAGTGAGATCCGCGCGCTCGTCTACGCCGGTACGTACACGTTCGACCTCTTTTCGAACTTCACCTTGTACCTGCGGGACCCGGCGAACGGCGACGAGATCGAGCAGCAAGACCGGCGCACGTTCTACGGCGCCAAGGCGAGCTACCGCCTCGCGCACAAGATCGGCGGCGTGCGGTTCGAGACGACCCTCGGCGCCGACGTGCGCGGCGACGACATCCACGAGATGCTCTGGCACGCTGTCGACCGCGTCCCGCTCGACCCGGTCCGGGACGACGGCGTCCACCAGACGCTGATCGGCGCGTACGTCAGCGAGGAGATCGCCCCCGTCGAGTGGGCACGCCTCGTCGTCGGGGCGCGCGCCGATGAGCTCGCGTTTTCCGTGGACAACAACCTGCCCGCCGGCGCCGATCCGCTCAACCCACGGAGCGGCGCCGACGGCGCCCAGCAGATCAGCCCCAAGGCGAGCGCGATCGTGTCGGCCTTGCGGCGCGAGGACGCTCAGCTCGACCTTTATCTCGACTGGGGCAACGGATTTCACTCGAACGACGTACGCGGCGCGTTCGTCCCCCCGCCGTCGCAGCCCGTGACGCCGCTGACCCGCGCGATCGGAGAGGAGATTGGCCTTCGCACCCGCGCGTTCGACCGGCTCGACTTCGCTGCGGCGTACTGGCTCCTCGACCTCGACAACGAGACCGTCTGGAACGGGGACGACGGGACCACCGCCGTCAGCGGTGCGACGCGCCGCTACGGGGTCGAGCTCGAGGCCCGATACGCGATCTTTCCGTGGCTCGCCGCCGACGGCGCCGTCACCTTCACGCACTCGCAGTTCAGCGCCGACCGCGAGAACGGCGGTGGCCTCGCCCTGGCGCCCAAGCAGACGTGGTCGGGCGGGCTCTCGGTGCGGCACCCGATCGGTCCGGGAGTCGCGCGGGCGGGTCTGCGCTTCTACGGCATCGGCGACCGACCCGCGTCCGACGACGGGGTCATCGTCGCGCCAGGTTTCACCCAGGTGGATCTTCACGCGGGCTACCGGACGCGCCGATGGGACGTCGCGCTCGACATCGAGAACCTGCTCGACGGCGACTTGCGCTCCGCGCAGTTCGACACGATCAGCCGCCTGCGGAACGACCCGGCCGTCGGCACGCCGGTCCCTGTGGGGTTCTGCGGCCCGGGCGGCCGCGTCGCGAACACCCCGATGGGCTATGCGCCGTCGCCGCGCGCAGCGGCGACCGTGCCGTTCTTCGGCTGCGAGGGGGTCGACTTCACTCCCGCGTACCCGCTCACCGCGCGCCTGATGGCGACGCTGTTTTTGGACTGAGACTCGACACACACAGGGTCACTGAGGCTCGAGGCGCAGTCGATAGCCGATCCCCACCTCGGTCATCAGGTACCTTGGCCGGGCCGGCTTGCGCTCGATCTTGTGGCGCAGGTGGGTCATGTACACGCGAAGGTACTGGGTTTCGTCCTCGTGACCGGGGCCCCAAACCGCCTCGAGGAGATCGTGGTGCGTCAGCACCATCCCGGCGCGCTGGATGAGGGTCGCCAGAAGCTTGAACTCGATCGGCGTCAGGTGGACCGGTTGTCCGCGCACCGTGACCGCGTGGCGAGGCAGGTCCACGCGGACGTCCTCACCGAGCTGGACGACGCCCATCGGCTCGGCCCCGGACCGGCGAGCGGCGTTGCGGAGCGCGACGCGGATGCGAGCCATCATCTCGGCGGCGCCGAACGGCTTGGTCATGTAGTCGTCGGCGCCCTCGTCGAGCGCCTTGACCTTCGCAGGCTCGCTGCCCCGCGCCGAGATGATGAGAATGGGCATGGTGCTCCACTCGCGGATGCGGCGGGTCACCTCCGAGCCGTCCGCGTCGGGCAGGCCGAGGTCGAGCAGCACGATGTCCGGTCGGTGCTTGGCCGCCAAGCGGATGCCCTCCGCCGCGGTCGTTGCCTCGATGGCTCGGTACCCGTGGGCGGCGAGGGCGATGCGCGCGAACGTCCGCATGTCGGCTTCGTCCTCGACAACGAGCACCACGGGAGCCTCGGTCACGGGGTCGTGGCCTCCGTTGGTGACGGCGGGAGCGGAAGCGTGAAGAGGAAGCGAGCCCCCCCGCCGTCGCGATCCGTCACCCAGATCCGTCCCCCGTGGGCGCTGACGATGGCCCGGCATATCGTCAGCCCTAATCCAACGCCGCCCCCTTCGCCATCACGAACGCGGTAGAATTTTTCGAAGACTCGCTCTCGCAGATCTTCGGCGACGCCGGGACCACGGTCGGAGACCTCGATCGTCACGTCGCCGGCGCTCGCGACCGCCGACAGATCGATGGGGCTCTCGGGGGGGGTGTACTTCGCGGCGTTCTCGAGCAGGTTGATGAGGACCTGCTCGACGAGCACCGAGTCGAACGCCACGAGCGGAAGCTCGTCCGGGACGGTCACGTCGACGTCGCGGCCGCGAAGACGCTCCTCGACGTGGTCGAGCGCGGATCCGATCACCTCCTCGAGCGGCTGGGGCTCTTTCTTGATCTTCAGCTCGCCAGCCTCGAGCCTCGCCATCTCCAGCAGGTTGCGCACGAGGCGATCCAGACGGCGCGCTTCCCGGTAGGCCGTCTCGAGCAGGACGCGCCGCGCCCCCTCGTCCTCGGGCGCTTGCGGCGACAGCATGGTGCTCGTGGCGCCGGTGATGACGGCGAGGGGCGTACGCAGGTCGTGCGAGACGGAGCTCAAGAGCGCGCTTCGCTGCTGCTCCGTCTGCGCGAGGAGGCCGGCGCGGCGGGCCTTCTCGGCCTGATCACGCACGCGTTGCGCCAGATGGCTGATCAAGAACGCGATCGTGAGCATCACGCCGAAGGTGACGACGTGATGAAGGTTCGCGATGGCCAGGCTGAAGTAAGGGGGCAGAAAGAAGAACTCGAAGGTGATCGCGCTGAGCACCGCCGCGAGGACCGACGGGCCGTAGCCGAAGTGCATCGAGGCAAAGACCACCCCGAGGAGCACCACCATCACGACGTCGGCCAGGTCGCCCGCGCCGAACACGAACCACGCGGTTCCGGTGGACGCGGCGACCACGAGCGCCGCCGCGACGTAACGACCCATCGTTCGAAGGGCGGCCTGGACGCGCAGGTGGGGCACGTCGGCAGGGTAGGGGGCCGGCGACCGCGCATCGAGGAGCATCTCGACCTTCGGCAAGGGTGGTACGCTGGACACGGCTCGAGTGGCCGCCGACTGATAAGGCCTTTACCAGGGGACCTCGTCACCACAGCCGACACCAATACCGTCTGTGGGGAACAGCAGTCGGCGGCCACTCCAGCCGTGCGATACGGTCGCAGCGTCGGCGCACGCGGCTGGGCGCGCGCCGACGCCGTCCTTGGTGCGCTACTCCGCAACCGCGGCTGCCGCGGTGCCGGGCAGCTTGACCGAACCCGCCGAGGGCGCGTGGACGCCCCCGATGAGCTCCGGGTAGGCGGACCCGCCGTGCTCGTGCAGGTCGAGACCTTCGAGCTCGCCGTCCTTCGAGACGCGGAGCGTGCCGGTCATCTTGACGAGGTAGAACATGAGCATCGAGATGCCGAACGTCGCCGCCGTGATGCTCGCGCTGCCGATGAGCTGCGCGACGAGCAGCTGCGAGTTGCCGCCGTAGAAGAGGCCCGTGACCGGGGCCGAGTCGTCGGCGCCGGTCGGACCCGAGACGCCGTACTTGCCGCAGGCGAGGAGGCCCAGGCTCAACGTGCCCCAGACGCCGCAGGCTCCGTGGACGGGCCACGCGCCGACTGGATCGTCGATGCGCAGCCACTCCATCAGATCGACGCCGTAGATACAGACCACGCCCGCCACTCCGCCGATGATGATGGCCCCGCCCGGGGATACCCAGTAGCAGGGGCACGTGATCGCCACGAGCCCGGCGAGGAAGCCGTTCACCGTGATGCCGCAGTCCCACACCTTGTTGCGCGGGTAGAGCCAGCACATGGCCGAAAGGCCTCCGGCGCACGCAGCGAGGGTCGTGTTCGCGGCGACGCGGCCGCAGCCGGCGGCGTCCATCGCGGAGAGCGTGCTCCCCGGGTTGAAGCCGTACCAGCCGAACCAGAGGATGACGCCGCCGACGGCCGCGATCGTCATGTTGTGGCCGGGCATCGGCCCGCCGCCGTCGCGCTTGAACTTCCGACCGATGCGCGGGCCGAGGACGATGGCCCCGGCGAGGGAGATGAACCCGCCGATCGTGTGGACGACCGTGGACCCGGCGAAGTCGTGGAACGCCATCGGCGTGAGCGTGGCCAGCCAGCCGTCCGGCCCCCAGGCCCAGTGGCCGATGATCGGGTAGATGAAGCCGCTGACGCCGATGCTGTAGATGAGGTCTCCCACGAAGCCGGTGCGGCCGACCATGGCCCCCGACGTGATGGTGCTGCAGGTGTCTGCGAACGCGTACTGGAACAGCCAGTAGGCGAGGAAAGCGACGCCCGTGCCCTCGTAGGTGTCGGGCGTGCCCTGCAGGAAGAACCAGTGGTATCCGATGAAGCCGTTTCCGTGGCTGAACATGAACGCGAAACCCCACGTGTAAAAGAGGATTCCGCAGAGGCACGTGTCGACGATGCCCTCGAGGATGACGTTCACGGTTTCGCGAGTGCGCGCGAAGCCCGCCTCGAGAAACATGAAGCCGGCCTGCATGAAGAACACGAGGAAGGCCGCCACGACGGTCCACATCGTGTTGATCGGATTGACATACGCGGGAGGCGGCGCCGCGGCGTCGTCCGCGAATGCAGGCGTGAAGAAGTACGTCGTCACGCCCTTCATGATCGCCAGGCACAAGAGGACGCCGGCGATCTTGGCGCCCAGGTAGAGAAAGAGGTACCGGCGATATTCCTTCTTTCGCCACCGGTCCATGAACTTGTCGACTAATCGCTGAAACATCGGTCCTCCTCGGGGGTGCATCCCGCACCAGGGGCGCGGGCGGGTGTCGGTAAGGGGCGGTCCATCGTCCTTAACACCGTTTTAACTGTTCCTATATCCATGCTTGTTTCGAGCTGTTTTCTTGGCTCGTTCGTTCTGGCGTCGCGTTTACTTTTTTTTAATGAGACGCCGTCAGAGCGCGGTGTCGCCGCGCTCGCCGGTGCGGATGCGAAGGGCCTCGTCGACGGGCAGAACGAAGACCTTGCCGTCGCCGATCTTGCCGGTCTTGGCGCTCCTCTCCAGAGCGTCGAGGACGGGGTGCACCTGCGACTCGGTGACCACGATTTCGAGCCGCAGCTTGGGGACGAAGTCGACCTGATAGGCGGACCCGCGAAAGACCTCAGTTTTGCCGCCGGTTCGGCCGAACCCCTTGATCTCTGCGATCGACATCCCTTGCACGCCCACCTCGGAGAGGGCGCGTTTCACGTCATCGATCTTGAACGGCTTGATGAACGCGAGGATCAATTTCATGGCATTCGTCTCCGATCTTGCTCGACTCGTTTCGAGCAGTGGCTCACTTCGGGCAGCGACCCGCCGCCGGGCACCGGCGGCCGGAGGCGCGCCGGGCCCACCTTCGAGGCAGGCATTTTAATACTTCTTTAATGCGACCCCCGTTTCGTCGAGGTTTCCTTCGACGCTCGTCTCCGGGTCGAGCCTCATTTCTCAACGCCGCCTGCCAGGATTGGCGAGGATGGGTCGGAGCATCCCGTGAAGAAGGTCGTCGCCGTCATCCGAGAGCAGCAGCTCGAGGCCGTGATCGAGAGGCTGCTCGCGATCGGCGTGCGCGGGCTGACGATCAGCGCGGTGAAGGGGGCAGGTCGGAGCGGCGGCCGCCGCGAGGTGTTCCGCGGCAGCGCTTACAAGACGTCTTTCGTCCCCAAGGTGCAGCTCGAGTGGTTCGGACCGGACGGGGAGGCCGACGCCGTCGTCCGCGCCATCGTGGTGCGCGCCGCCACCGGCAAGATCGGCGACGGAAAGATCTTCGTGTCGCCCGTCGAGGAGGCGGTGCGCATCGGCACCGGCGAGCGCGGATCGAGCGCCGTCTGAAGGTCGTGAGGCGCGTCAGGACAGCGGCAGCTCGAGCCTGAAGGTCTTGCTCGGGCCGCTCTCGAGCGAGAGCTCGCCGCTCATCGCCCGCGCCAGCGCCCGCGCGATGGGCAGTCCCAGGCCGAGGCCGTGCGTCTTCGTCGTCCGGAGCGGCTCGAACAGCGCCGCGTGCACCTCGGGATCGATCTCGGGGCCGTCGTCGCGCACACGCACCACCGCGCGCCCGTCCTCCGCCGAGAGCCGGATGACGACGTGGCCGCCGCCGCGCTCGCGCACCGACGAAAGCGCGTTGTCGACGAGGTTCTCCAGGATGGTCCGGACGTACGTCGGATCCGCGCGCGCCCGAACCGACGCGTCGCACTCGAGCCGGACGACGAGGCTGCGATCCGTCGCCAGGTGGCCCAAGTCGTCCGCCAGCGCACCGATGAGCGGCTCGAGCGTCACGCTTTGCAGCTCAGGCTCGCCCAGCGTGCGCATCCCGCGCAACGCCGCCAGGTGACGTCGTGCCCGCTCCGCCTGGGCGCGCGCGCGCTCGACGAGGTCGTCGCGGCGCGCTTCGTCGCCGTCCGCGCCGGAGATCATCAGCTCGTCGAGCAAGAGACCGATGGCGTGGAGCGGGTTGTTCAGCTCGTGGAGCACGGCGGCGGCGAGGACCCACACGGCCTGGTCGCGCTCCACCTTCTGCAGGCGCGTGCGCAGCGCGTCTGCACGGGCAGCCGCGCGCTCGGCCGTCGAGAGCCGTGCTCGCAGGCGCACGTAGTGGGCGCCGACGCCGAGCAGGGCGCCGACGAGCACGGGAAGCGTGTGGTCGATGAGCGCGTGCACGTCGGCGAGCGCGCCCGAGAGGGTGCCGCTCCGGATTCGCGCCTCGGACATGAGGTCGAAGAGGACGTAGCCGGCCCCGGCCACCGTCCCGAGCAGCACGTAGACGGGGAGACTCCGGTCGCGAGCCTCGGGGGAAGCCTCTTTCATCGCGTTCACGCGAGAATACCGCGCGACCCGGCGAAGCAGAGGTCCGCGGCCGTCCACGCGTCGGCGATCCGCTGGCCGAGCGCAGCTACGTTCGGTTCCCGCGCGATCGTGTGGTGATTGCCCGGCACGTCGTGAATGTGAAGCCCGTCGGTCGCGTGCCCGCTCCATCCCAGGTCGCGGTTCGCGCCGGCGAGGACGGGGTCGAGCTCGGTCGCCCGAAGCACCGTGATCCGTCCGCGAAACACGCCGGGCCGGTACCGCGCCGCAGCGCGCAAGAAGGACTCCGTCAACCACAGCTCGCGAACGTCATGCGGGACAGGAATGCCGAGCAGTCTGTGGTACGCGATAAGCAGCCGCTGCACGCCAGCTGTTCCCTCGCGTGCCGCCCATGCTCCGGCCCTCGCCGCCAGGGCGCCGGCCCCGCGGGCGCGATGGATCCGCAGGACTCGCCGCCACGGCCCGTCGGCGGGCACGCTGCCGGGTCGATAGGTGTCCATGAGCACGAGCAGCGGGACCCGCTCTCCGGACGCCTGCAGCCGCGTGGCCATCTCGAAGGCGACGAGGCCGCCGCCGCAGTAGCCGGCGAGGTAGTAGGGGCCGCGAGGCTGATACCGGCCGACTTCGCGCAAATACGCCTCGGCCATCGCCTCGATGCTCACGTGGGGGTCGGCGGCTCCATCCACTCCGCGGGCCTGCACGCCGCAAAACGCCCGCTCGGCACCGAGGCGCCGGGCGATAAGGGGCATGTTCAGCACGTTGCCTCCGGCACCGTGCACGCAGAAAAGAGGAGGCCCGCACCGGCCCCGCTGGATCGGGACGAGGTACTCGAAGTCCTGCGGAACGGCCGTCCCGTTCGCTCTCCTGACCTCACGCACACGACGCGCAAAGTTCTCGACCGTCGGGCTCTCCAGGAACGCGGCGAGGGGCATGTCGACGCCCGTTTCGCCTGCGGCGAGCGCCAGCAGGCGCACGGCGAGCAACGAATCACCTCCGAGCTCGAAGAAGTCGTCGCGCACGCCGATGCGCTCGACGCCGAGGGTCTGTCTCCAGACCCGGGCCAGCGCCTCCTCGAGTTCGTCGCGGGGCGCGAGCGGCTCGACGCTCGTGGCCGCGTCCGCTCGTCCCGGCGCAGGAAGCGCTGCGCGGTCGACCTTGCCGTTGGGAGTGCGGGGAATGGACGCCAGTGCGACGAAGGCCGAAGGGACCATGTGCGCGGGCAACCTCGCCAGGAGCGCCTCCCGAAGCTCCGTCGCGGTGCCGCCGGGAGGATCGACCAGCGTGCAATAGGCCACCAGTCGAGCGTCCCCGGGCCGGTCCTCGCGGGCGACGACCACGGCCTCCTTCACGAGCCCCGACTCGGCGAGCGCGGCCTCGATCTCCCCGGGCTCGATCCGAAAACCCCGCAGCTTGATTTGGTGGTCGAGGCGGCCCAAGTGCTCGAGCAGGCCGTCCGGGCGCAGGCGCCCGAGGTCGCCGGTGCGGTACATCCGGGCCCCGGGCTCGGAAGCGAGGCGGTCTCGAACGAAGCGCTCCTCGGTCAGCTCGGGGCGGCCGAGATACCCCTGCGCCACTCCGTCGCCGCCGATGCAAATCTCCCCGGGGACGCCCACGGGGACGAGCGAGAGCGTCGGGTCCAGCACGTAAATCCGCGTCCGGTCGATCGGCCTTCCCAGGAGAATCGGTCCGGCTCCCGGCGCGACTCGGTGGACCGTCGACCAGATCGTGGTCTCCGTCGGTCCGTACATGTTCCAGAGCGACCCCGAGCGCGCGAGCAGCTCGTCGGCCAGCTCGCGCGAGAGAGCCTCGCCACCGCACAGGATCTTCAACCGGGGATCGCCGCGCCATCCCGCCTCGAGCAGCAGCCGCCAGGTCGCCGGCGTCGCCTGCATGACGCTCGGGGCGAGGCGCTCGACGAGCTCGCGCAGGCGCGCCCCGTCGGCGACGACTTCGCCGGGCGCTACGTGCACGCGCGCGCCGGTCACCAGAGGGAGCCAGAGCTCGAGCCCCGCGATGTCGAAGGCGACGGTCGTCACCGACAAGAGGCGGTCGGCCGCGGTCATCCCAGGCTCGCGCTCCATCGATCGGAGAAAGTTCGAAAGCGCGCCGTGCGTGACGACGACCCCCTTCGGCTTCCCGGTGGATCCGGAGGTGTAGAGCACGTAGGCGGCCGCCGAGGGGTCGCATCGGGCCGAGGCATGGCCGCCGGCGGGGGGGGCGTCGATCGCCGTCGCCACGTCGTCCGCGTACACGACAGCGTCGGAGTCGATCGACAGAGTCGCGACGAGGTCCCTCTGCGCAATGACGATTCGCGCGTCCGCGTCCGCGAGCAGGAACCTCACGCGCGCCGGCGGGTAGCGGGGGTCGACGGGGACGTATGCCGCGCCCGTCATCATCGTCGCGAGCATCGCCACCGGGCCGTGGCGAGACCGCTCGAGCACCACGGCGATCCGCACGCCCGGCCCGGCGCCCATCGCCCGCAGGCGGGAGGCGAGGGCCGTCGCGCGGACGTCCACCTCACCGTAGGTCAGCGCTCCGGCCTCGTCGCTGACGGCGAGGGCGTCTGGTGTTGCCGCCGCGCGCTGCCGGAACCGCTCGCACACGACGTCGCGCGCGGGGCCCACGTCGAACGATGCGTTCGCCCACGCGAGAAGCTCGTCGGTCTCACCGGCCGTGAGCAGGGCCACCTCGAAGACGCGTTGGTTGCTGTCGCGAACGACGGACTCGACGATCGTGACGAAGTGGCCCAGGAGCCGGCGCATGGTAGCCGGGACGTAGAGGTCGGCCGAGTACTCGACGCCGGCCAGGTGACCGAGCTCGCTGTCGAGCACGACGAGGCTCAGGTCGAATTGGGACGCGCCGCGCACGATCGTCAGCGGACTCAGGGACAGTCCGCCCGCGCGCCCGACCTGAAGCGGCGCGTTCTGGTAGTCGAACATGACGCGCACGAGCGGCGACTCGCCCGGGATCCGGGCCACGTGAAGCGCCGCGATGAGGCGCTCGAACGGCAGATCCTGGTGCGAGAACGCGCCGATCGTCGCGTCGCGCACGCGGCGCAAGAGATCCGCGAAGGTCATGTCGGACGTGCAGCCGATGCGCACCGGCAGCATGTTCACCAGCGATCCGACCAGCCCCTCGCTCGCCAGCCGGTTGCGGTTGGCCACCGGCACGCCGACGACGACGTCCGTCTGCCCCGTGTAGCGGTGAAGCAGCAGGACGAACGCCGAGAGGAACGTCATGAACGGCGTGGCTCCGTGTTCGACGCCCAGGCTGCGAACGGAGGCCAGGAGCGCGGTGGGGAGGTTCACGGGCTCGAAGCCGCCCGCCGCGGATCGGCGCAACGGGCGGGGGCCGTCGGTCGGGAGCGACAGCGGCTCCGCTCCGGCCAGCCGCTGCGTCCAGTAGTCGAGGTCGTCGCGCAGTCCGTCGTCGACCAGTCGCTCGCGCTGCCAGGCCGCGTAGTCGAAGTACCCGGGCTCCTCGGGCGCTTGCGGGGGGACCTCGCGCCCGTCGACGAGAGCGTCGTAGTGGCCGAAGGCCTCGCGAACCATGACGCCCATCGACCACGCGTCGGTCACCAGGTGGTGCATCGTCGCGGTCAAGACGTGCCTGTCGGTCCCGGTTCGGTAGAGCGCGACGCGAACGAGCGGGTCGCGGGCGATGTCGAACGGCGCGGCGGCGAGGGCCGACGCGAGCGCGAGGGCACGGCGCGGACCGTCCGGATCTCCCGACAGATCGACGCGGGCGACCGCGAACGGCGCGGTCGGTGCTATTTGTACACGCGGCTCTCCCTCGACGGTCACGTAGTTGGAGCGGAGCACTTCGTGCCGCGCGACGACCTCGGCCAGGGCGCGCTCGAAGGCGCCCACGTCGAGCGGCCCCTCGATGGACAAGGCACCCGCCACGTTGTAGGCGGCGCCCAGCGGGTCGAGCTGGTGCAGGTACCACATCCGCTCCTGGGAAAAGGAGAGTGGGACGCGCGAGTCCCTCCGTACGCGCACGACCGGCGGTTCGGATGCGCGGCGTGCCGGGGACTGCTCCAGGCGCGCGGCCAGGCGAGAGGGGGAGCGAGCGTCGAACACGGTATGCAGAGAGACGTCCATCCCCAGCCGCTCCCGAATCCGGGAGACGAGCTGGGTGGCAAGGAGGGAATCGCCGCCCAGTCCGAAGAAGTCGTCGTCCGCGCTGAAATCCTCCACCCCCAGGAGCTCGGCCATGACGACCCGGACGCGGTCGGTCAGGGGTGACGCGGGGGAGACCGGAGGGGTGGGGGCCCGCGGCGGCTCATGGGCGATCGCGGTGAAGCGCCCGGTCAGGTAGAAATCCCGACAGAGTCCGCGCTGCACTTTTCCGCTCGACGTCTTCGGGAGGGCGCCGGGCGCGACGAGAACCAACTCGTGCACCATGAGCTCGTGTCCGGCGACGGCGCGCCGTACGGCGTCCGCGACTTCGAGGGCCGACGGCTTGCGCGCGATGTCGAGCTCGTGCACCACGACGAGACGCTCCTCCCCGTCCGCTTCCACGGAGAACGCCGCGCACCCGGCGACCCGGAGCGCCGGGTGGCTCGGGGTCACGGTGGCCTCGATGTCCTCGGGGTGGTGATTGACGCCCGACAAGATCAGGAGGTCTTTGATGCGCCCGGTGACGTACAGCTCTCCATCGCGCAAGAAGCCGAGATCGCCGGTGCGCAGGTAGCCGCCGGTGTCCCCGGCGATCTGCGCTCGAAAGACCGCGTCGCAGTCGACCCCTAGCTGGCCCCAGTACCCGCGGCCCGTTCCGGGGCTCCGAACCCAGATCTCGCCCACCTCGCCGTCCGCTCGTCGTCGGGTCGTTTCCGGGTCCACGACCGCGACGTCGCAGCCGTCCAGCGGCGGTCCGCAGCCCACCACGGTGACACTCGTCGCATCCACGGTCGCGGGCGCGACCCGGCCGCGACCGAGCGCGCTGGCGTCGATTGCCATCGACGACATCGGGATCCCGGGAGCCCCGAGGGACACGCCCAGGGTGGCCTCGGCGAGGCCGTAGCATGGCCGGAGCGCGCGACCCTCGAATCCGCTGACCGCGAAGGCCTCCGTGAACCGCTCGAGGGTGGGCACGCGAACGCGTTCGGCGCCGACGAAGGCGATTCGCCATGAGCGGAGGTCGACCTCGCTGCGTTGCCTCCCGGTCGTTCGGCGTACGCAGAGCTCGTAAGCGAAGTTGGGGGCGCCCGATATGGTCGTGCGATATCGATCGATGGCCTGGAGCCAGGCCAGCGGCCGGTGGATGAACGCGGCCGGCGAGAGGTGCGTGACCGCCATCCCGAGGAACACCGGGAGCAGGATTCCCGTGACGAGCCCCATGTCGTGATACGGCGGGAGCCACGACACCATTCGGTCCTTGCGCGTGATCTCGGCGCGTCGCGCGATCGCCTCGATGTTCGAGATGACCGCGGCGTGCGGCAGGACGACGCCCTTCGGCGTGCCGGTGGATCCGGAGGTGTATTGCAGAATGGCGATCGCATCCGGGCCTGCGTCGTCGCGCCGCGCGCCGTCCTGGCCGGGCGGCTCGCTGGCCGCGATCCGGTCCGTCGCGATCCACGCGGGTGAGGTCAGCCCGTCGGCGTCCGAAGACGGCTCGGCGGCCCCGCTCGACCGCCGGAGTGGCCGCTCGATGCGGTCTACCTCCGCGGCGAGGGTGAGGGCAAGGCGCGCTCGCGAGTCCGCGAGGATGCTGCGAAGCCGGTCCGCGAGCCGGGCAGAACGCGGAGGGTAGGCGGGGACGGCGATGGCCCCCGCGTGCCAGCAGCCGAAGAGGGCGGCGATGTATTCGAGGCCCGGCGGGTGAACGACGATCACCGGCGAGCCGCCCGCCCCCAGCCCGCGGAGGTGCTCGCCGATGGCGGTCGCCCGCCGTTCGAGCTCGGCGTACGTCCAGCAAGCCGGCTCCTGGCCGCGGCCGTCGAGAAACCGAAACGCCACGCGGTCCGGCTCCTCGGCCGCCCGGGCTCGAAGGGCGTCGATCAGATGCGCGGGACGCACGCTCGAATCGGGGTCTGCGACCGCATGGGCCACAGGCCACGATACATGGGTGCGAGCGCGCGGAAAACAGCTCGACGCTTGAAAGCCGAAGCGCAACGGAAGACGACAGCGGATTCCGGTGGCATGGTTCGCGTGCACGCCAGCCCCCGCGCATCCGTTGTTTTGTCGAGCACGCGGACGCCAAACGACCGCTGGGCATCCGCAACGCTCAGATTTGAGCCCGGCACCTCGAGCACGTAGCCGTAGACGGCGAGCCATCGGTAGTCGCGGACTGCGGCGGCCGCGGCTGGATCGTGGAGATTCACCTTTCTTGCCCCGGGCGCGACCCCACACCATGATTTCGTAGTTCGATCATTCGTTTCTTGTCACGATTCGGGGGGGGGGGAACAGACAGAGTAGCGAAAACTTATCTATCGATGCGCGACTCGAGTCAGCGAGCGTAGACCTTGCGGAAGAGCTCCGCGCGATTGGCGACGCCGCACTTCGCGTACACCTGCGTGAGGTGCTGTCGGATCGTCTTCTCGCTGTTGTTCTCGAGGGCCG
>Ga0070735_10002266_pt1 | contig 17609 bp, 12 predicted proteins | sample Coa_R1_FD_66443 | JGI IMG/M metagenome (GOLD analysis project Ga0070735, IMG submission 66443) | Surface soil microbial communities from Centralia Pennsylvania, which are recovering from an underground coalmine fire - Coalmine... | ecosystem: Environmental > Terrestrial > Soil > Unclassified ... | reverse complement strand
GACGGTTCAATGGACGGGCAGATCGAACTGCCCCGGTTATCGAAGTTGAAATAGCCCAGCGGAGCGTTTGTCTGAATGTAGTTTTGCTGATGCAGGCGTCCTTCGAATCCGAACTTCAACTCGTGCGCGCCGTGGATCTTGCTCAGCATGAAGGAAAGCTGTCCTGTCGTCTGACCCTGCTTGTAGTTCCCATACGGATCGTTCCCGGCATTTGGAAATCCCGCGGCGAAGTAATCGTTCATGAACATGGCGGGAACGCCGTTGAAACCGTTGGACTTCAAATAGGACGGGAAACCGAGAGCGCCCAAAGGATCGGGATTCAAGCTTTGGTTGTAGGCAAAAATACGGAGAGCTCCGCGCGTGATGCCGAAGGTGGCGGTGAGCAGCAAAGTTGGCGTGATGGTGTAGGCATCGTTGAGCGCGAAGACGTGTGCTGTGCTCTTGTTCGATCCGGAGCCGCACGGATCAATCACAGTTTTGAAGCAGTCGAAGGGAATAGCGGAACTCCATTGCTGCGAATACTTGCCGCTCAGCAGGTTCTTTGCGTTGAAGCGATGATCGATCTTGAGGTCGAATTGGTCGTTCGGCGCCTTGGTTGCGCCGGAGGCGATCCAGTTGTCGTACAAGCTTCCGCCCGGAATATTTGGATTGGGAAAGAGGCTCATCACCTTCAGGGCGACTGGGTCAATCAGGTTTCCTTTAACGCCGGGAGTTGGCTGCAGCTTGCCCGGAAGGCTAGGGCTGCCCGGGCTCGTATAGTTCGCGATGTTGTTGAAGGGGATGAACGCACTGCGCACCGGACCCGCGTCAACATTGGAGAACGTTCCGGAATACGGATCCCACAGCTGTCCTGCGTTCATTTGGGCGCCGGTGCTATCAACACAGAGCCCGGCTGTATTGAAAGATCCGCCCTGCGTTGTGCAGACTTCCCCGAAATCTCCTGTCCGCATGGCAGCGGTCGGAACGCCGGCCTGATAAGTGTTCATGTAGCTCTGGCGCAATCCTTCATAGTCGAAGAAGAAGAACGTCTTGTTCTTGATGATCGGCCCGCCGAAGGTGACGCCGAAATCGTGACGGTGCACGGGAGGAATCGGGATGCCATAGCGATCGTTGAACCAGTTATTGGCATCAGTGATCGTATTGCGGATGAAGTCATACGCGCTTCCATGGAAGCTGTTCGTGCCCGAGCGCGTGACCATGTTGAGAATAGAAGCGCCGGAAAATCCATACTCCGCGCTAAAGTTACTCTGCTGCACTTTGAATTCTTCGACCGCTTCTGGTGAAGGCGTGTAGACCGCTTGCGTGACGCCGCCGTTGGGCTCGAAGTTCGTGACCGACGCGCCGTCCATCAGGATGTCAGCGCTGGCCCCACGGCTGCCGTTCGACACCCAGTTCGTTCCACCGCAGTTCGGACACTGATCGTCCACGTTCGTGATGCCGGGCGCCAGATAGGTCAGATCGGTCACATTACGGTCGATCAGCGGCAGATCGTTGATGAAGCGGCGATCGACAACCTGACCGGTCGTGGCATCTTCCGTGGCGATGCTCTGCGACTGTGCTTCGACTTTGATCTCCTGCGTAGCCGTCGCGATCTTAAGCGTCAAATTTGCCGAAGGATTCTCGCTGACGTTCAGCTTGATGTGGGCGCGGACCGTCTTTTCAAAGCCTGCCATCTCCGCCGAAACCGAATACAGGCCGGGCGGTATCGATGCGAACAGGTATCGCCCGTTACTATCCGAGGTCGTATTGAATGCGAATCCCTTTTGTTCATCAGTGAGCACAACCTTCGCGCCCATCACAACGGCGCCCGAGCTATCCGTCAGAACTCCGCTGACGGTGCCGAAATAGCCTTGAGCTACAAGGGCGACAGGAACTACGAGTGCGATGGTGAAGAAGCAGATTTTGAGCAAAGACTTCGAGTACGTGCGAAGAACGGAGAAAAACGTGTGCATCGGACCCTCCCAAAAACGCGGTTCAATAGAAATGAACAAAGAATCGAGCGGGATCTTCGCCGTCATGCTACACAAAGACGGTCTTTCGCGCTAGTGCGGAAAGCCCGTAAAAAACGATTTAATAGATCACTTTTCTTCTTGAAGAATGGAACGACTTAATGCTATTAGGACAGGTGACTGTCTTTCCCCTCAGTGCACCAGCGCCCCATAGACGATCTCGCGCAGCGCGCGGCGGTAAGGGCCGGCCTCAACAAACGGCATCTGCAGCATCATGATCGCGTACAACTTCTCTTGGGGATCGATCCAGAAATACGTTCCAGCGGCTCCCGCCCAGAAGTAGTCGCCCACCGAACCTGAAACCGCGGAGTGTCCCAGGTCAGTGCGAACTGCAAAGCCAAGTCCGAAGCTCTGGCCGAGCTCCGAGAGCGGGCTCAGGTCCTGCGTGGCTTCAATCATTCCCACGCGGATGGCGTTCGGCGGCAATTGATCCGAGGTCATGACTGCCAGGGTCTTCGGTGACAACAATCGCACACTGTTGAGCTCTCCACCATTGACCAGCATCTGGCAGAAGCGCGAATAATCCGACGCAGTCGAAAGCATTCCTCCTCCGCCCGAGAAAAATTTCACCTTTTCTTTGGTCAGATCCTTGGCATCGCCAAACTGCGGCTTCTTGCCAGTCGCCTTATCGACTTGTGGCTCGGCCAACCGCGCCGCCTGCGGCGCGTTCAGATAGAACGCAGTGTCATGCATGCCCAGCGGCCTGGTGATGCGCTCGTCGATGAACTGATCAAACGGCATTCCCGAGACCACTTCGACGATGCGACCCAGAACGTCCACCGACATGCCGTACTCCCATGTGGAACCGGGCTGATGCGCGAGCGGCAGCTTCGAAATCTTCGTGACGAATTCCGCTAGTGTCTGGCCATCGTCGAAAAGGTTTGCCTTGTTGTACGCCTGATGGACCAGGGTATTTCCGAAAGGACCATAGACGAGCCCCGAGGTATGCCGCAGCAAATCCTGCACGGTCATTGGATGCACCGGCGCCTCGAGTGTGAGCGTGGGCTTGCCAGTTGCGGGATCCGTCTTCTCAACTCCAACCTTCACGTCCTTGAACTCCGGCAAATACTGCGCGACCGGCGCCATCACATCGATCTTGCCTTCTTCCGCCAGCATCATCACAGAGACCGTCGCGATCGGCTTGGTCATCGAGAAGATGCGGAACATCGCATCCGTCTTCATCGGCGCTTTGGTGTCGCGATCCTGAAATCCAACGGCCTGCCGGTATACAACCCTGCCGTTCCGCGCGACGATCAGTACGGCGCCGGGAATTTCCCCCTTGTCGACCTCGCTCTGAAAAAACGTCGTGATCCGCGCCAGTCGTTCGGATGAAAATCCGGCTTCCTCGGGACGACTGAGCTTGGACAGATCTTGTGCAAACGCGAAAATTGAAATCGACAAGAAGAAGCAAATCGGCAGTATGCGGTGGCGGAGCATGATTCCTCCCGACGAAATAACGGGGCATTTTGGACGCAGCGTGAGCTCATGTCAAGGACGGCAGTCACAATCGCCGAGTGCAGATTATCTTTCGTGCGAATCGCGGAAGCCGTGTTCGTGAGTGCGGGTGTAGTTGTGCCACGTCCACACGTGCGTAGTGGATTGCCTGCGCATCTCCGTACAATAATCATGAAAGTTTCAGGGAGGTTTTTCTATGCCGGAGCTGCGCCAGAACTTCATGACGAAAGAATGGGTCGTGATCGCTACCGAGCGCGCCAAGCGACCCGATCAGATGGCAGTGCATCGGCAAAGCAAGCCAGTTGAATCCTTTTCCGAAAAATGTCCGTTTTGCCCCGGACACGAGAGCCTCACGCCGCCCGAGATTCTGCGGATTCACAATGGCGACGGATGGAAGGTGCGCGTCATCCCGAACAAGTTTGCCGCGCTCTCTCCTGATTGCAAACCGGAGCGCACGATCCATCGCTCCCGGCGCACGCTCGGCGGCTTCGGAGAGCATGACGTGATCGTGGAGACGCCCGACCATTCGCTGGCCATGGCACTCATGCCAGATTCGCACGTCGCCGACATCCTGCGCGTTTACAAGATGCGATATGACCAGCTCAGCTTAGATCCGCGCATCGCGCAGGTGACTATTTTCAAAAACCACGGAGTCGATGCCGGAACAAGCCTCGAACACCCGCACTCGCAGATGATCGCCACGCCCGTGATCTCATACCAGGTGCGCCAGCGCTTTCAGGAAGCATTGCGCCACTACGATGATTTCGGCTGCTGCATCTTTTGCCAGATGATCGAGGAGGAACTGGAGGAGCAGAAGCGCGTGGTGCTCACCAGCGAGCATTTTGTGGCGGCGGAATTATTTGCCTCGCCGGCGCCGTTCTGCACGCATATCTATCCGCGGCGCCATATGGCCAGCTTTGGAGACATCAGCTCCAAAGAGATTGCCGACCTCGGCCGCGTCTTACGCACAGTGCTGGCGAAGCTCTACCACGGTCTGGAGAATCCGGATTTTAATTTCACGATTCGCACCGCTCCGGCGGAATGCGTCGGCGTACGCTACTTCCACTGGTACATGAGCGTAATCCCTCGCCTTACGCGGACAGCGGGTTTCGAACTTGGCTCCGGCATGTTCATCAATACGGTCATTCCCGAAGAGGCCGCAGAGTTCTTGCGCAAGGTAAATGTCGAGACCGCCGTGAGTGCTTAGAAGAGTGAATTGCTGATTTCTGATTGCTGATTGAAACCTTGAGGATTGTCTTCTCTCTGCGTCTCTGTGGTGAAGTGCTCGTCGCTCGACCTATAAGCTAGATCCAGAAGTCGTGTTCGTTGATGCCGGTGTTGCTCTGGCCGGCGCTTGCGGCGCGTTCGAGGGTGGGCTCGACGCGGTTGCGTCCGCCGCGCTTGGCGGCGTACATCGCGGTGTCGGCAGCGTGCAGAGCTTTCTCGGTGTCCGCGGCCGTTTCTCCTGTCGCGATGCCCAGACTTAGCGTGACTTTCACGTGTGAGCCGCCGGCCATGATGCTGCAGGAAGCGACGTGCGTGCGCACGCGCTCGGCTAGTTCCCAAGTTTCTCCGAGGCCGCACCCGGGAGCGATGATCAGAAACTCTTCTCCGCCGTAACGACCGACCGAATCATACGGACGGACCATGGCCGCGATACCGCTCGCAATGATGCGCAACACCACGTCGCCCGCCGCATGTCCGCGAGTGTCATTGACCGCTTTGAAGTGGTCAACGTCCACCATGATCACTCCCACAGGCTGACGGTCGCGCTCACCGCGCACCAGTTCGCGCCCCAGAATGTCGAGAATGACTTTATGATTCCACAACCCGGTGAGGCTGTCGTGAGAGGCTTCGCGACGCAAAGCTTCTTTTGTCTTCAGCAGCCGGTTCTGCGTCACCAGCAAACGCGCGGTAGAGCAGACGAACGAAAGTCCTACGATCAGCGCTGCGAGGGACATATGTTCCCGCGCGATCCGCAGCGACATGAACAGCACTGCAAAGGGATAGATCAGATAGAAGAGCTCGGAGTAGATTCGTTTTTCCCGGGGACGCGATTCGAGCGCGACTGCGGGTGACTCCGCCTGCTGCCAGACCGTTGCCAGGATCAGCGGGACGATCAGCAACGCGCTCCAGACAAGATCGAACCACTGACCCGGTTGTGTGCCGCGCCCCGGCCCGTAGTAGTACATGGCGTCCATGCAACCGGAGAAGGCGAGAAACACTCCCATCGTTCCGAACAGCCAGCGCACATCACGCGAACGCGCGACCATGCCGCGCAAGATGAACGCTCCCGACACCAAGCCGTACGCTCCGAAGTAAGGAGCCCAGACTTCATGCGCCAACTCGGTGAGCGAGTCGGATTTCGGAAGGTAGAAGAAATAAACATAGGCGGCGAGGCAAACCAGAACGCCCTGCACGAAGTCGAGCGCCATGAGCGAGTCAAGACGACCCGTTTCGTGGTCCGGATCAAGAAACAGTGCCATCGCCAGCGGGACGAACCAGAAGCTGAACAGCATATTGCTGGTCCACTCCGCGAAGGCGTACACGTGAAGATCGTTCAGGACACTCAGCGCTTGTCCGACCATCCACAGCCCGTACGCCACGGTGGTCAGATGCCAGAAGGCGCGCGCCATACCTTCGGAGCGGGCAGCCGCGAGAATCAGGGAAGCGACAAGAAATCCGCCGAGGCTCAGCTGAATGATGTCGGAGACGAGCGGCCCTCGTCCGTGCTCGCCGATCACGCACACGAGGCCGACATGCGCCATCCACAACACTCCGGCGGCAAGCGCGATGGTCCTCGGACGCGACACTGCGATCCTTTCGAACAAATTTGTAAGATGTACGCGCTGGGGAGGACTTAACCGTAACTGCAAATATGTCTTACAATTTCGGAACGACGCCCCTATAAACCTGAGACCCGTACACTAAGACCTTTCAGTATCAACGAAGGAAGCTGTGAATTTCACCTGCCAATAGTAATCGACTGGAGCGTTACCCTCAGAGCGGAAATTTACTCCCATTCACGCAGAACCCCGTCCAGAACTTCGACGGCTTCCCCGAGGGCTGTGAGTTGTTGCGGCGATAGCCGATCGAGATGTGCCGCGAGATAGGCGATGCGGCGCTCGCGTCCTTTCTGCAATATCGATTTGCCCTTTGACGTGGCGCGGATCTGCATGCGACGCGCATCTGCCATGTCAGTTGCAATTTCGATTAGGTGATCGCGCGAGAGTCCGGCCACGATGCGGCTCATGGTAGGGGGCTTGACCTGCTCGGCGGCAGCCAGCTCCCCGAGCGTTTTCGGGCCACCGAAAACCAGCACCGAGAGCGCCGAAAGCCGGGCAGGGCCTTGGCCAGTGGCAATATCTTGCTTTCGCAGGCGGCGAAGCAGATGAATCGCTGCCGAATGCATGCGGTCGGCGACGGATACGGCATCCGGCTTCGGTCTTCCGGCTTCCGCAGCAGCAGCTTTCGCGCTCATGCGTTTTTTGGTTGACATCGCTTTTGAACTATAGTTAGCTATGCTAACTAATTCAAGGATGGAGATCAACACGATGACGATAACGGCAAGCGGTCCGGGGATCACGCGCCTGGGCCAGATTCAGGTTCGCACGCACGATGTGGAGCGAGCTGCGGACTTCTACGAAAAGGTTCTGGGATTGAAGCTGCTGTTCAAGGCGCCTCCGGGGCTGGCCTTTTTCGATTGCAACGGCGTTCGCCTGATGCTCGACCGTCCGGAGAAGCCGGAGTTCGATCACGCGGCGTCGATCCTGTATTTCGCTGTGCCTGATATCCAGGCAGCACATGCCGGTATGAAAGAGAAGGGCGTGCGCTTTGAAGACGAACCCCACATGATCGCGAAAATGCCCGACCACGATCTGTGGATGACATTCTTCCGCGACAGCGAAGACAATCTGCTGGCCCTGATGAGTGAAATGAAGAGATAGCAAGATTCAACCACTGAAGTTACCGGGTTACACGGGGTCACTCGGATCGTCCTCTGTGAGGCCCAGTGTCCCCGGTGTGTAAGGCTTCCAGCTTCCGCATCGGACGCCTACGCTCTTGCCAAGCGCGCGCGAACGCGGCAGAATCCCAAGACCATGAGCCACAGGCACAACCATCCACCGCGCGAGCATGCGCCGCGGCCGCCAATTTCTGTCGATGCGCAAGGAGCAGCCGCGCACGAAATACCTTCGGAACATCGCCGCGGCCTGCTACCCGAAAAATATTTCCGCTGGCGCGCGGGCGAGATGACGCGCCTGGAAGCATTCTGCGACGTCGTTTTCGGCTTTGCTCTGACGCTGCTCGTCGTGTCCTTGGAAGTGCCGCGCACTTATGCCGAACTGATGGCCGCAATTCGCGGATTTGTGCCGTTCGCTGCGTGCTTCGCGCAACTCGTGGTGATCTGGCGCGCGCACTACCGCTTCTCGCGCCGCTATGGACTCGAAGATTCGTACACCGTGTTCCTGAATCTCGTTCTGCTATTTCTGGTTTTGTTCTACGTCTATCCGCTGAAGTTTGTTTTCACCATGCTGTTTGACGAAATTTTGGGACACGACGTCGGAATGGGCTTCCATGAGGTATCTGTGCTGATGAGAATTTACGCGGCCGGCTTCGCGGCCGTCTTTCTCATTTTCGCGCTCCTCTATGCGCACGCCTCCAGTTTGCGGAATGTCATGGAACTGAATCCCGTAGAAGTTCTGGAAACGCGAGTGGCCATGCAAGAAAATATGTTCATGGCCGCCGTTGGTGTGATCTCTTTTGCGCTTGCCTTTAGATATCCAGCCTTGGCGGGATGGACTTTCTTCGTGCTTGGGCCGGGCCTCGCCATCCACGGAAGTATTTATGGGAAGCGTGTGCGGGCTCTGGCGGAGAAGATGGGAGTTGGATAGGAGAGGACGAGTGTCTTTCTTTGTGGGCTTAGAACGGAGCGGAGTTTTTAGCAGTTACGTGGGTCGAAAATCGTCGAATCCAGCCAAGTTCAGATGGCAGTCCAGCCGCCATCGATGAGAAGAGTATGCCCCGTGATCAGGGATGCGGCCGGGGACGCAAGAAATACGACGGCACCGGCAACGTCCGTTGGCTCACCAATGCGATGAAGCGCCGCTATCCGCTCGACTACGTTGCTTCGGAATGCCGGATCTGCCAGTACCGATTCCGTACCTGGTGTGCGAATGAATGTGGGTGCAACGGCGTTGACTCTGACGTTGTACTTACCCCACTCGATGGCCAGACACTTGGATAAGTGTGCGATGGCGGCCTTCGTCATGCAATAAACTGATTCCGTCGGTAGGGCCACAAAGCCCGCCTGCGAACTCATATTTATGATGCATCCACGCTTTTGCCGAATCATCACACGTCCTGCCGCCTGACTCGCGAAGAATGTCCCTTTAAGATTCACCCTCAGGGTCAAATCAAAATCTTCCTCACGAACATTTTCAGCGAGGTTTTCCGGGGACAGCCCCGCATTATTAACGAGGATGTCCAGGCGGCCGAAGTGCGCGGCCGTATCGTCAACGGCGCGCGAGATTTGATCGAGTTGTGTCATGTCCATCTGCAACGGCAACACGCGCCGGCCGATGGCTTCAATCTCTCTGACCAGATCACTTCCGGTTTTCACATCTCGCAGACCGAGTGCCACATCAGCGCCAGCATGAGCAAGGGCCAGCGAAATGGCGCGGCCCAGTCCACGACCTGCGCCAGTCACTAATGCCACATCGCCGATCAGGTCAAAGCGAGGAAGGTCATTGGCCACGACAAGCATCTCCCCCCAGCGACAGTTAACGCCCGGTCTCTAGGAATTTTCAACCGCCTACGACACAGGAAGCAAGGGTCGCTATTCCCAAAAGTCCAACCGGAGCAGTGACCCTCGATGCTTCCATTGCGATTCGCTGGCATTCTACGCTTTGTCAATACATCAGAGGAAACCGATCAACCCTGATAACTCAGTCTGTGCGCAGCGCCTTCATTGGATCCGTCGAGGCGGCTCGACGTGCCGGGAGAATACTGGCGGCCGCGGCGCAAGCCCCGAGCGCAAGAATTGAAAACCCGAACACCCGCGGATCCCAGCTGCGTATCTCGAATAGCTGCGCGGCCATGAGGCGTCCCGCGCCGATGGCGAGAGGAATTCCAATCAATAGCCCGATCGCCACTAGCAGAAATGCTCCCCGCAGGACCAATCGCACAATGTTCAGCCGGTCGGCTCCGAGGGCCATGCGCACTCCGATCTCGCCGGTTCGGCAGGCAACCGTGTAGGCCGTCAACCCATAGAGGCCGATGGCCGCGAGCAGCATGGCGATGAGGCCGAATGCGCCGGCCAACTGGGCGACCATGCGCTGCTGGTCAAAATTTGAGGCCACCTGCTCGTTCATGCTTTGCACTGAGATGATCGTAAGGTTGGGATCGATATCGGCGAGAGCCTTATGAAGCTGCGGTTCGAGGTTGCGAGTATCGCCGCGAACCAGCATCTGGATACTGCTTACGAAATGCGTTTGTATTTCGTTGCGCTGTAGATCAGCGTTGGAATAGTGGACACTCTGCTCAAGCGGCAGAAAAAACATGGGCCTTGCGGGCTGGTCTGGATCGGTGTACTTGGCGTCACGCGCTACGCCGACGATTTCAAAAGTGCTGGCATATCGGGAGCTGTCCATGCCAAAGTGCTTGCCGAGGGGATCTTCATTGGGGAAGTATTTCCTGACGAGCGATTCATTCACAATCGCCACTGGGCGCGAGGCGCTGGAATCGCTTTCCGCGAATTCACGTCCGCGGACGATGCGCTGTCCGACGGTCGAAAAATACTCGCGACTCACTCGGTCCCAAGAGACACCCTCCGCCATATCAGCTTTTGGATCGCCCCTCCCTTCTATCGCAATCAATTCACCCCAGTTATTGCCGCTGAGCGGACTGTAGCCGGCCAGGCTTGCGCTCTGCACATTGGGTAACCGCACCAGACTATCCTCGATTGCGCGATAAAGCGCGTCGAGGCGTTCGGGTGTGTACCTGTCCAGAGGCGGATTGATCTGAACACTAATGCGATTTTGGACGTCGAACCCAAAATCCTGACTCTCCAGATTCCGCAAGCTCGCGGTCAGTAATCCGGCGCAGGCCAGCAGAACGAGGGAAAGCGCCGCCTGGCTGACCACCAGTATCTTCTGCGGCAGCGCTGCCCCGCCGCGAGTGCCGCGGCCTGCTCCGTGCAGGGCCTCTGCCGGATCGGAACGCGATGCCAGCCAGGCCGGCACCACGCCAAACAGCACACCGGTCAGGAGTGAAAGCGCAAACGCAAATCCCAGGACCGGCAGCGAAGGCGCGGCACTGATGGGCGTAAAGGTGGCGCTGTGAAATGCCAAGGCCAGCATCAGACGCGCTCCCACATATGCAACCCCTAATCCTGCGATGCCGCCTAACACAGACAGCAGTACAGCCTCCGTCAGCTGCTGGCGAATCAGTCTTGTTCGCGCAGCCCCCAGAGCCAGGCGCACCGCGGTCTGGGCGCGGCGGGCGGCTGCGCGCGCCAGGAGAAGATTGGCCAGGTTGGCGCACGCGATGAGAAGCAATGTTGCACAAACCATCAGAAGGATCCGCAGACTCGCGCCGTAGTTTTCCCGTAAGGAAGTGACACCGCCTCCGGCCGGAGCCAGCCGGATAAATTTCTGCGGAATTGAAGGTTCAACCTGCGGTTTGAATTCGGCGGGGACCTCATCTTCGTCACGGAGCCAGCGTTGAAGCACCGGCGTCAGCCGGGCAGGAAGTGCTTGCACGCTCGCACCCGGCCTCAACCTGCCAATGGCATAGAGCCATTGGCGCTGATTTGTTGTCATGTTTGCACTCTGGCCGTCGAAGAGAATCTCCTGTTGCAGGGGCAGCCAAAAGTCCGGCGGATCGCTGCGCAGTGTCTCACCGAAAAAGCCTGGAGGCATAATCCCAATCAACGTGACTGGCTGCCCTTGCACGAAGAATGTGGACCCGACAATCCCCGGATCTGAGCCGTAAGCCTGCTGCCAGGTGCGATAGCTGATCATTGCGACCGGCGCGGCCGATCGCTGATCGTCTCTGGTGTTGATCACGCGTCCGGCAAAAGCCCCGAGGCCAAAAACATGGAAGTAGCTTCCGCTCACGTACTCGGCGCGCAAGGGGCGTGCCTCGCGGTCTTTGGCTTGCTGCCGAATGCTGTAGATGCCAGGCGCGGCCTGAAACGCGGTGGTTTCCTCGAACTCGGGTGCGGCCGCCGCGAGACGCTGGTAGAGCTGATAAGAGAACAAGCTCCAGTCATCGTCCTCCCAACCCTCGACGCAGCACTCCGATGTATCGCCAATGCGATACAGCCGGGCAGGATCGGCGACCGGCAACGACTTCAGCATGATGGCCTGCGTCAGGGTGAAGATCGCGGTGGTCGCACCGATGCCGATGGCCAGGGTAAGTAATGCCGTCAAGGCAAACGTAGGAGCATGGCGCAGCTGCCGGAGAGCGTAGCGGATGTCTTGCAGAAGGGTTTGCATGCGGGCCTCCTCCGGCGGATTATACGTCGAGTCGAAAGCATTGGTTCCACGAGCTGGAGCTCTGACCTTTCGATTTGCACCACTGTTGCCGAAACATACCGATCGCACCGATTGACCTGCCCGCAGAGCTTGCAATCGCTTGTTTGAGCAGGCGCCTAGACCAGAATCATCCTGCCCGCTCTGCTATCATCGCTGAGAGAAGTTGTTGGAAATCGTCATGAGCCTCGCCATTCATTGCATGCAGGAATTTGAGGAAGACGACGAAATCCCAGTCCTATCTGGTAGAGGAGAAGGAATCATGGAAGAAGCACCAGCCACCGGCTCAGGGGCCGCGCGTCGTAACGAAGATATCGCACTCGATCTGATGAAGTTTGTCGCTATGACCACCGGTTACGGGCGCGTCACCTCAAGCGGTGTGGGATTCCAGGGCTCCGGTGCTGCCGCGAAGCCTGAAGACTATGCCGAGAAGCTACTAGAACTATACGGAAAGTGTCTGGGCGCCGTGGGTGGGAAGAAATAGCTGAATCCAGTGTCTTTCTGTTGATGTATTTCACTAATTGAAGAACCGAGCGTGGGAACCAAGGGCGCGATGAAAGGGACAGCGCCAGTGCCGCTTCTCAAAACCAGAATCTGGAAGTCCGAAAGCCCCGCGCTTCCTACTGTACCTGCAGTGCCTCGTCAATCACGATCTTACCGCTCTTGCTAGCGGTGACGATCTTGCGGATGGGCGCATATCCGGAGAGAGTAATCTCGACCTCGTAGTTTCCCGGATCCAGTTCCACGTCCACAGGCGAGTTCTTGTCGAGCATGCGCTGATTGATCGAAACCTGGGCGCCTCTCGGCTGAGTGTGAATGCTAAGTGTCGCCTTGCCCGTCTGGCCTTTTCCGCCGAAGAACCGTGACACTTTCCCGACGGTTTTCATGTCGTCGACATTTCCGAGCGCACGCAGGCTCGGACTGAATCCGTAGGTCTGTCCAACGGTAAACTGTCCGTTCATCGTTTCGTCGAGGTAACCGGACATACGGACCAGCACCAGATGCTGACCTTTATCCAGGCTGATCTGTGCCGGTGTTTTGACTGCCATGTCACGGCCGTCAACAAAAATGTTTGCCCCGGGCGGATCGCTCTTCACCACCAACGTAGCCATTAACTGGACAAGCCGTATGCTGGCACTCGTGCGGTTTCCGGAGGTCACGTTAATGGTTCGCGAATCGGTGTTATAGCCAGCCTTGCTGACGGTGATGGAGTGCTGCCCGGGCTGAAGATTCGTCAACGTGAAGGGCGTGACCCAGCTGGGATCGCTGGCTCCGTCGACCTGCACCTGAGCGCCTTGCGGCGTCGAATCAATCACTAACTGACCAGGTAACACTACCGGCGCAGCCGCTGCCCTTTTCCGGCTGCTGTTGCGCGACTTGGGGGCCGTGGCAACCGGCTCGGCAGGAGCCTCTGATTCCTGAACTTCAACGGGCTGCGCGGCAACAGGCGCAGGGGCCGCATCGTTTGTCGGCGCAGGCTGCGGAGTATCGGGCTGAGCCGAAGTCTCGGCCGGGACGCTGGTGCGCGGCGCTCCAGCATCGTCCTCACCCAGACTGTGGATATACATGGTCACGCCGATCGCAATGATGAGGATGAGAACTCCCGCCGCACCCAAGGCGTACATGTATAACTTGGGGGGAACGCCTTTGATTTCGCTAATCGCTTTTTGTGCAACCTCGCGAACTTCGACCTTCGGCTTCTCGTCTTTAGTAGCACGGCTACGATAGGTCGTGGGAGTTGCAAACTCAGTCTTAACGGGAGCGACTTCCACCGGAGGCGGAGGTGGTGGGACGTAGACCTCTTTCAACGGTGGTAATTCCGTCATCTCGGAAAAACTCACTCCGCTGCTGCCCGTCGCCGGGCCCTCGGCCATCATGGGATCAACCGCGATCTTTGGCGAATTGTCCGCTGGAGGCTCGAAAGTTTCGATCTGAGGCTCGTCGGCAACTGCCGCAGACATGTACGCAGAGGGCTGGGTTGATTCGTGTGTCGGGCGTGAGCTCGAAGACGCGACGAATTGATTCGATAGGTCCAATTCCTCAATCTCAGTGCTCGCTGAGAATGAGGGGGCGCTGGATTCGGCAAATCCGAGGCCAGCCGCCGCTGCGGCCGCTTTGGGCGTAGCCAGCTTCGAAACGGGACGAGCCAACTTCGACGCAGCTGCCTCTGACATTCCCGAAAGTTCCGCGCTTTTCTTCTGCGCCAACGGCGATGTAGACGCCGTGGCTGACGGGCGGGCAACGTTGGAGGCTGCCGGCCTCGCGGTCACGGGCGAGGCAGGCTTCGGCGCAGTGGTAGCTACGAACTTCGACTGTGCGGCAGCGTTCGCCTTGTCTGGCGCAACGACTCCTTTAGGCGACTCCACTTTCTTGGCGGATGACGGCTTCGACTCTTTGCACTTTTCCAGATCATCCAGCAGCTCTCTGCCATTCTGATAACGCTGTGCCGGATCCTTGGCAATTGCCTTCATAATCAGGTCGCTGAGCAGCGGATGAATTTTGGGATTCACATGAACTGGGGCAACGGGCATGCTCTCTAAAATGCTTTGCTTGAGCTCTTCCACATCGTCCCGATCAAAGGCTTTGCGCTCAGTGACCATCTCGTAGAACATTGCGCCGAGGCTGTAAAGATTGGATCGGCCATCGGTCGCATCCCCTCGTACCTGCTCGGGTGACATGTAATGCCAAACGGGAGAAATTGCTCCGCTGCTGTGCTGCAAGAACTTTCCAGCGCTCGAAATGCCAAAACTCAGAATCTTGACCGTCCCGTCCCACCCGCACATGACCTTCGCAGGTTCCAGGCTGTGATGTACGAGATTGTGGGAGCTGGCGTGATCCAGTCCGCTGCACAGCTGGCGTCCGATATCGAGAAGGTCCCAGATCGAGAAGCCTTCCTTCCGCGCCAGCATGGTAGCGATGCTGTTTCCCTGGACGTACTCCATGGCAGCGCAGAATTGACCTTCGATTTCGCCCGCGCCGTAGACTTTGCTGATGTTGGAACTGCTCAGAACCTTGGTACTCTCGGCCTCTGCCAATAGAGCGTGCTCGAGCGCCTCTGCGCCATCGCCGAAGGCGTCAAGCTGGATCGCTTTCAGGGCGATCGTCTGCCCGCTTTCCGGATCATTCGCCTTGTAAACTGCACCGGTTGGCGATTTCGCTAACTCACTCAGGATCTCGAAGTGGCCGATTTTCGTGGACATTTTCCTGCTAGCTCCAGTTCAGTCAAAAACCCGGTTGCCTCGACGCGACGCACTTGCGCCAGTCGGAGTCGAACAGAGTACGTGTAGGATAGCGCCGCCGGTGCCGGCCTTCGAGTTACCAAAGTAAGACAAAATCAGGTTCAGGCAGCCTCGAAGCGAGCCGTAGTTATGCGGCGCTGAAGCGCTCCTCACTTCCTCCCCGATGCCAGCCGCAGGTACTTTTGTGGAAGAGCACGTGGAACCGTAACGCGGGACGCCGCCCAGGAGTTATCCCTGTTATGTGCTGCTTCGGATGACATTTGTCATCCGGATGCGATGACGATCTCCACTGGCGACGAAAGTGTAAGTATTGGAAGATAAAGCTGTCATCGCAGTTGGGAGATCCAATTGTTGAACTTGGCAGAAACCGGTTTCCGTGCGGTTGTCGTCAACCAGTCAGTTCGACTATGCTGGTTGCGCTGGGCTGCGACCACCTCCTGTTTCCGGTTCCCCTCTTACTCTGGAGTGCACCGATGACGCTGTCCCGATTTGTCACCAAGAACGCGTTTCGCAATAAACGGCGCAGTACCCTGACGGTATTAAGCATCGCTTTTTCATTGCTCCTGCTTACGCTGATGATGACGATCTGGCGGGCCTTCTATCTCGACCAGGGCAGCGCCGAGTCCGCGGAGAGGCTGGTGGTGCGGCACCGCGTTTCTCTCACGTTTAATCTTCCTGGATATTACCGCGAGAAGATACGCGCGATCCCGGGCGTGGTGTCGGTGGTACCGGTGTCGTGGTTTGGCGGGATCTACAAAGACCAGAAGCCGGAGAATTTTTTCGCGCAGTTCGGCACCGACCCAGAGGAATTCTTCAAGACTTTCCGGGACCTGGACATGCCCGCCGATCAGATCGCGGCGTGGCAGCGGGACCGACAGGGCGTGATCGTGGATTCCGCTCTCGCGCAGAAGTATGGATGGAAGCTGGGTGACCGCATTGTCTTGCAGGGGACGATCTATCCCATCAACCTCGAGCTGAATGTCCGCGGCATTTTCCATTCGAACCCGGATAACAAGTCGGTTTACTTCAATGCGAAGTACGTGGAAGAGGCCGTCGATTTCTTCAAGGGGCGGGCGGGCACGTTCAGCATCCTGGCGGCATCTCCCGGAGATGTGAGCAAGATCGCCAGCACAATCGATGACATGTTCCGTAATTCGCCACAGCCCACCAAGTCGGAGAGCGAGAAAGCCTTCGGGCTGGAGTTCGTAGCCATGATGGGCAACGTGAAGGCCTTCATTCTTAGCATCTGCTCGGCGGTCGTGTTCGCCACGCTACTGGTGTCGGCCAACACCATGGCGATGTCGATCCGGGAGCGGACGCGCGAAGTGGCCGTGTTGAAAACGCTGGGCTTCACCAGACGGGGTGTGCTGGGGCTATTCGTCAGCGAAGCGGTGGCATTGTCCCTGGTAGGCGGGATAATTGGCGCGGGCCTGGGGTGGTTGATGGTGTACGGACTGACTCATTCTCCGCAGTTCTTCAGCTTTTTTCCCATGAAAGTGACGATGGGAATCGGTCTTGCCGCGTTGCTGACGTCGGGCCTGGTTGGGCTGTTGAGCTCAGCTGTGCCTTCCTACACCGCTTCGAAGATCAATATCGTGGATGGATTACGCCACATCGGATGAAGTTATGACGCTGGGCAGCTTCGTGGTGCGCAACGCGTTTCGAAACAAGCGGCGGAGCCTGCTGACCATGATCAGCATCAGCTTCTCGCTGCTGTTGCTCACGCTGATGATCTGCATCTGGCGGTCGTTCTATGTAGACCAAGTGGCTCCGGAGGCGTCGCGGCGGCTGGTGATTCGTGACCGCGTGTCGCTGGCGTTTTTTCTGCCGGCGTTTTACCGCGATAAAGTGCGTGCTGTCCCGGGTGTAACGGCGGTGGTGCCGATCACATGGTTCGGGGGCCGTTATCTCGACGATCGGCCGGAACACTTCTTCCCGCAGCTTGGCACCGATCCCGAGGAATATCTGAAAGTGGCATCGGACAAGATCATGCCCGACGACCAGTTGAAAGCCTGGCAGCATGATCGGACCGGGGCCATCGTAGATGTGACACTGGCCAACAAGTACAAGTGGAAGATCGGGGATCGGATCACACTGCAGGGGAATATCTTTCCGGCGAATCTTGATCTGACGATTCGCGGCATTTATCACCGCGATCCTCCTCAGAATGCGTTGTACTTCAACGCCAAGTACCTGGAAGAAGCAGTTCCGTGGTTCAAGGGGCAGGCCGGCTGGTACTCGGCTCAGATCGACTCGGCGGACAACGTGTCGCGGGCGTCCAGAGAGATTGATGACATGTTCCGTAACTCTCCACTGCAGACGAAGACGGAGAGCGAAAGGGCATTTCAGCTGGGGTTTGTGGCATCGCTGGG
>Ga0070735_10002265_pt1 | contig 17622 bp, 18 predicted proteins | sample Coa_R1_FD_66443 | JGI IMG/M metagenome (GOLD analysis project Ga0070735, IMG submission 66443) | Surface soil microbial communities from Centralia Pennsylvania, which are recovering from an underground coalmine fire - Coalmine... | ecosystem: Environmental > Terrestrial > Soil > Unclassified ... | reverse complement strand
CGAATATTCGCGCGCCATCAGGCGCAAAACCCGGCTCGAACCGCTCTGCACCGGCAAATGCACGTGATCGCAGAGCGTCGGTACGGCATCGATGGCATCGACGATGTCGCGGGTGAAATCCCTGGGATGCGAAGTGGTGAAACGCACGCGCCGGATCCCCGGCACCTCGCCCACAGCGGCCAGCAACTCCGCGAAGCTCCGCTTCCCTTCCGGATCGCGATACGAGTTCACATTCTGCCCCAGCAGCTGAACCTCGGTAAACCCGGCGTCCGCCATTCGACGGGCTTCCGCCAGCACCGACTCCGACCGGCGGCTGCGCTCTTTTCCCCGGGTATACGGCACCACGCAGTAAGCGCAGAATTTATCGCAGCCCTCAATGATCGTGATGTATCCGCGATGCGGATTCGAGCGCGCCGTAAACTCCGTCTCGAAGGTCTCATCGGTCTGCCGGTCATCGAGTCCGGTAACGCGCGTCGCGCCCTGCTCGATCTGCACCAGCATCTCCGGCAATTTGCGGTAGGAAGCGGATCCGGAGACCAGGGAGACATGCGGCGCACGCTCGAAGATCTTTTCGCCCTCCTGCTGCGCCACACAGCCGAGGACCCCAAACCGCTTGCCCTGCCGAACCAGAGCCTTGTAGTCATTCAGCCGATGAAACACCTTCTGCTCCGCCTTGTCGCGGATCGAGCAGGTGTTGTACAGGATGAGGTCGGCGTCTTCTTCGCTCTCCACACGAGCGTAGCCCTGCTGCTGCAGCGTGCCAATGACCTTTTCCGAGTCATGCACGTTCATCTGGCAGCCGAACGTCTCGATGTAGAATTTTTTTTGTGCCGCCATGCCCTTCTGAGTATAGCGGAGTAACCTCAAGCCCCGCGCCTGTCCGGGACCCCACGCGAGCACAGGCCGCAGAGAGCACAATCGATGTTTACTCCCGCCGTTGCAGGCGCTTAGGGCGGCATTCAAAGCACCAATGAACCCCGATCGCGATCGATGGAACGCTAAATTTCTTGCCGGCGAGGCTCAGCTGGTCGCCCCCGATCCGTTTCTCCTCGAGGTCTGTTCCGACCTGCGTCCCGCCAGCGCACTGGACCTTGCCGGAGGCGCCGGACGTCATGCCCTCTGGCTGGCCCAGCACGGTTGGCGCGTCACGCTCAGCGACGTCTCCGATGAGGGAATCGCCCTGGCGCGACAGCGCTGCGCCGAAGCGTCGGTCCAGGTGGACTTCCGTCGCGAATCCCTGGCGGAAACCGTGGCCTGGGCAACGCGCTCAGGAATCCACTTCAACCTGATCACCGTTTTCTGGTTTCTGGCTCGGGAAGCGTTCGCTGACCTCCCCGCCCTGCTCGCTCCCGGCGGTCTGCTCGTCTACAAGACCTACACTTCGGAAAATGCGCGCTTCACCAACGGCAAATCGACGCAATACGCCCTGCATCCGGATGAGCTGCGCACCGCCTTCCCTGCGCTTGAAACGGTTCTGTACCGGGAAGCCGACGGTGTGTCGGAGCTAGCGGCCCGCGCCCGCTGATCGTGCCTGGCGCGCATCCGGTATGTACTCGAATTGCAGCAACGCGACCCACTCGCCTTTATGAGCCTCCCCCCAGGCGACCCTTCCGCCCAGCAGGCGCGCGATGATGCCTGGCGGCAAGTCGCGATGGAAGTCGAAATAACGGCTGTCCCACGCCTCGCCCCGACTCCCGAAGACAAAGGGCAGACGTGCGGGGTCGTACTTGGTGGAGAATGCCAGCGCCACCGACCAGGTCTGCGGCAGCTCCGCGGTCCGGCGCATTTCTTCCGCTGAAAAATTGTCGATCTCCACCACCGGCACGGGCCTCTGCACATAACCCAGTTCCGGCTTGGTCAGTTCATCGGCGGCCGGCCAGGCCGTCAGGACCGTCGCGCCGCGAAAGTGTTCCATCACCTGAGCGATCGCCGCCTGGTGCAGGTGCACCACCGTGACGTACTCCAGATTGTCCTCCGGGGCAAAGCGGTACGGAGGATTGACGAACAGACCCACCACAAACGCAGCTGCGCTCAGCGCCACCAGCGATGTCCACTCAAGGATCCGCCGCCGGAACGTGTTCACCGCCAGCAGCAGCACCAGCGGATACAGCGGCAGCAGATAGCGCGTCAGGAGCGCGCCTCCGAGCAATGAGAACAGCACCACATTCGCCGCGATCACGACATAGAACACCGCCTGGTGTGCGGGAGCAATTCGCTCACGCAGGCGTCCGGGGCTCTCCTCAATCGGCGGCAGCAACACACAGGCGAGCATCAGCGCCACCGGCACAAACATATTCATGTGCCCGGTCACGTGCAGCAGCCGATAGCCCAGCGCCAGCAGCACGCGCTCCGGCGCCAGGGTCGCCGTTGCGTTGTAGCGCACGTACTGAGGATTCCCGAAGACATACCCCATGCGTCGCCAGTGGTACACATACCAGCCCGCCAGCGGCAGCAGCGGCGAGAGCAGCGCAGTGACGGTGAGAATGCGCCGGCGACGCGGACTTCTTCGCCAGCTCTCGAGCACCGCCAGGGCGAGGGGCGTGACAATCGCCGTCTCCTTGGAGAGCGCCGCCAGCGCAAAGCACAAGGCAGACGGCCAGATTCGCTTCTCCAGCAATAAGGCGAGAGCCCACAAGGTCGCCGCCGCGGCAAACAGATCCGCATGCGCGAGCGAGCTTTGCGCGAACCATACCGGATAGAGCGCGGTCAGCGCGACCGTCGCGGTAGCAACAGAATGCTTCCGAGTGGTGATCAGCGCGAGCCGCCACACTGCAGCCAGACCGATCGCCGCGACGAAGCACATCGTCGCCCGCGTGGCCAGCGGCGCAAATTTGAAAACCTTCCAGGCCCCTGCCAGCACCAGCGACGGCAGCGGCGGATGCGCATTTGATTGCGTCGAGTACGGAATCATTGTTCCGCTGCGGAAGAAATCGTACGCGGCAGGGATGTAATACCCCGCTTCGTCCCAGTAGTACGGCAGCCGCAACAACGGTGCGTGCAGCGCGAGCACCACGGCGAAGAGGGCCGCCAGCACAGCCCAGAGCGGAACCCGCTTGAGAGCGACCCGCGGCCCGCTTTTGCCTGCCGGTGCCACCGGCTTAGTGCACCGGCCCTTTTGGCGGCTGCGGCTCCAGCGCCAGCTGTCCAAAGGTCTGCTCGTACTGCGCCAGGTTCTGCCCGAGAATATTAAAGAGCGCCTTGGCCTGCTGCGGGCTCATGTACACGCCCAGCGAATTCTGCACATTCACCTGTTCAGGTGTCTCCTGATGCACCAGCCCGAAGACCAGATGAAAGTCCCAAACGCTGACGCGCACCTGGACGCTGTTCGCATAGACCTCCCGGTATTCCGGAGTCTGACTGAGCTGCACTTTGGGTTGCGGATGGGAGGGATTCATAGTCATGGACAAGACTACCGTATTGCGAAGATGGAAACGCCCGGCATCGGTCCGTCGCGAAAAGGGCCGCGGTAGAAAACCACGCCAAGCCTGGAGCTACTTCGCTGTGTCCCAGTCTCTCGGCAGGTCGATCCGGTACCGGTTGGCGTAATCGATGAGCACCAGCCCGTTCATTTCCTTTAAGCGGCTGCCGACGAACTGCGAATACTTCGCAGGCATCTGATCGGAGCTCTGATCGTCTCCATTGAGGTCTGCCGCGCTGGTGTTGAAGTCGGCCAGTTTGATCGGCACATCGAAAATGACGTTGACGCTCTGCCCGGCGGGGATGCGAAGGGTATCGTCCCAGGTCGCCCCATCCAGCCGCTGCAGCGAAGAATCCTCGGGGATTTTCTTCATCAATGCGGCGTTTTCAGGACCGACAACGATATAGTCCCCCCCGGTATGGTTGGTGAGAGCGTATCGAAAACGGAAATGGAGCTCCTCTCCCGCGGTTTCGACCACGAGATGGTTTGGCTTGGCGGTGATCGCTGTTGAGTTCCAGGGCTTAGGCCGGTGAGCCAGCCATACGGCGATTAAGGCTGAGATCGTCAGGAGAATCGCGAAGCCGGCGCCAAAGCCCGCCGAGGCAAGGAGAATTTTCTTCCAGGCTACCGGGCTTGCCTGAGGAGCCTGCGGGGAAACATCTTCACTCATCGGCGCTGCCACTGCCCTCCGAAGATGGGTGCGAAAGGGGGAATCGAATCCCGGATTGGCTGCTGCGCATCGGGCGTGCCGGTGCGCCGTTCTCTCTTAATTGAGCCCCATGCGGCTCACAAAATCATTCAGAACGGTCTGGCACTCGGTGAGTTCCTGCTTCAGAGATCGCCCTTCCAGGCTGTTCAGGTCACCATTGCGAAGACGTTGCTTGCAGAATGCGACCTGGTCTTCCAGCCGATCGCGAAGAATCCTGGTTTCTATATATCGGCGCCAATCGTCCATGGACACTCTCCCATACACAATGAATAGCGTTATCTACACCGGCAAAACACATGGCGGGGGAGGGGATTTATGAATATCAAAGCGGGGCAGGGGCTGCTATCCCACTGAAGTTGCACCGGAAGTGCGGCATCCGGGCGGCTGGCGCGATGCAGGCTGATCAGGGGGATTGGTGCGAAAGGGGGGACTCGAACCCCCACGGGTTGCCCCGCCAGATCCTAAGTCTGGTGCGTCTGCCAATTCCGCCACTTTCGCATTATTCGACCATGGACGAGGCGCCGACGTGGTCGAACTTAAGTGTACTATCGCGCTGTCCGCTGCCTCAAAAGAATGGTTGAGGAAGGGCATGAAGAGCGTATGCTCGGAGCTATGTGATCCGTATGTGCTCGGATCAGCACCTCTCAGCCAGCCCTCGACCGCTCTCCAGACCGGCTCATTTCAGCGCCGGACCGGAGCTTCCCGACAGGCGGACCCCCATTGGGGTACGTGCCTCGAGCCCGGCTTCGCAGCAAACGCAGCAATACCGGAAAAGAGGCAGCTATGCGGTCCAGCCTGGTGTACTCCGCCGGAAGCGCCATCAAGAATCGTTTTCTTCTCGCGTCGATCGTGATTCGGGCTGTGCGCGTGCATCATGTCAACTCAACGCGAACAGAGGACACCGCGAATCAGGCATTCTCTGATGTCTCTGAGGGCCGGTATGCATCCGCGGTTCTTCCCGATCCGGTGCCGCCGCCTCTTATCGAACCTCTGCTGATCACACCGGCCTGAGCAGCGGAGTCGCCCGCCACAGATGTCGGGAGGCGTCCGCCCTCGAGTCAACAGCCTTGGTGACGTTCTCGCTGCCTGGCAGCACCGTGTCGTTTTCCGGTGTATTCTGGATAGGTCTAGCGAAGCTTGACCCGATCCGAGTCTGGCGTTTCCTTCCCTGCGACTCTCCGTCCCGCCTATCTCCGCCGGAATTTTAGTCAGGAGCTGTGCGCATGGAAGAAGGAAGCGTCAAGTGGTTCAACGATGCGAAAGGGTACGGCGTCATCCTCCGCGATAAAGGCGGGGAAATTTTTGTGCATCAGGCGGCGATTCTTGCCGCCGGCATACGAACACTCCACCAGGGGCAGCGCGTACAGTTTGCGGCCATCCGCAGCCTGAAGGGCCTGCAGGCAGAGAGCGTTCAGGGACTCTGATCGGGTCTGAATGACTCCCGAAGTCCATGGCGGCGCTGGGAGTCTGCTGCGATCCAAAACTTCCTGCCCGGCTCGTTTATCCACCTCCTGCGCGACGAACGCGATTCCGTTCCGGCCGGAACCGCAGTTGCTGAGGAAGCAGAAACCGCGAACCCTCCGAGTCGGCGGAGCAAAAGGAGGTAGTCTTGGCACCACGCTCCAGCGCAACCTTTGCCAAACGGCAAAAGGAGCGCGCTCGTCAGGAAAAGCAGCAGGCTAAACAGCAGCGCAAACTCCAGCGCAAGCTGGAAAAGCGCGAATCTCCGCCGGGTTCGGAATCCGGCGAATTCGGTTCGAACCCGGAAATCGCATCCGAGTCCGAGCCGCTCTCCGATACCACCATGGCTGCCACCGAAACAGCCCAACCCAAAAGAGAACTCCAATGAAGAAGCTGTATGTGGGCAATTTGTCCTTCGACGCAACCGATGAGGAACTGCGTCGGTTATTCGAATCGCATGGCGCCGTGGAAAGCGCCAAAGTGGCCACGGAACGCGACAGCGGTCGCTCGCGCGGCTTTGGCTTTATTGAAATGAGCAGCGACAGCGAGGCGGCATCGGCGATTACCGCGCTGAATGGGACCCAGGTGGGCGGACGTGCCCTGATCGTCAACGAAGCACGGCCCAAAGCTCCCGGCTCTGGTGGTGGGGGCTATGGCGGCGGACGCTCCGGCGGTCGGGATGGCAACCGCGGTGGATCGGGCAGGGGCGGCAGCTATCGGTATTAGTCCGTGCTAAGGGTTTCTCGAGGCTGGCCCGAGATGCCCTGCGTGCCGGGATAGAAGGACTGGCCACCGAGTGGCGGGTTCGCGGGGCTGGGTTGGTATTCGGCGTATACTGAACAGGTAGTTATTCCCTTCCTCGCCTCCAGCCACTGCGCTCCGCTCAGACGAGCAACTTTCAGGCACGCAACCGATCGACTGGAGCCTCTCTGAGTCTCATCAGGAAATCCGATGTGAAGAGCCATCGGTCTGCGCGGTCACACACTACCTCGATATTCCCTCCCGGACCAGCGCGGCAGGATGCTGCGCCCCACCGCGCAAGCAAGATGCGGGAGAGCAGGGCCGATGAAGCTGACAGCCAAGCCGGTCCAGTCACTGAAGCAGTGACGAATCCACGGGACGGAGATTCTGCTGAAATTCCGGCGAAGCCTGGGAACTCAGGGAGCCCTTCATGATACGGTCGCCTGCAATCTTTGTTCGGGTTGGCTCCATTCTGCCGCGCGTCCTTCACCTGAAGCAGACCTCGTTCAATAAGGCGTGGATGGTTGCCGAAGATGCGGCGCCTGCGCAGCTGGATCGTGCCGTACGAGATGCTGGATGGGAGTTTATGTGGATCCATTCGGCTTGCACCCGGCTGGGTTGCGGCCGAACCGATGAAGCGGCCACCCATCGGGCGATTGCTCGCGCATTGTCGCAGACCGGCGCGCGGTTCAATGCAGCGGAACTCGCCGCGGTGCGCGTCTCGCGATACCTCGGTTTGCGGGTCGCCAAAGCGACACTGCACACGCGGCATATCAGCAGAATGACTGGCTGAGCCGGACTTCTGTGCTTAAGGGACCTCCTGTGATGCCGCAGCTGCTGTGGGTGAGAAGAAAGTGTCCTCTCTGCAGTTCTGTCGAATTTAAAACCGCCGAGCCGGAGTGGCAGGACAGGCTGCTCGCCCCTTTCAGCCTGCGGGCCGTTCGCTGCGTCAACTGCTGGCGGCGCTATTACTGGTTTGCAAGGACTCAGACATGAGCAATACAGAGTATGCCAATGGGCAACACGACGCGATACACGAGGCCGACGATACAGCGGGAGACCTCATCATGGGGAACCAGCAGTTTTCGTCCCGCCATACTTCGAACGATCTCTGGTCCAGACTGAATGCAGAGCATCCTCCGAAGACGATGAATTATCAGGTAGTCGCGCAGAACAGCGATGAAGTACAGGACCTCCAAAACGCGCCGCCCCTGAGCATGGGGACTTATCTGGTTGAATCCGGTCAGATGGAGCTTCTGACGACGATCAGCATCTACACCGAGCGCGGCACCACCCCGGACCAGGTCCGGCTGTTGTACATGAACGCCAGCGCGCTCCTTGTCTGGAAAACCATGGGCCGGAATCCGACACTGGTCGGCGCGCGGCATCGCCCACCCTCGACGGCCCTCCTGATGTTTGGCGTTCCATTCAGCGAGTGATCCATCGGCTTCGGATTCGCTGCAGACTGCGCAGGAAGATCAAACCGCATCGCCGATGAGGGCGCCGTTCGATAACGAGCGAGTTCCGAGACGGCGTGCTGCGCGGCTAAAAGGCTTCTCAGATGGCAAACAGAGTCGTGACATTCGTCCTCGCCGGGGGCGCCGGAAATCGTCTCCTGCCCCTGACGGAAGACACGGCAAAACCGGCCGTCCCTTTCGGCGGCAAATACCGGATCATCGATTTCGCTCTGAGCAATCTGATCAACTCTGGCCTGTGTGCGATTTACGTGCTGGTGCAGTACCGCAGCCACTCCCTGTTGCGGCATTTGCGAGATGGCTGGCAATTTGGCGGAATTCTCCAGGAACAGTTCATCATCCCGGTGCCTGCGCAGATGAGGACGGAAGATGACTCGTGGTATCGAGGAACAGCCGACGCTATCTTTCAAAACCTGTCTTTCCTCGATGTCCCGGAAGATGGTCTGGTAGCCATTTTCAGCGCTGACCATATCTACCGAATGAACGTCCAGCACATGATCGAGTTTCACGAACGGATGCACGCGGATGTGACCGTGGCGGCGATTCCTGTCCCGCACGAATTCGCGACGGCGTTTGGAGTCATTGAGGCCGATGCGGGCGGAGCGATCCACGCTTTTCACGAGAAGAGCGAGCATGCGCCTTCGATCCCTGGCGTCCCCGGAATGATTTATGCCTCGATGGGCAATTACATTTTCTCGGCCAAAGTTTTGTACCGGGAACTGCATGCGGATGCCCAGCGACGGAACAGCCGCCACGATTTTGGACGAGACATCCTGCCCGGAATGCTGGGACGCACCAACATGCGCGCCTACGACTTTCAAACGAATGTGATTCCGGGCGAGCCCGCTCCGGCTCCCGCGTACTGGCGCGATGTGGGCACTCTGGATGCCTATTACGAAGCACAGAGGGATGTGTGCGGCCTGTTTCCGGCACTCAATCTCTATAACCCACATTGGCCAATTCGCACGGCGAGCTACCCGGATCCCAGCGCGAAGTTCACGTTTGACGAACAGGGACGGCCCGGCCATGCCACGGGCTCCATCATCTCCGGCGGATGCATTCTTTCCGGCGGTTCGGTTTCCGGCTCCGTGCTGGGCCGCGGGGTCAGGATCCACTCCGGGGCCATGGTTGAGGACTCTATTCTGTTCGACAATTGCACGGTGGGTGCAAAGTGCATGATCCGGAGAGCGATCCTCGATGAGGGTGTTCAGATCCCTGAAGGGTTGTCAATCGGCTTTGACCCCGTTGCTGATGCATCGCGCTATTGCATGACGGAAGCCGGCGTCGCCGTTGTAACGAAAAAGGCCGTGGAAAAACAGCAGGGCTGAGCAAGGACACGAGCGAGCAGCAGGCACTCAGTCCGCCCGGCTTTGGATCTGAAGAAGGTCCGGGCGCGGAGCCGCTGCGAGATTCCTGTTCCACTCTGGATACTGCAGCTCCGGCATGGGCTTCGCGTGAAAAAGCTTGCGACACTGGCGCGCAGTCCAGCGCGCCCAGCGCTTGGCTTTCCGCCGTCGAGCGCTGTCGGTGGAGATGCCGGTTCCCGCGTACATCTGCCGGTAGAGCTTCGATAGAAATACAAAGGCGAGGCGGGCTCGCAGATTGGGTGTACAGGCGGAGCGTTTCCAGATCAGGTTCCAGGCGTAAAACTTGTCCCACACGCGCTGCGTCCGCTCGCGAATCTCGTCGGAGCTCATGGAGGGATGCGGGGTGAACATCTTGGGGCGGACTTCGATGGGGATCAGCCAGTAGCGCGTGACCGGCACATCGCCAACCATGGTCGGCGAGACCGACTGCTCTTTTTCCCAGCGGATGAAATCGACCGTGCCGGGGAAAGGCGTCATCATGACAAACTGGGCAAACGTGACGCCGGCGCGCACGGCCACTTCGACGGTGGCGTCGAACGTGGCGGGCTTGTCCGTCGGCAAACCGAAGATGAACGACCCAAGCACATGTACATCGTGCTGTTTGAAGGTCTGGAGCTGGCGGACCAGCGCATCCCCTGAGCAGTTCCAGTCCTTGAAGACAGCTTTGAGGCCTTCGGGGGTGACGGCTTCCACGCCGACCAGCGCGCCTTTGATGTTGGCACGGCGCATAGCCTCCAGGTATTCGCCGTCTTCGGCGGCTTCCATGGTGATTTGGGTGAAGAACACCATGTCTTTGGGGAGCTTGGCAAGCTCCTCCATCAGGTGGAAACGGTCGACGCGGATGGCATTGAGCTCTTCGAGACGGGCGAGGTTATTCTGCTCGCGCGCCAGGCGAAGGTCGGTGTGGGTGACAGGGTAGAAATTGTCGTCGGCGAGCGCGATGACGTGGAAGCCGAGACGGCGCAGCGTGATGATCTCGTCAATCACGCTCTGGTAGCGGCGCGGGCGCGGCTTCTGCCCATCGGTGCGCCAGACGCTGCAGAAGGAGCAATGCTTGGGGCATCCGCGGGTGGTTTGCACGGAGGCCCACATATACTTCCTGGGCTGCATGAGATCCCAGCGGGCAGGCAGGAAATCGTCGCCGGATATGCGTCCGCCTTCGTAGATCCTGCCGGGGGCGCCGGCGAGGCAATCGGTCACCACGGAGGCCCAGACGAGATCCCCGTCTCCGCTCACGACCGAGTGAGCGTGCCCGCGCTCGAAGGCTTCCTCAGGGTAGAGGGTGGCGTGAATGCCGCCGTACACGACCCACGCGCCGCGTTCGCGCGCCATGCGGCCTACTTCATATCCGCGCAGCGCGTTGCCGGTGTGGACGCTGATGCCAACAATGTCGCCGGGGTGCAGGGTGGTGGGATCGATTGGTTCCAGCGACTCATCGACCAGGATGGGGTCTCCGACACTGGCGGGCGTGGCGGCGGCCAAAACGAAGAGCCACCGCGGTGTGATGACAGCCGTGCCAAAGGAATTGTCGCTCGGATTGACGAGGTGAACACGCATCGGGTCTGGGGCCTTTCTTCGAACCGGAGGAGGGGATCTCACTGAGCGCAGTAGCGGTTCGGGGACGCGTGCCAGAAGCTCTACGGCACGGCTGCGGTCCAGAGGGAGTTCGCCAGCTTCTATTGCGATCATAGTCCGCGAGCCTGGCGAATCCGCTGTTTCCGGAAACGTTTACGAACCTATTACGAATGGCGCACCCTCCTGAATTGGCTCCCAGAGCGAATCGAAGCACAGCAGCAAGAGCAGCGCCCGGCGTCGGGGACATACGCCCTCGCCGGAAAACAAACGGCCGATTGCATTGATACCATTACATATCCCAGCAGACGGTCCTCAGAAGCAATGATCAGTTCCTGAGCCCTGATGCGTTGCCATGCACCTGCCGGCTTGCTTCTTCGAACGGCCCCATCGTACGGCCGCCCGATGCGATGGCAGTGATACTCGAGGCTCAGCCCCGGGCAACTCCTGCCCATCGCGCCGTTGTCCCCTCACGATCCTGATATGCTGCCCCCAGACGCTCCCATGCTGCTCGAACTTCGAGCCGAGAACTACGCGGTCATCGACCACGCCATTGCCGGATTCGGCCCCGGGCTGAACCTGCTCACCGGCGAAACCGGCGCGGGCAAGTCCATCCTGGTCGATGCGCTCGCCCTGCTGATGGGACAGAAAGCCTCGACCGACATCATCCGCCATGGTTCCGACCGGTCCGTGCTCTCCTGCGTCTTCGAGAGCACGCCCGGCGCCGACGCGATCCTTGAGGCGAACGGTATCGATGGCGAAGGCGCCGAGATCATCCTGCGCCGCGAGATTCTTGAGAATGGGAAAGGCCGCGTCTTCGTCAACAACCAGCCCGCCACGGTGGCGGTGCTGCGCCAGCTTGCCCCGGAGCTGGCGCTGATCCACGCGCAGTCGGAGACGCTGTCCGGATTCGACCCCGCCCAGCAGCGGCTTCTCCTCGATCGGTTCGCAGGGACCTCGCTGGACGCTGTGGGAGCGGCCCATGGACGCTGGCAGGAGATTCAGGATCGACTCGCGGAGCTGGAGCGCGACGAGCAGGATCGTCTGCGGCTCGCCGACCTCTGGTCCTTTCAGGCGCGTGAGATTCAATCCGCCGCCCCGCAGTGCGGCGAAGACGAGGCCCTCGAAACCGAGAAGCGCGTCCTCGCCAACGCCGAAAAGCTGCGCACCGCCGCCGTCGGCGCCAACAACGTCCTGTATGAAGACGATGGATCAGCCGAAACGGCGCTGATGACCGCGCAAAAGCATCTCGAAGAACTGGCGCGCTATGATTCGAAATTCACCGAGGCTGCTCAGCAGATCGCCGCCGCTCGCGCCACCGTCGAAGATGTTGCCGGCACGGTCCGCGAATACGCCGACTCCATCGACGCCTCGCCGGAGCGGCTTGGCGAAATCGAGGATCGACTCGCGCTGCTCGATCGTCTGAAACGCAAGTACGGATCAACTCTGGCCGATGTGATTGCCTTTGGAGAAGATGTCAGCCGCAAGCTCGCCGAGATTCAAAATCGCGACGAAATCATCCAGTCCCTGCGCTCCGATCTGGACAAAGCGGCGGCTGTTTACCGGTCCGCCGCTCACGCTCTTACCGGAGAGCGAGCCGCCGCCGCCAAAAAGCTTGAGAAGCTCGCCGAGGCACACATCAACGATCTCGCCATGAAGGCGCGTTTCTCCATCGCCGTCGTCCCGAATGAGGACTCCGCCGCGTGGTCCGCGCATGGCTGGGATGAGGTGGAGTGCCGCATCGCAACGAACCCCGGCGAACCGCTGAAACCGCTCGACGAAATCGCCTCCGGCGGCGAGATGTCGCGCGTACTGCTGGCTCTCAAAGTCAGCGTCGAAGAGGGCGCCAGCCGCGCGCGTACGAAGAAGACCCAGGTTCCGCGCACGCTGGTCTTTGATGAAATTGACATCGGCATCGGCGGTCGTGCCGCCGAAGCTGTCGGCCGAAAGCTGAAGGCGCTCGCGCGCGCCCAGCAGGTGCTGTGCATCACGCACCTGCCGCAGATCGCCGCCTTTGCCGATCAGCACTTCCTCATTGAAAAACAAGAGAAGCAGCGCCGCACGCAAACGTCCATCCGCCTGCTTACGTCCGCCGAGCGCACCGAGGAGATTGCCCGCATGATCAGTGGCGCCAAGGTGACCGACACCTCGCTGCGTCACGCCGAACAGATGCTCAAAACCAGCGCGACTTAATTTCAGCCTGGTATTCCGATCCGAAAACGGGCCGTTCTGCCGTTCCGGGCCGGTGCTACACTCGCCGCATGGACGATCCCGGCCAGCAGCAGCCCGCCTCCGCCGAACCCGTCAACGCGCCGCAACCTCCTTACCCGGGTCCGTCCTGGCAGGCCTATCCTCCGCCGCCAGCAGCGCCGCGCCGGCATCGCGTTTGGCCGTGGGTCGTGGGCGGATGCATCCTGTTCCTGGGACTCTGCTTCATCGGCGCCATATTTGTGATTCTGGCCGTTCGCAGCGCCGCCGGCCCGGGAGCCTCGTTCGCATCCTTTACGGGCGGCAACATCGCCGTAGTGGACATTGACGGGATCATCCTCTCTGCCGACACCACCGTTGATCAGCTGCGCAAATTCGATCAGGACGACTCCATCAAGGCCATCATCCTGCACATCAATTCGCCAGGCGGAGCCGCCGCGCCCTCGCAGGAGATTTACCACGAAGTCCTGCGCATCCGCGACGAGAAGAAGAAGCCCATCGTGGCTGCCGTGGAAAGCGTCGGGGCCAGCGGCGCTTATTACATCGCCTCTGCGTCGAACAAGATCTACGCCAATCAGGCCAGCGTCGTCGGCTCCATCGGAGTCATTATGGAGTGGACCAATTACGGCGACCTGCTCAAGTGGGCGAAGCTGAAGCCCGAAGTGATCCACGCCGGCGCGCTCAAGGATGCGGGCGATCCCTCCCGCGAGATGACTCCGGAAGAACGCACGTATTTCCAGTCGCTGGTCAATGACATGTACGGCCAGTTCATTTCCGATGTAGCGGCCGGCCGCCATCTGCCACCCGAACAGGTGAAGACCCTGGCCACCGGCCAGGTCTGGACCGGCGAACAGGCGCTCCCGCTGCACCTCATCGACCAGACCGGGGGATTCCGCCAGGCGCTGCTCGAAACCGCTAAATCCGTCGGCATCTCCGGCGAACCCAGCGTCGTCAAGCCGTACGTCCGCCACCGAGGACTGCTGGACATCGTCACCTCGGACGCCGACGACCTGATCCCCAGCCCGCAGCAGCTGGCCGAAAAGCACGTCGGCTTCTACTTCCTCTGGCGCTGACGTCGCCAGATGGCGTTCCGTCCCGCGAAAAGTGCCGCAAATCCTTGACTTTGCAAGGCCAGCGGTTTGCATCTACTATGGGTGCAGCGTTAGACCATTTCAGGAGCGACGCCTGCTATGACGAAAGCGGATCTTGTTGAAGAAGTAACGAAACTCGGGGATCTCACGCGGCGCGACAGCGAAGTGATCGTCGAAACCATCTTCGACTCCGTGATCGGTGCGCTCCGCGCCGGCGACAAGATTGAGATTCGTGGCTTCGGCAGCTTCCGCATTCGCCAGCGAAAGCCGCGTATCGGACGCAATCCCAAGACCGGCACGCGCGTGGAAGTCCCTGCTAAGAAAGTTCCTTATTTCAAGCCCAGCAAGGAGCTGCGCGATCTCGTCAATCCCGGCGGCAAATCGGCCGAAGCTCCGCAGGCGCCTCCGCCGCCTCCTGCGCATGGCTCCACAGCCGGCTGAGTTCCGGTTCTATTCGACCGCACTCATTTGTAAATCAACCGGATCTCGAGTTGTGTCTCGGGGCAGCTCACCTGTGTGGACGCTGCCTGAAACGGCGGTGCGCTCATCAGCACCCGGGGATTATTCGCGAATCCAAACCCTTCCTTCGGAATCCCCAGGAAGTTGCGGTCCAGCTTGTGGTTGCCGTTCTCGTCGTGGATCACCGCGATGGCATACTTCCCAGCTGGAAGCGGAAATACCTCCGTCGCCTGCCCGTCCTCAATCGGAAACCCTCCGTGGACCACAGCCTTGCTGGTGTCCTCCGGCCAGCCCTGGGGCGACGCAAAAACGGTTCCTCCGGCGTGGCCTTTCGCGTTGCGAAATCCGGTCACATGAATTTTCAGCGCGCACAATGGCTGCCCATCCGCCGGCGCCGCATAGCGCCCCGTCGGATCCCGCTGTGCGGCGGCCGATGCCACTGCCAGCATGAGCACCCCGCTGATCCACGCGGCGTACAGCGCCCTGCGCGTCTCGCCCATAGACTCAGCGTACAGGAGGGCGCGTAGGATGATCTCGATGAGCCTTCCAGTACGTTGCGCCCTTGTCCTCTCGCTGTTTTGCAGTGCCGCCGTTCTCAGCAGCGGCCAATCCGCATCGACTCCACCGCAGGCTCCTGACTGGGCGCAGCCCGGCTCCGCGACGCACGCGCAGGTCGCTCCGCCGCCGGATTTCCATCGCCCCAGCCGCAACTTCGACTCGCCGATCGGCCTCTTTGACGCGCAGTCGGACATCGGATCCGCTCTGGTCCCCGGCAGCGCCAGCTACGATGCGGCCAGCGGCCAATACACCATTCATTCCGCCGGTTACAACATCTGGTACACCCGTGACGAGTTCCGCTTCCTCTGGAAGAAAATGTCCGGTGATCTCTCGCTCGCCGCCGATATTTCTTTTCCCGATCCCAAAGGCTATGGCGACCGCAAAGCCGTCCTCGTCGTTCGGCAGAGTCTGGATGACGATTCCAAAGAGGCCGTGGTCGCGCTGCATGGCCTGGGCATGGTTCACCTGGCTCAACGACCGGAGAAGAACGCACGTATGAGCGACATGGAGTTCCGCATCGGCGGACGCGGGCAGCCCGGCGGCGCCACCCCCGACAGCCTCGTCCCAGTGATGGCCAAACGGATCGGCATCGAAAAACGGGGCGACGCCTTCGCCCTCTTCGTCAGCCTGGAAGGTGAGCCCATGCACCAATTCGGTCCCCCCATCCAATTGCACCTGGACCCGCCTTTCTACGCCGGAATTGGCTTCTGCTCGCACCTGCCCACGACCTCCGACACCGCGATCCTCTCAAGCGTGGTACTGGCCAACTCCGCCGGGCAGGTGCACTGAGGCGGCACGAGAGCTCGCGGACGCTTCTTACTTCTGCCCCTGCCGAAGGCGGACAGGAACGGGGCAAATCGGATAGTTTGTTGGGTTGGCAAATTCCCTTCCCGGGAGAACTCTTCATGCAAGCCGTGATTGTTCCAGAAACGGCCGCATCCTCCAGCGCGCGCGGATCGTATGCCATCCAGCACATTGCCGTGCTGGGCGCCGGCACCATGGGCAGCCGCATCGCCGCCCACGTGGCGAACGCTGGTTTCCGTGTTCTGCTGCTCGATATGGCACAGCCCGGTGATTCCAACCGGCTCACGCGCCAGGCTCTCGAGGCGCTGAAGAAGACCCGGCCCGCCGCGCTCGCCTCGCCAGATTTCGTGCAGCGCATCGACACCGGCAATTTCGACGATGACCTGCCCCGGCTGAAGGACTGCGACTGGATTATTGAGGCGGTTGCTGAAAATCTCGACATCAAGCGCGGTTTGCTGGCGCACGTCGTCCCGCACCTTCGGCCTGATGCGATCCTCACGACGAATACGAGCGGCCTGCCAGTCGCCGCCATTGCCGAGGGGCTCCCCGGCGATGTGCGCCGCCGCTGGTTCGGCACGCACTTCTTCAATCCGCCCCGTTACATGCAGCTGCTGGAGATCATCGCGACTCCCGAAGCCGATCCCGGCGCCATCGCCGCTGTCGCGCAGTTCGCGGAGATTCATCTCGGCAAATCCGTTGTTCCCGCCAACGACCGGCCCAACTTCATCGCCAACCGCATCGGCGCGTTCTCCATGCTGAACACGATCCGCGTGATGGAGAAGCAGGGCCTCGCCATCGAAGAGGTCGATGCGCTCACCGGAAAGCCGCTCGGATGGCCGAAGACCGGGACCTTCCGCCTCGGCGATATGGTGGGCCTCGACGTGCTCGGCAGCGTGGTTCGCAATTTCGCCTCCAATACTCACGACGAGCGCTCCGACGTGCAGTTGCCCGGATTCCTCGAGCAGATGCTCGAACGCAAATGGTTTGGCGACAAAACCGGCCAGGGTTTCTACAAGAAACAAAAAGGAGCCGAAGGCGAAGAGCGCCTCGTGCTCGATCCGGCGACGCTCGGATACCGGCCCGCGCAGAAGCCACGCATTCCCGCGCTCGACATGGCCAAGCCGATCGAGAATCTGCCCGAACGTATTCGCACTCTGCTCAGCGGCAATCCGGAGAAGGACAAGGCCGCGGCGTTCTACCGGCAGATCCTTCCTGAGTTGTGGCTGTACGCGGCCAACCGCGTCGGCGAAATCAGCGCCAGTATTGCCGACATCGATCGCGCCATGCGCACCGGCTTCAACTGGGAACTGGGCCCTTTCCAGATGTGGGATGCAGCCGGCGTGGAGGACTCCGTTGCCCAGTTGCGCGACAAGGGACAGGAGATGCCGCCGGCTCTCGTGAGTCTGCTGAAATCCGGCCATCACAGCTGGTACAGCAAGGGTGGCGCCGAATACTTCGATCCGGGCGGCGGTAACTACCTTCCGGTCGAAGGCCCGTCCGCGGTGATCACGCTCAGTCGCGCAAAGCGCTCTCGTGGCATCGTGGCCGAGAATCCCGGCGCGTCGCTGATTGATATTGGCGACGGCATTGCCTGCATCGAGTTCCACACGAAGATGAACGCGCTCGGCGGGGACATCGTCAACTTCATGCGCCAGAACCTGGGTCCCGAAAGCCAGGCCGTGCGCGACTTCCGCGGTTTCGTTGTCACCAACGACGCCGCAAATTTCTCCGCCGGCGCCAATCTCGTGCAGCTTCTGCT
>Ga0070735_10002263_pt1 | contig 17644 bp, 32 predicted proteins | sample Coa_R1_FD_66443 | JGI IMG/M metagenome (GOLD analysis project Ga0070735, IMG submission 66443) | Surface soil microbial communities from Centralia Pennsylvania, which are recovering from an underground coalmine fire - Coalmine... | ecosystem: Environmental > Terrestrial > Soil > Unclassified ... | reverse complement strand
ATAACTTTTCCAGACACTTCTAAACAAACAGCCGCTAGGTAGCGTAATAAACTAATAATTGATTCCATAATTGCAACCCTCTTGCCAACTACATTTAATATAGATAACAAGAAACTAATCGTCTATCCCACTAACGGGGGTTTTTTAGCAAATATTCAGCAGTAGCATTTAAAGCTCTGCCCATATCCGCCATCCCTTGCGCTATTAGATCTATTTTTAAACTCTGAGTCTGAATTAAATTCAGTAACTCTGTTTGTTTATCTGCTTGTTGAGAAGATGAAATTAACGATTCAATGCGTGCCGTAGCTGTTGGAACTGTTGGAACTGTTGGAACTGTTGGAACTGTTGGGGCCGGTTGAATTGGTGACTCCGGCACTACATATGAATTAGTTGTAATTTGTAATGGATGTGGTATTGCATCCTTCTGTTTAGCAGCTTGGTATCGTGCTTGTTTAGCATGAATTTCAACATTTCGTGGTCTACCAACGCGTGCTTTTCGAAATACAACATTAGGTGCTTCTTGAGCAATATTTGTGACAGGTTCTACTTTATTTACTTTTGGGGGTTCTGGGGATTCATTATTCGGAAACGGAAAATTCTTTATATCTGATGTTTGAGCTAATATCGATTTAACAGAATTCATAATAGGACCTCCTTAATTAAGTGTCTCATGTCTATATCTTGCCATTAATATAAGACAAGGTACCAGATTAAAAATTGAAATTTACACTTCGCAATAATTATTACCCACTTGGGTATATATCACCCAAGTGGGTTATATTTTTTCGCTAAATTATGAAATTTAACTGCAATCCGTGCGCATTCTTCGGCTTCTAAACCTTCTTGTAGATATAAAGCCTTATCTCTATAAATTTCAAAGAGAAACATTAATAGACCACTTAGTTTTACTTTTTTAAGAATCCATTTAATATCATCTTTAATTTCTAGATGCTCCTTAGCTAATTGATTGGCGATCATAATATATAAACTCCACTAATAAAATAAGTGACACTTATAATATGCCACACACAAATTTGCAATACCTAAAACATTTACAATCTATCTTCTAGATTTCTTAAATGATACTGCTGTATTGCAGCACGATAATTATTCTGTTGAAAAATATCTGTTCTTGTATGATACTGATTTTCAGTTTTAGCTATATCACTTATATGTCTCATATCTATAACAGGAACAGAACGCCATATATGTGTTACTTTATAATTATATACACGTAATATTTTTAAAGCTTCAGCAAAGTTAGTCGCACGAATCATAATATCTCTTGTATGAATATCTGTAGTAAACCAGTACAAATTTATTTTTGGTTGACGTTGACCGGCAAATCTACTAATAAATTTATACATTGCGCCGGTTAATGTCATACTCATACTATTAAAGTCTCAAAATAGATGTCGACTAAACGTTCCATTTCACTAATAGACCCACCGTATCTATGTCGGGCTATTTTTATATCTATACTGTTATCAGTTGGATCTAATATTACTTTTAACACCCGAAACGCTAATTCAAAACGGTATATAGCTATATCGTCTTCTAATCTAATAGCAGTAGCTAAATCCCGACCGATGGCATAAGCTAAAACTATAATGTCATCTCTGCATCTCATATAATCACTTTACTTATACACAGAATACTAATTACAACTAATAAAACTGCTATAACCTTACAGTTAAATATAAGCATGATTAATGCTGCAATAGAATTCAATAATGTCGCTAATTGTGCATATTTCATATCAACAATTCCTTAATTTATTTTCTATTTATAATCAACATTGCTGCTGAATATCCTAATATCATAAGTAATAGAAGTACTTCACTCATATGCACCTCTTAACTATGATTAACTTTGTGGTCGATCATAATTAGTTGCGCGTATTTTAATTGGCTGGCAATTTTTGTGGCTGCTTCTTTGTTACCTAAGCTAATTGCTTTAACTAGATTTGCATAGAAATCTCTTAACTCTAAATCCATACAATCTGTTCCGTTTGTAAATTCGGCTAGAAAATATTCGGTAGTCATTTTAATCACCTCTTTAATAAGAGTTAGATGAATCCGCTTGAATCAGGTACTAATCTGTTACGTCCTTCGCTGTAGGCGCTATTCATCTAACACTACTAACATACCTCTTATACGTATGTAGCTACACAGATATAATCTATCCACTTTACAACACTTAACTATCAGTATTCAAATAGTTCTTATAATCGACCAATGGGACATTGATACGTTTAGCCTCACCAGTTGGCGTTTTGATTAATAGATTCAATATGTATGCTTTTGGATATATAACGACATTAGGTAATAAACACGGTCTATAGCGCTCATGTTCAATCTCTAATATATAAGTACCTGTTTGAACACCTAATTTAATGAGATTACTATCTGGATATATAAAATCAATACGCCCTGTTTGTGGGTTTATCTGGCAGCCTATTAATCCACGAATATGTTCGAATTGTATTTTGCCTTTGTGAACTTTACCACGTGGGTCATATTTGCATGAGCCGCCTATTAGTTTTGGATCGTTGCTTACGTATCCTTCTAATGGTTTAGAGAAAACTTGTGCATTCACTGAATAAAAAATAACTAGTATTAATAAATTAATGGTGCCCTTGTAATACATGTATTTGTGTAGTATCTGTCCTAATTTGTGTTTTATTATTATTCATTATATGGTTAAGATCGGTTATTTGCGATTTATTGTTACTAATCTGATTGTTTAAAACCTTAATATGGGCTTGATTAGCGGTAATTGTTGCCTTGTTATTAACGATGGATGTCTTATTACTAGCTATAATTGCCTTATTAGTTCCTATTACTGCCTGATTATGGGCTATTGCCGCCGCATTAGTATTTATAGTTGCTTTATTAACATTAATCGTATTAATGTTAGCATTTATAGTTGCTTGATCAGTATTAATCGTAGCCTGGCTAGTTGCGATCTTTGCTTGATCAGCAGCTATATTAGCTTGTGCTGTTGCTATCTTATTATTTAGATTAGCTATTTGGTTGGATTTTGCAGTTAATAACTTCTGTTGGTCAGTCGCTATATTTGTGTGCTGTGTAGCAATATCAGCATTATATTTATTTATGTTATTTTGTTGTACAGTAATGTCAGTATTTAATATATTGTTCTTGTTGGTTAGCGTCGTATTCTGATTAGTTAAACTGTTATCCGTTGATGCCAGCTTATTATTGGTTGTAGTTAACTGATTATCTGTTTTTGTTAAATTAGAATCGACTTTTAGCAAATTTGTGTCAGTTTTGGCTAATAATTTATAAGTATTAGTTAACGTATTAATATTAGCTTGATCGCTACTGTCTACTGCTTTATCGCCTGCTATTAGCTTAGTATCAGTAATATCTATTGCTTTATCAGTTGCAATTTGTGCTTTTAAAGCAGCTATTTGTTCAGCTATAGATAACACTGGCGGTGGATTAGGTGTACTACCGCTGACTGTTATAGGAGGTAAAATATTATTTTGTTTTATTAATGAAGTATGAGTAAAAATTGCATTTAAATGCCCATAATTAAAACCTATAAACACAGGGCCATTGTTTCCTTGCTGTGCTGCAATTGTTGATTCTTGTGCTGCATCTACATCTGGATATTCGCTATCTTCTGGTGGCATACTGATTATCAACGGTATACCATACATATCAGACATTAACACAGCCGTTTTAACTAATGTGTGTAATAACTTGTGATCTTCTTTTACTGCTTTCGCTATTTCCGGCGTACTAAGTATTAAACTATGTAAAATAAATACACTATTAGACATTTGTCCGTTATTTAAATTAATAGTGATAGATTTACCAGGAGACAAATATTGATTGCCTACTTTAACTTGTTTAAACCATGTGTCATTAAGATCAAAAATAGTAATAAAACCTTTTTGTTCTTTTGAACGATCAATGTATACTATAGCTTTATGACTTATATGTATCGCATTTCCTTTTATTAAAAAGTCAGTATCTTTGCCGCGTATTAATTCGGCATTACACGGTTGCATAAATAAAAATAAGTAACTAAATAATATAAATATTGATAAACGTGTCATATTATTATTCCGATGTTCCGAATTTTTTGATAAACGTTATGATATCCTTTCGACTTGCACCATCACGACGTAATGTATTATAAACGAACCAAAAATCAGGACATCGGTCAGTGCGAACTAGTTCGGATAATTTCAGTCCATGTGGTCTAAATGCTCTTAAAGCTTTCATATTAGACCATGTCAAATGGTTTTTTCTAGCAACTGGTGTTAGGTCATTAAAAGTATTGATTTCTAAGCTATTGAAATGACTAGTTAACCCTGTTTCGTCATTACCTAGCCAGACTGGTCTATTTTTAACTTGCACAGTCTTTTCTAATAATCTTTGTTGTCTTACTGTTGGATTTAATATTGTTTCTTGCAACATGATTTTTACCCCCAATTAATCTGCCCGCCTGTAATTGTTATACCGTGTTGTCATGTACTGATGATTATCAATTAAACTAGTTGTTACATAAATTATTGACATCTAAACAAGACAAAATAACCACTTGACTACCTATTTTTTGCGGGATAATTTGTGGTATCACTAGCGAAAATTCCAATCCCGTCAATCCCGTAAGCTTAAAAAGTCGGAACTGTAACGGGATTAGAATTATAAAAACATCTCAATCCCTAAAGTATTGATTTTATTACGTTATAGATATATAACGGGATTCACGGGATTCATTTTTGATATATTCTAGCTAAAAAAAATCGAAACCGGAAACCCAATAAATACGTACACCTACCCCTATATATTTACAGTTAAATATAGAAAAAACACAAAAATTCTCCCGTAAAGTCTGTAAACCCTTTCTATCAGCCCTTTTACAGCTTCAAAAGATTATCCCGTTACTGTCCCGTAGATTGTCCTGTAACTTATTTGCCTCTAGTTTACAATAACCACACATATAGCCATACATCCGTATAGTATTTATTGACTGTTACAATAAGTATATGAACGAATTTAATTTATTGTTGACAACCGTATTGTGTTGGTACGCGATCGTGTACTTTGTTTTTATATTTGCAATAATTCACGAATATATTACAAACAGATAAGTGCCTTTATGAGGCACTTATCCGCTGGCTTTGGGGTAAATTATTTATTAGCTGTGCTTCGGGTGCCAGGTAACCGCACATACACCGCTAATGCATTCTTGTTTTGTAATTGAAACTTCAACGCCACGTTTACGCCAGCGTCTTTTATATACAATAGCTCTTTCTAATGGTAGATTGGTTAGAGTTTGGATTGTGTTATGTAATTGTATTGTTACTGTATACATATACTGTTCACCTCTGGCTGCCGTATCCATATCTTTACTGTATCTCCTGTGTGTATGTACAGTGTATACATTAATAATCATAGGTTACATAGCTTAATTAATATGCGTATGTATACGCATGAGTTAACAGTGTGTTGCGAACGTTACTCTATGAGTAACATTCGTTGACATATCTTAAGAAGAGGGGGGGGGTGCTTACTTAATACAGGATTTGGGGTTGGGGTGAGGGGTGTCATGAGCCCCGGACGCACTAAATTTACAAAAGTTCATGACCTCACCCGGGTCAAAAAGGTTGAAGTACCTAACCCCAGCATATATAATATCCAGACTGATGCAGGGTAGTTCAGTGGAAGAACAGGTGTCTCATAAGCACTACGTCGGAGGTTCGATTCCTTCCCCCGCAACCACTTACTAGTTTGCGTGCATCCATCCTACAGCCTTATCGGCCGCTTCCTTCGTTGCTTTTGGGATCACTTTTTGGTATATCTGTGCGCTCTGGAGAGACTTGTGAGCCAACTGATCCCGAACCATAGCCGTGCTTGCACCTGTTGACAACATAGAAACAGCTAATGTTCTTCGTAAATCGTGAATTCTTAAGTCTTGTATACAAGCTTGTTTACAGATCTTAGTCCAAGCCTTCTTAGCAGTGGACAAATGTCCGGTTTGTACTCCATGCCTACCACTTGGAAACACCCACGGGTTTAGTTCTCTTTTGTTGACACGATATATAAGTATATCCATTGCGGCACAAGGCAGAGCGATTGTTTGACTATCTCCGTTTTTTGTTCTAGGAATAGTCCAGTAGCCTCCTTTTATATCGATTTGTTCCCATCGCATCGCCTTCACGTTACCGGACCGGGCACCGGTGTATAAACAGATAAGAAAAAAATCCCGGATTCGCTCATCAGGGTAGGCTTTGATAGCGTTAAGGAGAGGTGTAAATTCGTGTGGTTGAACAAAGCGGATTCGGGGACTTTCTTTAAATTTCGTAACTCCTATAGCTGGGTTCAGTTTCACAAGTTTTTGTTTAACACCCCAACCAAAAATTGCTGATAAAAGCCGAAGTGCTTTATTTGCAACCCCATAGGTTCCCCGGGCCCCTATTTTATTTACCCCCACTTGTATGCAGTAAGTATCGATTTGTGATGTTTTTTGCATATGGATGGGGAACCAGTATCGTTCGAAGTCTTTTCTCATTTCACCGACAGTTATACATCGCCCTTCTGCATATTGATCGAAATATAGGGTTGATAGTTCCTTTAACGTAAGTTCATGTTTATTGTTAAATCTATCTCCGGCGATTAATTCTGCAGCTAAGGAGATAGCTGAATCGCGTGCTTCTTCCAAACTGACCTGAGGATACGGACCAATAGTAGCCCATTGCTCTTTTCCATCTGTTTCTTTACGGAATCTGAAAATAGTCGATCCACTAGTCATTTTTTCGACTAATAGCCCGTTAATCTTCAGATCATAGAATCTAAGACGTTTGGTTGGTGTTTGTAGATTGTTTAGCCATGTAGTTGTAAAAAGTAATTTGTTCATAGTTGTCCCGGCTTTTGTCCCGTTTTTAACACGGGTTCGCTTAAGACGTAATGAACGCGGGTTTATCTTCGCCATGCAATTACCCTAAAAGGGATATACATGAGCTATTTACCATTAATAACTGACAACTAAACTGGGTTGATTACTTTCTTACCAAGGGGGTGCTCTACCACTAAGCTACATGGGCAACTGGATAGTAGTTTACTAATTGTCCCGGGAATTGTCCCGGCTTTAAAGATATAGGAAAATTAAGCTACTTCAGCTTTACGTTTGCCTTTAAAATTCTCAGCTCTTCGGGATGCATCGAAATTAACTAAATTTCGTTTAGGGCTGTCGGTACCCCAGTATATATCTTGTATGCGTATATCAGACATAATAACCCGACTGGGGGGTATCTTGTAATGTAGTCTAACGTTCGGAAATTGTTGTGCCCCAGCTAGTTGCAGGACATCTATAGGATTGATCCGAATTGGTTGATTATAGTTGTAGTAACTTTTCATATACGAATGTTGTTGTACAATCCACATTTTTATATAGCAAATTTTGCATGTTGTTAGGCAAGTGTATCGTAGCGGTATGCTGCATCTGCGGCACTTATTATGCTTACGCTTTTTCTCTTCATATTTCTTTCTAGCGCGCTTTATTGCTTCTTTACTTCGCCCAGAGTAAGATTTATATCTTTGATAAGCGCATTGTCGACAAAAACGACACCCAGTTTGAAAACAGTTACTGGGCAGGTTCTGTTCGCAATCGCAACAGATCTTATTTTGCCCGTGGTTCTTCTGGTTCATCGTTTACTTGAAACATCAAAGTGCCGTTTTCTTTAATTTTTAGGTCTTCATATTCCGCTAGCAGTTTTCTGTAGAACTCTAGTTTGGCGCATTCTAATATCCCAACTATTGCGTTTCCTGTTTGGTACGATTGCCCTTTAGCAAAACGAAACCAGCATAGTGTAGATATTAAGAAATTTAAATCGCCAGCAGACATGGTATTAGAAATATCCAACAGTTCTTGATATGTTCTACTAGTTAAAAATTTGCGGCGTCCTGATTCTATGTATGGCATATATATATATAGATCCTTTATTGTAGATGTCGAAAGTAACTAAGCACTGTACTAAATGCCCATTCGCGCCCCACATATAATCCAAGGGCAAAACCGCCCAATCCGATTGTAAAACCTGAAAATAACTTTTTCATTTAACTATCTCCTATACTTTCTATTTTTTATCTAACATGACTGCTTACGTTATTTGATTTTTCTTAAGTAATTCGATCATGAAAATAATATAGAACGTACCCAGAACAAATTTCCATCCTAGGATAACTAAAGCAGTTAGTGTTAACCCAATAATTACCGGCATTATGAATCTCCTATACCGTCTATTTCTTCACCAGGTACATCAAAATGTGTAGTATCAGTTGAAGTTTGTGTTGATAGTACTTCTACCCATTCTTCCTCTAAAGGAATAATTGTCTGGGAAAATAGAATATCTAGGTTAATATCTACATCAGTCATATACTTAATATTTCCTCAGCGATCATCTTGACTAGTTCTTTATGTATTATGCGCGTTTCGGATGCGTACTCATTTAACCATACGGCCGAATTTAACAAATCTTTACGTACTTTCGTAGGTTTATAGGTATTTAGTCCCAGACCTATAATTAATTTATCACTAGCAGCATGGTACTCACATAAAATACCCCCTAGTTTTTTATTATCGATATACAGATCGTTAATACCTTTTTTGTATATTAATAATTGAAAGTACTTTTGCAATAGCATTGCAAGTCTAATCCCAACACTTTCCGTAAAAACATCTGGGTCTGCATGAGCAGATCGGATTACACTCATATAAATCCCACAATCTTCTGGGCTGAACCAGTTCCCAGATCGTCCTTTACCTTGTGTTTGCTTGCGGGTGGCTATAACATCAGCGTAATCATTATTATCTAATAACCATCTAGCTACTAGATTAGTTGACTTACACGTATCTAATTCTAGGATTTGCATTCCACTATCTCTACATTAAACTTAGTGGTATTAAATTGTGTATTCTGTTTAAGAAATTCAACCGCAGTTTCTGCCTCATGCTTATCCAGAAATATGATTTTCATGAGCATCTGCACTTCATAAGTTTTATCTTCAGATTGTTTAGGTAGGAATATGTACTTCTCTCCGATAGGATCTTTCTCTAAATTACTAATAAGATTTAATATCTCAAAATGCGATAATCGTTTATTTAAAGATACGAAACCAACACGGTAATAAACAAGCGGCGATTGAGCAAAATGTCCAGTCATAGGTGCGGCCAGTTGTGCTGATACCGGGGTGGCTAACATTAATAGGAAAACTAATAAGTAAATCATTTATTCCTCTTACTGGGCCTATCGTCCAGCTCTTTATGGGTGTATCTAAAAACTAATAAAAACATCATATTTACCATCGCATGGGCAAGATGATTTATTTTTGAGTCATCTGCTTCGTCCTCACCTTCGAACCATGCATGCAGATGCCTTTGTGCAGCATTGTAGAGAGCGGTCCACTCAAAGCCCTTCTGCCAGTTGTAATCCCCATACCGCTTTGCGCCAAATTCTAATACATCTATAGCATCGTATAGTGGTTGTACTGGTAATAAACTAAAACGGCGTTTACCAGTATCAGTTTTCTTAGCTCCAGTAGCACGTACATTCATATGTGGTTCACACAAATCACTACGAATATATTTATCAGTTACGCTATCCATACCTGCAATAAATTTATCTATTTCTGATTTATTCGTAGTATCGTTGATGCCGTCCATTACGCCTCCAATGCGTGAAAATTTTATTTAGTGTTATTTTTACAGGTCTAAGTGTTTGCGCATCGATGATTTTAAATTTAAGACGGATGGCAACTGCTAATTCTAATCTAGCACCTTCACTGAATTGCCATCCTTTTAGTAGAGCAATAGTATCACATTTGGTTACTATGTGATGTAAGTCATTTCTAAGACAAGATACCCAATTCTCTCCAGCCTTATTTAACCGCGCTGGATTAATTACTTTATATCCATATTTTTTTAAACGGGCTTCGCCCCTAAAAAATCTGGGATAATTATGATTTTTTATTCCAGTCATTGGACCAGCTAGGTAGACAGTCTTAGGGCGTATTCGGAACGGTGTGTTTTGTATCGATTTCATTCCAAGGTACTCTTTGTACGATGAATGTCAAGATATTTTGTTTTCTACGTACAGTCAAATTAATTTCTGTTCCTACAGGCCCGATGATATCTTTATCATTTATAAATAAGACTATATCTCCCGGACGTAGTCCAGCCTCATCTGCAGGGCTATGCATATATACTTTAACGATCTTATGATCTGCCGGTGCATATTGCACCCCTATACGTCCAGTTTTAACTGGTCCAGTACTTACGTGCCCATAATATGTCGTAGCTGCTAATGCCGCGATAAATAAATATTTCATATTGAGTACCATTCAATTGTATTGAGAGGTACGTTCTTTACTGCAGCCTCTACATCTGATAATTTTTTTTCAATCCATATAATATTATGAGTCCGGTATTTGGCTTTTTTTGCAGTTTCAATGGCTTCTTCAACAGTTGCGAATTCACCAAAACGTGTTTCTTTAATACCATCTTTAATTAATATTTGTATCATTTACTCTCCTTGAAAATATAGCATTCTTAAATCTGCTTTCAATGAGTTCTCATCTCTATTATTTTTAATTACATAAGTATTTTTCCAATTTTTCATCATATGAGATGAAATAGTTGCGACTTCCATATCTAATGGATCGTTCACTGGTAATCTACCCCCGTTTCGGGCTTCTCTAATCGTATCATCAGCTTCTATGAGAATCAATTTAGCTCCTAGTTTAATTAACGCTTCTAATTCATTAAAATAAAAAATATCTTCGATTATAACGAAGGGTACTTCCTTTATATAATTAAGGAGTGGTTTTAGAAATATTTGCGGGTTTCGCTGTCTTTTCGTTTCTGAAAAAATTCCATATAAAAAACGATAATGCGGATGCAGTTGTTTATCCCAAAATTCAAGTTTAGTTATGTTGTGGAGTTTTACAAATTGTTCAATACCAATACCAATGGCAGTTAACCTATCCGCTTGTGGATAGAATTGATGCAGATATCCGGCAGCCGTAGTTTTTCCTGCTTTTCTTTTTCCCAATACAGCTAATATTGTCTGTTTCATTTTTAGGTTTTAAGCCATTGTTTTGGCGTGATAAGGTACTCTTCTAATTTAGTAATTGGTGTTTTGTATGTACCAATCCAGTAACCATCAAAATCTTGATGAATATGATTTAGTTGGGCTCTACTAATAGAATATACCGGTTCTCCACAATATATATGATAATTAGCGGCCGCAACGGCTGCATCATGCGCATTGAACTTTGCTGTTCTCATAAGGGCTTCTGCAGCCGCTGCCGCAGTTTCAGCCCCCATCGCAACTTTCGATAGCGGATTCCACAGTTTTGCTAATTCATTAGTTCCTTCTTTAATTTCACCTAAAAGAACTGTATCTTTATTTAAAATAATGACTTGAAAATCATCACTACCAATGAAGGATTCTCCTTGTTGAGCAAAGAACCACTTCTCAAATTGAAATCCTTCATTTTCATCCCCTGCCGTGGCGATTGCATGTTGCTTTAAGATTCGAATCTTGGTACGCTTGTATACCTTAACTGCGCCAGCAGTTGTTTGAGAATCAGCCGCTAGCATTTTTAAGTCGGTACATAAAATAGTCATATGAAACGTGAACTCCTATTAAGCCCCATTTCTGGAATTATCGCCCAAATATACGCCAAATCGGGTGATTTAGTAAGAGAAAATGAATTAATATTGCAGATTGAAGTAATGAAACTGTTTTACGATATTACGGCCGGTATATCAGGTAAAATTAATCTCAGTGTACATGAAGGCAATTTCGTGCAAGAATCACAAGAGCTTGGAACTATTACTGAGGTTTAATTAATGCCAGCGGGCGTATTTTCGTTTACCGGACAATTTGCTATTAAGTTAAATTCAGATTTTAACTATACACTAACCTATACAGATTCCACTACCGGCAATCCTATTAATTTAACCGGTTACCAAGCCAAAATGTCTTTTGGTAATAGTTTGCCTCCTAGTACTACTTATTTAACTTTATCCAGCACTGGCATGAGTCCGGCTATTACGTTTAATGCGACTGAAGGAGAGATATTTCTAAATGTCCCCCAAGCGGCAATAGAGGCTGCTTTTGGTCCTTATTTAGTAAACGGCCAACTGAATATGGATTATGACCTACTTTTATATCCAGGCGGCGGAGACATAGATGGTTTTTTACAAGGTACGGCTATAGCGGTACCGGGAGTAACGGTACCATAGTATGCCTTTAGTAACTGGAAATGTAGTAATTACATCAGAATTTGGGGATACGGCAACAACCGTTATACCAGGACCTATTTCTGTTGTAACTGTGGGTGCACAAGGACCTGCTGGCCCTCCCGGTCCTCCAGGCCCGCCAGCCGCAGCACTTATTGCTCCAGCGGGTGTTGATTTATTAACTGTGGGAACTGTTGTTGTTCTTACTACAGCCGGTACATTAATCCTTGCAGATCCAACTAATATGGCTCATGCGACATTATTATTAGGTATGACCGTTTCTACCGGCCGTATGGGCGCTAACATAGAATATTTAATAGTTGGTGAAATTACTGGGCTATCTACCCTAACAGTTGGGCAGGATTATTGGTTAGGTCTAAATGGTACATTAAGTACATCTTACGAAGCACCAGGAGCAACTTGGTTTCGTTATTTAGGTAATGCTGAATCTAGTACGAAATTCATTTTAGATAAACAGACTCCTATCACAATAGGTTAATAAATGTTAAAATACTCCTAGTCTTAGATTAAACTAGGAGTTTTCATGGCTGTAAAGACAAATTTCTTAGCAAATAATAGTGGCGTTCCACAAGTAAATACCCCAAGAACCTCCTCATCAGGTGCAGCATCTGGTGAAGTTGTCGGTCTTAATAGTTCAAGTACAGTTGATGTTTCGATAGGCGGCACAGGTTTAGTTAGCCCTACTGCCCATAATCTATTAATTGCAGAAGGATCGTCGGCATTTAATTTAGTCGCCCCTAGTTCTACTTCAGGTGTTCCTGTTATCTCTCAAGGAAGTTCATCTGATCCGACTTTCGGGACCGCCGTTGTTGCTGGCGGTGGCACTGGTAGAACAACATTAACGGCTCATAATGTTTTATTAGGCAATGGGACAGGTACTGTTAATTTTGCCGCTCCTAGCACTGCTGGTTATGTTTTAACAGATAATGGTTCTGGTTCTGATCCGTCATTTCAAGCAATTCCGTATGCTGCTCTTACTTTGACAGCAACGGCTGGAGTGGCAATTAGTGCTGGGAATCTAGTATACATAGATTCAAGTGGGGATATACAATTAGCAGATAATACGTCTACGTCTAAACAGGCTACTGGCTTTGCTCCTTCTGCTATTTCTAGCAGTGCTTCTGGACAAGTGGTTTTATTTATAGGTACTATTACAGGGTTAACATCATTAACTACCGGTAGCCAATATTATTTAGGAACAGCAGGTGGCATCACTCCAACCGCTCCTAGTAGTTCTGGTGATTTAATTCAAACAGTAGGTTTTGCAAGTTCTTCGACTGTCTTGCAATTTCGCGTAGGCGATCCCGTACAGATTGCATAATAAATAGTTTAATAGCTATGTATTTACATACTTGATAAAATAGTCGTATGCGAAGTTTAATTAGCTTTATTTTATGTTTCTTACTGTCATCTGCAGCTTATGCGGGTATTCCTGGTGCAGTGTACCAGCCATCATCTGGTACTAATACTGTTGGTACTTTACCTATTAATTGTGGGGGAACAGGGCAAACAAATAATTATGGTATTTTACCTCCTACGACTGAAAGCGGTAGTTTTTCTGCAGTTGCAGGTAATGCTTATTTAGTTACTTTATCTGGTGCTGCAACTTGTACGCTACCGACGGCTGTCGGTATACAAGGACAACGTATACAAGTGACAATGCTGTCTTCAAATGCGTTAACATTTGCAACTACTTCTAGTCAGACTATTAATGGACAAGCAGCTGCTAGTTTTACTGGAATTGCAAATCCTGGTACTTCTTATACATTTATATCTGATGGGTCTAATTGGTTTACACAAGCTTTTGGTTCAGGACAATCGTCTGCGAATGCAGTTTTTATTTCTGGAGGAGGAAATAATCTTGGTTGGCAAGCTCCATTAAATATCGCCCACGGTGGTACTGGTAGTACATCCTTAACACAGTATAGTACGTTAACAGGAAATGCAACTTCAGCAGTTAATTTAGTTGCCCCTAGTTCTACTTCTGGATATCCATATTGCAGTAATGGTTCTTCTTCCTATCCTAGTTTTCAGGTTTTACCTCCTGCTGCCATATCGACATCAGGTGCTAGTAGCGGCCAAGCTTTGGTTTACAACGGTACGAATGCAGGTTATCAATTTGCCGATTTTGGCGACTTAACAAATTGGAATGCCTTACCAACAACAGGCACTATTGCTGGTGGAGTATATCGGACATCTGGAAATTGGACCCAAACTGGTGCTATTACATTTAGTGGCGCCGCTTATTGCTATTTCGGCGGCGCAGTTACATTTAATAATACGGTTACGTTAACAGCAGGCGCAGATGGAAATGCAGGCGGGACAGGTGCCGCATCTGGTTTTGCAGTGGCAGCTGGTGCTACTTCGACAGGACAAGGCCCTGGAGGAGGCGGCCTACCTGATGGAAGTTTCGGCGGTCCTGGAGGTGGACACGGTGGCAAAGGTGGGCAGGGACAAACTGGAGCTAGTAGTGTTGGTGGTGTACCGGGTTGGGCATACACTTTGCAAAATGTTTTATATGGGTCTGGCGGTGCCGCTGGTGGTGGGACAACTAATGGAGAAGGTAACGGCGGTGCTGGTGGCGGAGCTTTATATATTGAAGCTATAGGGAACGTATCATTTGGTAGTTCTATGACTTTAAACGCTAATGGTGGAGCTGGAGCTTCTCCCAGCGGTTCTGCTGGCAACGGTGGCGGCGGTGGTTCTGGTGGTGGTATAGATGTTCGTAGTTTGGGAACAATTACGGTTAGTTCTGGTGTTACTTTAGAAGCCAGTGGCGGTGCTGGAGGAACAACTAGCGATAATAGCGGCGGTGCAGGCGGTGGTGGTGGTATTATAAATCTTCAGGCATTAGGCGGTGTAACTCAAAGCGGCACACTAACAGTCAGTGGGGGAAGTGGAGCTATTTCAGCCGCTAACGGATCATCAGGAACAACTAATACATCTGGATTTACTGGTCCTAGATTAGGATTTTAAGGAGATTTATTAATCATGCAACAAGGACGTTTATATTTGGTAAGTGCTAATCCTATCGCGGATGGTTCTTCAGCTGGTAATGCGACATTATTTTTTGGGCCTGATAACAAGGGAAATCAAATTTCCTTATATAACGGTAGTCAATTTGTTCAACAATCATTTAGTGAAGTTAGTTTATCCAATTCTGGTTTATCAGCTAGTACCATGTATGATGTATATATTAGTAGCGTTAGTGATTCTTCAGTAACTGGACATTTTTTAGCTTGGAGTGGGAATACAGAACCAACTAGGGCTTTGCAAAATGGCGTTCTAGTTAATGCTAGCGATTCGACTCAATTATATGTTGGTTCAGTTTATGTAGATTCTTATGGTAATTTCAATGATTATCCAGGAGTAAGGACAGTTTGGAATTTTTATAACCAAGTCAGCAAAAAACTTCAGGCGTTTGATCCAACCCCTAGTTGGACCGCTTCTAGTTCTAGTCCTCAACCTGCTAATAGCAATACAACTTTTGGACAAGGACGGTTTGGTCTATGTACTGGATTACAATCGGATGCGTTAGCGTTACATGGAATGCAAGCAGTACTTTCCTCCTCTGATAATGACGCTGCTAATTTCGGTTTTGGTATTGATTCCACCTCCTTATTTAATAGCGTTAATCGGTTGGCTCTTACTTCTGCCGGGTACCCTGTTAACGGAGTTGTTGTTGGAACATTAAATTCATCCTTATTAGTAGGGTTCCATTTTATTCAACGATTAGAAGCTTCTGTAAATGGGAATTCTTTAACATTTTATGGTAGTGGGCTACCTCTTGCTACCACCGGTATATTAACCGCAACTATTAGAACTTAAGCATGTTAAACTGAATAAGAGGTATTATCATGACGACTCCAGTAGATCCAGCAGGATTACGACCCTTAGAACAACGCCCTCAGCCTGTGACGCAGCCAGAAGCTGTTGAAGCTAATGTTCTTTATAATTTACTCAATAGTGTTACTGCTTCTACTAATTCTGAGTTTGTTGATATTCGCAACTGGAATAATTTTGCTTTAGAGGTCCTACAAACATCAGGAATGGGGACATTTTCTCTCCAATTGGTCGGTAGTTGTGCTTTGGAACAACCGGCCGCTACTGATTCTGCTTCTAGTTTAGGATCAGCAGTAATTACTGCCGGTATTTCATTTCCATCATTAAAAGCGGTTAGGTGGGTACAAGCTCAACTTACAATTTCTGGTAGCGCGACGATAGTTGTTAATTTATCTGCAACTGCTCCTTAATTTTAATTTAGTGTAATATATAGTTACATATTCCCTACGCGAATGCGTTTATTTTTAGGCGAATGCCTCAAGGAGCTATATATGGACATTAATGAATCTTTAGGTTCAATTACAGGTAAAGATCCAAACGGACCACCACCAATAGAACAAGAAAATCAAGAAGCAGCACATCTTAAAGGCAAACCACATCATGTGGAAGCTAGATTAGCTAACTTAGAGCCAGAATTAAGAGATCTATTTGAAAAAACTTTGGCTGATAAAGTTAATTACGAACGTCGTGCCAAAGAACAAAGTGAGCGTTTAGCAAAAACAGAAGCTAAATTAAATGAAATTGCTCAACGTGAACAAGAAGCTGAACGTAAGCGTCTTGAAGAACAGGGTGCTTTTAAAGAATTAGCGGCCAAAGCTGAACAACGTGCAAAAGAATTAGAAGAAAAGCTATTCAATGTTCAAGTTCGTTCAAATATGGAACGCGAATTAATGAATAGTGGCGCGTTAGATGCTGAAATAGCTTCAGAATTTATTTTATCGAAATATGGTGATGAACTTAGATCTAATCCCGCTGCAGTTCCTGAAGTTATTAGTCGGTTTAAAGAAGCAAAACCTTTGCTGTTTAAAGCACCGGAACCTAGTCAGCCTGTATTAAACGCACCTGTTCAGCGTTCCAGTGGTTTAAGTACTCCAGTTCCTCAAAGTGGAAACCAACCAAGCCAATTTAACGCCCTTGATAAAAAATTATCGCCGGCTGAAGTGGAACGTATGTACCATGAAGCAATGAAAAACGTACAGTTTTAATAATTCTGTATATAAAAGGTACTTAATTAAGCCTCATTTTAATAAAACTTAACCTTTAGATATTAATTTATGATAATATCTAGACTGAAACGTAATGTTTCTTAATATTAATTAGGAGTTTCAGAGGTTTTATATTAAATGAGTATCATTAACCCAAACAGCGGCTTCCAAATTGCGTTTCAGCAAAACTTTTTAGCCAGATTTTTCGAAGAAGGTCTTGATTCTGAAATGGCATACCGCAGAGATGCCGTTCAAGAACTGATTCCTATTGGCGCAGGCCAAACAATGACCAA
>Ga0070735_10002261_pt1 | contig 17653 bp, 19 predicted proteins | sample Coa_R1_FD_66443 | JGI IMG/M metagenome (GOLD analysis project Ga0070735, IMG submission 66443) | Surface soil microbial communities from Centralia Pennsylvania, which are recovering from an underground coalmine fire - Coalmine... | ecosystem: Environmental > Terrestrial > Soil > Unclassified ... | reverse complement strand
GCAATCCGCGGATTCTGATTCTCGACGATGCTCTTTCCAGCGTCGATACGCAAACCGAAGACAAGATCCTCAACCACCTCCGCGACGTGATGCAGGGCCGCACCACCATCTTCATCTCTCACAGGGTTTCGACAGTACGCAACGCCGACCGCATCGCCGTCCTCCACGGCGGACGCATCGTCGAAATCGGAACTCACGACGAGCTCCTCGCCCTCAACGGCTACTACAGCGATCTCTACAACAAACAATTGCTGGAAGAAGAATTGGCGGAAGTCTAATCGCCTCAGCCCTGCACTCATCCCGACTGGGTCATTGGAAGTTCCGCGCTTTTAACCAACGGGGCGAGGAATCTTACTTCGGACATTGCCGTGACAACTCGACATTCGCGACCTTTTAGACTTAAATCGCTGGGGTTTCAATCCTTCTACATATGCAACGGATCGACTCCGAAGAAATTCTCGATTCCACGACCTGCCCGCCCGCCGAGGTGGAAAATTCTCTCCGCGACCTTTGCCGCATAAATCGCTGGTTCGGCGGAGTTGCCACCACTCGCGACCTGATTGAACGAGTCTCCTCCGAAACCGCGAAAAAGCGGCTTTCGATTTTAGAGGTTGCCTCCGGATTCGGCCAGGTGCCCCGCGCAGCAGGACAACAGCTTGCGGCCAAAGGAATTACCCTCGATGTAACGGATCTCGACCGTTTGCCCACCCACCTCGAGCGCGGACACCGAGCCCTGGTTGCCGACGCACTGGCTCTCCCCTTTTCCGACTCCAGCTTCGATCTGGTGAGCTGCAGCTTGTTTGCGCATCACCTCCAACCTCGCGAGCTTTCTAAATTCGCGGACGAAGCGCTTCGGGTGAGCCGCTGTGGGCTCTTGATCAATGATCTCATCCGTCATCCGATGCATTTAGCTCTCGTCTACGCGGGCTTTGCGCTAATGCGGAGCTATGTGTCACGTATGGACGGGGTTGCGTCGGTTCGGCGAGCGTATGTCCCTTCCGAAATGCACCAGATTCTGGCGAACTGCAATCACTCTGCGCACAGAATCGAAATCTCCCGCCATTACCTGTTTCGCATGGGCGTAATTCTCTGGAAGTAGCCTACTTCGTCACGCTCTCGCCATTTGCGGTATCATTCGCACAAATGGCGAAGAATCCCACAAATTTCGAAGTTACCTGTCCCTGCTGCAGTGCGGTCCTGAAGATCGATACCCAGACGCGCGCCGTCATCTCCCACACCGCTGCCGTAAAGCCGAAAACGTTTAGTGACATGGAGGCCGCGGCCAAGGCGATGCGCGAGCAGGACAGCCGCAGGGAATCGATTTTCCAGCAGTCCGTCGAGGCGCAGAAACATGCCTCCGATTTGCTTGAGAAAAAGTTCCAGGAAGCGCTGAAGAAAGCCAAGGAATCTCCCGACACCGGCAAGCCGATTCGGGACTTCGATCTCGACTGATTCATGCCGCCCAGCCGCACGAATCAACTCCTGCTTCTTGGCCATCGGGGCGCACGGGGCCTCAGGTCGATTCCTGAAAATTCCCTGGCTGCATTCGATCGCGCCCTTGCAGATGGCTGCCATGGCTTCGAATTCGACGTCCGGCTTACGGCAGACGGCCACGGAGTCATCTTTCACGATCCGCGAGTTAATAGGCTCGAGATCGCAAAAACATCCTCTGAGAAGCTGAAAGACCTGGCAGATCTGCGCGAGGTTCTATCCCGCTATAGAGACCGTGCCTTCCTTGATATTGAATTGAAAGTGGCCGGACTAGAAAAACTCACGGTGGACTTGTTAAAAGAGTTCCCACCCGCCCGAGGATTCGTCGTGTCTTCCTTTCTGCCGTCGGTCCTGGATTCACTGTACGGCGAAGACCCGAGTGTTCCGCTCGGTCTGATTTGCGACAGGAAATCGCAGCTGATGTGGTGGACAAAACTTCCAGTCAATTACGTCATCACCCATACAGCATTGCTCAATGCGGCGGTTATCGATCAGTTGAGAACTTCAGGGAAGAAAGTCCTCGTCTGGACCGTGAACACCCCAATGCAGATGCAGCGATTTGCCGATCTCCGGGTAGACGGGATCATCTCCGACAAAACAGAGCTTCTCTGCCGGACTCTTCGGGATTAGTCGGCGGCCGCTTCCAGCGCTGATCTGCCGACGGCAGGCCGGTGCAGGAATGCGGTCCGCTCGGTTTCAAAGGCTTCGAGGTTCGCGCCAATATCGTGGTCCTTGAGGCCAAGCACAGCGCCGATTCGCAATGCCGCCTCGCGGCTGCACGACTCAGACCAGCAGGCTCCGAGAGCAACCGGAACCCGGCGGAGCAGGGCATCTGCCAGCGTCACGGCTGACTCTTTCCGATACGCTTCCACGACCTCGGCAACGATATGAGAAGTATGCGGGCAGATCGGCGCGCGCATCTCGGCGCTGACCAGCGCCATGCGGGCAATTTCCATGGCGCGCTTTCCGTGCCACTCCATCAAGCCGCGAGCCGTCTCTTCGCTGACCGAGCCAGCGCGGGCAATTTCGATGACTTCCTGGTCGAGCATCGGATCCAGAGCGCTTCCCGGTCCGATCACCACTGCTTTCGGCTCTTCAACGGCAAGTCCGATCTTCCGCGCACACTCGCGTGCCAGAGATGCCGCAGTCGTCAGTTTGCCGCCAATCACCGAGATCAATCGCGATGCACCGTCGTCCGTGTGATCGTGCAGGAAATGACGGCGCGTGACCGCTGATGGCTTATTTCCCGGCGAATTCGGCAAAGGCCGGATCCCGGCGAAGGCGTACTTGATGTCATGCGCTGTGAACTTTGCTTTCGGGAAGAGCTTCGAGACAGTCCGCAACAGATATTCGACTTCTTCGCTCGAAGCAGACGTCCTCGCCGGGTCTCCGGAGTCTGGCACCTCGGTCGTACCAACGAGGATCTGCTCATTCCACGGCAGCACGAATACGGGTCGGCCGTCGGCGGCTTCCGTATACAGCGCGGCAGTCGGCGCTCCCGAAAAACGCGGAAGCACTATATGCGATCCGCGCACCCCGCCCACCATCGGCTTGCCCGTGCGAACGGTCGAACGCTGGCAAATACGATCTACCCACGGACCGGCACAATTAAGAACCCACCCGGCTTCGACCCGCTCGTCTTTTCCGGTTGTCTTGTCACGAAGCAGAACGCCTCGAGCCCGGCCTTCGCGGACATCCACCGCGAGCACTTCACAGTGGTTCCGAACGACCGCGCCAGCATCTGCCGCCTCGGTCATCCATTCTGCAACCAGCCGCTCAGGAAATTCGCACTGGGCATCCTCGAAGTTCAGCATCAACCACTGATGTCCTGCATCCAACGACCGCTGCACGCGCATCATTTCAATCTCACTCGGCTTGTTCGGCTCGTGGCCTGCAATTTTCTGATAGAGCCACAGTCCGGCGCGGACTTTCATCGCGCTACGCTGGCTCTGCTCATTGAGAAGGAAAAGAAACTGGATCGGGTGGACCAGATGGGATCGCTCGCTCAGCAGCCGTTCTCGTTCACGAACCGATTCACGGACCAACGCCAACTCGCCGTGCTCCAGATATCGAAGTCCACCGTGGATGATTCGGGTTGAGCGGCTCGTCACGCCAGAGGCAAAGTCATTCTGCTCGACCAGCAGCGTGCGTTTCCCGGCGCGCGCGCACTCCTTGGCCACGGCTACACCGTTAATGCCGCCGCCGATGACGACGACGTGAAAGTGCTGGCCTTCCAGTGACGCGCGGGGCTTTACGGCTAAAGTCATGATTTTCAGGTAGATGCCAAAACCTGCAGGTCAGACGAAAGGACTTGCGACCTGGCTGAACACGAACACCGAGCTTAATTTTGCCTTCTCGCGAAACTTGAAAAAAGGTAACGATGGTCCAACTCAGAACCGAGCCGATTCCAACTCGCACGCTTTGAAGATGATATCCAAAGTAACCCTGCTCCGTCAGTCGCCCATTCGCAGAACCGGCCGCATCACTGGCGGCCGGAATGATCGCAAAATGATGAGGATCCGTCAGGCGGTGCGTCTCAGATTCGGTGATTCCACGATTTCCTCGCTGAACAGGCGAATCATCTCGCGATTGAACGCCGGAATGTCGTCTGGCTTACGGCTCGTCACCAGGCGCCCATCGCTGACCACCTCCCTGTCAACCCAGATCGCGCCGGCGTTCTTGAGATCCGTCTTCAACGATGGCCACGAAGTCAGGGTGCGTCCGCCAACCGATCGCGCTTCGATCAGCGTCCATGGACCATGGCATATCGCTGCCACTGGTTTACCGGAATCCGTAAAGTGCTTCACAAAACTGACCGCTTGCGGGATCATCCGAAGGTGGTCCGGATTCATGACTCCGCCCGGCAGCAGCAGCGCATGAAAATCCTCCGGCTTGGCCGATTGCAGCGGAATGTCGACGGGAATCTCGTTTCCCCAGCGGTCGTGATTCCACCCTTTCACCTTGTTTTCGGCCGGGGAAACGACCAGGGTCGTCGCTCCCGCATCGTCCAGAGCTTTCCTCGGCTCGAGCAGTTCCGCCTGCTCGAATCCGTCGGCCACAAGAATTGCCACTCTCTTGCCTCGAATCGTATCGTTCGCCATTTCTTCCTCCTTGTATAAATGCAGTTATCGCTTGAACCAGTTTCGTACGTTCCGCGACTAACGGGATGAGAATTGCGAGGGTAGGATGCGATCGCTTCTGATGCGGTTGGCGCAACCAGTGCGCGCCCAGAGCCGTTGTACGATCAGGCGCGTTGCCTCCAGCCTCGAAGCTCATTTACATTGGTTGCCAAATGCCGACAACTGGAGAACGTTTCGAGCGGGCGGTCGCGATCATGGAGCGCCTGCGCGCGCCCGGCGGTTGCCCCTGGGATCGCGAACAGACCTTCGATTCCATCAAGCCCTACACTCTCGAAGAAACTTATGAAGTGCTGGAGGCCATCGACAACCGCGACTGGCCCGAGTTGGCCGGAGAACTAGGCGACCTGCTGCTGCAAGTGCTGTTCTATTCCGAGATGGCAAAAGAACAATCGTCTTTTTCCATCGACGACGTACTCGACCGCCTCTCGACCAAACTCATCAACCGGCATCCGCACGTCTTCGGAGACGTAAAGGCCGACACCTCAGCGGAGGTCAAGCGCAACTGGGAAGCACTGAAGGCCGAAGAAAGAAAGCTGGGAGGGAAGAAGGATCCAAAGAACGATGTCGGCGAACAAAACAGCCGCAGGTCCATCCTCGCAGGCATCTCTTCCGCCATGCCCTCCTTGATTGAGGGTCACAAGCTCAGTTCCCGCGCTGCCCAAGCCGGATTCGACTGGCCCGATATTGATGGCCTGTTTGACAAGCTCCAGGAAGAGACCGAAGAACTCCGAGAACAACTCAAGCAATTCCCGGCACCGGGACCTCGTCCACAAGGCGGCGGCATCGCTGGATCAGGCCGCACTCCCGTCCCTGAGGAACTCCAGTCGCGACTGGAAGAAGAAGTCGGGGATCTTTTCTTCGTTCTCGTCAACATTGCGCGCTATCTCTCGATCGATGCCGAGTCCGCGCTCCGCAAAACAAATCGCAAGTTCAAGCGCCGCTTTCAATGGATGGAGGATCAACTTCAGCATGGGAGAGCCGCCGACGAATCTTCGCTGGAAGAACTGGAGAATCTCTGGCAGCAGGCAAAACATCACGAGAAATCCAGTGCTGCGCGCCAGGAGGAGCGCTCCGCATAATGGCCGATTCCATTGTTCTGCGCCGTTGCCACGACATTCAGGATTTTCGGGATTGTGTGGCTCTGCAAAAAGAAGTCTGGAATTTCACCGACGCCGAACTCGTTCCTCTGCGCATGTTCGTGGTCGCCGATAAGGTTGGCGGCCAGGTCATGGGCGCCTTCGACGGCAGCACCATGATCGGATTTGCACTGTCGGTTCCGGGAACTCGATCCGGCCATGTCTATCTCCACTCGCACATGCTGGCAGTTCGGAAAAACCACCGCAACAGCGGTCTCGGACGCCGCTTGAAGCTGATGCAGAGGGAGGACGCTCTCGCACGAGGCATCGAACTGATCGAGTGGACCTTCGACCCGCTCGAGATCAAGAATGCGTATTTGAATATCGAAAAGCTCGGCGCGATTGCCCGCCGGTATAACATCAACCAGTACGGGATCACGTCGTCGCCACTGCAAGGGGGCCTGCCCAGTGACCGCCTCATTGCCGAATGGTGGCTGAAATCGAAGCGGGTATCCGATCTCCTGCTAAGCGGAAAAAATGGCTCGTTCCCCGCTGAATTCTCGATTTCAGTCCCGGCGCAGATTTACGAATGGAAGGCGAGTGCTGATACACGGGCCAATGCTCGACAGGTTCAGGATCGCAATCGCGAACAGTTCCTGCGCGCTTTCTCTGACGGGCTGGCGGTCCTGAATTACCAGCGCGATTCCGAAGGGAATGGTAAATTCCTGCTTGGACGTTGGGATGAAAAGTGGTCGTACGCCTCTGAGAAATAGGGCAGCATCGAGGCACTCGGGCATTTGTTCGATGTGCAGATTAAGACTGAATTACTGATCGAACCATGAAAATCGAAGCCATCACTCTCCGTGAAATTCATATGCCGCTCGTCCATTTCTTTGAGACGAGCTTCGGACGAACCTACAGCCGCCGCATCCTTCTGGTTACCCTTCATTGCGAGGGCGTCGACGGCTGGGGCGAATGCGTGGTGGGGGAAGATCCGTTCTATAGCAGTGAGTGGATCGAGACTGCGTGGCCGACTCTCCGCTCGTATCTCATTCCGATGCTTCTGGGCAAAAGCGTCGACTCCGCGCGTGAATGCCCTACGCTCCTTGCCAAGGTAACCGGGCACCGCATGGCCAAAGGTGGACTCGAAAACGCACTCTGGGAAGCCGAATCACTCCAGAAACAACAGCCGTTATGGAAATTGCTTGGCGGCGCGCGCAAAGAGATTCCCTGCGGCGTTTCGATCGGCATTCAAGATTCCATCGAGCAACTGCTCGAAAAGATTCAGACCGAGCTTGCCGCCGGATATCGGCGAATCAAAGTAAAGGTAAAACCGGGCTGGGATGTGAACGTTCTCGAACGCATCCGCTCGCGCTGGGCCGACATCACGCTCAGCTGCGATGCCAACTCCGCCTACACTCTCGACCAGACCGAGCACCTGCGTAAGTTCGATCAGTTCAACCTGCTCATGATCGAACAACCGCTCTGGAACGACGAAATCTATTACCACTCGCGCCTGCAGAAAGAATTGCGCACCGCGATCTGCCTCGACGAGTCCATCATCAACGCCCGAAGCGCAGCCTTTGCCGTGGAAACGGGCGCCTGCCGCATCATCAATATCAAAGTGGGGCGCGTGGGCGGCTTCAGCGAAGCCTTGAAAATCCACGATGTCTGCCAGTCGCACAATGTCCCTGTGTGGTGCGGGGGAATGCTGGAAACCGGCATTGGACGCGGCCAAAACATCGCTCTATCAACGCTCCAGAACTTCACCCTTCCCGGCGACGTCTCGGCGTCAAAGCGCTATTGGAAAGAAGACATTATCGAACCGGAAGTCGAAGTCTCTCCTCAAGGAATGATCGCGATCCGCGATAAACCGGGCACCGGCTACTGTCTCAGAACAGACCTCATCGACAAACTGACGGTGCGCAAGGAAACATTCAGCGCCTGAAGCACGGGAAGCTGAGCACGTTCCAATCAGGTTATTGTGGAGTCTTCTGCGCCGGCAGCGCTTCTGATTCGCGCAAATGCGCCGATTTCTGCTGCTCGCTCCTTAACAACTCGACGCCTTTAGCAAACGGCAGATTATCCGGCACTCGCTGGAAGTCACTGAGAGTCTCATCGGAAATGATGCTGATCCCTTTGAAGAACAGAATCTTTCCGGTCATCTTCAGGCCCATTCCTGTCATTCCCCAGCATCCATCGCCGAGGTCGGCCTGTTGCACACGAAAATGACCGCCCTTATCGAGGTGACCGATAATGCCCCACCCGAACGAGACGTCGCGGAACAACGTGCCATCAATCAGCGCAAGCCGATGCGCCGACGGGTCGATCAGAAGTGTGCCCTGCATTCCCTCCAACACCTGCTCGACATGACTTGGAGGTGAATAGGAGGGATTCGGCGTGAATTTCAGCCGTAGCAACTCTTCTCCAGGTCTGCCTCGCTCGGCGTTTCCGGCTTCAACGCCGTCATACTGATAACGGAAGGCGTCCGGCAGCGCTCTCAGGATCTGCAAGGTCCGTGCCGTGTCTTCCTTTTCACGGGCACGTTTTTTGCGAAGCTGATCAGGATTGCTCATCAGCCAGGCCAGATGCCCTTCTTCCGCCTGCTTCTGCTGCGCCGAAAGAGGCTGGTCGTTCACGGCCACCAGCATCCCGGCCATCGCGTCGTTCGTCTCGACGTAGATTCGTGTCTGAGTTCCCCGCGGCGTCTGCTTGCGCGACCGGAACATGTGCTTGATCTCCGTGTCATTCGCCGCAGCCATTTCCTGGGCTATGGTTTCTCGGACAAGGTCGTCCGCCGGGATTTGCGGCAACTTTGACTCTGGCGATTGTGCGACGGCCGACGTGACGAGAAAGACCACGCACCAGAACGGCAGACAGGCTTGCGCTCGGCTTGCGTTGCGGAAAAGCACTTTACGCTTAGTGTAGCAAGCTGGAACAAACAGTTGTGAAAACGGCATTGCATGATTGGATGCGCGCTGGTTGCTTGCCGCTGATTGCGGGAGTTGGGTATAGTCGATGGGAGCGAAATGGCCGTTCGCAGCTGCCTTCCCAGCGTTTTCGGTCGTGTGGTGATCCGTTCCTAAGGAGAAAATTCCATGAGTGCTCCCATTTCGGCAGATTTGGCGCAAATCGGTAAATCAGTCGTCATCAAAGGTGAATTGAGCGGCAGCGAGGACCTCTATATCGACGGACAGGTCGAAGGCACCATCTCGCTCAAGAACAACAATCTGACGATCGGGCCCCATGGGCAGGTTAAAGCTTCGGTGGAGGCGAAGGGCGTCGTGGTGCAAGGCAAGCTGGAGGGCAATGTTCAGGCCAGCGACCGGGTCGAATTGCGCAAGAGCGCCGTTCTGACCGGCGACATCTCCACGCAGCGGATTTCGATTGAGGAAGGCGCCTATTTGAGGGGCAAAGTCGATATTCAGGGAAAAGCCGAGAAGGCCGCAGGAAAGTAACTCCTGCATTGCCGATTCTCGAATTAGAGTAAAGGTTCAGATGTGAATTTGAATCCCAGAGCCTCAACCCTTGCGGCCCGTGTTAAGCCAGGCCATGGGCATTAGTTACGCAGAATCTCATGAAGCTCTTTCGTAGTTCGTCGGGTGGCGCCCAGCGCGACACGGCGCAACCCGTGCAAAAATTGACACGCCGTTCCAGCGGTCTCGGGGAGCTCGCCCGCCTGTGGGATAGCGAAACGCCTCTCTGCGTGCTGGACTTGGGCTCGACTTCGCCCTCGAACATCCGCTTCTTCACCGAGCGTGCCCACAAGATCTACAGCGAGGACCTTCTCGTCGCATCTACCGAACCTCATCTCGTTACCAAGGACGAGCAAGGAAATACCGTCCTCGACAGCCGCAAGTTCCTGGCCGACAACCTGCAGTACCCGGCCGCGCACTTTGACGTCGTTCTCTGCTGGAACTTGCCAGACTACTTGGACGAAAGTCTGGTTCGCCCCGTCATGGGCCGGCTTTGGTCGATTTTAAAACCCGGCGGCATGCTCCTCGCATTTTTCCACACCAAGGACGCCGGTCCGGATTCCCCCTGCTACCGCTTTCACATCCTCGAAAAAGATGTTCTGGAGATGCAGCGCGTCATCGTTCGCCGCGAGGCCCGGCGTGGTCCTACCGGCGCTGTCCATACGGCGATCAGCGACGGCTTTCGCTTGCAGCGCGTTTTTAACAACCGGCACATCGAAACCCTGTTTCGCGACTTCGCTTCCATTAAGTTCTTCCTGGCGCGGGATAACGTGCGGGAAGTTCTCGTGGTCCGGTAGGCATCTTCCACATCAGCGGTGAAGTTTAATGGGAAAGATGTGAAATACGTGAAGCATCTCCCACCCCAGCAGGACGACCGACAACAGCACAACCATGACTGCCATCATCTCCCCGAAGTTCAGGCCGCGCCGTGAAGGTTCCATGCGGCGGCCCGCCAGGGTCAGAATATTGATCGTCGCGAATCCGAAAACAACCGCCCACAAGACGTTGTACACATCCTGTCGCGCCCCGCGATAGAAAATCGCAACCGCGACTCCAAGCGCCATTGCGGCATAAGCGCGGGCCGCTACATAGACGGCGAATGCCGTCCGAGTACCTCGCGCAAAGCCAGAGATCAATGCTGCTGTGGCCAATAACGCCATCTTCCTGGATAATCCCGCCAATATGAACTGCAGGCCTTTGGTACTGGATATTACATCTCTGCGCACGCAGTTCACCACTCGGAGGAGCACCGGCTACTGCTTGATCAAGATGCCTCCAACTCGCGGCGTTCGTTAATATGGATTCATGGCCAAACGGCGTTTCATTTTCTTTGACGTCGGGAACACGCTTCTCTTCCCCAACCGCGCTCGTATGCTCGCGCCCTTGCCGGAGGAAAAGCATCCGTCCCTCGAACAATGGCAAGCGATCGAGCGCCGCACCAAGGCCGAGTTCGACCGCGAAGTGACGAGCGGCAGAGTGGATCACGGGTTCTGGTGGACTTTTCACAGCCACCTCCTTCAGGAAGCGAATGCTTTCGACGATTCCGTCCGCGACCGGTTAGTGCAAAATACCCAGAACTCCGCTAACTGGGATCAGATTCTGACAGGCACTCGCGATGCTCTCGAGCGAATCCGCCGGCAGTATTCGATTGCCGTGATCTCCAATGCTGATGGCAAAATCGACGCCGTTCTCCGCCGCTGCGGCATTTGCGACTGCTTCGCCAGCATCACCGACTCAGGAAACGTCGGACATGAAAAGCCGCATCCGGCCATCTTCGACGCCGCTCTGCGCGAAATGAGAGCCGACCCGGCGGACAGCCTCTACGTTGGCGACGTGTATTCTGTGGACTACGTGGGCGCGCGAAACGCTGGAATGCAGGCCGTGCTCTTCGACGTCGCGGGAGCCTATCGCAATCAGGAATTCCCGCGCGTTGAATCGCTGAACGAATTAGAAGCCTGGCTACAGCAATAATTCATCACGTTCTGGGGAAGGAATCATGTTCGACAGCACACGGATCGTTCTCTTCTTCACCGCAGCGACTCTGCTCGCGATCGCTCCCGGACCCGGCATGCTTTACGTTCTCGCCCGCTGCCTTGCCGGAGGAAAGCGAGAGGGCGTCCTTTCAGCCTTCGGAACATTCCTGGGCGGGATGGTCCACGTGATCGCCGCAGCACTCGGAGTCTCGATCATTCTCGCCAGGTCGGCCATCGCCTTCGCCACCGTGAAATACGTCGGCGCCGCCTACCTCTGCGTGCTCGGCGTGCGGATGATTCTCGACGCACGTAAAGATAACGCAGACGCAGTACCAAAGGACCTCAGGCCGTTCCGCAATCCGCTTTGGCAAGGGATCGCGACCGAAGTCCTCAATCCGAAGACGGCGCTGTTCTTTCTCTCGTTCATCCCACAATTTGTGATTCGCAGCAATGGACACGTCTTCCTGCAGTTTGTCACCCTGGGGACAATCTCGGTCATGATGAACACGACAGCAGATCTTGTCGTGATTGCGTTAGCTGGCCCGCTCGGTGAACGGATTCGCTCCTCAGCAACATTTCGTCGCCGTCAGCGAACTGTCACGGGGGCCATCATGATTGGCCTGGGGACTTACCTGGCGACAAGCGAGGGCAAGTGAATCTGCGGCTGAAAGGTATAACCATGCCGGCAGCGATTCTTGCGCTTGTCATGGCGCCATTGACTCAAGCCTTCGGACAGACTGGACACCCGCTGCCCCGAATCGAAGGCCAGAGTTTTGCTGGGCAAGAACTGACTCTGCCCCAAGCCGCCTCGGGCAAAATCGCTCTGCTGATCTTCGGATTTTCCAAAGGCTCGAGCGCCCAGACTGGTGCCTGGGGAAAAAAGATCTCTGCCGACTTCGGAACCCGTCCCGGCTTCGCGCTCTACCAACTGCCTGTACTCGAGGACGTGCCGCGACTGTTCCGTGGCATGGTGATCTCAGGAATCAAAAAAGGCGTTCCCGAAAATCAAAGAGAACGCTTCATCCCGGTTCTTCAGGGCGAGGCAGAGTTAAAGAGAGACTTGCAGTTCAGTGAGTCCCGCTCCGATGACGCGTACCTTGTGTTACTCGATCGAAACGGGAGGGTCCTTACGGAATTCCACGGGCCGCCCAATGACCCGCTCTATTCCCAAACAAAGGAGCAAATAGAACAGCTGCTGAAATAGCTCTCGGAAGCTGCCTAAATTTCCAGAATCTGGTGGTCGTGGCAGTCCGAGTGGATCGCGCCGTAAAGCTGCTGCAGCAACTCCAGGCCGTACTTCCCGAGGAAATAAATCCCGCCGATGCCGCGCTCTTGCAAGCCTTTGTCCGGATACAGCCCGTTGCTTAGCTGATCCGCGTGACGCAAAACCAGTTCGCTCTTCTGCGTCTCCGCCCGGCCAGCCTGCGCGTACAATTTTTCCAATTGATGTTGCATTTTCGAGCGCGACGTCTCAGCCGCATCGACCAGCGTGCGATCCAGTTTCTCGAGCTTCTCTTTCAAGACCGAGAAATTGGAATCGAAGGACTGCTTTGCTTGATCGAAAGCCGCCTGCAGATCGCCTGGCAAGCTCTTCGCCGCGATTTCACGGCGTAGAGATTCCGGCCCCTCGAAAACGTCGGTCATCGAGATCTCATGCCGCTCAAGCAGCCGCTGCATCTTGGGCTCGACGATCGTAGCCGAGAACCGCGGCAGGATCGGCGTCACGCGCCCGGCCAGAGCCTCGTACACGGCCCCCGCTTGCGCAAAATACGAGGTCTCAGCAGCGCCTCCAGTGTAGGCGAGCGTCGGCAGCAAATAGTCTTCGACGACCGGCCGCAGCAGCACGTTCGGGCTGAATCGGCCCGGATCCCGTTCGATCTGCTGGATCAGGTCGGCTCGCGAAAGCTTCTCCTGCCCGGAATCGCCGCCATCAACAACAAAGTGCGTCGCCCCGCCCTCGCCGCTGCGATGAATCGGCGTTCGCGCTCCCTTCGATGTCGTGAAGAGCAGCACCGAAGATTCCGTCACCTTGACCTGCTGGTGATAGCCCGCCGTTTCGAGCGCTTTGCCTCGCTCCAACAGCGAAGTCGCCAGCTCGTCACTCCGTTCGATGGCGGCCCGATAGATTGGCGCAGCGACCACTGCGAGTTCGACGTCCGAAGCATCGAGGAGAATCACGCCCCATTCGGCAAAGATGCGGGCATAGAACCGCGCAAACGCGCCGCCAAGTGTTTCGCCGGTACGATAGCAATTGCGCAGAAACTGCGCAGCCTCGGATTCCCCAAGCAAAGACGCCGCTTGCTCGACCACGCCTGCGATTTCTTCTGAAAAACGAACGGCGCTCACCGGAGCCCCGGCAACATCATGGCTGGCCGTGTGCAAATTTTGTAGACTTCCGTCCGGCCCAAGGATCGAAACGTGATTCACCTCAGCCAGATCGTGATCGTAAGTCGCCAGCCAAAACACCGGAACTGCGTCAACGCCGCCGCGGCTCGCCTCTTCCGCCAGTTTCACTGCTGTGAGCGCCTTGTAAATCGCGAACATGGGACCGCCAAACAGTCCGACCTGCTGTCCGGTCACAACCGCGGCTGCGCCTTTCCGCAGCCGCTCAATGTTCGCCAGCGTTTTCGATGATGCTCCGAAACTCTTGTTCTGCCGCTCAAGGACGGTCGCAACTTGCTCCCGGCGTGTGCCGTGATAGGAAATCTTTGCGGATTCCTCTTTTATCCATTCGCCAAAAAATGGCGACCGCGGATAGAAGGGCCGAATCTCTGGACAATACGAAAGAAAATCGAGGAATAGCCGTGTGGTTTGCGGGATCTGGGAGAATGGCAGACAGTGAGCGTTCACTGACTATGCTCCTGACAGTCAGGGGTCACTCGTTGTCTCCTGTTTTGAGCGAGGTATCGAATCATGATTCAGAGTTCGCCGCCGTAGTACAGATGCCTGAAATGGCAGCAAGATGCAAGATTATGCTGGAGTTGGCTCCTAAGGTAAAGTAAGCATGTTTCACCTTGTAATATCCATTGTCGCAAGGGATGGTCAATCCAGCTCAACACCGCAAATGAATTCATCCGAACCTTTGAATATCTCTCTCCCGCTTACGCTTGAAGGCACCGTAGTCCGCCTCGAGCCGATTCGCCGCGAGCACGCCGATCTGTTCTGGGATGTCGCCCAGAACAACTTGCAAGACATTTTCCGCTGGATTCCGTATTCCGTCCACACGCAAGAAGACTTTCACAACCTCGTCGACACAGCCCTGAACGAGCAGCTGCACGGCGAATCCGTCGTTTTCGCTACCGTCGAGCGCAGCTCCGGACGCACCATCGGCAGCACTCGTTTCATGAACATAGACCGCACGAATCGACGCGCAGAAATCGGTTCAACCTGGATCGCTCCACCATGGCAGCGGACCGCAATTAACACCGAGGCGAAATATCTGATGCTCCGCCACGCCTTCGAAGTCTGGGGATGCATTCGGGTCGAGCTCAAAACCGACGCCCTCAATCAGAAATCCCGAAACGCAATTCTGCGCATCGGCGCGAAAGAAGAAGGAACCCTGCGCCGCCATCTGCTCACCTGGACTGGGCGCGTCCGCGATACGGTGTATTTCAGCATCCTCGACCATGACTGGCCCCAGGTAAAAGCTCGCCTTGAATCGCGTCTGACCCATTCGCCAGTTTCTCTCTGAATCCTCCCCCCTCGAAAAACTCTTGGTCGAACGGCTGCGAACCGTTATCATGCCTGCAATTTCGCGCAGACAGTCACGCGCGATCATTCGAATGTCGAGTTGACCTTGGAGGGCGTTATGGATGGTTCTCAGGTAGTGCCGCTATTCCTGGCGGTGATCGTTGGCATTTTTGTGATCGGCACAATTCTAAGCGGATTTTTTCAGGTTCACACGGCCGAGGCCGTCGTCGTCCAGCGCATGGGCAAGTTCCAACGGGTGGCCAGCGCAGGCATCAACTTCAAGCTGCCCTGGCTCGACCAGATTGCCGGACGCCTCGACCTGCGCGTCCAACAGCTAGCGCTCGATGTCGAAACAAAAACCAAAGACAACGTCTTCGTAAAAATACCAATCTCGGTGCAGTATCACGTGATCGCCGAGCACGTTTACGAAGCGTTCTACAAGCTGGCGAATCCCCGCCAGCAGATTTCCTCTTACGTGTTCAACGTGATTCTTGGCCACGTCCCGAAAATGAATCTCGATGACGCCTTCTTGCAGCAATCCGATATTGCCGTGGCGATCAAGCAAGGCTTAGACGATGTCATGAGAACTTACGGATACGCCATCGATCAAGCGCTGGTTACCGACATTCAGCCGGACGACAAGGTCAAGGCGGCGATGAACGAGATTAACGCCGCCCAGCGCGAGCAGGTCGCCGCCACGGCCCGCGGCGAAGCCGAAAAGATCATGAAAGTGAAACAGGCCGAAGCCGAAGCGGAGAGTAAGGCCCTTCAGGGTCAGGGCATAGCCAACCAGCGCAAAGCCATCATTGAAGGCCTGAAAGAATCGGTCGAGGCATTTTCCAAAGCCGTCGAAGGCTCGAGCCCGAAGGATGTCATGATGCTTGTTCTAGTCACCCAATACCTCGACACGATGAAGGAAATCGGCTCCAACGATAGGAGCAACACGATCCTGATGTCGCACTCGCCGGGCGCCGTCAGCGATATGTTCCGCCAGATGCAGGACGCCATTATGATCGGGCAAAAAGTGGCGGGAGTTGGGGCGTAGTAATCGGAAGAATTCAGAATTGACTTTGTAAGAAAGAGCCGCCCACTTCGAGCGGCTCTTCTATCGTGTGCAGTTGATTTCACTGGCAAGGCGGGCCGGCATCAGTCAAGAACGTTGCATTATTCGAGAACCAGCCGTTAACCGCTTCCGACGGCGCGCCGAAAAACCAATTGAAGAATGCCAACTCCTGCAGGCTATACGTATACCCATTGGGCATAGCAATCTTCGGCGCCAGCGAACCGGTCAAAGGATCACCCACCTCCAGATTTGCCTGGCATCCAACCACCTGCCCGGTATTTCCCCATGCAGGCGTGGCATTGTTGACGTACGGGTCATTCATCCATTCGGCAGCTTCATGCGAAACGATCGCCGTATCGTTCGCCGACGAGACGAAAAATCCGCTGACGTCGAAATCAAATGGCGAATACGTTTGCAGGCCGGTGGCTTCGACCGCCGCAGAATGATATCCCCCCGCGCAGCAGTTTGCCAGATTCGTGGGATCGCCGATCGGCATCGCCGTGTTGTACATCATCAGCATCGGAAATGTTCCCGGAGTCACGCCCGGCACCTGGCTGATCGCGTTCACGACCATCGCATCGACAAAGAAGATGTTCACCAGACCTTCCGGCCCGCACATGGAGAAAGTGGGCTCGAAAATGTCTGCCGGCAGCGAGAGACCCTGAGTCGGAGGCACTTTGATCACGAGCGTCGGCAGGATCTGCATGGGCGAAAGCAACACGTGATAGCTGTCCTTGTCGATCTGTGACCAGAAATTCGCGCGCTGAAAGGCGTCGGTGTACTGAGTCGTGCCGACGTCTGTTCCTCCAAAGTTGAAGTCCGCGTTCTTGAACATCGGCGATTGCGCGAGCAGGCGTATTGGCACGTCGTTGTTGGTGCCTGCAAAGCAGGCGGGGTCAGGCATGGTCGGGTTGGACTCCGCCCTTCCCTTTGTCGTGGTGATGATGCCGGTCGTCAGGTCCACCGCGGTCGCAACGCTCTGAAACTCGAATTTAATCGGGATCACTTGCGTTGGCACGCTGACCGAAGCAGCGGAACCCATGGCGGACGGATTCGCACCGACGATCAAGCCGGCGTACGGGTTCCCATCGCGCGACGACAAAACGTGATAGTTCCACACCGGCAATTGAATGCCACTGCTGCTGCCGTTCGTGGACGCGGTGTTTATTCCGTGTGTGATGACTGGCGGTGGTTTCAATTGAAACCGGTGACTTGTCGGGGACTGAGCCAGGGCAGTAAAGGCACATAGGCAAATGGTGAGGGCAAGCGAAAACAGGCGCGGAGTGGTACTTCGCATTTTTCCTCCTCAGGAAAGGCAGGGTTTCAGATTCGTGGAGCTTAGGGTCGGTGTGTCGGCAATGCACGGACCTTCGAGCGGAGACGACGGAAGACGTGCCGATTGCCACGTGCGAGTGCAATGTACTTCAACTTACATATTGGCTGTCAATCAGGTGACCTACGTATGGCAGACTTTTTACATTGTCTTGAATGCTGCGTTGTTTTGTTTCGGCAGCCCAGGCAAGGGCGCAAGAAGTCGGCGATGAATCAACGACTTCGGTTTGTGCATCGAATGGAATGGTTGATTTGACTTCCATCCTGGCGGTGCTAGTCTGGAAGTGGATCTTTGCATGGCCAATCCCACCAGTGGGGGCGTCACGGCTTCGACGGAGATGCTTGCGGCCAAGAGGCATGCCGGGGTGCACACACCCGTAATCGCGTGCAAAATGATAATTGCCAATCAACA